>Ga0209938_1000040_pt1 | contig 52161 bp, 49 predicted proteins | sample SalPonR2_C_D1_MG_FD_185708 | JGI IMG/M metagenome (GOLD analysis project Ga0209938, IMG submission 185708) | Salt pond soil microbial communities from South San Francisco under conditions of wetland restoration - Salt Pond MetaG R2_C_D1_MG... ... | reverse complement strand
TTGCGCAGCGCCCAGGGGCCGGGCACCGGGCCGATCCGGCTGGCGCCGGACAACGTGGTGCCGCTGGCCGCGCGCCGGCAGGCGCTCGAAGCCCGCGCCTGAGCGGGTCGATGGCGTGCGCAAGCCTTCGCTCTGGACCGGCGTCGTCTGTCCGCGGCTGGCGCTGGAAGCCGCCGGCCGGATGCGCGCGCCCGACGACGCCAAGCGGCCGCGCGCCGCGCACGACGCGATCGGCGGCCAGCTGCGGCTGGTCGCGGTCGACGATGCCGCGGCGCGAATGGGAGTGCGCACCGGCCAGGCGCTGACCGACGCGCTGGCCATCGCACCGACGCTGGACAGCCAGCCGCGCGACCGGCGGGCCGAAACCGCCTGGCTGGAGGACCTGGCGCTGGTCGCCTACGGCTTCAGCCACCAGGTGGCGCTGACCGGCGACGGCGTGGTGCTGGAAGTCGGCGGCAGCCGCCGGCTGCACGGCCCGCTGGACACGCTGCTGGCCTCGCTCGACGAGGCCCTGGCACCGCTGGGCATGACGACGAGGCTGGGCGTGGCGCCCGTCGCAGCGGCGGCCGGGCTGATGGCACGGGCCGGGGTACGGGCCGAGTCCCGGGACGATCTGGAACGAACGCTGGCCGACTGGCCGATCGAGCGACTGGAGCTGAGCCCGGCCGAGCGGCGCAAGCTGGCCGGGCTGGGGCTGAAACGGGTTCGCGACCTGGTCCGGCTGCCGCGCTTCGAGCTGGACCGCCGGCTCGGCCAGGGCGTGGGCCGCTACCTGGACCAGCTGCGCGGCCGGCTGGATACGCCGCTGGTCTACTGGCAGCCGCCGGAAACCTTCGCCCGCCTCGTCGAGCTGCCGGTGCCGGTGCGCCGAACGGAAGCCCTGGTCTTCGCGCTGAACCGCGTGCTCGACGGGCTGGAACACTGGCTGCGGGTGCGCGACGAGCGGCTGACCGCGCTGCACGTGACGCTGTACCCCGAGGACCAGGGCCCGAAGATCGCCTTCTCCGCCGGGCTCGGCCAGCCGGGCTTCCAGCGCGACCGGCTGCTGGAGATCCTTCGACTGAAACTCGAACCGATCCGGATCACCGCCGACATCGAGCGGCTGAAAGTCGAAGCCGACAGCGTGAGCGGCCAGCGCCCGCCGCAGGCCGATCTGTGGTCCGGCACCAACATCAACGACGCCTGGCCCGCCCTGCTCGACCGGCTGAGCGCCCGGATCGGCGAAGACGGGCTGTGCGGCGTGGCGCCGAAGTCCGATCACCGGCCCGAGAAGGCCTGGACCTGGTCGAAGCCCGGCACCACGGCGGTGGCCGAGGACACCCCCGAGCGCCCGGCCTGGCTGCTGCCCGAGCCGCGGCCCTGCCGCGTCGACGCACTGCGCCTGATCGACGGCCCGGAGCGAATCGAGACCGGCTGGTGGGACGGCCAGGACTGCCGCCGCGACTACTGGGTGGCCCACGACGAACGCGGGCACAGGCTCTGGGTGTTCCGCGAGTACAAACCGCGCGACGGGTGGTTCGTGCATGGGGTGTTTGGATAGAGCAGCAGGGACCAGGGGCGAGGGACTAGTGGCGGACGGGCCGTGTGAGCTACAAAGAAAACGCCCCGGCTGAAACCGGGGCGTTTGGAACCTTGCGCCGTAAACGACCCTCAAGGCTCTTGTAAGGGGAAAGTCATCCGGAAATGCACGGTATTACCGTTGCAGTACACACTTCCACTGGGAAGGATGTCCGTTCGCGGGTTCTGCTGTGTGGGATAGGTGCCCGTCCCTTCACCATTGACGAAAAGCTGACCGCTCGAACAATGCAGGGAAATACCACCGGCCTTGCCCGAAGTCGCTACATGAACTTCCACGGCACTGAACCATTTCGTCGAAGGATCGAAGGACAGCCAGTCGGTTTGAACAACTACGCCCAACTCGCTGCGAAGCACCACATCGCCCTGGAAATTCAGCAGCGCAGGCTGTACGTCCGTTTTCTCCAGGTCTGCTTCTCTGTAAATGATCGTGGAGTGCTCGGACAGAACGTCCGCCGTGGACTTTGTATCCAGCGCAACGGTGACCGAGCTATCACGCATCTCGACCACGGAAGCGGAGTACTCTTCCGCAATGGTCGCGCTTGAGATCAAAAAAAGACCGCCGACGACGGCCGCGCAGACACTGCTTCGAACGACATTTTCAATAACGAAAGACGTCATCATGACTCTCCTCAAGTTCAAGTGAATCGAGAACACAATGCGCTTTTGTGGCAACAGAACAGCCCCTTCCAGTTTCCGTACACCACAACCAACGCCACTTCAAGCTGCCACCCCCCCATTTTTTTTCAACAGTTTTTGAAAAGAAGAGGCACATAAAAATGCTATCGATCAAACACAAGCAGCGCGGCGGTCTTTGATGAATCAAGTGCTTGTCATCCTCGCAATTTCTGCCCTGGCCTGGGGCGCGTATCGCCTGCTGCGCCACCGCCAGCGCAAGCAGGCCGCGGCCACGCCGCTGACCGACGCGCAGCGCCGGATCCTGCACGACAACATCCCGCTCTATCGGCGGCTCCCCGAGACCATGAAGGCGCAGCTGGAAGGGCATATCCAGACCTTCCTGTTCGACAAGCGCTTCTTCGGCCTGCAGGGTGTGGAAATCGACGACGAGATCCGGCTGACGGTGGCCGGGACGGCCTGCATCCTGCTGCTGGGCCGCGATGATCTCGAATTCGCCGGCTTCACAACGATCCTGATCTACCCCAGCACCTTCGTTTCCGAACAGCGGCAGCATGACGGGCTGGTCGAGCACGTCGGCCGGCCGGCACGGCTGGGTGAGTCGTGGAAGCGCGGCCCGATGGTGCTGGCCTGGGACTCGGCCCGCCATGGCGCCGGTGATATCAAGGACGGCCACAACGTGATCCTGCACGAGTTCGCCCACAAGCTCGACGAGGCCGACGGCGCGATGGACGGCGCGCCGGTGCTGGAGCAGCGCAGCCAGTACGTGAGCTGGGCGCGGACCATGCAGCCGGCCTTCGACGAACTGCAGCGAAACGCCGCGCACCACGTCAAGACGGTCATGGACCACTACGGCGCGACCAACCCGGCCGAGTTCTTCGCGGTCCTGACCGAGACCTTCTACGAGAAACCACGCCAACTGGACAAGCACCACCCCGAGCTGTATGCCGAAATGCGCCGCTGCTTCGGCGTCGATCCGATCGAGTGGCACGACCCGGCCCGGCACGACTGAGCGAAGCTGCCGAGGACGTTTGGTAGGGTGGGACGCCCCTCACACCCCGCGGAGCCCCCGATGGCCGACGACTATGACGCGAAACGCGACTTCGATCGAACGCCGGAGCCGCGCGGTGACACATCATCGTCCGACGACGATCCTTGCTTCGTGATCCAGAAGCACGACGCCTCGTCGCTGCACTACGACCTGCGGCTGGAGATCGACGGCACGCTGAAGTCCTGGGCCGTGCCGAAGGGTCCGTCGACCGACCCGTCGGACAAGCGCCTGGCGATTCCGACCGAGGACCACCCGCTGGACTACGCCGACTTCGAGGGCACCATCCCCGAAGACCAGTACGGCGGCGGCACGGTGCTGGTCTGGGATCGCGGCAGCTTCGACAACATCACCGAAAAGGACGGCGAACTTCAACCGCTGGACGAGGCCTGGAAGAACGGCCACCTGCTGGTCGAGCTGCACGGCGAGAAGATTTCCGGCGGCTACGCGCTGCAGCGCGCGGGTTCCGGCGACGACGCCAACTGGCTGCTGATCAAGATGGACGACGACGCGGCCGACGCTCGGCGCAATCCCGTCTCCACCGAGCCGGACTCGGTGCTCAGCGGACGCTCGATCGACGAAATCGCCGACGACGAGAATACCGACGACGAGAGCGGGGACGACGGATGAGCGACTGGCGCGACGAGCTGAGCGAGAGCGAGCGCGACCGGCTCGAACCGGCCGATCCGCCGGAGTGGATCGCACCGATGCTGGCCACGCTGACCGACAAGCGGTTCTCCGACCCCGGCTGGATCTACGAGCGCAAGCTCGACGGCGAGCGGCTGCTGGCGTTCCGCAACGGGTCCGACGTCCGATTGCTGACCCGCAACCGCAAGAACGCCGCCGACACGTACCCCGAGCTGATCGAAGCGCTGGAACGCCAGCCGATCGACGATTTCGTGATCGACGGCGAAGCTGTGGCCTTCGACGGCCGGGTCAGCAGCTTCTCGCGGCTGCAGCAGCGCATGCAGATCGACGATCCGCAGAAAGCGCGGGACAGCGACGTTGCGGTGTACTTCTACGTCTTCGACCTGCCCCACCTCGACGGCCGGTCGCTCGACGCGCTGCCGCTGCGCACGCGCAAGGCGCTGTTGAAAAATCTGTTCGACTTCGACGACACGGTCCGCTTCACGCCGCACCGCAACGAGGACGGCGAGGCGTATTTCGAGCAGGCCTGCGAGAAGGGCTGGGAAGGCGTCATCGCCAAGCGCGCCGACTCCGCCTACCGCCACTCTCGCTCGCGCGACTGGCTGAAGTTCAAGTGCGGCCACGGCCAGGAGCTGGTGATCGGCGGGTTCACCGAACCGCAGGGCGAGCGGGTCGGCTTCGGCGCGCTGCTGGTCGGTGTCTACGAAGACGACGAACTGCGCTACGCCGGCAAGGTCGGGACCGGCTACGACGATGAATTCCTGGCCGGCTTCCGCGAGCGGCTGGACGAGATCGAGACCGACGACTGCCCGTTCGCCGAGACGCCGTCGGAATCGGGCGCGACCTGGGTCGAACCGGAGTACGTCGGCGAGTTCGGTTTCACCGAGTGGACCGACGACGGCAAGCTCCGTCACCCGCGTTTCCTGGGCCTGCGGCGCGACAAGAACCCGACCGACGTGGTCCGCGAGGCCGGCGATGACTGAGTCGACCGAAGTCCTGACCGTCGACGGCCACGACATCGAGATCGGGAACGCCGACAAGCCGCTGTTTCCCGACGACGGCATCACCAAGCTCGACCTGGCCGACTACTACGCGCGCGTCGGCGAGATCGCGATCGCGCACTACCGCGACCGTGCACTGACCATGCACCGGTTTCCCGACGGAATCGGCGAGGACGGCTTCTTCCAGAAGGCCATCGGCGATCACTTCCCCGACTGGATCGGCCGCGCCACGCTGCCCAAGTCCGACGGCGAGGTAACCTACGTCGTCGCCGACTCGCCCGCCACGCTGGTCTACCTGGCCGACCAGGGCTGCATCACGCCGCACCTGGCGCTGTCGCGCACCGACCGGCCGAAGCACCCGGACCGGATGATCTTCGACCTCGACCCCTCCGACGACGACTTCGGCAAGGTCCAGGACACCGCCCGGCACCTGCACCGCGCCCTCGACGACCTGGACCTGCCGTCGTTCGTCCAGACCACCGGATCGCGCGGCCTGCACATCGTGGTCCCGCTGGACCGCTCGGCCGGCTTCGATACCGTGCGCGAATTCACCCACGCGCTGTGCCGCCAGCTCGCCGGGCAGCAGCCGAAGCTGATGACCGTCGAGCAGCGCAAGAACAAGCGCGGCGACCGCGTCTTCCTCGACGACCTGCGCAACGCCTACGGCCAGACGTCGGTCGGACCGTACGCCGTGCGCGCGAAGCCGGGCGCACCGGTCGCCACGCCGCTGCACTGGAACGAGGCCGGGGGCGGCGACCTCGATCCGCAGAAATACCGGATCGACAACCTGTTCCGCCGGCTGGCCCAGACCGACGACCCGTGGGCGACCATCGACGACCACGCCGTCGCCCTGCCCGATCGCGACCACTGGCCGGCCGCCGGCTGACGCACAATACGTCGAACGACCGCTTCAACGGGATCCGGACCATGAAACGCTGGTTCATCACGCTCTACGTCACCGCGCTGGTCGCGGCCTTCGTGTTCGCCGCCCTGATGCTCGCGCGGCCGGAGATTCCGCTGCTCGCGCCGCTGGGCCTGCTGGTCGCCGCCGCCGCTCCGCTGGGCTTCTTCGGCTGGCTGTTCGCCGCCGGCCCGGCCCGAACCGACCGCCACCCGATCCTGGTCTCGTCGATTGCCGGGCTCGGCGCGGTGCTGAGCGCAGCGGCCGTGTACCGCTACGGCGAGGCCTGGAATCCCTACCTGGCGGCCGGCATCGGCGTGCTGGTCGGCTGGATGGTCTACGTGCGCTGGTACTCGGTGCAGCGCGATGCGCCGGATGCCCCGGTACCTGGCCAGCCGCTTCCGGCGTTTTCGCTGGAAGACCCGAACGGCGAGACGATCGATTCGACCGAGTTGGCCGGTCGGCCGGCGGTCCTGGTCTTCTATCGCGGCTCCTGGTGTCCGCTGTGCAATGCGCAGATCAAGGAACTGGCCGCCGCATGGCGCGACGTCGGCCGCGAGGCCACGCTGTGGTTCATCAGCAACCAGGGCCTGGCCCAGATCCGCGCGCTGGCTCGTCGCTTCGACCTGCCCGGCGCCTTCCTGCGCGATCCGGACGGCGCGGCGACGAAGACGCTCGGCCTGCACGCGCCCGGCGCCACGCCGGCCGGTCTCGAACTGCTCGGCTTCCCGGCCGATGCCGCCGTCCCGACCGTGATCGTGATCGACGCCGAAGGGATCGTGCGGTTCATCGAAGTGGCCGACAACTACCGGCTGCGCCCCGACCCGCAGATCTACCTGCCCTACCTCCGCCCGGCGCCGGCCGGCGACTGAGACTCAGCGCGCCCTCGACCGATCGCCGCCAGCTCGGCGATGCCGAGCTGGATGGACAGCGTTGGAAAAGCGGGTTCTCGCAGAGCCGCAGAGAAGGGCACGTCGTGCAGAAACAGGTCCAGGAGTCCGTCCGAACCGAACTGCGCCTGCGCCCGTGTCGATGTTCGGGTTCGTTCTCTGCGGCTCTGCGAGAGATCGCTTTTCCTGGCATGTTTCCGCGTGGAGGCATCTGCGTGGCCTGAAAGGCTTCGGGTCGACGACACCGCAGCCGCCCATCGATTTCAACCGTGCGCTTCCCGGGCGCCGGCGCAATCGATGCACAGCGTGACGGCCGGGTCGTTCTTCAAGCGCGCCTCCGCGATCGGCTCACCGCACTCGGGGCACTCGCCGAACTCGCCGCGCTCGAATCGCGCCAGCGCCGCCTTCAGGCGAACGATCTGCTGCATGCGCCGAGCCTCGGACGCCTGCGCCATGGCCTGGCCCTGCATCGCGTCCATCCGCGACAGGCGGCCCTGCCGCGTCTGGTCCAGCTCGACCGGGTCGCGGTCCTCGCGCGAGGCCTCGCTGGCCGTCTTCAGCGCGGCGATCCGGGCCTCGATCAGCGCGTTCCAATCCACGTCGTTCATCGCCCCAGCCTACCGCAGGCGCGCTACGATTCCCGGCCGTCCCGGCATCGAACGGATCGAACCACATGGAAATCCACACCGTCACCGGCACCGCGCTCGCCCCGTGGCTGGACGAGGTCGCGGCACTCCGGACCACCGTGTTCCGCGACTACCCGTACCTGTACGACGGCAGCACGGCCTACGAGCGCGAGTACCTGCAGACCTACCTGGAATGCCCGGACTCGATCGTGCTGCTGGTGATCGACGAGGACGGCGACGACGAGACCGTGGTCGGGGCGTCGACCGGCCTGCCGATGACCGCCGCCGACGCCGCATTCCGGGCGCCGTTCGAGGCCGCCGGCATCGATCCGGCGCGGGTGTTCTACTTCGGCGAATCGGTGCTGCTCCCGGACTACCGGGGACAGGGCCTCGGCCACGGGTTCTTCGACCTGCGCGAGGACCACGCGGCGAAACTCGGCCTGTCGATCACCACCTTCTGCGCCGTCGACCGCCCGGCCGACCACCCGAAGCGACCCACCGACTACCGCCCCCTCGACCCCTTCTGGACCGCCCGCGGCTACGTCAAGCGCCCCGACCTGCAGGCCGTGTTCGACTGGAAGGAACTCGGCCGGGCCGAAGAAACCCCGCACACCCTGACCTTCTGGCTCCGGGGCGGCATGGCGGCCTGATCGGGCGTTGCGGCCCGTTCCTTAGAGGATGGGCGCAATGACGCAAAGGCGCGAAGAGAAAACCTGATGATCGTGTTTTGAAAGCAGAAATCCAGGATTCGAAAGATTGCTTCGGGGGATCGCCCGAATCAAGACTTCAAGCTTTTTCCAGTTTTCCGCTTTTCTCTTCGCGCCTTCGCGTCTTTGCGCTGATCATCTAAAGGCCGTAGCCACCAACGACCAATCAGCCTGGCCCCTGCAGGAGGACGGCCGCGACGAGGCCGGCTTCGGGGAGGACGCAGGCGTCGTCGACGAGTTCGCAGAAGGTCTCGGCCAGGTCCGGGTCGGCGTCTTCGAGGGCGGTGAAGTCCTGGAAGACCAGCACCCAACGCTTGCCCTGTTTCGGTTCGAGCGCATTCAGCGCGTCGGCCAGGGCGTCGAGGTTGAAGCCGAACCAGGCCGGGAGTTCGAGGGCCTGGTAGAGGGCGTGCATCAGCGTGTCCTTGTCGAACACGGGGGCACGATCCACACGCACGGCGTGGAAGCCCGAAGCGTTCAGACGATAGACCGCCTTGTCGGCGTCCATCGGGCGCTCGACGCGGACGACGCCGCCTTGCACGTCGAGATCGAACGCGCTCACGGCGGTCGGACCTCGATGTTCAGCCGGACGAAGCTGCGGTAGTGGTCGGAGGTGTACCAGGCATCCCCCTCGCGGCCGACGACCAGCCGCTGCGGCCCGACGCCGCGCATGCCCGGCGTACGCACCACGAACTCGCGGTAGTAGCCGCGCGGCTTCGACGGCAATCGGCCTTCGCGGTTCTGGAAGGTGGACCCGTCGTTGCGATGCGGGTCGGGCTCGCCCCGCTCGATGCGGGCGATCGCCGGGCCCAGGTCCATGTCGCCGCGCCAGGCGACGCGGCCATCGAGATCGCGGACGACGACGTCGCGGATGACCGGCCCGCCGGCACCGCTCGCTTCGGTGGTCCGCACCGACGACGGCGTGGCGCCGTCGGGCGCCGGCTCGAGCAGATTCGGGTTCTCGAGCGCGATCCACGCCAGCAGAGCGAGGACCAGCAGCGTCGGAATGGTCTTCGCCTTCTTCACCAGCGGTGGTAGGCCGGGTGGCCGGGCTGCACCGCGACGAAGATCCCCGTGCAACGGTCGTAGACGGTACCGTCGACGGTCAGTTCGGACTCGACGGTGACCATGTCGCCGTCGACCTTCACCGGCCACGCGGTCAGGGTCAGCTCACGGTCCGACGGCGTCGGACGGCGCAGCTGGATCTTGAACTCCGCCGTGACGGTGCACGGCGGGTTGTCGAGCTCGCGAAGCCGGGTCAGGTGCCAGGCCGCCGTCCAGTTGCAGTGGCAGTCCAGAATGGCGCCGATGATGCCGCCGTTGAGCACGCCTGGAAACGCTTCGTGGTGGGCTTCCGGCGTCCAGCGGCAGACGACGCTGCCTTCGTCCGAACCCGGCACCGGCACGGACTTGATCTGCAGGCCCTTGTCGTTGGCCGGGCCGCAGCCGAAGCAGGCGTTGTGCGGCGCGAAGGTCTCCTGCAGCCCGGCGCCTTGGGCGATGACGGCGGTCATCGGCTTATTCCGCGACGCCGCCGTGGGCCAGCTTCAGCGGGTCGAGCAGCTTCTCGAGCTCCTCGCGGCTCATGCCGGTGGTCTCCATCGCCACGTCGATGATCGGGCGGCCCTCCTTGTAGGCCTGCTTGGCCGTCGCCGCGCCCTTTTCGTAGCCGATCACGCGGTTCAGCGCCGTGACCAGGATCGGGTTGCGGTCCAGCGCCTTCCTGATGTTGTCTTCGCGGACGTTGAACGACTTGATCGCCTTGTCGGCCAGCAGGCCGCTGACGTTGGTCAGCAGCGTCAGGCTTTCCAGCAGCGTGGCGCCGATGACCGGGAGCATCACGTTCAGCTGGAAGTTGCCGGACTGGCCGCCGACGGTGATCGTGCTGTCGTTGCCGATCACGCGGGCAGCGACCATGCAGGTGGCCTCGGGGATGACCGGATTGACCTTGCCCGGCATGATCGAACTGCCCGGCTGCAGCGCCTCGAGCTCGATCTCGCCGAGGCCGGCCAGCGGGCCGGAGTTCATCCAGCGCAGGTCGTTGGCGATCTTCATCAGCACCGCCGCCAGGGTCTTGAGCTGGCCCGAGAGCTCTACAGCGCCGTCCTGCGCGGCGATGCCTTCGAACTTGTCCTCGGCCGATTCGAAGTCGAAGCCGGTCAGGGCCTTCAGTTCCTTGGCGACTTCGTCGCCGAACTCGGCCGGCGCGTTGATGCCGGTGCCGACGGCGGTGCCGCCCTGCGGCAGGCGCTTCAGGCGGGTCAGCGCCGATTCGATGCGTGCCCGACACGAGGCGATCTGGCTGGCCCAGGCGCCCAGTTCCTGGCCGAAGGTCACCGGCATCGCATCCATCAGGTGCGTTCGGCCGGTCTTGACGGTCTCGGAAAGCTCGTCGGCCTTGGCGCGAATGGTGGCTTCGAGATGAGCCAGCGCCGGCAGCAGCTCGTCGTGCGCGGCCAGGCAGGCCGAGACCTGGATGGTCGTCGGGATCACGTCGTTCGAACTCTGCGACATGTTGACGTGGTCGTTCGGATGGATGCCGTCGTGGCCGGCCTTCGCGCACAGGTGGGCGATGACTTCGTTGGCGTTCATGTTCGAGCTGGTGCCCGAGCCGGTCTGGTAGACGTCGATCGGGAAGTGCTCGATGACCTCGCCGGCGATGACCTTATCGGCGGCCGCAACGATGGCGTCGGCATCGGCAGCCTCCATCAGGCCCAGGGCCTGGTTGGCCCGCGCGCAGGCCAGCTTGACCCGCCCCAGCGACTGGATGAACGCTTTCGGCATCGGCTGGCCGGAAATCGGGAAGTTGTTCACGGCGCGCTGCGTCTGCGCGCCCCACAGCGCATCGGCGGGCACCTGCAGCTCGCCCATGCTGTCCTTTTCGATACGGGTGTCGGTCATCGGGGGTCCGGGTTGCGTGGAATTCAGCCAGCAATTATAGGCCTGGGCATCCGGTCCGAAACACCAGAAACCGGGGTAAACCGCAGATGAACGCCGATCAACGCGGATAAAGGCAAGGAAGTCAAAGACCTGAGGTCTGGAACGACAACGGGCTGTCGGCTCGCCACACCGACAGTGGTTGCCGACAGGTCCTTGCTTATCTCATCTGCGTCCATCTGCGTTCATCTGCGGTTCGATCCGCAGATGAATTCGGGTGCATTCAGGCCAGCATCGCCCGGGCGCGATCCAGCGCCTCGAGGAAGGTGTCGATCTCGCCGCGCGTGGTGTAGCAGCCGAACGACACGCGTGCAGTGGCCGGGACGTCGAAGAACTGCATGACCGGCATGGCGCAGTGGTGCCCGGTGCGCAACGCGACGCCGAAGTGGTCGACGATGGTGCCGATATCATTGGCATGCGCACCGTCGACGACGAACGAGATGACCGGGCCCTTGTTCGCGGCGGTGCCGAGAATGCGCAGGCCGTCGATGGCCTGCATGCGGTCGGTGGCGTAGGCCAGCAGGTCCTGCTCGTGGGCGTCGATGGGGTCGATGCCGATGCGATCGAGGAAGTCGAAGGCCGCGCCCATTCCGATCGCCCCGGCGATGTTCGGCGTGCCGGCCTCGAACTTGTGCGGCAATTCGTTGTAGGTGGTCTCGTCGAACGAAACGCGCAGGATCATCTCACCCCCGCCCTGCCACGGCGGCATCGCGTCGAGCAACGCCTCGCGGCCGTACAGCGCGCCGATGCCGGTCGGGCCGTACATCTTGTGCGCCGAAAAGGCGTAGAAATCACAACCGATCTTCTGTACGTCGACGTGGACGTGCGGCAGCGCCTGGCAGCCGTCGATCACGGTCACGATGCCGCGCTCGCGGGCGATCTCGCAGACGCGTTCGACCGGATTGACGGTGCCCAGCGCGTTCGAGACATGGACCAGCCCGATCAGCTTCGTGCGGTCGGTGATCAGGGCCTCGAGCTCGTCGAGCAGCAGCTCGCCGCGCTGGTTGATCGGCGCCGGTTTCAGGACCGCGCCGGTCTGTTCGCAGACCAGCTGCCAGGGCACGATGTTGGAATGATGCTCCATCGTCGAGACGATGATCTCGTCGCCGGGCTGCAGGCGCGGCCGCGCCCAGGCCTGGGCGACCAGGTTGATCGCCTCGGTCGCGCCGCGGGTGAACACGATCTCACGCTCGGATTTCGCGTTCAGGCCCGCGCGCACCTTCTCGCGCGAAGCTTCGAAGGCCTCCGAGGCCTCGACGCTCAGCTGGTGCACACCGCGATGCACGTTCGCGTTGTATTCGGAATAGAACCGCGTCGTCGCGTCGATGACGCACTGCGGCCGCTGCGCCGTGGCCGCGGAATCCAGATAGACCAGCGGCTTGTCGTGCACAGTCCTGGAAAGCACCGGAAATTCCGCGCGCAGCGCGTCGATGTCCAGCGGGGGCGTCGTCATGTCGTGTTCGGCTCGTGCCATCGTTCCGCCTCGAGAGAATCAATTTCTGTTGAACCGCTGATGAACGCGGATGGACGCAGATAAAACCAGGAACGACTTGCCTTGGTTCGGCTTCCTTGCATGCCGGGAAGTACTCGCCACCGCTTCAAGCCGCGGATGCTTCTGGACTCCGGAGCACAGCAGGTCCATTCCTGTTCAGGCCTGCCCGACCTTCCCTCAGTTCATCTGCGTTCATCCGCGTTCATCTGCGGTAGAAAAATCACGCCCGGGCCTTCAGGCGTTCGAGAAGCCAGTCGGCCAGCGGGCCCGGTTCGAGGTCGTCGAAGACGGCGGCGGCGAAGCCGTACTTGAGCAGCGCGGTGGCCTCTCGCTCGCTCAGCCCGCGCGAGCGCAGGTAGAAGCGGGCGTCGTCGTCGAGCTGGCCGATCGTCGCGCCGTGACTGGCGGTGACGTCCTCGGCGTGGATTTCCAGTTCCGGCTTGGTGTTGATGCGGGCGTTCTCGCTCAACAGCAGGTTGCCGGTGTTCATCTCCGAATGACTGTCGTCGGCGCCGGGGACGATCAGGATGCGGCCGTTGAACACACCGGTGGCGCGGTCGTCGGCCAGGATGCGGAAGCTCTCGGCACTTTGGCTGGGCCCGACGTGATGCTCGATGGTCGTGTGGTAATCGACGAGCGCGCGGTCGGTCAGCGTGGCTACGCCATGAATCGCGCCGCGGGCCTCCGGAGCATCCAGCGAAACGCGCAGATCCTGGCGAGTCAGCGCACCGCCGGCGTCAGAGACAAACGCGCGGTAGCTCGCACCAGCCGCGACCCGGACCGTGGCGTGTTCGATCCAGACCGTATCGCCGCCCGAGCGGTCGATGACGTGCAGCATCTTCGAACGTTCGCCCATCCGGACGTCCAGCACGGCGTTGTGCAGGCCCGCGCCGCCGCCGGATTGCAGGCTGACCAGCGTCAACGCGCTGTCCGGCCCGATCTCGACGTGCAGTCGCGGATGGACCGCGCCCTCGAACGCGTCGTCGACCGTGGTCAGCAGGACGATCGGCCGTTCTACCCTTTCGTCGACGACCAGCTTCCAGCCCTGCCCCAGCCGCGCGAGGTTCAGCCACGCGAAGGCGTCGTTCGGGCCGTCGGCGACCAACGCGTCGACGTCGACGTCGTCGGCGACCAGGCCGGTCAGCGAAGTGCCGCGCGGAAGTTTCGTCGCCGACGGATCGATCTCTCCGTTGTGCATGCGGATCACCGCCGCGTCGAACGGCAGTTCGGGCGCGGCCGGCAGCGGACCCATCTCGCCGGTTCCGGCGAACGAACGCTGCTGGAGCAGGGTCAGCGGGGTGTATTTCCAGTTCTCGGTCTTGCGATGAGGGAACCCGTGCTGCATCAGTATCTTCTGTGCGTGCCGGCGGAGTTCGGCGAAACCGTCGCTGGGCAGCGCATCGTCCGGCGCCAGGCGTTCGAGCAGTTCGCTCATCGCGTCAGGCTCCTGCGGCTTCGGCCGCGCCCTCGTCGAGGAACGCATAGCCCTCTCGCTCCAGGCGCTCGGCCAGCGACCGATCGCCGCTTTCGACGATGCGGCCATCGGACAGCACGTGGACGTGATCCGGCTCCAGATAGTCGAGCAGGCGCTGGTAATGGGTGATGACCACGAACGAGCGCTCCGGATCGCGCAGCCGGTTGACGCCCTCGGCGACCAGCTTCAGCGCGTCGATGTCGAGGCCCGAATCGGTCTCGTCGAGCACCGCCAGCCTCGGCTGGAGCACGGCCATCTGGACGATCTCGTTGCGCTTCTTCTCGCCGCCGGAAAAGCCTTCATTGACGGCGCGCTTGAGCAGCGCCTCGTCCATCTTCAGCACCTTCAGCTGCTCCCGGACGGCCTTCAGGAAGGCCATGGAGTCGACTTCGTCTTCACCGCGCGCCTTGCGCTGGGCATTCAGCGCCGCGCGCAGGAAGTAGGCGTTATTCACACCCGGGATCTCGACCGGATACTGCAGCGCCAGGAACAGTCCGGCGGCCGCGCGCTCTTCCGGCTCGAGTTCGGCCAGGTCCTTGCCTTCGAAGGTGATGCGTCCTTCCGTGATCTCGTAGCCGTCGCGCCCGGCCAGCGTGTAGCCCAGCGTCGACTTGCCCGAACCGTTCGGGCCCATGATCGCGTGCATCTCCCCGGCCCCGATCTCCAGGTCCAGGCCTTTCAGGATTTCCTTGCCGTCGACTTCGACGTGCAGATTTTCAATCTTCAACATGGTCGTTCCTTCGTCACGACGGGACGAGGGGCGAGGGGCAAGGGACTAGTCCCTGACTCCTGTTGCCTCTTCCCTGATTGTCAGGATGTTCTTGCCGTCGACTTTGAAGTGCAGCTTTTCGATCTTCAACATGACCGTTCCTTTTGTCACGACGGGACGAGGGACGAGGGGACAGGGACTAGTCCCTCACCCTTTCCCCTCGTCCCTTGATCGTTAGCCCACCGCGCCCTCGAGGGAGATTTCGAGCAGGGCCTTGGCCTCGACGGCGAATTCCATCGGTAGTTCCTTGAACACTTCCTTGCAAAAGCCGTCGACGATCAGCGCGACGGATTCCTCTTCATCGAGGCCGCGCGACTGGCAGTAGAACAGCTGGTCCTCGCCGATCCGCGAGGTGGTGGCCTCGTGCTCGATCCTGGCCGTCGGGTTGGCCGATTCGATATAGGGAAAGGTGTGGGCGCCGCAGGTCTTGCCGATCAGCAGGGAATCGCACTGGGTGTAGTTGCGCGCACCCCCGGCCTTCTTCGCCACGCGGACCAGTCCGCGGTAGCTGTTGGAGCTCTTGCCGGCCGAGATGCCCTTGGAAATGATCTTGCTCGTGGTGTTCTTGCCCAGGTGGATCATCTTCGTGCCGGTATCGGCCTGCTGGTGGTTGTGGGTCAGGGCCACCGAGTAGAACTCGCCGGCCGACCGGTCGCCTCTGAGCACGCAGGACGGATACTTCCAGGTGATCGCCGAGCCGGTCTCGACCTGGGTCCAGCTGATCCGCGAGTCGTCGCCCCGGCAGTCGCCGCGCTTGGTCACGAAGTTGTAGATGCCGCCTTTGCCGTTCTCGTCGCCCGGGTACCAGTTCTGGACCGTCGAGTACTTGATCTTCGCCTTTTCCTGGGCCACCAGTTCGACGACCGCGGCATGCAGCTGGTTCTCGTCGCGCATCGGCGCGGTGCAGCCTTCGAGATAGCTGACTTCCGAACCCGGCTCGGCGATGATCAGCGTGCGCTCGAACTGGCCGGTGTCGCGGGCGTTGATCCGGAAGTAGGTCGACAGTTCCATCGGGCACTTGGTGTCCTTCGGAATGTAGACGAACGAGCCGTCGGAAAACACCGCCGAGTTCAGGCAGGCGAAGTAGTTGTCGCGGTACGGCACGACCGACCCGAGGTATTCACGGACGAGCTCGGGATGCTCCTGCACGGCCTCGGAGAACGAACAGAAGATCACGCCGGCTTCCTTCAGTTCCTTCTGGAACGTGGTGCCGACCGACACCGAGTCGAACACGGCGTCGACGGCCACACCGGCCAGGCGCGCGCGCTCGTGGAGCGGCACGCCGAGCTTGTCGAAAGTCTCGAGCAGCTTCGGATCGACGTCATCGAGACTCTTCGGGCGGTCCTTCTGTTTCGGCGCCGCATAGTAGTGAATCTTCTGGAAATCGATCGCCGGCAGGTTCAGCTTGGCCCAGTTCGGGCCGACCAGGGTCTGCCAGTGATGGAAGGCCTCGAGTCGCCACTGCAGCATCCACTCCGGCTCGTTCTTCTTGGCCGAGATCATCGCGATGATCTCTTCGTTCAGGCCCGCACCGACCGTTTCCGACTCGATGTCGGTGTAGAACCCGGCCTTGTACCGGCTCTGGATGAGCTGGTCGACCTGCTGCTGCGTCTGTGTCTGCGGTTGATTCATACCCGATTCCTGATGGATGCTGCGTTATGGAGTGCGTGGATGCGCGTGCCGGTGGTCATGACGACGCGGTTTCGACGCGGGCGACCAGCTCGATGGCCGGCGCGCGCGGCGCTGCCAGGTCGGCCAGGCTCATCGCGTCGAGCGCTCGTTCCACCGTCTCGCCGATCCTGCGCCAGTTACCGCGCAGGCTGCAGTCGTGCTCTCGCGCGCAGAGTCCGGGCTCCAGCCCGCACTCGGTCAGCGCGATCGGCCCCTCCATCGCGCGGATGATCGAGGCCACCGACACGTCTTTCGGCGCGGTAATCAGCCGGTAACCACCGTTGACGCCGCGCACGGATTCGACCAGCCCGGCGCGCGCGAGCGTCTTGAGCACCTTGGCGACGGTGGGCGGCTCGAGCCGCGTCGCCTCGGCCAGCTGCGCCGCCGACCGGCACTCGCCCGGCGCTTCGGCCAGTTCGGCCAGCACCACGGTGGCGTAATCGGTCAATTTGCTGATTCTCAACATCGGCGTCTTCGCTCCGGTTCATCTGGCGACCCGGTCCCGGTGAAACAAGACCAGATTGGTATTATTTTAACCGAAACGCATGAACGACGGCGACCCCGACCACGCGATCCTGCCGAATGCAGCGCGTGCAGGCAGAATGCAGGCATGACCTCGACATCCCCACCCGACAGCCGCGAACAGGCCGCCCGGTCCTTCGCCGAATCCGCGCTCGACTCGCCCGCAGAGGCCTGGGCACCGGCCTCGACCGACGCCAGTTTCCGCCGGTATTTCCGGATCACGGCCGGCCGGGCCACGCACGTGGTGATGGACGCCCCGCCCGAGCGCGAAGCGCTGGGCCCGTTCATCGACATCGCCGAGCGTCTTCGACTCGCCGGACTGAACGTGCCGGCGATCGTGGCCGAAGACCGCGATCACGGCTACCTGCTGCTCGGCGACCTCGGCCGTATGCCCTACCACCACCGACTCGACGCCGACAACGCCGAGGCCCTGTTCGGCGACGCGCTGGCGGCACTGATCCGGATGCAGCGCGAGACCGCCACCGAGGGCCTGCCGGAATACGACGCGGCCCTGCTGCTGCGCGAACTGGCGCTGTTCCCGGACTGGTTCCTCGCCCGCCATTGGCAGGTCGAACCGAGCGAGGCCGAGCTCGACGACTGGGAAATGGTCTGCATGACGCTGATCCGCTGGGCGCTGGACCAGCCGCGGGTGTTCTGCCACCGCGACTTCATGCCGCGCAACCTGATGGTCGTCGACGGCGACAATCCCGGCATTCTCGACTTCCAGGATGCCGTCGCCGGTCCGATCAGCTACGACCCGGTCTGCCTGTTCCGCGACGCGTTCCTGAGCTGGCCGGAAGATCGCGTTCTCGGCTGGCTGGAGCGCTACCGACGCGATGCTTCGACCGCCGGGCTCCCGGTGCCGGACGACCCGGAACTGTGGCGCCGCACCTGCGACCTGATGGGCGTGCAGCGCCACCTCAAGGTGCTCGGCATCTTCGCGCGCATCCGCTATCGCGACGGGAAACCGCACTACCTGGACGACGCGCCACGCTTCTTCGGCTACCTGGCCCACGCCATCGCGCGGAACCCGGAACTGGCCGTGCTCGACCGCCTACTCGAGACCTGGCGCGCCCGGGCCGTCGTCGGCTGAGCCGCCACCGTCCGGCGGCGGCGCTTCGGCCGGCTCGTCCCCCGGTGCCGGCTCACCGGGTTCGATCGGCGGGGGGCGGGTGCTGTCGTCGCCCGGTCGCTCGCCGGCATCGTCGGCCGCCGCGTCCAGCGCGGCCTCGGCCTCGGCGCGCTCTTCCAGCAGACGGGCCCGCGCGTCGTCGGCGGCCTCGAACACCGAACGCTGTTCGACGTCGATCGCCTCGGGCGGTTTCGGCTCGGCGAACTCCAGCGCCGGCGGCAGGAAGATCGGCTGCAGCGGGATGGTCTCGTTGTCGAGAAACGGAAAATCGGATTCGTCGGGCAGGTGTTCCAGCGCCAGCGAAACGGCCACGGCAACCAGCGCGATCGCGGTGCGCTGCCAAAGCGACAGGTGAAAGGCCAGGTACAGGATGCTCCAGAGGTACAGGAACAGCACCAGGTAGCCGCGCGCCTCGGCCAGTCCCGCCCACCAGGGGTAGGCCTCGTCGTCGGCGTTGAACATGGCCAGATCGATCAGGAAATCGAGGCTCCCGGCGACGAAGAACAGCACGACCAGCAGGCTCAGGTGGGCGACGAAGTTACCGCCACGCCGGAACAGCACCGACAGGAAATACACGACCACCGCCAGCGTGACGAAGCCGATGACTTCCCAGAGATTCTCGCTGACCACGTTGGCCCAGCGGAATTCTCCGATCGTGGTCAGCGCCGTGCCGCCGATCTTGGCGCCGAGATAGGCCAGTACCAATGCGACCAGCACGGCGGGCTTGCCCAGCCAGAGCAGCAGCACTTCGGAAAACCGGATCCTGACCGCCGGCGGCACCGGGTGCTCGCCGAGCAGGATGCGCACCCGCGATCGCCCGATCAGGAACACGTCGCCGCTCTCGACCCGCTCGCGCTCGAGGTGGGCGCGGTGACGCGGCCGGCGGATGCCGTTGACGCTGCCCCGGTCCTCGATCCAGAGCCGGCCTTCCTCGTCGAAGACCAGCCGCGCGTGCTGTGCGTCGACGTGCTCGTCGGTCAGGATCACGTCGTTGTCGTAGCCGCGTCCGATCCAGACCTGGTGGACGTCGAACTTCTGCCGCTCGAGGACGTTGTTGGTCGTGCCGAGCTGTTCGATCACGACGTCCACGAAACGGACTCCAGCAGTCGCTGATGGAACCGCCGGGCCTGCTCGAGCCCGACGCCGGCCAGCGTGTAGTGGATGAACACCGCCTCGGGCCCTTGGCGCTGGGCGCGGGCGACGAACAGGACGTCGTAGAGACCGGGATAGTCGGCGTAGGCGCGGACGCAGTAGCTGGTCTTGAACGCCACCGGCGCCAGCGACACCGGCGCGGCCCAGTCTTCGCTGCATTCGAACTCGGTGACATCGTCCTCGCCGGTGCGGTTGAAAGCCAGGAAGGTGTTCTGGCTGAACGCACGGGCCAGCTGGAAGCCGTTCAGCGAGTCGCTGCGATACCAGCCGAACAGGATCTCCAGCGGCCCGGTATCGAGCGTGCGCGACAGGTAGATCCGGTCGTTGAGCGTGCAGTTCGACGTGCTCTGCTGCCACGGCTGGTCCGGATCGGCCTCGCGGCTGCCGCCGGTGCAGGACACCCACGGCCGGATCTCGCGCGGGATCCGCAGCGGGCCGAACGGCTCGGGCGTCCAGTCGCCGGCCAACAGGTCGTCGAGCATCGCGTCCTGGTGCTCGAGGATGCGGCCCGGAATACGTTCGCGCAGGGCGTCCATCGACGGCGCTTCGACCGGCGCGCGGTCGATCAGTCGACGCAGGTTGGCCACCGGCACCAGGAAGCTGACCGAGTTGCCGGCACCGGCGACGTTGATGCCGACGACCTCGCCGGCGAGGTTCACTGCCGGCCCGCCGGACATGCCGGGATTCAGCGCGCCGGTAAAGTGGATGTTCTTGCGGTACTGGTTGGCCAGCAGGCCGTTGTAGGTACCCGGAACGATGCTGATGCCGATGTCGTAGGGATTGCCGAGCGCGAGCAGCGTCGATCCGTCGGCCGGCGCGCTCGTGGCCAGCTCGAACACCGCGGCCGGCCGCACGGCCGGGTCGTCGATCCGGACCAGCGCAAGGTCGTGCAGCACGTCGACATCGAGCAGCTCCAACGGGCCGGTCTCGCCCACGACGTCGCGATAGCGCAACGCGTAACGCTCCGGATCGAGCAGGTATTCCGACACCACGTGGTAGTTGGTCGCCAACCGCCCGGCCCCGTCGACCGCGAACGCGCTGCCGATGGCGTTCTTGTTGTTGCTGACCCGATCGACGACCTCGACCGTGAACAGCCCGGGTTTCAAGCCCTCGAACAGCGCGCTGTACTCGACGTTCTGCGCGGTCGCCGGCAGCGCCAGCGCGGCCCAGACCAGGGCGCCGGCGAACAGGCCGGCGAGTCCTCGTGCGATTGGGGTCGGTGAGCGAATCGGTAAGCGAAGCGGGTTGCGAAGCGGCATGAAGGCCCGTGAGTCGATGAACGAACCCGAAGACTACCCGACCGGGCGTGACCCCGGTGGACTGTGCAGCGCCAGTGTACCGCGTCACCAATCCTGTGACATTCAGAGTGTGACTGAGTCGACAGTGCAAGACGCGATCCGCAGCGAATGACGTGCCCTTTACAGGGATCGAAACGCCCCAATGTCGACTCGGACGCGCTCCCGAAGGGCGAGTCGGATTGTGATGACAAGTTGTGATGACAAGATGTGATGACAAGCGCGCTCATCTGCGGCGTCAGGGCTCTCGGAAAGGCAATACGCATTCCCGGCGAGCCCTGCCTTGCAGCCAAGCACGTTCCGACTCGCTGAATATCGCAGGATTGGTGACGGGGTGCACTAGAATCCCCGCATGCCCTGCCGCCGAGCCCACCGATGCGCGCGATGATCCTGGCCGCCGGACGCGGCGCCCGGATGCGCGAACTGACCGACGACCGGCCAAAGCCACTGCTCGAGGTCGGCGGCCGACCGCTGATCGAGTGGCAGATCGATCGACTGGCCGAGGCCGGCTTCACCGACCTGGTCGTCAACACCGGCTGGCGCGGCGACCAGCTGCGCGAAGCCCTTTTGCGCAGGCAGCGGGACGGCGTGACGCTGCGCTTTTCCGACGAAGGCTGGCCCGCGCTGGAAACCGCCGGCGGCATCCGCCGGGCGCTGCCGCTGCTCGGTCCGGAGCCGTTCCTGGTCGTCAACGCCGATCTGTGGTGCGACTACGACCTGGCCCGGCTGCACGGTCTCGAACCGCACGGCCACGCCCACCTGGTGATGGTCGACAACCCGCCTCACCATCCGCGCGGCGATTTCGGACTGACCGCCGGCCGGCTCGATGACCGGGCCGTTCCCCGCTACACCTACAGCGGCATCGGCGTGTTCCGGCCGGCGCTGTTCGAGCCCTTGCCGGACGGCGAGCGACCGCTGCGACCGGTGCTCGACGCCGCCATCCGGGCCGGGCGCGTCAGCGGCGAACGCCACGTCGGGGCGTGGCTGGACATCGGCTCGCCGGAACGGCTCGAAGCGCTGGACGCCGCGCTGCGCGCCGACTGAACGCCCACCCGATCGGTCGCGCCCCTCAACCTCGACGCGCCGAATCGAACCGCTCGATGCTCGCCTCGATATGCCTGGCGAGGCGGTCGAGCGCCGCGCGGTCCTCGTCGGACCACTCGAGCTCGCCGGCATCGTCCAGCAAGCCGGTCCAGCGGGTTTCAGCTTCGACCAGTCGATCGACCAGCGCATCGTCTGCGCTGCCCAGCAGGTCTCCGAGGGCCTCGATGAACGCACGGTCCGGGTCACCGGCGCTGGGCAGGGCGTCGCGCGCCCGCAGTCGACCGGCCAGTGCATCGAGCCGATCCGACCGGGCGGCAACGACCGCCGACAGGGCCTCGGCCACCGCTGCGGGCGCGCCGTCGTCATCCAGCAGTTCGCGGTAGCGCTCGAGCAGCTCGCGGCCCCGCGCATGCAGCTCGACCAGGCAGGCTTCGTCGTCGTCACGAATCAGGCTCATTGCGACTTCTCCACATCGGATCGGGTCAGCGCACCGGGTCCTGGGCCGCGGACCACCCGGAGCGCCCCGGAGTCGAGTTCGATGTCGAGCGGCGTGTCGCCCAGGTCCTCTCCGTCGGCGGTCACCGCCATCGACGCGTCGGTCTCCAGCCGCAGCCTCCGGCAGCTGCGATGGAGCAGCGGCGGCGCGTCGACGGCGTCCGGTCCGAGCAGCCGCACCCGGGCAAAAATCCAGGCCAGCCGCACCGGGTGATCGGCGCGCACCGCGTAGACGTCGAGCCGGCCGTCGTCCGGAGCCGCCTCGGGGATGCGGTGGCCGCCGCCGTAGAACGCGCCGTTGGCCACGCCGACCTCGAGCCAGCGCCCGTCGTAGCGGTCGCCGTCGCAGACCAGGCGTCCGCGGACGCCGCGCGCGGCGCGCCAGCGGTCGAACAGGCGTCCGGCGTAGCTGAACTGGCCCAGCCACTGCTTGTCTTCGTCGTCGACGGCTCGGCTGGCTTCGGCGCCGAGGCCCGCGTGCGCCACATTGACGAACCCGCGCCGCCCGATCCGGGCCAGGTCGATGTCGACCTGCCGGTCTTCGGCCACCGCGCGGCAGGCCGTGTCCGGATCGTCGTCGAGGCCCAGGCTGCGGGCGAAGTCGTTGGCGGTCCCGGACGGCAGCACGGCCAGCACCGCACCGGCATCGGCGCAGGCAACGGCCGAGGCCCGGACCGTGCCGTCGCCGCCGGCCGCCAGCATGCGGTCGCCGGCGCCTGGACCCGCATCGTCGAGCTCGCCGGGTTGGAGCACGCGATCGACGGTCACGCCGAACGATTCGAGCCGCTCGCGCCAGAACGGCGCGCCGCGCGCCTCGTCGCCCGCCTCCGGATTGCCGACCAGCCAGGTCTGCATACCGCCCCGCACATGCTGCGAATGAATCCCCACACTACCCGATGCGGCGCGCGCTCGCGGTACCCTGTGCGGCCCCGAAGCTCTGGAACCAGGATTCTCGATGATGAACCCCGTGCTGGCCCGCGTCGTCGAACTGCTCGAACTCGAGCGGCTGGAAGACAATCTGTTCCGCGGCCAGAGCCACGACATCGGCTCGCCGCAGGTGTTCGGCGGCCAGATTCTCGGCCAGGCCCTGTCGGCGGCGCACCGGACCGTCGAGGATCGCGCGCCGCATTCGCTGCACGCCTATTTCCTGCGCCCCGGCGACTTCGACCGGCCGGTGGTCTACCAGGTGGAAACTTCGCGCGACGGCGGCAGCTACTCCAACCGCCGGGTCGTGGCCATCCAGCACGGACGACCGATCCTGAACCTGGCCGCCTCGTTCAAGGCGCCCGAGGACGGACTCGACCACCAGGCGGACATGCCCGACGTGCCCGGCCCGGAGGGCCTGGCCGGCCTGGTCGAGATCAATGCCTCGATGCTCGACAAGGTGCCGGAAAAGATGCGCCGCTTCCTCGCTCACGAACCGCCGTTCGAATTCCGGCCGGTCGAACCGCCCAAGGTCATCGACCCGTCGGCCCGGCCGCCTCGAAAGCACATCTGGATGCGCGCCTGGGGCGAACTGCCGGACGATCCGGAGTTGCACCGCAACCTGCTGGCCTACGTATCGGACTACGAACTTCTGGGCGCGGCCACGCTGCCCCACGAGCTTGATTTCGGCCGCAAGCCGCTGATGATGGCCAGCCTGGACCACGCCATGTGGTTCCACCGCGACGCCCGCGTCGACCAGTGGCTGCTCTACGCCATGGACAGCCCGGTGTCGACCGGCGGCCGCGGCTTCTCGCGCGGCCAGGTGTTCACCGCCGACGGGACGCTGGTGGCCAGCACCGCCCAGGAAGGCGTGATCCGGGTCTGGGACCCCGCGGAGCGACGCGGCTGAGTCTCAGCCGCCGTCCTCGATGCGGAGCGTGCGCGCCTCGTCGGCATGGGCAATGTCGATGCGCCGGGTCGATGCAGGCAGCCGGCCGCCGGCGCGCTCCGGCCACTCCACCAGCAGCACGCTGTCGTCGGCCAGCAGGTCCTCGAGGCCCAGAAAGTCCAGCTCGCCCGGATCGCCGAGCCGGTAGAGGTCGAGGTGATGGACGGTCAGGCCGTCCAGTTCGTAGGTTTCGACCAGGCCGTAGCTGGGGCTCTTGACCCGGCCCTCGAAGCCGAGTCCGCGCAGCATGCCGCGGACCAGCGTGGTCTTGCCGGCGCCCAGGTCGCCCGACAGGGTGACCAGCTGACCGCCGCGCAGGTCCCGCGCCAGCTCGGCACCCAGCGCCAGCATCGCCGGCTCGCCGACCGGTCGGTGGACCTCGACCGAATCGGTCATTCCGGCAGCACGGCATGCAGATGATCGATGACGCGGCCGGCCAGCACCTGCCGGCGCCCTTGGGCCGCGGCTTCGGCCGCGCGAGCGTGCAGGACCACGCCGGCACGGGCCGCGTCGAACGGGGCCAGGCCCTGGCCGCGCAGGCTGGCGACGATGCCGGTCAGCGCATCGCCCATGCCGGCCGTGGCCATCGCCGGCGTGCCGAACGGGCAGACCGCGATGCGGCCGTCCGGGGCGCCGACCAGCGTTCCGAAGCCTTTCAGCACGACCACGGCGGCGTAGCGCCCGGCCAGCTCGCGGACCGCGGCGAAGCGGTCGCGCTGGACCTCGTCGCTGCCGATCCCGAGCAGGCGGCCCGCCTCGCCCGGATGCGGCGTCAGGATCCAGTCGTCGCGCTGCAGGCGGTCGTCGGCCAGGCGATTCAGGCCGTCGGCATCGAGCACCAGCGGCCGCTCGCTGCGGACAAGCCGGTCCCAGACAGCGGTCGACCAGTTCGAGCGACCCAGGCCCGGCCCCAGCGCCACGACGTCGGCGCGGCCTTCCAGCGCGGCCAGCCGATCGCCGTCCTCGCCGTCGGCCCACATGACTTCGGCCAGGCCGGACGCCAGCGCACGGGCGTGGTCGGCCCGGGTCGCGACCGAGACCAGTCCGCTGCCGGTTTCCAGCGCGGCGCGGGCGGCCAGCAGCGGCGCCCCCGGCATGCCGTGATCGCCGCCGACGACCAGCACATGGCCCAGGTCGCCCTTGTGCGTGCTGGCCCGGCGCGGCGCCAGCCAGCGCGCCGCAACGTCGGCGGGCAGCGGCTCGGCATCGGGATCGATATCGTCGAAGGCCTCGTCGGGCACGTCCAGGGCGGCCAGCAGCACCCGGCCCGTCCAGTCGCCGGCGGTGCCGGTCAACAGGCCCCGCTTCATCGCGATGAAGGTCACGGTGACGGCGGCGCGCACCGCGATGCCCATCGGCTGGCCGGTGTCGGCGTTCAGGCCCGACGGGATGTCCAGCGCCAGCGTCGGCGCCTGACAGGCATTGATGGACCGCAGATGTCCGGCGACGTCGCCGCGCACTTCCTGGTCCAGCCCGGTGCCGAGCACCGCATCGACGACCAGGTCGGCCTCCGCCAGCCGATCGTCGAGACCATCGGCGTCGTGGATCGCGCCGCCGGCCCGGCGCCACGCCGCGCAGGCCTCGGCCGCCTCGCCGCTCAGACCGTCGGGATCGGACAGCGCGACCAGTTCGACGGCGAGACCGGCCGCTCGCGCTTCCCAGGCCACGATGTAGCCGTCACCGCCGTTGTTGCCGCCACCGCAGACCACGACCAGGCGCCCGGCGTCCGGAAACCGCTGGCGCAGGACTTCGAACGCAGCCCGGCCGGCGCGCTGCATCAGCGTGAAACCGGCGATGCCGAGGTCCTCGATGGCCCGAGCATCGATCGCCCGGCTCTGCTCGGCCCGATATACTCCGTGAACATGTCGCATGACGCGGATCATACCAACGCGGACACCGCACTCGATGGCCCGGCGCTGAAGGCAAGGATTCGCGCCTGGGGCGCCGAACTCGGCTTCCAGCAGGTCGGCGTCGCCGACACCCGGCTCGACGCGGCCGAGGCCGACCTCGACCGCTGGCTGGCCGAGGGCCGTCACGGCGAGATGGAGTGGATGGCGCGGCACGGCCGCAAGCGCAGCCGGCCGGCCGAGCTGGTGCCGGGCACGCGCTCGGTGATCACCGTTCGCATGGACTACCTGCCCGAAGCGGCGAGCGACCCGCTCGAACTGGCCGAGCGCCGGGATCGAGCGTGCATCTCGCGCTACGCATTGGGCCGCGATTATCACAAGGTGCTGCGATCGCGCCTGAAGAAGCTGGCCCAGCGAGTCGAATCGGAGATCGGGCCGTTCGGCTATCGGGTGTTCACCGATTCAGCGCCGGTGCTCGAAAAGCCGCTCGCGGCCCGATCCGGACTCGGCTGGATCGGCAAGCACACCAACCTGCTGAACCGGCATGCCGGCAGCTGGTTCTTCCTCGGTGAGATCTACACCGACCTGGCGCTCGAGCCGGATCTGCCGGTGACCGACCACTGCGGCTCATGCCGGCGCTGCATCGACGTGTGTCCGACCCGGGCCATCACCGCGCCCTATCAGCTCGACGCGCGTCGCTGCATCTCCTACCTGACGATCGAACTGAAAGGCTCGATTCCGCTGGAATTCCGGCCCGCCATCGGCAACCGCATCTACGGCTGCGACGACTGCCAGGCGGTCTGCCCGTGGAATCGCTACGCGCAGTTCTCGAGCGAAGACGATTTTCGTCCGCGCGACGGCCTCGACGCGCCGAGGCTGGTCGAATTGTTCGGGTGGGACGAGGCCACCTTCCTCGAACGGACCGCGGGCAGCGCGATCCGGCGGATCGGCCACGAACGCTGGCTGCGCAACCTCGCGGTGGGACTCGGCAACGCGCCGACCGACGATGACATCATCGCCGCACTGCGCGCCCGCGCCGACCACCCTTCGGCGCTGGTCCGGGAACACGTCGCCTGGGCGCTGGAGCGGCACGGAGTGACAGGCAGGGACTAGGGACTAGGGACCAGGAGCAAGTTCGCGAGGGGCATGAGCGCACCGTTCCGCACTCGTCGCTCGCCCCTTTCCCCGCGTCCCTGCGTCTCAAAGCCTCACTCCGATCCCGATGCCGACGGAGGTCCGGGGGCGTGCGTCGCGCATCGGCCACAGTTCCATCCGGCGCGCATCGAGCACCGGCTGTTCGATGACGAATTCTCCGACCGGACGCTCGACCACGCCGTCGAATCGACCCAGCACCGTCACCAGCCGCCCCGGCGCATAGTTGACCGGCTCGAGGAACCCGGCCTGCCGAACGACGAAGCGCACGCCGCCTTCGGCCGCGTCGCGGGGTCGATCGACCCGGTCCAGCGGCAGCGCCAGCACCTCGAGTTCGGTGACGTCGGCCGTGTTGCTGATACCGACGATCCGGCCGCCCCACAGCATTCGCTGGCCCAGCGCCACATCGCCGCGCAACGCATCGGCCGGCCCCAGCGCGGGGACGTAGCCGGCGTCGGAAAACGGGCTGCTGGCGCAGCCGGTCAGCGCCAGCGCAGCCAGTAGCCCGATGGCGCGGAGCATTCGAGTCGTCGTCGAAATCGGTCTCATGGTCCGGCGATCCTGGTCAGGAAGAAGGGTCAGACCTCCATCCTGCCAGATGAGCGAGGCCGGGTGCAGGGGGTGTCGGGACGAGGAATGTTATCCTGTGCGGTCATTCTTATCAGACAGGTTTTTTCATGGAAGCAACCGCAGATACCGTGGTTTCGATCGACTACACCCTGACCGATAACGAAGGCCAGGTCATCGATACGTCGGAAGGACGCGAACCGCTGGCCTACCTGCACGGTCACGGCAACATCATTCCGGGCCTCGAAAACGCGCTCGAGGGCAAGACCGAGGGCGAGGAGCTGCAGGTCAAGGTCCAGCCCGAGGAAGGCTACGGACCGCATCGCCAGGAGCTGGTCCAGACCGTCTCGATGGAAGCCTTCGCGGGCATGGACAAGGTCGAGCCGGGCATGAAGTTCAATGCCGAGTCGGCCCAGGGCCCGTTGGTGGTCACGGTCACCAAGATCGAGGGCGAACAGGTCACGATCGACGCCAACCACGACCTTGCCGGCCAGGAACTGAACTTCGACGTCACCGTGCGCGACGTCCGTGAAGCGACCGACGCCGAGAAGGACGCCGGCCAGGTCGCCGGCTGAAGCCGCGCCGCCGAATCCGTTCGCGAACACGCCGGGCCCTGCCCGGCGTTCTTCGTTCTGGGTCAACGCTTGCCGCTGAACTGTCGCAGGCGACGCCGGTCCCGCTTGTCGGGTCGGCGCCCTGCATCCACCGGCCCGCTCAGCCGACGCTGCTCGGCACGTTCCTCGCGACGCTGGCGGCTGGATTCGGTTTCTTCGTAGAGTCGGCGGGCCTGCGGCGCCGGCCCGCGGCGATCGCTGAGATCCCGAACTTCGACCTCGAACAGGGCCTCCCCCCGGGTGATGCGCAGCCGATCGCCCACCGCCACGGTGCGGGCCGGCTTGCAGCCCTGGCCGTTGATGGCGACGTGCCCGCCGCGCACGGCAGTCTGCGCCAGAGAACGCGTCTTGAAGAACCGCGCGGCCCACAGCCACTTGTCGATGCGAACCGAGTCCATGGCCGGAGTGTATCGCCGCGGCGCTGTCGCGTCAGCGCAGCACGCCGGCGGCACGCATCCGGCGCGCGTAGACCAGCAGCAGCACGGCCACGATGAAGATCACTGCCGAGAATGCAGAGCCGACCACACCCATCAGCGCTGCGCCCTCGCTGAGCAGGAACGAGTAGACGCTGCTGCCGACCAGACCGATCAACGAGACCGCGTACAGCGGAACGCTCCAGCGGCTGCGCAGCAGCAAGGCTACCGAGCCGGCCACCGCGCCCCAGACGCCCAGCGCCCAGAAGGCGACCGCCCAGGCCGGAAAGGCTTCGTAAAAGGCGCGCTGCGCGTCACTGTACTGACCCATGTAGCCGTCCAGGCCCAGCTGCGTGGCCAGGTAGCCGAACGCCCCGACCGCGTTCCAGAGCAGCGAAACGACGCCGACGATCCAGAGATGGATCGGCGTTCTGCGCATGTCGTCGTTCATGTCGGATCTCCCGGGTTCGTGCAGCCTCCGCGCCGATAGCGTGACACAGCACACGCTTCCGGACCAGCCCCCGATCCATCCATGACCTTCGACCCGTGCGGCTTCGCAGGCCCGTCGTTAGGCTTGCCCGTCGACTCCAACCTGCGCGCTCATTCATGCTGTCGACGCCGTCCCCCCGGTCCCGCTGGATCGTCTCGATGCTGCTGTTCCTGCCGGCCGTACTCGGCGCCACGTCACCGGGCGCCACCGAAGATGCGCGACAGAACGCCGCAGGACCCTCGACGACCTACCCGGCCGAGTTCTTCGTCGACTATCGACCGCAGACCGCCCTGGACATGGTCCGGCTGGTCCCGGGCTTCCGGATCGACAACGGCGGTTCGGGTCGCGGCCTCGGCGGCGACCCGGGCAACGTGCTGATCGACGGCCGGCGATCCGGCGCGAAGCAGGACAGCCTGTCGGCTCAGCTGCAGCGGATTCCGGCCAGTCGGGTCGAGCGCCTGGTCCTGCTGCAGCCGGGCACGGCCGCCGGCGGCAGCGAGGTGGACGGCCGGCGCGCGCTGCTCGACGTGCGGCTGACCGATGGCGACACGCGGTCCTGGGCCTGGTCGGCGACAGTCGAGCAGGACACCGACAACGGCGGGCCGACGCCTTCGGGCCGGCTGTCGGTGATCGACACCCTCGCCGGAACCGAGATCCGGGCCGGTGTTTCGGCCGGCGTTTCCTGGGTCGGCAACCGGGCCGAAGAACGCATCCTCGGCGCCGACGCCCCGCTCGAGGATCGTTTCGAATCCGAACGCTTTCGCAACCGCTGGGCCCGGGTCAACCTCAACACGGTCACCGTGCTGGGCAACGACCGGACGCTGCGGGCCAACGCCGAGTTCCAGCGTTCCGACGCCGACGACCGTCTCCGCTCGCGCCGTCTCCCGGCCGACGCCGTGGACGGTTCGGGCGTTCTGCGCGTGCTGGCCGGCGATACGCAGCGCACGCGCCACGAGCTGGGCCTGCGGTTCGCAAGCTCGGTCGGCAACTCCCTGCGGGCCCGGTTCATCGGCCTGAACCGGCACAACGAAACGCTGGATTTCGACGGTCTGGACATCGGGCCGGCCGATGCCGGGCACGGCGACGACCTCGATCCGCTGCGCCGCTCCGACACCGACTCGGTCGCCACCGAATCGATCCTGCGGACCGAGTGGATCTGGACCGCCCTGCCCGGCCACCGCCTTCAGTTCGACCTGGAAAGCGCCTGGAACGCGCTGGAGAACGATCTGGCGCTGCGCGCGAGTGACGATGAAGGCGAGCTCGTCGCCGTCGACCTGCCCGGCAGCGACACCCGGGTCGAGGAGTGGCGACTGGACGGCCGGATCAGCGACCGGTTCGACCTGGCCGGCCTGGTCGTCGAGCCGGCCCTCGGCGCAGAGTACTCGCGAATCCGGCAGACCGGCGAAACCGGCCGCGAACAGGAATTCACCTTTCTCAAGCCGGCGCTTTCGCTGGTTCACGCACCGTCGTCGTCGGCGCGCAGCCGCCTGCGGCTGGAGCGCACCGTGGCCCAGCTCGATTTCGGCGATTTCGTCAGCGGCGCTGATTTCGACGACGACGAAGTCGACTTCGGCAATCCGGTGCTGGGCCCCCAGCAGACCTGGATAGCCGAACTGGAGCACGAGCGGCGCTTCGGCGAGATCGCCGTCGCGACGCTGACCGCCTACCACCACTGGATCGAAGACCTGCAGGATCGGCTCCCCATCGGTGGCGGCCTGGACGTGACCGGCAACGTCGGCGATGGACAGCGCTGGGGGCTGCGGCTCGAAACCACAGTGCCGCTGGACCGGGTCGGCCTGCAGGCCGCGCGGGTCGACATGACCGCGCGCTGGGAAGATTCCTCGGTGACCGACCCGGTTACCGGGCTGGATCGGCCGCTGTCCTGGCAGCGCCGCTATTCGGTGCGGACGCAGCTGCGCCAGGACCTGGTCGCGGACGGCTGGGCCTGGGGCATCGAGACCGACTACGCCGACGAGGCGCGCAGCTTCGGCGCCGACGAGATCAATCTCTACCAGGACGGCGTGGACGTCGAGGCGTTCATCGAAACCACGCGGTTCGCCGGGGTCAAGGTCCGCCTGCTGGCCCAGAACCTGCTCGATCGGCCGTTCGAGCGCGAACGGGCGCTCTACGACGGCGACCGGACGCCCGATGCGGCGCCGGCGGTGCGCGAACAGCGCGAACTGCGCCGCGACCGATCGATCCTGCTGTCGGTCAGCGGCACGTTCTGAGACGTCAGCCGTCCGGCCGCGCCCGGACTATCCGGTTGCGACCGGTCTGCTTCGCTTCGATCAGGGCGCGGTCGGCGCGATCGATCAGCGCTTCGTCGGATTCACCGGCCCGCCACTCCGCCAGTCCGAAGCTGAGCGTCGGCGACTCCACGGACCCGCCATTGCCGGGCAGGTCGATCCGGTCGGCGACGAACTGGGCCCGGACACGGTCGCAGTGTGCGTACGCCGCGTCGCTTGGCAGGCCGGGCAGCACGACCGTGAACTCCTCGCCGCCGTAACGCGCGACGTAGCCCGCCTCGCCGAAACGTTCGGCCAGCCGCTGGCCGATGGCCCGAAGCGCGGCATCGCCGGACAAGTGGCCGTAGCGGTCGTTGAACGGCTTGAAACCGTCGACATCCGCCATCGCCAGGCACACCCGGTGGCGATGCAGCGCCGCCTCGTCGAGTTCACGCGCCAGCCGGCTGTCCAGCCAGGCGCGATTGCGGATACCGGTGAGCCTGTCCTGGCTCGACAGGACCAGCAGCTTGCGAACCTGGTAGACGCAGGCCAGCGCGATCAGGGTGGCCGCCGCAATCAGGATCAGCCGGGAAATCTGGTCGCCCCAGCTCAGGTAGCCGTACAGGAACGGCGCCCACTTCGGGTCGGACAGATCGCCGAAGCTCGTCGTGGCCACGGCCAGGATCGCGCCGTACTGGACCAGCGCCAGCACGCCGGCAAACAGGCAGACCCGGCCATCGGCGCGCAGCGCGGTGGCAGCGATCGCGACCAGGTAGAGCTCCCAGACCACCCGGCTGTTGATGGCCACGTGCGGCAGGCCCTGCAGCAGGAACAGGCCGAGCACGGTCGAGATCGAAGTGATGTCGAACGCGGCCGACACGAAGCGCCAGCGGACGTCGGCGCCTTCGCGGCGGGCCTTGTGCAGCAGCATCACAGAGAACCCCAGCGCGACCAGGGCACCCACGGCACCGGTCCGGACCTCCTCGTCAGGGGCACCGGTGATCATGGCGATCACCGGCATCGCCGCAATCAACAGCACGACGACCAGCCGGATCCGCGCGACCAGCACTTCACCGACCGCGCCGGCTTCGAGCATCAGGTCATCGGGCGCCTGCAGCAGTCGGTCGGGGAATCGGAACATGCTGCATCGATGCCTTGGGCGGCCCGGCGTCAGGCCAGTTCGCGGATGCTGGCCGGCAGCGGGACCGATTCGCCGGACTCGCGGTCGATCCAGACCAGGGTAACCACGGCGTCGGCGTAGCGAATCGGCTCGACGTCCTTCGCCTCGGGATTCGAGCGGATCTCGGAATGCAGCTTGATACTGGAGCGACCCGGTGACTCGGGCTTCAGGGTAACGACCAGCCGCTCCGGCCAGTGGACGGGCCGCCGGTAATTGATGTTGACGTTGGCGATCACCGGGCCGGCGTCGCCGTCCTGCCAGTGACAGGGCAGCGAGTTCATCCAGGCCGACCGGCACTGCTCGAGGTAGGCCAGGTAGACCGCGTTGTTGACATGTCCGAAGGCGTCGAGATCGCCCCAGCGCACATCGAGTTCGCAGCTGAATTCCGCCATCGTGATGATTCCCCGCTCGGCATCGGATTGTCCGGCCGCGTTCGCGTGCGCACGGCCGGTCCAAGTGTACTCGTCGCGCCCGGTCAAGCGCTCTTGCGTTGCCGCTTCATGCCCGGCATCTCGGCCAGGTAGCGGCCGGTCCAGGAGTCCTTTTCCGCAGCGATCTGTTCCGGCGTGCCGGTAGCGATGATCCGACCGCCGCGGATTCCGCCCTCGGGCCCGAGGTCGATGATCCAGTCAGCGGTCTTGACCACGTCCAGGTTGTGTTCGATGACGACGACGGTATTGCCCTCGTCGCGCAGGCGATGCAGCACGTTCAGCAATTGCTGGATGTCGTGGAAATGCAGGCCGGTCGTCGGCTCGTCGAGGATGTAGAGGGTGTTGCCGGTGTCACGTTTGGACAGTTCGCGCGCCAGCTTGATCCGCTGCGCCTCGCCGCCCGACAGCGTGACCGCCGACTGGCCCAGCGTGATGTAGGACAGGCCGACGTCCATCAGGGTCTGCAGTTTGCGCGCCACCGCCGGCACCGGCTCGAAGAACGGCAGCGCGTCCTCGACGGTCATTTCCAGCACCTCGTGGATGCTCTTGCCCTTGTAGGTGACCGTCAGCGTCTCGCGGTTGTAGCGCTTGCCGTGACAGACGTCGCAGGGCACGAAGATGTCGGGCAGGAAATGCATTTCCACCCGCACCATGCCGTCGCCCTGGCAGGCCTCGCAGCGGCCGCCCTTGACGTTGAACGAGAACCGGCCGGGCTTGTAGCCGCGCGAGCGGGCCTCGGAAGTGCCGGCAAACAGTTCGCGGATCGGCGTGAATAATCCGGTGTAGGTGGCCGGATTCGAGCGCGGCGTGCGGCCGATCGGGCTCTGGTCGATGTCGACGACCTTGTCGAACAGGTCCAGCCCCGAGAAGCGATCGAACGGCGCAGGGTTTTCTGACGCGCCGTTGAGTTCACGCGCCATCAACTTGTAAAGCGTGTCGTTGATCAAGGTCGATTTGCCGGATCCGGACACGCCGGTGACGCAGACCAGCAAACCGGCCGGCAGTTCGAGGTCCACGCCCTGCAGGTTGTTGCCGGTCGCCCCGTCGAGCCGGAACATGCGCTTCTTGTTCGGCCGGGTGCGTTTCTTCGGCACCTCGATCCGCTTCCGACCGCTCAGGTAATCGCCGGTCAGCGACGCCTCGCAGGCCTCGATGCCGTCGGGAGGGCCGGAATAAACGATCTGCCCGCCGTGGACCCCGGGTCCGGGGCCGATGTCGACGATGTGGTCGGCCGAACGGATCGCGTCCTCGTCGTGCTCGACGACGATCACCGTGTTGCCGAGGTCGCGCAGGCGGGTCAGGGTTTCGAGCAGACGGGTATTGTCGCGCTGGTGCAGGCCGATCGAGGGCTCGTCGAGCACGTACATCACGCCGACCAGGCCGGCGCCGATCTGGCTGGCCAACCGGATGCGCTGGGCCTCGCCGCCCGAAAGCGTGTCGGCCTGGCGATCCAGCGTCAGATAGTCCAGCCCGACGTTGACCAGGAACTGCAGGCGTTCGCGAACTTCCTTCAGGATCCGGCCGGCGATCTCGCCGCGCCAGCCGTCGAGCTTCAGATCGTCGTAGAAGGCCAGGCATTGCTCGATCGACCATGAGGCCACCTCGGGCAGCGAGCGATCGGCGATGAACACGTTGCGCGACGCCGCGTTCAGGCGCTGGCCGCCGCATTCGGGGCATGGCTGCTCGGAGATGTAGCGCGACAGCTCCTCGCGCACGACCCGCGAATCGGTCTCGCGATAGCGTCGCTCGAGGTTGGGGATGATGCCGACGAACGAGTGTTTGCGGGTCTGGCTACCGCCGTCGGCGAAGTATCGGAACCCGATCTTCTCGTCGCCACTGCCGTGCAGGATCACGTCCTGCACCTTCCCGGACAACTCGCCGAACGGAGTCTCCGGGTCGAAATCGTAATGGCGGCCCAGCGACTGGACCATCTGGAAGTAGTACGCGTTCCGGCGGTCCCAGCCGCGCACCGCGCCGCCGGCCAGGCTCAGCTCCGGATTGCCGACCACGCGCTGCGGGTCGAAGAACTGGCGGTGGCCGAGCCCGTCGCAGGCCGGACAAGCGCCGTTCGGGTTGTTGAACGAAAACATCCGCGGCTCCAGCTCGGGCAGGCTGTAGTCGCAGACCGGGCACGCGAACCGGGCAGAAAACAGCAATTCGCCGAGGTCGCTGTCGGAATCCATCGGCGCGGCGACGGCGATGCCATCGGCCAGCGCCAGCGCCGTTTCCATGCTTTCGGCCAGGCGCTGAGCCAGGTCGTCGCGCACCTTGAACCGGTCCACCACCGCTTCGATGGTGTGCTTCTTGCGCAGCTCCAGGGCGGGCAGGCCGTCGTCGAGGTCGACGACCCTGCCGTTGACCCGGGCCCGGATGAAGCCCTGCGCGCGGAGTTCCTGAAGCAGGTTGGCGTGTTCGCCCTTCCGGTTGCGAACCACCGGCGCGAGCAGCATCACCTTCGTGCCCTCGGGCAGGTTCAGCACGGTGTCGACCATCTGGCTGACGGTCTGGGCATCCAGCGTCTCGCCGTGCTCTGGGCAGCGCGGCGTGCCGACCCGGGCGAACATCAGGCGCAGGTAGTCGTGGATCTCGGTCACCGTGCCGACGGTCGAGCGTGGGTTGTGGCTGGCCGCTTTCTGCTCGATCGAGATCGCCGGGCTGAGCCCCTCGATGTGATCGAGGTCCGGCTTCTGCATCATCGACAGGAACTGCCGCGCATAGGCCGAAAGCGACTCAACGTAGCGCCGCTGGCCTTCGGCGTAGATGGTGTCGAAGGCCAGCGACGACTTGCCGGAGCCCGACAGCCCGGTGAACACGATCAGCCGGTCGCGCGGCAGCTCGAGATCGACGTTGTCGAGGTTGTGGGTTCGTGCGCCGCGAAGGGTGATCTTGTCCAAGACGAATCCAGCATTGGAGCGAACCGGATAGTATAAGGTTTGCGGTGAATCCGCGGCAAGGACGCTTCCGCTTCGGACTCGCCGGCCCGGATCCGCCGCCCGATTCGGGCGCCAGCGAATTCACGATCCAGGAGGAACGACATGCAGACCGAGCACGAGGGCGGCGGCACGACCGACGAAGCGCAGAAACAAAGCGATGAGCGCCAACGCAGGGCCCTCGAATTGCGCGAGGCGCTGGAAGCAGCGCACGGCACCACATTCGACCTGAAGTATCCGATTGCCCAGATCTACCTCTGGTATCAGTCGTTTCAGAACGTGATGCGATGGATCGGCACGATCGCCGCCGGCATGCTCACCTTCACGGTTTCGATCCTGATGGGCGACGCGCTGGCCGGAAACATCCAGTTCGATGCCGTCGAGCACAATCTGGTCCGCTTCTCGTGGTCGTTCGGTTTCCTCGGTCTCAGCATGATTTCCGTGCTGCTGACGCTGGTGATCACCTACAACTGGCTGGTGATGTCGATCCGGCATGCCGCATGGGTCGCGCACCCGTCGGTGCAGCGGCTACAGACCATCATCGACGACGGCGGGAAGCTGCCCCGCGATCTACCGGAGTCGCTGCAGGAAGGCCACGTCCACGACGACGACCCGTACATGGACGGCACCATGGCCAGTGAATTCGTGCGCTATGGCGGCAAGCTGCACCTGAAACTCTGGGGCACGATGAGTTACGTGATGGGCGGCGTCGCCGGAACGAGCTTGTTCATCGGCATCGTGTTCTACGTTCTCGCCGCATGGGACATCCTGGCGGAGCTGCTGTGAGCGAAACCGGCGGACTTCGCACGGTGCGGATCGCGACCCTGAATGCCGGACTGCTGCGTCTGCAGCTGGGTCGCTGGACCCTGTTCGAACCGGTCCCGAGGGTGAATGAACGGATTGCCGGCCTGGCGCGGCTGCTCGGCGCGCTGGACGTGGACGTGCTGGCGATGCAGGAGGTGTTCGTCCGCGGCGCGCGGACTCGGTTGGTCGACCAGCTCTGCGCGACCTTTCCGAACGCCGCCTTCGCCGACTCGTCCAGCTGGGTCGGCAACGGCCTCGTGACGCTGTCGCGCCATCCGATCGAGGACTCGGAATTCCAGCGCTTCGATCACGACTTCATGATGGTCCGCCCGTTCGCCACCTTCGGCCTGCTGCGAACCCGCGTCCGGCTGCCGGACGGTCCACCGCTGCAGCTGTTCAACACCCACCTCACCGCCGGCCCGTTCGGCGACCCGGAACGCGGGCGGGTCGAGCGGATGCGCGATCGCCAGATCCGGCAACTCCTCGACGCGGCCGATGCGCAGGCTGCGCCGGTGGTCCTGACCGGCGACTTCAATGCCGGCCCCGACGTATCGACCGACAACTACCGCCGCTTCGCAGCCGCCGGATTCGTCGATGCCTTCGACCAGGCCGAGAATCACGGCAGCCCGCTGCGCGCGACCTGGACGCCGGAAAATGCCCTCACGCATACCGGCCCGCACAGCAGTTCGCCGCCGCAGCGGATCGATCACGTCTTCGTGCGCGGCGCAGCCGATCCCGCCGCTTCCTGCGTCACCATCGCCGACGCCGTCGATCGGGCAGGCGCGCCGCTGTCCGATCATCGCCTGGTGGTCGCCGATCTCCGGCTGCCCGGCCGCCGGGACGGGCCGCCCGAAGGCGATCGCGCGAGCGGCTCCCGTACGGAGGGAGGCGGTCCGCCGGCGGCCCCGACGGGCGGGTCGGGAAACCGCGGCCCGTGTTGACCCGGCCCCCGGTTTCCGCTAACATTCCCGCTCTTTAGTCACGGATTTTCTGGAGCGACAGCATGTACGCGGTATTCAAGACCGGTGGCAAACAGTACAAGGCCTCGGCCGGCGACATCGTCCGGGTCGAGAAACTGCCGGCCGACAAGGGGGCCTCGATCGAGATCGACGAGGTTCTGATGGTCGCCGACGGCGACGACATCCGCGTCGGCGCTCCGACCCTGGAGGGTGGCAAGGTCAAGGCGGAAGTGGTCGCGCACGGTCGCGGCGACAAGGTGCGGATCATCAAGTTCCGCCGCCGCAAGCACCACATGAAGCAGATGGGCCACCGCCAGTACTACACCGAACTCAAGATCACCGGCATCGAGGGCTGAAACGATGGCACATAAAAAGGCAGGCGGCTCGACACGTAACGGCCGCGACTCGAATCCGAAGTTCCTCGGCGTGAAGCGCTACGGCGGCGAACGCGTGGATGCGGGCAACATCCTGGTGCGCCAGCGCGGCACGCGCTTCCACGCCGGTGACGGCGTCGGCGTCGGCCGCGACCACACGCTGTTCGCGCTGGTCGACGGCAAGGTCGTGTTTCGCCAGAAAGGCAAGCCGGCTCGCAAATTCGTTTCGATCGAACCGGTCGAGTGATTCGACCCGATCGCGGCCCATCAGGGCCACGGTCCCTTCAATCGGAACCCGAAGAAGCCGGCCGCGCGCCGGCTTTTTCATGCCCGACCCTTCTTTCAGGCCCGTAGCTGCCGAGGACGCCTCACCGATGAAATTCGTGGATGAAGCCAGCATCGAGGTCCGCGCCGGTCGCGGCGGCCACGGCTGCGTGAGTTTCCGGCGCGAGAAATACATCCCCAAGGGCGGCCCGGACGGTGGCGACGGCGGCGACGGCGGCAGCATCTGGCTGGAGGTCGATACCGGCCTGAACACCCTGGTCGATTTCCGCCACGCGCGCCTGTTCAAGGCCCGAAACGGCCAACCCGGCAGCGGCCAGCAGAAGACCGGTAAATCCGCCGACGACGTGGTCATCCGGGTTCCGCTGGGCACCCAGGTAACCGCGATCGAGACCGACGAGCGGATCGGCGACCTGACCGAGCCCGGCCAGCGCCTTTGCGTGGCGCGCGGCGGCATCGGCGGCAGAGGCAACATTCACTTCAAGTCGTCGGTCAATCGCACGCCGCGCCAGTTCACCGAGGGCACGCCCGGCGAAGAGCGCGAACTGAAGCTGGAACTGAAGGTCCTCGCCGACGTCGGCCTGCTTGGCTTTCCCAACGCCGGAAAGTCGACGCTGATCCGTGCGGTGTCCAAGGCCCGGCCGAAGGTCGCCGACTACCCGTTCACCACGCTGCACCCGAATCTCGGCGTGGTCTCGCTGGAACCCGGCCGCAGCTTCGTCATCGCCGACATCCCCGGCCTTATCGAGGGCGCCGCCGAAGGTGCCGGCCTCGGCCACCGATTCCTCAAGCACCTGCAACGCACCGGACTGTTGCTGCACCTGGTCGAGGTGGAGCCGCTGGACGGCAGCGATCCGGTCGACCAGGTCCGCGCGCTGGAGGCCGAACTGGCACGCTTCGATCCCGGCCTGCTCGAGAAGCCGCGCTGGCTGGTGGTCACCAAGCTGGACCAGCGCGCGGCCGACGAGCATGACTCGGCGGTCCGGGCGCTGGTCGAGCGGCTGGACTGGACGGCACCGGCGTTCGGAATCTCCTCGCTCAGCGGCGACGGGCTGGACGCGCTGAAGACGGCGATGGCTCGTCACCTGCTCGACGGCGGCGCAGACCACGCGGAACCTTGAGCCCGCGCCGGACTCCAACCGGCAGCCGGCGTGACCCGCCGCCCCCGGAATCGACCTGGAGCCCTCGATGACCCACTCTCGACCCACCGCCGCCTCCGCCTCATCACGCCTGTTGCCCACGGTCCTCGCGGGCCTGCTGGTCGCCTCCGGCTTCGCCACCACCATCGCCGCTGCCCGGGTCGATGCCGTCACGGTCTATCCCGACCGGGCGACGATCGAGCGGATCAGCGAACACCGTGTCGGCCCCGGCATCGACCGGATCCGGATCGCCGACCTGCCGGTCGGTCTGGACCGCGACAGTGTCCGGGTCCGTGCCGAGGGTCCCGATGGCCTGCGGATCGGCGCGCTCGACTTCGAAATCGTTCGCGGCGAGCAGCGGGTGCTGCCGGAAGCCCGCGCGCTGGCCGAACGGATCGAGCAACTGGAGGCCGAGCGCAGCGCGGTGGCCGACCGGATCGCGGCGCGCGCCCTGCAGCTCAGCCTGCTGCAGCGGGTGGCCGCTCCCACCGGCGAAGCGGCACCGCCCCCGGGTGAACTGCTGGCCGAACTCGAGCGGCTGGGTGAACTGGCCGACCGCGTCTACAGCGAGCAGCGCGAGCTGCGCATGCAGCAGGACGATCTCGGCGAAACGATCGAGCGGCTCCGCAGGGAACTCGCAGACCTCGGCGGTGAACAGCGCGACGTGCTCGCGTTGACGATCGCCGTCGATGCACCGGGCGCGGGAACGGCCCGGTTCGAGATTGGCTACACGGTCGGCGGCGCCAACTGGCGACCGGTCTACGAATGGCGCCTTGACACGACCGCCGCCACGCTGCGCCTGGTCCAGTCGGCCGAACTCCGGCAGTCGACCGGCGAGGACTGGGCTAACGCCTCGGTCGCATTCTCGCTGGCCCGGCCGGCCAGTGGTGGCCAGCTTCCGACCCTGGGCCCTTGGTGGATCGACGTGATCGCGGCCCGGCCCGAACTGCAACGCCGGCAATTCGCCGAGGCGCCGCAGGCGCTGAGCGCGATGGAAGCCGCCGGGGCAAGCGCCGACGTGCTCGCTGCGGAACTTCAGACCACGGGACTGACCCAGCGCTATGCCCTGCCCGGCCGCATCGACGTCCCGTCCGACAACCGTCCGCGCCGGTTCCGGCTCGACGAGCACGTGCTGGACGCCGATCTGACCGCCCGCGCCGTTCCCCAGCGGCGCGACGCCGCCTGGACCTTCGTGGCGACCGACTGGATCGGCGAGGCTGCGCTGCCTCCCGGTCCGGTTCAGCTGATCCAGGACGGCGCGTCGATGGGCCGGACCAACTTCTCCGGCGCAGCGCCCGGCGGCCGGATCGAGGCCAGCTTCGGCATCGACGACCGGATCGAGATCGACGTCGAACTGGTTCGCCAGGATCGCCGGACCGAAGGATTGCTGAACAAGACCGTGCGGGAACTCCGCGAACACCGCTGGACCGTCAGCAACCGGCACCAGCGACGGATCACGCTGTCGCTGCTCGGACAGATGCCGGTCGCACGCGATGAGCGAATCGACGTCGAGCTGACCGACCGCAGCACGGCCCCCGATCGCCGCGACGTCGACGACCAGCCCGGGCGGATGGCCTGGGACCTGGAGCTGGATCCGGGCGAGACGCGCGAGATCACCTTCGGCATATCGGTCGCCTGGCCCGCTGAACTCGACGGCGTCACCGGCTGGTAGGCGGCCGGGGCGCCGGTCCCGGAGCCACTGCTATACTCCGGCGCGACGGCTGAAAGAGGCCGTCGTCGACCCGAACCGGACCCGACTCCATGCCGCGATCCCCGCGACCGGGACGGCTCACGCCGGCCCGCCGCCAGCGCCTCGACGCACTGCTCGACCACCTGCTGGACCTCGACGCCCCCGCGCGCGCGAGAGAGCTGGCGTCATTGTCCGAGCGCTGCCCCCGGCTGCACGCCCACCTGGCCCGGCTGGTCGCGGCGGCCGAGCCCGACGGCGAGGAATTCACCGCAGTGTTCGAACGGCTCGGGGCCGCTGCGCTATCGACACTGGAGAATTCCGACGCCACCCTGCCGCCCGGCACCCGCGTCGGCGACTGGGCGCTGATCGAGCCGGTCGGCCGTGGCGGCATGGGCCAGGTCTATCGGGCCGAGCGGGCCGACGGCGCGTTCGAGATGCAGGCCGCGATCAAGTTCATCCGCCCGCGCGCCGGCGGCCGCCTCGCCGAGCGCCTGGCCGTCGAGCGCCAGCTGCTGGCCCGGCTCGATCATCCGAACATCGCGCGGCTGATCGACGGCGGCACGCTGGACGATGGACGCGGTTACCTGGTCATGGAGTGGATCGAGGGCGTCGATCTGAGCGACGCACGCGACCGCCTGATGGCGTCTCCTCGTACGCTGATCGAGCGGTTCATCGAACTGGCCTCGGCCGTCGCCCACGCCCACCAGCGCCGGGTCGTGCACGGCGACATCAAGCCGGCCAACGCGCGCCTGTCGCCCGGCGGACGGGTCCGCCTGCTCGATTTCGGCGTGGCCCGGCTGATCAGCGAAGACGACAGCGCCGAGGGCCTCGCGGCACTGACGCCGGCGTTCTCGGCACCGGAACAGATGGCCGGAGAACCGGCATCGACCCAGTCCGACCTGTATGCGCTCGGCGCGCTTCTGCACTGGCTGCTGACCGGCGAACCGGGCCGGGCCGACACCCGGATCGACCCGCGCCGGCTCGACGTGGAGCGGCCGGCCGCGCTCGCGGCAATCCTCGAGCGCGCCCTTCAGGCCGACCCGGCGCGGCGCTACCAGTCGGTCCCGGAGCTGATCCAGGAACTCCGCGCGCTGCTGGCCTGGCACCCGGTCCGGGCTCGCCGCAGCGGTGCGCTGGCGCGACTGGGCCTGTGGTCACGGCGCCATCGGCTGGCGGCCGGCATGGCCGGCCTGACGCTGGCGTCGGTGCTGGCCGCGGCCATCGGGCTGGCCTGGCAGGCCGACCGGATTCGCGAGGAACGCGACGCCGCGCGCTTCGAGGCCGAGCGCCTGGCGCTGCTGCGCGAGCAGATGGTGCTGCTGTTCCGCGAAGCCGGCCGGACCGCAAGCGACGAGTTGCGCGACACGCGCAGCCTGCTGGCCGAGGCCACCGAGCTCGCCGAGCGACTGTACGCCGACGATCCCGGCACCCGGGCGGCCGTCCAGGCCTTCATCGGCGAGATCTACATCGCGATGGACGACTTCGAGGCCGCCGAGCCCCTGCTCGAAGCCGCACTGGCCGGACAGGCGCTCGAACAGGACCGGCTGGCGGCGTTCGTCGAGGCCGACCTGGCCCAGATCCGCCTTCGCCAAGGCGCGTCGGACGAAGCCGTTGCGCTGGCCGAACGTGCGCTCGAGCGCCTGCGCACGCGGACCGGTGCCGCCAACCTCGAATACATCGCCGACGTCCTGCAGATTCGCGGCCAGGCGCTGCGGGGCCTCGGCCGGTGGGACGAGGCCATCGCCGTGCTGCGCGAAGCGCACGGCATGGCCCGGCGACTGCCGGCACCGAGCCGGATCCGCGCGACCACCGCGAACAACCTCGCCACCACGCTGGTCTATGCCGGCCGCGGCGACGAGGCGCTGCCCTTCCTCGAGCGCGCGCTGGACAACTGGCGGGGCCTGGACCGCGCCGACTCCACCTCCGCGCTGACCGTGATGGGCAACCTCGCCAGCCTGCGCCACCAGCGCGGCGACCTGGCCGACGCCGAAGCGCTGTACCGGGAAACCATCCGTCGAAGGGTGGCGCGCTACGGCGATTCCGGCGCGCTCGGAGCGATGCACCTGAACCTCGGCAGCCTGCTGGCGATGACCGATCGGATCGAGGAAGCGCGCGACCACGTCGGCGAAGGCGTGGCGCTGATCGAGCGGTTCGAAGGCGTCGACAGCGTCAGCTACTCCCGGGCGCTGCTGGCCCGCGCGCGGGTGATCCGTGCGGCCGGCGACCACGCGGCGGCGCTTCGGGAGATCGAACAGGTCGTCGAACGCTTTTCCGGGCACGTGGGCCCGGATCACCTGTTCACGGAGATCGCGCGAGTGGATGCCGCACTGACCGCAGCGGAAGCCGGTCTTCCCGGGGCCATGGATCGACTGGACGGAAGCATTGCGGCGCTGGACGCACTGGCACCGGCCTCCGACCGACATCGGGCCGAGGCACGCTGCCGGGAAGCCGCACTCCGGATCGAACGGGGCCTCGACCGGGCGCGGGCGGCGGCCGAACGCTGTCTTGCGCTGCAGGGCGGCACCGTTTCGGTCAGCGAATGGCGGCGAGCCGAAGCGAGGTTGCTCGACTGGGCCGCGCGCACGCCGCGAGGCTCGCCGACGGAGGCGCTGCGGGACGATTTCGAGCGGATCGTCGACATGCTGGGCGCCGGGCACCCCCGGACCCGGCGGATCGCCGGCTGGCTGAATGAATCCACCGGCGGAGACTGACACGCGAAGCGCGCCGCGAACGGCGCGCTTCGCGCACAGGATCGATCAGAGGCTACGGATGTGCGCGTTCAGGCGGGACTTGTGACGAGCCGCCTTGTTGGCGTGCATGACGCCCTTCGACACCGACCGGTCGATGGCCGGAACAGCCTGCTTGTAGGCGGTCTCGGCCGCGCTCTTGTCGCCGGCCTTGACCGCGTTGACGACCTTCTTGATCATGGTGCGGACGTACGAACGCTGAGCGGCGTTCGCCTGGCGATTCCGCTCGGACTGACGGGCGCGCTTGCGCGCTGATGCACTATTGGCCACGAATGACTCCTCGAAACCGGGTAATGAGAAAAATCAAGCCGTGCAGTATGGCTACTGAAGGCCTTTCTGTCAACGGCCTCGGCCCATCGGACGCTCGATGAGCCTGGCCCGTTCCGTGGCTTCGTTTTCGGGCATGACGCTGATCTCGCGCGTGCTTGGCCTGGTGCGCGACGTCGTACTGGCCCGGATGTTCGGCGCATCCGCGGCTACCGATGCCTTCTTCGTGGCCTTCAAGATTCCGAACTTCCTCCGCCGACTGTTCGCCGAGGGTTCGTTCTCGCTGGCCTTCGTACCGGTGCTGACGGAATACCGGGAGCGCGACGACCATGCAGCGCTGCGTTCGCTGATCGATGCCGCCGCCGGCAGCCTGATGGCCGTGCTGCTGGTCCTCACCGCCGCCGGCGTGCTGGCGGCCCCGGTGGTGATCGGGATCTTCTCGCCGGGCTTCGCCGACGATCCGGCCCAGCTAGCCCTGGCCAGCGACCTGCTCCGGATCACCTTTCCCTACCTGCCGCTGATCGCATTGACGGCGCTGGCCGGCGGCATTCTGAACACGCTCGGCCGATTCGCGCTGCCGGCGGTGACGCCGGCGCTGCTGAATGTCTGCCTGATCGTTTCGGCGATCTGGTTCAGCCCGCGCTTCGCCGAGCCGGTCACCGCGCTGGCCTGGGGCGTGCTGGCCGCCGGCGTGCTGCAGCTGGCGGTGCAGCTGCCGACGCTGGCCCGGCACGGCGTGCTGCCGCGGCCGCGGCCGAACTTCCGCCATCCCGGCGTCAAGCGCATCCTGCGGCTGATGGTGCCGACGCTTTTCGGGTCCTCGGTCGCGCAGATCAACCTGCTGCTCGACGTGCTGATCGCCTCGCTGCTGGTCGAGGCCAGCATTTCCTGGCTGTACTACGGCGACCGACTGATGGAGTTTCCGCTCGGCCTGTTCGGCGTCGCGCTGTCGGTGGTGATCCTGCCGACCCTGTCGTCCCAGCACGCCCGCGCGACGACCGACGCGTTCGTGGCCACACTGACCTGGGCGGTCCGGCTCGGCGTGGTGATCGCGCTCCCGGCCGCGGTCGGCCTGGCCGTGCTCGCCGAACCGATCACGACCACGCTGTTCCAGTACGGCGAGTTCGCCGCCCGGGACGTCCGGATGACGGCACTGGCGCTGCTGGCCTACTGCCTCGGCCTGCCGGCCTTCATCGGCGTGAAGATCCTGGCGCCGGGCTTCTATTCGCGCCAGGACACCCGCACGCCGGTCCGCATCGCGGTACTGGCGCTGGTCGCCAACATGGGGCTGAACGTGCTGTTCGTGCTGGCGATCGTGGCCTGGCTGGCCGGCGGGGATTTCGGCGACGGACTGTTCGCGACGCTGGCGGCCCACCCCGGCGCCCACATCGGCCTGGCGCTGGCCTCCAGCGCGTCGGCCTGGCTCAACGCCGGCCTGCTGTGGCGGCATCTCGGCCGCGACAAGCTCGCGCCGACGCCCGGGTTCCGACCGCTCGTCGCGGCCGCGCTGGGCTGCATCGGCATGGCGGCCGTGCTGATCACGCTGGTCCCAGGAACCGCGTGGTGGATCGCTGCCGGCCTGCCCGTGCGGATCGGTGCGCTGGTCGCGGCCGTGGCCGGCGGCGCGCTGGTCTACGGGCTGGTCCTGCTGGCCGCCGGCCTGCGACCGCGCCAGCTGCTGCGCCCGATCTGAACCGGCACGACCACCGCGCCACGCCACACGGCTACACTCGCGCGATGCACTTGCTCCGAGCTCTCCCGCTGCGCGATGACGACGGCCGGCCCACCGCGCTGGCGATCGGCAATTTCGACGGCCTGCATCGCGGTCACCAGGCGCTGATCGAGCGCGTCGTCGACCGCGCCCCCGACCTGCGCCCCGGGTTGATGTGCTTCGAGCCGCTGCCACGCACCTTCTTTGTGCCCGACCGGCCGGTGCCCCGGCTGATGAAACTACGCGACCGGGTCCGGATCGGTCGGCAGCAGGGCCTTGAACTGATCGCGCCACTACGCTTCGATCGCGCGTTCTCGTCGCTGTCGCCGGACGCCTTCGCTCGCGACGTGGTCGCCGGCGGCGTGCGCGCCGCCCTCGTGGTGGTCGGCGAGGACTTCCGTTTCGGCCAGCGCGCCGCCGGCGACGTCGATGCCCTGGTCGGGTTCGGGCGCCGCTACGGCTTCGAGGTCGAGGCGGTGCCGGCCGTCACCGACCCGGTCAGCGGCGAGCGGATTTCGTCCTCGGCGCTGCGCACCGCACTGGCCGCCGGCGACCTGATGACCGCCGAGCGGCTCCTCGGCCGCCGATATTCGATCTCCGGCCGGGTGCTGCGCGGCAATCAGCTCGGCCGTACGCTGGGCTTTCCGACCGTCAATCTCCGCGTGGCCGAACCGCCGGCACTGAGCGGCATCTGCGCGGTCCGCGTCCACGGCGACGGTCTCCGGGGGCAGCCCGGCATCGCCAGCCTCGGCCAGCGACCGGTCGTGGCCGGTCGCGACTGGCTGCTGGAAGTCCACCTGTTCGACCTCGAGCGCGACCTCTACGGACGACACCTGATCGTCGAATTCATCGAGTGGCTGCGTCCGGAGCAGCCGTTCGAGGACCTTGCGGCCATGACGGTCCAGATGCATCGTGACGCGGCCGAGGCGAAACGGGCGCTCGGTGACCCGCAACATCAGCGACAATAACCACTTCGAATTTCGACCGGCTCCCGTGCCGCTGCGCACCCGACGACGCTATTCATGGATTACAAAGACACCATCAACCTGCCTCAGACCGACTTCCCGATGAAGGCGTCGCTGGCCCAGCGCGAGCCGAAGATGCTCGAGGACTGGTACGCCCGTGACCTGTACGGCCACCTCCAGCGCCAGACCGCCGACCGGCCGCGCAGCTTCATCCTGCACGACGGTCCGCCGTACGCCAATGGCGACATCCACATCGGTCATGCGGTCAACAAGATCCTGAAGGACTTCGTGGTCCGCTCGGCGCTGCTGTCGGGCTATCGCGCGCCGTACGTGCCCGGTTGGGATTGTCACGGCCTGCCGATCGAACTGCAGGTCGAGAAGAAGGTCGGCAAGGTCGGCCACAAGATCGATGCCCGGACCTTCCGCCAGAAGTGCCGCGAGTACGCCGACAAGCAGATCGAACGGCAGCGCGAGGACTTCAAGCGGCTCGGCGGCCTCGGCGACTGGGATCACCCCTACGCCAGCCGGGACTTCAGCTTCGAGGCCGACATGCTGCGCGCGCTTGCGCAGATCGTCGAGCGCGGCCACCTGAAACGCGGCGTCAAGCCGGTGCACTGGTGCTTCGACTGCGGCTCGGCGCTGGCCGAGGCCGAGATCGAATACCAGGACAAGACCTCGACCTCGGTCGACGTGCTGTTCGAAGCACTGGCGCCGGAACGCCTCGCGGAGGCCTTCGACCTCGCGCCGGACGCGCTGGCAGACGGCGCGCCCTGCGGCGTGGCGATCTGGACGACCACGCCGTGGACCCTGCCGGCCAACCAGGCGGTGGCGCTGAACGCCGAACTCGACTACGACCTGGTCGAAGGTCGCCACGGCGAGCGGACGCTGCGCATCGTGCTGGCCTCCGACCTGCGCGAGGCAGTCGCCGAACGCACCGGCCTGCGTGACGCGAAGGTGCTGGCCACCACCCGCGGTGCACGCCTCGAACACCTGCGGCTGAAGCACCCGTTCAACGACTACGACGTGCCGGTGATCCTCGGCGAGCACGTCACCACCGAGACCGGCACCGGCGCCGTGCACACCGCGCCCGGGCACGGCCAGGAGGACTTCGACGTCGGCCGCCGCTACGATCTGCCGGTGGTCAACCCGGTCGACGCCCGCGGCCTGTTCGTCGACGACACGCCGTTCGTCGGCGGCGAACATGTCTGGAAGGCGAACGCCACCCTGCTCGACCTGCTGCGCGAGCGCGGCGCATTGATCAACGACGAATCCTTCGACCACAGCTATCCGCACTGCTGGCGGCACAAGACGCCGACAGCGTTCCGGACCACGCCGCAGTGGTTCATCTCGATGGACCAGGCGGACCTGCGACGCGATGCGCTGGCCGCGATCGGCGAGGTGCAGTGGGTCCCCGAATGGGGCGAGGCGCGGATTCGCGGCATGGTCGAGGGACGGCCCGACTGGTGCATCTCGCGCCAGCGGACCTGGGGCGTGCCGCTCGGCCTGTTCATCGATCGCGAGACGCAGCAGCCGCATCCCGAGTCCGCGGCCATCCTGCAGCGCTTCGCCGACCTGGTCGAAGCCGAAGGCGTCGATCCCTGGTATGAAGACGACATCGCCGAACGCCTGGGCGTCGACGGCGAGCGGTACGAGATCGTGCCGGACATCCTCGACGTCTGGTTCGATTCCGGCGTCACCCACCACTGCGTGCTCGACCAGCGCGCCGAGCTGGGTCGCCCGGCCGACCTCTATCTCGAAGGCTCCGACCAGCACCGCGGCTGGTTCCAGTCCTCGCTGTTGACCTCGATCGCGATGCACGGCGAAGCACCCTACCGCGCGGTGCTGACCCACGGCTTCACGGTCGATGCCGACGGCCGGAAAATGTCGAAGTCCCAGGGCAATGTCGTCGCGCCGCAATCGGTCATGAAGACGCTCGGCGCCGACATCCTGCGCCTCTGGGTTGCGGCGGCCGACTACCGGCAGGAGATGAGCGTCTCCGACGAGATTCTCAAGCGGGTCGCCGACGCCTACCGCCGCATCCGCAATACCGCCCGCTTCCTGCTCGGCAATCTCGACGGCTTCGATCCGGAGGCCGACCGGCTGCCGCTCGAGGAACTCCTGCCGCTGGACCGCTACGCCGTCGACCTCGCCGCGCGACTGCAGGACGAGGTGACCGAAGCCTATGCCCACTATCGGTTCTGGCAGGTCTACCAGCGCGTGCACCACTTCTGCTCGATCGACATGGGCGCGTTCTACCTCGACATCATCAAAGATCGGCTGTACACGCTGCCGCGCCGCCACCCGGCGCGCCGCTCAGCGCAGACCGCGATGCTGCACATCCTCGAAGCACTGGCGCGCTGGCTGGCCCCCGTCTGCAGCTTCACCGCCGAGGAAATCTGGCAGGCCATGCCGCGCTCGACAGGCACGCCGGAACGCGACACCGTGATGCTGGCGACCTGGTACGACGGCCTGGCCGTGATGGACGAGGCCACCCGCACGCGGCTGGAGCGCGTCCGCGCGGTGCGCGACGTGGTCGGTCCGAAGCTCGAGGCACTGCGCCGGGACAAGGTGATCGGTTCGTCGCTGGCCGCCGAGGTCTCGCTGGACGCCGACGGCGCACTGGCCGAGGACCTCGACGCGATCGGCGATGAACTGCGCTTCCTGCTGCTGACGGCGGACGTCCACCGGGGTTCGGTCGACGACGCCGACGAGACCGCGGTCATCGACGGCAGCACACTGCGCGTGGCGGTCCGGCCCAGCGCCGCGGCCAAGTGCGTTCGCTGCTGGCACCACCGCGAAGATATCGGCACCCACCCCGATCACCCCGAGCTTTGCGGCCGCTGTGTCGACAACGTCGGCGGCGACGGCGAAACTCGTCGCTGGGGCTGACGCGGATGGACACCACCCACCCGCGCATGACGCTGCCCCGCTACGCCGCCTGGCTTGGGCTAGCGGCCGTCATCGCCGTGCTGGACCTGTGGACCAAGCACCTGGCGACGATCAACCTCGAGTTGTATCGCCCGGTGCCGGTGACCGACTGGCTGAACATGACGCTGGCCCACAATACCGGCGCCGCCTTCAGCTTCCTCGCCGACGGCGACGGCTGGCAGCGGATCTTCTTCATCGTGGTGGCCTCGGTCATCTCGGTGTTCCTGCTGGTCTGGATGTGGCGGCTGCCGCTGCAGGCCCGCGCCCTGCCCGCGGCGCTGGCGCTGGTACTCGGCGGCGCCATCGGCAACCTGGTCGACCGGGCCACGCTCGGCTACGTGGTCGATTTCATCGACGTACACTACGCCGGCTGGCACTGGCCGGCGTTCAATCTGGCCGATTCGGCGATCGTGATCGGCGTCGGATTGATGATGATCGAGAGCCTGCTTCCGCCGCGCGCACCGGCCCGCTCCCCCGACCCGGAATGACGCCGCGTCACGCTCCGACACACGGACTGTGATCGGCGCCCGAGCGGCACAGCTGGAAAAGACGTTGTAATTCGCGCGTAGGTGCATGAAAATAGGAGCTTCGGGGGACGTTAAGATCGCGACGACAGGAGACGCCTGATGGCAGCAACGACTACCCGCGACAACCTGGAAACCTTCCTTTGGGAGGGCAAGGACAAACGTGGCAAGACGCTGAAGGGTGAGCGCCAGGCCAGGAACCAGACGTTGATCCGCGCCGAGTTGCGCAAGCAGGGCATCACGCCGGCGCGCGTGCGCAAGAAGCCGAAACCGCTGTTCGGTGCCACGGGTTCGTCGATCAAGGCCAAGGACATCGCGATCTTCACCCGCCAGCTGGCGACGATGCTGAACGCCGGCATTCCGCTGGTCCAGGCCTTCGGCATCATCGGCGCCGCGGCCGAGAACCCGCGAATGCAGAAGCTGATCAACAACGTCCGGGTCGACGTCGAATCCGGCGCGACGCTGGCCGAGGCGCTGGCCAAGCACCCGGTTCACTTCGACGAGCTCTACATCAACCTGGTCAACTCCGGGGAAAGCGCCGGGGTACTCGACAAGGTGCTCGACGACATCGCGACCTACAAGGAACGCATCGAATCGATCAAGGGCAAGATCAAGAAGGCCCTGTTCTACCCGGCCACGGTCATCGCTGTGGCCGTGCTGGTCACGGCGATCCTGCTGGTCTTCGTGATCCCGCAGTTCGAGTCCATCTTCGAAAGCTTCGGCGCCGACCTGCCGGCGTTCACCCGCCTGATCGTGACCCTCTCGGAATCGATGCAGCAGATGGGCTGGCTCTATCTGCTGATCATCGGCGGAAGCATCGCCGGGCTCATCGCGCTGAAGAAACGCAATCGCGCCTTCGCCCATTTCCTCGACCGAGCCAGCCTGAAGATTCCAGTCATCGGCGGCGTGCTGGAAAAAGCGGCACTGTCGCGCTTCGCACGTACGCTGGCCACCACCTTCGCCGCCGGCGTTCCGCTGGTCGACGCCCTGAAGACCGTCGCCGGCGCGACCGGCAACGTCGTGTACTCCGACGCCACGCTGCAGATCCGCGACGACGTGGCGACCGGCCACCAGATGCAGCTGGCCATGCAGCAGACCGGCCTGTTCCCGCCGATGGTCATCCAGATGACCGCGATCGGCGAGGAAGCCGGCTCGCTGGATGCGATGCTGCTGAAAGTCGCCAATTTCTACGAGGAAGAGGTCAACAACACGGTCGATGCGCTGTCGAGCCTGCTCGAGCCGTTCATCATCGTTCTGGTCGGCGGCATCGTCGGCAGCATCGTGGTCGCGATGTACCTGCCGATCTTCCAGATGGCCGCGGTCATGTAAGGGATGATCGAACTCGCCGACCTGCATCCGGCCGCGCTGTACGGCCTCGTCGTCGCGCTCGGCCTGGCGGTCGGCTCGTTTCTGAACGTCGTCATCCTCCGGATGCCGGCCCGCCTGTTCCACGACTGGCGCTGCCAGTGTCGCGAACTGCTCGAACTCGACGCCGAAGACGAACCTCAACCGCCGGGCATTGCGCTGGGCCGGTCGCGCTGCCCGCGCTGCGGGCACGGCATTCGCGCCTTCGACAATCTTCCGCTCGTCAGCTGGATGGTGCTGCGCGGGCGCTGTCGCGACTGCGGCGCACCGATCTCGGCCCGCTACCCGATCGTCGAACTGTTGACCTCACTGCTCTCGGTCGTGGTCATTGCCGCATTGGGACCGACCTGGGCCGGACTCGCCGGCCTGGCGTTCACCTGGGCGCTGATCGCCGGCAGTGGCATCGACCTGGACCACAAACTGCTTCCGGACCAGATCACCCTGCCGCTGGTCTGGGTCGGTCTGCTGCTGAACGCCAACGGCCTGTTCGTCGACCTCGAGTCCGCGGTCATCGGCGCCGCGGCCGGGTACCTGACGCTGTGGGCGGTATTCCACCTGTTCCGTCTGGCCACCGGCAAGGAAGGAATGGGCTACGGCGATTTCAAGCTGCTGGCCGCGATCGGCGCCTGGTTCGGCTGGCAGGCGCTGCCCACCGTGATCCTGCTGGCC
>Ga0209938_1000039_pt1 | contig 52220 bp, 42 predicted proteins | sample SalPonR2_C_D1_MG_FD_185708 | JGI IMG/M metagenome (GOLD analysis project Ga0209938, IMG submission 185708) | Salt pond soil microbial communities from South San Francisco under conditions of wetland restoration - Salt Pond MetaG R2_C_D1_MG... ... | reverse complement strand
TTTAGTAAAAGTCTATTTTACAGTTAGAAGTTGTTTGAAAACTCCTCACTGAGCCCTTGACAACACATTGAAAGCCAATACGGCAGCTCTTTTTTCCCTTCGTCCTACTGAGGCGGATGGCTACGAGAAAAAAAGTAGCCTTGTCTTGACTTTCAAGCCGTTACCAATCATCTCACCAGGAATTCTTAAACAACTTCTTAGTTGTGCAGTTTTAAAAAAAATTAAAAACCTAGCAAAATCATGTGCCGTTCTTACCTCTTCATTTTTGTCAATCGCTACAAAAACGAAGCCTTTCTCCAAATAAAGACTTCCGCGTATCAGTCATTTAGTTTGCTAGGTTAATATTCAAAAAACGAAATAGACAGACCTACTGTTTAGAAAGTGGAAAGAAAAGGTATTTTGATAGGAAGACTAGATGGTGAAGTGGATTGGCGGCCCAATACTTACGAGCACCTATTTAAGCTCCTCCCGGATCCCCTTCACCAATTGCTCAAAGCGCTGCCCGTACTCCAGATATAAATGGTACTCCCGATCTGGGTCTTTCTCCTGGTCTTGTAGATGAAATACCTTGCCGATATGTGGTTCTATGGCCAGGAAGCCCTGGTAGTCGCTACTAAGTAGATCCTTTAAGATTTCCGGAATACGGGCCTGGCCTTCGCCGGCAAAAGTATACTCCGGCTCGCCTTCTTCGGCATGCATGATGCCATCTTTGACGTGTACGTGAGCAATGGCCTGCTTTACCTTTCGGTAAAAATCGAAGGCATCCTGCCAGGGGTAGGGGGGCTTCTGTGAACGATCGCGCTGGAAAACAGGATTGCCAGTGTCAAAAACCAGTTTCAGCCCGGGCACTTCTTCCAGCAGACGTAGCGTATGATCGGCCGAGAATCCGCCCCAGTTCATACAGTTTTCGTGTAGGGCAGTCAGCCCGGCGTCGGCAAAGCGTTGGGTGATTTCGCGTAAACGCCGGAAGCGTTCCTGCTCTGCCTGATCTTCGCCCCAGGGACGCTGTGCATAGGACATGATTCGGGCGTATTGGACACCGAGGCGCTGCATCCGCGGTATACAGCGTTCGATCTCTTGTAATGTAATATTCCAATCCGAATCAATCGTTTTCGACCAGCTGCCAATCAGGGTGCCGAATTCGGCTACCTTAAGTTGGGCAGCTTCTAGCTGATCACAAACGGCCAGGAAGTCGTCTTTGGGCAGATCGTGGATACTCACACCATCCACCATCCGCAAGGACAGATATTCCCAACCGAGTTCTTTTGTTACTATTATTTGTCCGGCCAAATCTTTGGCTGCCTCGTCTGTAAATCCACTTAGTTTCATCCTTTACCTTTCTACTTTAATCTTATAATTCCACCCACTTTCCATTATTCCGGGCACTTTCATAAATCGCCGTGATTACCTTTACGGCTTTCAGGGCTTCCTGGCCGGTAACCAATGGCTGTTGGCCTGCTTCAATGGCCTGCACGACATCTTCAAAATTGAGTCGGTGTCCTTCAAAATTAATGGCGGAAGGATCGTTGGCTCCCAGTCCACCGTTCGCGCCTTCCATTAAGTGCTCCTTAACGTAATCGTCCGTCTCCTTCGACTCTTTGAAATCCCAGACCCGGAAAGATTCATCCGCCATAAAAACGGAGCCTTCACTACCACAAAGCTGCACCTCGGCCGGATGGCCAGTCGAAGACCAACAGGAAGTAGCGCCTTCGATCACGCCGCGGGCACCACTCTCAAACTCCAGGATGGCCACGGCGGTATCTTCGACTTCGATGCCCTCGTGGATCAGGCAGTCGACCGAGGCGGAGAGACGCTTGATATCTCCCGCCAGGTAGATGAGCTGATCGATCGTATGGATGGACTGATTCATAAGGGCACCACCACCGTCCAGGGCCCAGGTGCCGCGCCAGGCCCCCGAGTCGTAATATTCCTGAGTACGGTACCATTTGACGTAGGCATCGCAGAGGGTAAGTCGACCAAAACGGCCTTGTTCTACTGCTTGTTTCAGGCGTTGTACCGCTGGATTAAATCGTCGATTAAAAATACCGGCCAGGACTACTTTGTTTTCGGCGCAAGCCTGAATCATCTGCTGGATTCGTTCGGGGGTCACCTCCAGTGGTTTTTCGCAAATAATATGTTTTCCTTTTTGGGCGGAAGCCAGCGCTGGCTCCAGATGTGCACCCGAAGGCGTCGCGATCGTCACGATATCGATATCCGGGTCGTCAAGCAGATCGTTGAGCTGATGGTAGCCTTTACAATTGAATTTTTTGCCCAGCGCAGCTGCTTTATCCGGATTACGGGCGTAGATAGCACCCAGTTGACCACCATCCATCGCCTGAATGGCTTGCGCATGAAAGTTGGCGATCATACCGCCACCAATTATTCCAAATGTTTGCATATTCCTTTATCCTTTAACCTTTATCCTTTCGATCTTTCCTTTCGGAAAAAACCAATAATACCAATCCCCGCTAATATCGGCAAACCGATCAATCCAAACAAACCGAACCAATGATCATAGGGGTTGCTACTTTGGTATTTGCCCAATAGGGCCCAAATAGAAGCGAAGGTGGCAATACCCGTGGCCAGTATCATTAGTAAATTAAGAAAACTACGACGGCGTGGAAGTTCTTCGCCCAGGGCCTTTTTAGAATTCATCAGCAGTAAAAATATCAGATAAGCGATGGGTAGCAGGGTAGTGGCGATAACCGAAGCGGGTACGGCCAGTGCGGTCTTGGCCGCTCCGTTCCAGAGCAGGGGGGAGAAAAAGCCAGCAATGGCGGGTATTACGGCTCCAATGAGAAAGAGCCGCTGTTTTCCCGGTTGTCCAAAGGCTTCGCTGACGGCGTAGCCATTCATCATCATATGGACCAGCATGGTACTCAGGGCCATGGCCAGGATGCCGATGCCAAAGATTAATTGGGACCAGCGGCCCAAAAAAGGAGTTAGCGCATGCGCCAGATCATTGGCATTTCGCTTGGCCAGCATTCTGGAAAGGTCTTTATCAGCCTGGGGCGCCGTCTCGCGTAAGTGCTGGATGCGACTTTCGTCAAAAGTAGACCAATGGGGGTATTCTGCCCGCAAGCGGGTATCCAGTACCTGGTGGTATGCCCCCTGGCTAACGATGCCTTCTTCGTTCGCATGAAACTGGGAAGCGGTAGAAATAATCAGGGCGGAAGCCCCCAGCACAAAGGGGATAAATAAACCGAGGACCAGGTCAAATCGCGATAATTCCCGATGTTTCTTTTTCCAGCCTTTCTTCATCAGTGAGTAGGGCAGCAGGAAAGTCATATTGATACCTACGGCGGTACCAAAGGCACCGATGATGATGTCGCGTTGATTTTCGGCGATATATTGTTTCCAAAAAGTACCGTAGGTTTTACTTTCGGCAATGTACTCGGCGTAGGTGTCTGTGGGGCGGAAAAGGGCAGAAAAATTAGGGACGATTCCTTGGCCAAGGGCCACCCAGTCTACGGCTCCTTTCCAAACGAGCGTTACGACTACGCCCATAAAGGCCAGCACAATAATAGCAACTAGCGATTTAATCACATTATCAATGATTTGTGAGGCGCGGCCTTCTTGCGAAAATAGCCAGATGAGGCTAAAGGCGACGATAAAAAGTAGGCCGGTAATCAGAAAAGGGGGAACTTGTTCTCCCCCCAAATTACCCTGAATGGCATCGCTACCTAGGGCAAATTGGGCTGCACAGAAAACCACATCGGCCACGATGGTGGCCACGAGCCAGGCCCAGGCCAGCATGGGCGAGACGTGCCGTTGGGCCAGCTTGAAGGGCCGATCTTTGATATCCTCTTTGCTGAGGGTGACGTAATTTATCGCACCCAGCATAATGATTCCACAGAGCATGGCCAAAGGTTGCAGCCAAAGAAATTGAAAACCACCCACTACGCCCAGATAAAGGGCTCCGACCAGGGTGCCGCCTCCCAGGGTTACTGCGGCCTGTATCCATCCTGGGCCACTCAGCCGGGTGTAATAGTAAAACTTACCGAAAAAACCGGTGGATTGTGCCTTATCGAATAATTGGTCTTGCTTCATGTATCGCAATTCTGCTACCAGTGGCTCAGAGACTTAACCCCCGAGCCACTGGACTGTCTGGACACAATATAAAAAAATGCAGCAGATTTTAACGCCTCACTAGATGGATATGGCACCGGATGGGAAGGACAAAAAAAGGAACAGTAAAAACTGTTCCCTCACAAATTGGTATGTTAGATAACCTCTCTCTTTACGCGGTTGCTTAAGCATCCGCATTTGCTCTTTTATGATCAGCCAGGAATTTCTCCAGACCAATGTCTGTCAAAGGATGTTTTAATAAGCCTAAAATAGCTTCCAGCGGACAGGTCACCACATCGGCACCCGCACGTGCGGCATCTACAATATGCTTAGAGCTGCGAATGGACGCAGCTAATATTTCTGTTTCAAAACCCTGTACGGCGTATATCTCAGCAATTTGTTCAATCAAATCCATCCCTTCCCAGTTGATATCATCAATCCGGCCGATGAAGGGAGACAGGTAAGTAGCACCCGCTTTAGCGGCTAAGATGGCTTGCCCTGCGGAAAAAATTAAGGTGCAATTCGTTCGGATACCTTTATCAGTCAAATAACGAATCGCCTTTACCCCTTCTTTGATCATGGGGATTTTAACCACGATATTGGGGGCGAGGGCCGCTAGTTTTTCTCCTTCGGCAATCATTCCCTCAAAGTCGGTGGAAATTACTTCTGCAGAGACATCACCATCCGTGATTTTACAAATTTCTTTATAGTGGTTTAAAACGTTTTCTTCTCCGGAGATACCTTCCTTAGCCATCAGAGATGGGTTAGTGGTAACACCGTCCAGAATACCTAAATCCTGGGCTTCTTGAATGTCGGATAAGCTAGCTGTATCGACAAAAAATTTCATCTAGTGATCTTTTTAATAGTCAAAAATAAAAAATTCCTTTAGGATTTTTTATATATCTAAAAGTTTTACGCACAAAAATATTCCCAAAGGATGAAATACTCTCTTTAATGATAGACAATCCGGCGGGTTTGTTCATTCTGAGCACTCCTTATTTTTACCAGGTATATGCCTTTACCGGGCAATTGCTTTCCGAATATGGGTACTACTTGCTTTCCGGATTCGTACTGTTGTGCGGATTGCCACAATAACTGACCGCTAAGGGTATATAGCTGAATATTCAATTTCTGGCGGATCGGATTATAGAAAACAATGCGGGTTTCAGCACGAAAAGGATTGGGATAAACCTTTTCAAAGAGGAATGTCTCTTTTGTCTTAACTTCGCCCCGGCTTTGCAGCAGTAGACTTTTCACCCGATCATCCGCGTAAGCTTCACTCTTCACCCAATGATCCGTCAGGGACAAGACTTCACTCAAACGCAGTTCTTTTTTAGGTTTTAGGACCAGGTGAAAACAAATTTCTTTTCCCAGATCTTCTCCACTTGCCTCGGTCTGTAACCAACTGGTGGCTATCCAGCCTCGATTGGCTTGTATACGGTAGTTGTTTTTCGCGAAAGCGCCCGGAGTAACCTCTAGCAGATCCGCTTTATCCTGATCAATTTGCAGGGTGAATTGCATACCCTGGATTTGCTCCAGATTAGCCTTAATGGGAATGGTATAAATCTGATCCGGTGAAAGGAAACGATCTGTAAATTGAAGACTTGTTGTCGTTTGACTTCTTTCATCTATACTTAGCGTGCTGGCTGGGTCTACATTACCACTTACATCACCAATTTTTACACCGACGAAATCTACACTCATCAGGCTGTCCGCAAGGTTATTGATATTGATAATCTCCGGGAAGGAGGTCTGCCAGGGGTTCTGCGGATTGGGGAATCGATAATCTGCCGGGATAAACCGCCAACTGGTATTGTTCTCAAAACGAAGATCTACACTCAGGATTAGTTTTCGTAATTCAATTAAATCCAGGGTAGAAATGGCTTTGGAATTATTGACATCAGCGGCGATGCGTTTGTAAGGACTGTCCAGTACTTGTCGACCCAGAATGTGGTTTTGAATAATCAGAATATCCCAGGTAGAAATACCATTCAGGAAGCCACTATTCAGGCTGGGGCTTACGGTATAATCCGTGTTGGTCTCGATTTGGTCAAATGCGTACTTTCCGTTTTCATCACTAAGGTATAACATAGACAAGGGACCACTCAGGCTAACGTCGGCATTTTGGATGAAACGATTATCTTCCGTCAAAATGGTACCAGCGATCATTCCCGAAGAGAAGGGGCAGGTATTTTCGGTGTCTTTTATGCTGATAATGCTTTCGCAAAAACCGTGTTGGTCATTTTCATCCCAGGCATGGATTTCTACCAGGAACTCCGGCTCGCTTAACTGCTGACAATTAAAATTTAGGCTAGTCTGCGATCGATCCGCCGACTGATCTTTCAGGTTGATGGAAAAATCATTGACGCGAAGCCGTCCCCGGCTGTCTTCTTCCGGTCCCTGACCGGCACAATCGTACACCGCTGTCTCCAAAAAATCAGCTGCCAGGGCACTAGCCACTGCTCCGCCATTGCCATCTGCCATTAATTCTACAATCCTACCTGGCCGACAAATGGGTTGTGGAGCGGTACAATCGTTGATAGTCAAGTTGAAAATCTGACGTACGCGGTTACCGCAATTATCGTCGGCCCAGAGCACAAGTTGATGGCTACCCAAAGGGAAGCGAGCCTTAAAAAGGGTATCCTCTAAAAAAACTGAATAATCTACCAGTGATTGTCCGTTTCTATTTTCATCAAACCAAATCTCGAGTTTCAGGTCATTAGATCCGATACACTGATCGCTAATGATCATTCCTAGTTCGACTTCTACCAGGCAGTCGTCGGTCATTTCCCCACATATAAAAGGGGAACCACTAATTTCTACCTCTGGGTATATATCGTCATAGACCAATAAGTGCTGAGTGTACTGCCAATACCCAAAAGAGCCAAACCGGGGACTTGGGTTATTTTCCTCATCGGCTTGTGTAGAACCTTCTTCGATATTTTCACCCCAGACATTTTCAATGGTTAGTCCAGTATTACCACAAACTAGTGGTGTCTGATAATAAGTATTACTTTCTGGTGATCCGGGGCCACTGATTACTTTCCACCAGTAAGCTTCTGTTTGATTCGGCGTCTCTGGGTTGTCAGGAAAACTATTATACGGATTGGAATCAGCATCATAATAAACGGTGTCCGGTAGCTCATCATTAAAATTGCGATGTACAATGACGAATAGGTCATTGTCCCCAGGCTGATTATTACCGTCGGGTCGGTTGGGATTCATATTGTAATTGGTCCCGCAGCTTTCTCCATTCCAGTTGTCCCAGTCGCGAGAAATGATAAGGGGGGCAGAACGCCCATTGTATTCGCACCAGTTAATCACCTGATAGGTACGAAAAATTTTAAAGCAGGCATCAACATCCTGTGGAGCGTAGAGGTAAGTATCATTATAGGCTACGGCTAGTAGATCACAGTGTTCTTCTTCCACTTCCAGGTATCCGGAATCGACAATTCCCGCTGAGCAGTTCGCCTGAATGTCTTTTGGGAATTTAATCCAGTAATCGTAGCGTTCCCGAATCGTTATTTTCTGCTCGGTAGACTCCCGGAATATGCCTTCCTCCATTGGTTTCTCCACAATGATGGTTCGGCTTATTTCACCGAACCCACAGTTGTCGAGACTTTTATTGATTACTTCCCTTACGGTATATTGGCCACACAGGTTTCCAGTAATATCGGGATAGCCCAACTCCTGGCGCCAGGAATTTAGCAGACTGCTATCTTCGGGATACACGTAGCTACCAGCTTCCAGCAGTCCTACAATCGGATCACTACAATCCAGCTGTAAATTATTTAAGGGGGCAATACTTAAACGACTGGTATCTTGCACGGTAAGGTCAACCCAGCATTGTCCTACGTTAGGGGCAGGTGTTCCGGTCAGTGGTTCAATTGCCTGATCAAAAAACCGGGCTTGTATCTCCAGCTCTTTGCTGAGATCTGAACAGAAAAAAGCGAGTCGGTCCGTCCAGGGGGTATACCATTTCCCATTTTCGAGGGTCCAGTTATATTCTTCGGGGTCTTGCTGACCATTCTGATTGGTATCGAAATAATCAGCCTGGTCAATGCGGCCATTCTGATCACTATCGTAGCCCAGTGCAATGAAATCGGATAGCTGCTCGTCGAGCTGAGCTACACTGCGTCTCATTTCTCTTCTATCCAACTGACAGTTGTCATCGCTATTTTGATCAACCTCTTCTATGCTAAGCCACTGGTAGTAGCCTTGATCTTGCTGGGCCTGGATGGTAACTGTTAGCTCTTCGGGACATTTGGCAAGGGGGGCAATCCGGTCCCTCACGAAAAAGAACAGCAAGCCTTTACCTTTATTCTCACATTCGTCATCGGCCTCAATGACCATGGCGTGCATACCCGGAGGTATGTTTTGTACCGCCGTTCCGATGGTTGACTGAGGTGTGTTAAAGTCGCTGTAACGCCACTGACCGGAATCCTCAAAAGAATAGAAGCCAAAGCTGTATCGGCTGGTACTACAATCTTCCACTCGATAATCAAACTGCTGTTGTAGAAAATCCTGGTCTAAGGGAAAGCTAATGGTACAATCCATAGGGCCGGTAGAAAGCTCGGTTACTTTGCCTTGCTGTCCAAGTGCGATCAGTTGCGTTCGTAAATATGTTGTATTTAGAGCGGCCAGCGTATTCGTGCCGGGTAGATTAATGGCTTTTCGGGTAAAGAGAGGAGCTTCCAAATCTCCGTAGCGGATCAGGTAGCTGTCTACAATACTGGTGTCTCCGGTACACCAGTCGAAGATCTGCACTTGGCGGTTTAACTCATTATACAGCCCTCCACAGTCGGTATTTATTTCGTCGATTAATTGGATGTCGAGATTACAATCCAGTTCGTTCAGATAGAGCGTATCACCAAAGACGTCAATCCAGAAGGGATACTGGTCTGGTATGATTACTTCTTCTGGTGAGCAGGTAACCACTTCCTGATCGGGTATCAGGTGAAGAGCATCAAAAGAAGGGCGGACCAGATGGAAGTATTGTTCGACCTGGGTGAGATTATTTTCGCAGTCCGACGCGGTCCAACGGCGAGTGATTTTGGCAAAATAGGGTAGGCTATCACAGGCGAAGAAATCTACCTGGTCAAAAAATTTAACGGTTAATTCGCAGTTACAGGAAACGCAATTCTCCTCAAATTGTACTTCCCCCAAATAGTAAGGATTCGGTTGGCCATCAACAAAAGGACGAATGGTATTTGGATTGTTGAGGACTTTGTCAATCTGTGCACACTCGAGCGTGTCGAGGGTTTGAATGGTGTCGGTAGGTACAGGGCTCAGGTCATCAATCAGGGTGATTAGACCCCAACAAATAATGGCATTTCTTTCGTTGGTAATGGAATAGTTATAGGTCCCCGGGCATTCGACTATCTCCCGGTTACTTGGGTTCTTATCAAAAACGAATACCTTTAAGTTATCTGGAATGGAATCCCCTTGGAGCAGGGTTTTGGGATCGATTACGTATTGACAATCGCCATCAACGGAGACCTGAGCAGTACCTACACAGCTGTAATTACTTGCAGTTTGACTGCTAAGCGGGAGGGGGGAGAGTAATGCTATGATGAGCATACTCAAAAGCCAGCCGTGACAGATTTTAGCCGATCTCATGATTTGCTTTTGCAAAAATATAACTATCTAAACCTACGCTTTATTATGGCTAAAGCAAGTCTTCGTCAGATGCTTTACTTTAGCTCAGTAAATTAATCTGGTAGTTGGGATAGATTGTGTCAGCTACTTCTGAATGGTTGGTTCCTTTGTTTGCCTTCCAAAGATAAGGATATTTTACGTAAATACCGATAAATAGCTTTCTTATTTCGCTTTCTTCTGATCTTCCTCCGGGTACTCAATCCTTACGTGGTGAACCGATTTCATTACTTTCTGAAATATACCCTTCACAGATACCAGCTCTTCGAAGGTCATGGTCGACTCTTCCAACTGGCCGTGCTGAATCTTACCGTTGATAATTTTATCAATGAGTTCGTTAAGGTTCTCCTCCGTAGGTTCTTTTAAGCTTTTACAAGCGGCCTCAATAGAATCGGCCAGCATGAGAATGGTTTCTTCCTTTGAAACCGGTTTGGGACCCGGATAACAAAACAGCTGTTCATCAATGGATTCGTTGGGATGTTCCTTCAAATAATTCCGATAGAAATATTCCGTTCGGGTAGTCCCATGATGGGTCTTGATGAACTGAATCAACAACTTAGGCAAGCGGGCTTTTTTCGCCATTTCTACACCCGCGGGAATATGATCGATAATGATCTTCGCGCTATCCAGGTGAGAGATGTCATTATGCGGATTTTTTCCCGCCTGATTCTCAATGAAGTATTCCGGGTTTTTGGTCTTACCAATATCGTGATACAGGGCGGCCACCTTAACGAGTAAAGCATCCGCACCGATCTCCTGAGCAGCAGCTTCCGAAAGGTTAGCTACCTGCAAAGAGTGTTGCAGGGTGCCGGGAGCATCCAGGGCCAGCTTTCGCAAAAGCGGACGGTTCATATCGGATAATTCCATTAGTGAAATGGAGGAAGTGAAACCAAAAAAACGCTCTAATAGAGGGATGAGCGGATAGGCTAGTAGGGTAAGCACTACATTAATCAGCAACCAGGAGTAATTAGAAAAGTCAATGTCTGATAAGCGCCCTTCCTGAATGAGCGATAAACTGAAATACCCAACCGAATAGGTCAGGAATAAGAAGAAGATGGAAGTGAAAAAACGGGTCCAATCCCGGGTGTCCACATCCGTAAGTAAAACAACAATACCGGCCAAAATCTGCAAAAAGGTAAATTCATAACCCTGGCTGGAGAGGAAACTCGCAATCAATACGACGATGATATGGGTGAAAAGGGCCAGCCGCTCCTGGTAAAAAGTTTTGATTACGATGGGGACAATACAGAAGGGAATCAGGTAAGCGTTCAATAATTCCGTACTTTCTACCGCGGTGACTAAATAACTATACAGTACCAGCCACATAAAGATAAAAATCAACTTAACGGTACTGTTGAAAATGTCCGAGGCAAAATTGATTAGGTACAGGACAAAAACACCAATAATTAGACTGGTGAGCAGAAAATAACCAATAAATATGAGCAAGCGAGACCGATTGGCCATCATATTATTCTCGTACTGCTTTTCCAGGGAAAGCAATTTCTGATATACCTGATCATTGATATTATCGCCCCGGTTCACAATGAGTTCTCCTTTGCGGACCATTCCCTGTGTAGGGGATATACCCTGGGCAATCTCCTCCTGAATACTTTGACTAATGCTGTCCTGGTAAACGATATTTGGAATGATTCGCTCCTGAAGAAGCGGCAGCAGGAAATCAGTATCCTCCAGGCTACTTTTCGCAAGCGTATCATTCAGGGCTTGCTTTACCTCTTCCACCTCATAAAAACGATTCAGCGGGACGGTGCTGAGGTCTGCCTCATTAAATAAATTTATGAGAAAGGGCTTATCCGCTGTTTGATGAGCTTCGAGCGTTTTAATAATACCCACCTGGTAATATTGCTCCAGAAAATTGGTGCCAAAACGCTTGTAGCGATTGGGCCTCCGGCGTAGATCCTGAAACTGTTCATTTTCCGAAAGGTCGTCCAGGCGCTGGTCAAAGCTACCCTGAAAATCCTGAATAGATCTATTGTCAACCTCGGGCAGCCGTTCGTAATAGGGATGATAATCATCCATGGCCTGCTGAAGTTCAGTCTCTAATTGTTGCCCTGGTTTGTTAATTGCAAAGTCGAAAGGAGCCGTCAGGGTTTCATACCGCCAACTCTGTCCCTTTTCATATTCATACTCAAAACGCACGCTATTGGGGAATAGCAGACTTATAAAACCTACGACACCCAGGATCAGCAGGTATCTGAAGAACTTGGGCACTCCCTCCAAAGCAGTCTTTAGCTTAGTCATACAGCAAAGGTAAGGAATTCTATTTGCTTCTTGGTCTCCAGGCGACTTCGGCTACCTCCAGGTCTTTGGATAGCTTTCTGGCCAGGACAAATAAATAATCCGAAAGTCGATTCAGGTAGCGGACGACGATCGCTTCTACCTGCTCTTGTTGAGAAAGGCTGACCACCCGGCGTTCGGCACGTCGACAGACACAGCGGGCGATATGGCAATACGACACCAGGGGGTGCCCACCCGGTAGGATGAAGTGTTTAAGCGGAGCCAGGCTTTCGTTCATCTCGTCCATTTTTTGTTCCAGTCGTTCAATATCTTCCGGGAAGATGTCTGGCGTGGTTAATTCTTTCTCCGGATCACTGGCCAGATTAGAACCAATGGTAAATAGCCGATCCTGGATTTGCTTGAGTAATTCGCGGGTGTATTCCTCGGAGATATGGTCGCGGATCAGTCCCAGGTAGGAATTTAGTTCATCAACCGTCCCGTAGGCTTCGATACGGATATCATCTTTAAGCAGTCTTTTGCCACCAAAAATGGAGGTTTCGCCTTTATCGCCAGTCTTCGTGTATATTTTCATTTTCTTCTTTTTTACAAAAGTATAAAAACAAAGCCGCACCTAAGGTGCGGCTTTAATATAAATGCATTAGTAAAAATGAAGTTTATTTTGGATGCCCTTTTATCAGGCAGGATTTCTAATCTTGTTTGTAGCGGTGCTCGGGATGATCGACCGTTACTACATTCTCATTCCGTTCATCCGTTTCTACCAGGCCATCGCGCAGGCGTATGATGCGGTGTGCGTGCTCCGCAATATCCGGTTCGTGGGTTACCAGAATAATGGTATTGCCATCGTTGTGGATTTTTTCGAAAATGCTCATGATCTCAATGGAGGTTTTGGTATCGAGGTTACCGGTAGGCTCGTCGGCCAAAATAATGGAAGGATTATTGACCAGTGCCCGGGCAATGGCCACGCGTTGTCGTTGCCCCCCGGATAGCTCATTGGGTTTGTGGTCAACCCGATCACCCAGTCCTACTTGGGATAGTACGTCCCGGGCGCGTTCACTTCGTTTGGACTTACTCATTCCGGCATAGACCAAGGGTAGGGCTACATTTTCAAGCGCCGACAATCGGGGGAGTAGATTAAAAGTCTGAAAGACAAAACCTATTTCTTTATTTCGAATCTCCGCCAGCTCGCTGTCGGTCATCGTACTTACGTTGGTCTGGTTGAGAAAATAATCTCCGGCGGTAGGCGTATCCAGGCAACCCAGTAAATTCATTAGTGTGGATTTCCCGGAGCCGGATGGACCCATTAGGGCAACGAAGTCACTACGCTCAATATCGAGGGTGATGGTTTTTAGGGCGTGTACTTTGGTCGCCCCCATTTGGTAGGTTTTCTGTAAGTCGTTTACGGAGATAACTTTTGACATAAATTATTGTTTCGAAACCCAAGGGGCCTCCTTATTTTAGATCAATTACTTTAGGTACGGTAAAATAAGTGCCATCTTGTGATGGCGCATTCTTCAGGGCAGCCGTTCTGCTGACCTGATCTTTCACTTGATCCTCCCGCCAGACATTAACATCCGGATTGAGATAAACAAGCGGCTCCACTTCGTCGGTAGGCAGATCTTGTAATTGTTCGACCATGGTCAAAATATCGTTCAAATCTTGCCGGATTGTTGCTCTTTCGTCTTTCGAGAGCTCTAATCTTGCTAAGTGTTCTAGTCTTAAAATTAAGGAATGATCTATCTGCATAATAATAAATTAGAAGTTTGGGGGGTTTTTATCGTCTAAAGTTACCGAACCGGCCCTTTTGATTTCGGAATGCTAAATTACACACTTTCCTAAAAAAAAGTGATCAGAGCGGGCAGATTATGAAATTCCTCGTATTTTCGTTGCAAATATGGATCTGCTAAATTATTACAACTTGAAAGTGTGAGTGAGAATAAACAAAATAAGTTAAAGTATGTAGCCATTGCGGGCAATATTGGTGCAGGCAAGACAACACTTTGCTCTTTATTGGGGAAACATTTTGATTGGGACGTACATTTCGAATCTACCGAGGACAACCCTTATCTGAGCGATTTTTATACCGACATGAAACGCTGGGCCTTTAATTTACAGATATATTTTTTGAATAACCGCTACGGTCAAATTTTGGAAATCCTAAATGGGGATCGCACCGTGGTCCAGGATCGCACCATCTACGAAGATGCCTTCATCTTTGCGCCTAACCTGCATCATATGGGGCTCATGTCAAAGCGGGATTTTGATAATTATCAAGAGTTATTCCATACCATGTCCTCCCAAATACAACCGCCAGATTTATTGATATACCTGCGGGCCGGTATTCCTACCCTGGTAGACCATATCCAATCCCGGGGAAGAGAATATGAGGGTAGTATGAGTCTGGATTATTTGAAAAAGCTCAACGAGCGCTACGAAAACTGGATCAACAACTATACAGATGGTCGGTTATTGATTATCAATGCCAATGAGGTCGACTTCGCCAACGATCCCGAAGGCCTGGGAAAAGTACTCAACCTGGTACAGGCTGAATTACACGGGCTTTTCTAAGTTTTGCCCGGGCTTTTGCCGAAGAGCGTGCCTAAACAAGAATCTCATTGAGCTGTTAGTGGAGATAAATAGTACACCGAAAAGGTCTGTGTACCTCATTGTCCAATACCAAATAAATTTATGTACGAAGAAATTGCCAGGCAACTAGCGAAGACCAATACGAGACTGGTCGCGGTATCAAAAACCAAACCACCCGAAGATATTCTCCGGCTTTATGAGAAAGGACATCGAATCTTTGGAGAAAATAAAGCGCAGGAACTCCAGGAAAAGTACGAAGAACTGCCCAAAGATATTGAATGGCATTTTATTGGGCACCTGCAACGCAATAAAGTAAAATATTTGGCGCCTTTTATTGCCATGCTACACGCCGCTGATAGCCTGCGCCTCCTCAAAGAGGTGAATAAACAAGCGAAAAAACACGATCGGGTTATTCCTTGTCTCTTGCAGTTTCACATTGCCGAAGAGGATACGAAATACGGACTGGATTTGGTAGAGGCCAGGGAAATACTGGATAGTGAAGTCTACAAGAACCTGGAAAATATCCAGATATGTGGAGTTATGGGGATGGCCACCTTCACTGATGACGAAAAACAGGTGAAAAAAGAATTTGATGAATTGCACCATATTTTTGATACCCTAAAAGCGGAATACTTCGCAGAAGATCCCACTTTTAAGGAAATATCCATGGGGATGTCGGGGGATTACAAAATTGCACAAGCCGCCGGTAGCACCATGGTGCGGATCGGTACCCTGTTGTTCGGTGAACGCAATTATGACTAGTGCCTCAGCCACTAGCTTCCATTTACTAATGCTTTACCAATCTGCGAATGGCACTTCCCCGCGCGTTTCGGACTTGCAGTAAATAAACACCGGCGGGCCAACTTGCAATGGACAATTGGGTCTGTTTTTGTCGTAGCTCCCTTCGCTGCAGTACCTTACCGCTCAGGTGCCTCACTTCTAGTGTACACTGCTCAGGCATTTCGGAAGTTTTTATATTGACCCAATCCTGGGCGGGGTTGGGGAAAACCTCAAAGCTGAAATTGCTAATTTGAGGACTACGAGTATTTACGGCGATACCGGATGAATAAGGGGTGTTGCGTAGTTGAAGACCACCGCGGGCATTGCCGACAACCATCTCCAGAAATCCATCCTGATCTAAATCGGCCACGGCAAGGCTACTACCTCGGCCCGGCCGATAATTAGCTACCCGTTCATCCACCCGGGTGAGTGTTGCGTCTAATCGATTATTCTCGGATTGAAAGAGTTGGATGTTTCCCTGTTCTCCACCCAGCAGAAGGTAGGCCTGGTCGTTTTGGTAAAAAACGCCTGGCATACTATTGCCCACCAGAAAACCAGGTGCCCGGGTGCTTATTTCGCCCAGCCGGTTAAGGTTGCTCCCCGCATTTTCGTCAGCGATAAACTGTGGATTACCCGTCGCGCCAATGTTTTCATAATAATTGATATTGCCCTGCCGCTCCCCAACCAGTAGATCCATTAGGCCATCCTGATTGACATCCGCTATGGCGGGAGCACTACTTAGGCCTACGTCGATATCCATATATTGGTATATCAGAGGAGCAAATTCGGGCACAGCATTGGGACCAGCCGTGTTTTCACCATAATACAGGTACCCAAAGGCCTCCCCAACCAGAATATCCTGGTCGCCATCTCCATCTAAATCCCCAAAGGCAGGACGAAAGCCATAGCTCGTAGGATTAAATTGCTGCATATTGAGATAGTCTTCGTCAATCAGCATAAAAGCCGGCTCGGTATTGGTACCGGTGTTTTCATATAAGAACAGACTGCTGTTTATTTCTCCCCCCGTCGTGTACTGACTCTGGTTGCCAACTACCATATCGACCAGGCCGTCTTGATTATAATCAAAAAAGGCAGGATAAGCATTAGTACCCAGATCCAGCATCTCGCCAACCAGATAGTTTTTTTGCTGGAATGTAAACTGTTTTTCCCCTTGGTCATCTCTGCCCCCCCGGTAATACCAGAGTACATGCTGATCTTCACTGTTTTGTAAGCTATTGGGAGCTGCTAAAAGATCTTTCTGGCCATCCTGATCAAGGTCCAGGTAAAAACTTAGGGGGAACACCGGAAGATCTACCGGGAACGCTGTACTGGGAAACTGAGGGTCTTGTGCATTCATCCAGGCCTGCGTACAATCCCCACCGTTCGTTAAATGATTTAAATTATCAAAGGAGAGATCGCCCAGCACCAGATCCTGATCGCCATCTTCGTCGGGATCGAAGAGCATTAAGGTACTGCCCGCATGCCGATAGTTGACCGCGATAGCACCACTACCTGGCGTAAAACATTCGTCCGGAGCATCGGCCAGGTCGATAATAGAGGTAATACCACTTTCGTAAAAACCGCCCCAGCAACCATCTTCCAGTACAAATTCTAGGCGCTCCAGCTCGTGTCCGTTTTCGACTGATGTATTGCGGTACCATTCCACGTATCCACCGGAAATATTGAAAGTTAGCACATCCAGATCGCCATCACAATCTACATCGGCTACGCCTGGATAATCGATGCGAGAAATATACAGTGGAAGTTGATTTCCGTTGTTTGAAGGAAAACTGGCAATATTGAAGGGAGGACCAAAGATGTAGCGTTCGAAGTGTAATTGATCTTCTTGATAAGATCCTGTGTAAGCAATTAGGCCATCTACACCTGGAATATCTGAATAACAAATGATATCCATTATTCCATCTGCATTGTAGTCTCGCAATAACATCCAGTTCGAAATTTCAGGAAAGGCCTCCAGGTATTCCGGTGCATAGCGGTAATCGTTCTCCCCGGAATGGCCACTGTGTAGGAAGGTCATTTGGACATTTCCCTTGCGGTCAAAAATGTGTAGATCCAGGTAGCCATCCCGGTTGAGATCTATTTGGGAAACCTGGGGGGCATTTAAGCCTCCAATCCAGGCTTGTTCAACCGGGCTGCCATTTTGCATAAGCGGGATCGTAAAGGGACTGAAATCTTGCCCCCCGGCGAAAAAGGGCAGGAAGAGAAAAAAGAACAATTGTGAAGAATATCGTATCATTGTCATGGTATTACTTATGACATATTAAGAACAATTATAATGCCAAAATGCGTAACTCAGATTTGGTATTGGAGTAACGTAGAGGTTTGGGAAGATATTGGCACCTATGAAAGCTATGACAAAGATGATACTTTGCCTGATGTGTAGCCTTTGGCTATTGCCCCTTTCGGGAAAAAGTCCGACGGATTCTTTATTGCAAGAACTGGATGCGGTACTGGCCAATCGTTCGACCTACTTTGCCAGAAAGCAAGCGAATATCCAAAAGGCGGTTATTCAATTAAAACAGGATTCAGACCTGGAAACAAAGTTCATGCACACACTTAGCTTATGCAAAGAATATGAATCCTTCAATTTCGATACCGCTTACATTTACGCAGAGCAGTTGGTAGGACTGGCCAGAAAAATAGATTCGGAGCCCTATTTGGCCAGGGCACGGATTCGTCAGGCATTTATATTGTTGTCTGCCGGCTTGTTTCAGGAAGCCCTGGATAGTTTGGAAACCATTTCTCCGGAACAGCTTCCGTTATCAATTCGTGCTGATTACTATGCGACCAAGTCACGCGGGTATCTGGATATTGGCCGATTTTTGGACGATAACACCTTTAGCCCTTATTATTTAGAGAAGGGAGTGGCTTTGCTGGATTCCGCCGTATCGGCTTCCCAAAAAGAACCTCTGGTTCACCTGGCCCATCGCGCCAATCTCGCCCTGCTTTTGAATCAATTAGAAAAAGCCGAAAAGCTTTTCCTGCAACTTATTTCTGATCCGGCTTTGTCTTCACGAGAACTAGCCCGCGAATCCGCCAGCCTGGGCCTAGTCTATCTCGCCATGGAAAAAAAGTCCAGGGCATTGAAAAACTTTATTATCTCCGCGATCGCAGATGAGGAAAACTGTGTAAAGGAAAATACATCCCTTATGCTTGCTGCTCAAATTTTGTACGACCGGGGGGATTATGAGCGGTCAGATCGTTATATCGACCTGGCTTTGGCCGATGCCTATTTTTATAATGCTCGATTACGAAAATTTCAGATTTTAGACGTCTTACCACTGATTAAAGCCCGCCAGGTCGCTTTGGGGGAACAAAAACAGCGGCAATTGCAGGTATTTGTTTTATTGCTCTCGGCTTTATTGCTTTTCTGCCTGGTTTTGATTTATAATAATATGAAGAAGAATCGAGCCCTTCGACAAAAAGAACAAAAACTAAAGCAAGCTTACACTTCTCTAGAGAACTATACGACGGCCTTATACGAGGCGGATAAGATTAAGGAAAATTATATTGGTTACTTCTTTCAGCGTAATACAAAGTTTATAAAGTACGCGGATAAATTATTCAAGAATACACGTAAGGCACTTGGCGAACAGAAATTCAAAGATGCGCAGTTTCATAGCAAACAATTCCATGGTCGTAAGGAACAACAAAAATTGCTGGAAGATTTTGATAAAGTATTCCTAACCATTTTTCCCAATTTCGTGGATCAGTTTAATCAGTTGTTCTCCGAGGAATATCAGTACAGTCAGGAGAAGGGTACGCTAAATGATCCAGAACTACGTATTTTTGCCTTGATCCGATTAGGCGTCAAAAACAACGAAACCATTGCTCGCGCCTTGGACTACTCCGTGAATACCATTTATACCTACAAAACTAAAGTGCGTAAGCGTTCTTTGCTGAGTAACGAAAAATTTGATCGGGCCGTCATGAAAATATCCGGGCTGGCAGCAGAAAATGCCTGATTAAGCCCTGGTATTTATCTATATTTTTATAACCTTTTTGAAAAATTAAATCATTGATTAACAGTTGTTTGTACTTGATAAGGGGTTAAATATTTCTATATTCCTGTTTTTTTATTCGTTTATGGCAGGAGTCTCTATTATCTTTAGTGAATAAGAAATAAATAATGGCTTATCTCCGGTTTAGAAATTTTTTATTTTGTTTTTAAACTCATGTGCCCGACAATAATCATTTGTTTCGAGAATAATAATGTATGAAACTGGAATAAAGGCTGCTTCGGCGGTCTTTATTTTTTTAGGCAATCCAGCCTGACCTATCTTAGATAAACGCTTTTCCAGATCATCTCACTTTTCACTAAATTGGGGGAAATGGATAAAAAATGGCGTTTATGGGGTGTCGTCATGTATAGTGAGGGAATGGCCGTACCCCGCGATATGCAAGGTATCGTATCCGGGCGTGTACACAATGCCCTGTATTATCCGCCCTTATTAAATCTCAATCGACTTATCAAACCTGATTTTTCTATTTTTCGAGTAGCGGAAGTAGCTAAAGAAAGAATCCGTCGGGAGATTAGTCTCTCTTATTTCAACGGACACGGTATCGAATTTAACGTCTTTGCACCGGGTAAACCGTCCTGGTTGGAAGAGCAGTATCGTTATTTGGGGAAAACGGTTAGGGTCTTGCGTGATCACAGTTCGAATTTTAGTCATTCTGGATTCCTGCCCTTATTGCCTACTCTAGAGGATAAGGTTTACGTAAATTACTGGCCTGGAGAGACCTCTAATATCTATACCGTGTTTAGTCTGCTGCCGACCGGCTTCCAGGGTGCTCTTTTTGCCGTAAGGCCGGCAGAGGATACTCATTTCTTCGATTTGTTCCATTATCGAGATATCGAGCTGGACACACTAGATGGGACTGCTTATGCAAAAGTGGATATCCCCAGCTTTGATGCGAAGTATCTGGGCACCAGGCTATAGTAAAAAACCACTGTTGCTTCCAGCTGTCGATACTACCTTATATTTGCAGGATCATTTTGGAACTTACGAAGGCTTATTTGTCGTGCAACTAATTGAAAATGCGGAGGTTGTTGATCAGCGATCCCTGGAGTTGAAAGCGGGAACTCCCCGTCTAATTTCCCGTAAAGTGAGTAGGAGCGGGGAGGCAGAGCGGGAAGGTATGGTTCGCATTCCCGGCGGGGACTTTCGTTTCCGGAGCACTCATGGCGATGCTTTTATTTCTTATCCGGAGGATCAGGAAGATCGCACCTACCCAATAGAATCATTCCTGATGGATAAACACCCCGTGACCAACGGTGTGTTTGCCCAGTTTCTGGAGGAAACCGGCTATTGGCCAGCGGATGATCAGCGTTTTTTGATGCATTGGCCCGAGGGCGTATTGCCCGACAGTCTTCGTCATCACCCCGTAGTTTACATTTCCTACGAAGATGCGCAAGCTTACGCAAAATGGGCTGGGAAACGGCTGCCCAACGAAGTAGAGTGGCAGTACGCCGCTCAGGCGGGCGATGATCGATCCTGGCCCTGGACCAGGGGCACCCAGGACATCTACCGGGAGGAAGAACCGGTCACTAATACCCTGACGGTTTATAAAATAAAGGGTATCGAAGCCAGCCGATGTAATCTGGGGGATGGCCAGCTGGATCCGATAGGCACTTATCCGGAGGGGGCAAACCCTTACGGTCTGGAAGACTTAGTGGGTAGTGTCTGGCAATTGACCAATGATATCTACCGTAGCGGCTCTTACACATACATTATAATGAAGGGTGGTTCTTACTTTAACCCTAGCTCAAGTTGGTGGTATGTACAGGGAGGACCGCGAGAATTGCATTACCGGCAATATCTTTTGCGGGTAGCGCCCGGGTTTGAGCGAAATGCTACGGTTGGCTTTCGTTGTGTGCAGGATCTATCCACGGATTAATATTAAGAAAAAGTTAGCAAGTGCTTTAAGGTGTGGTTTTTTTGATAAAAAATGTATTTTCGCGCCTAATTATTCAATAAACAACATTGAACAACCATGAGAAAAATCTTACAATTATCATTATTGGCGATGAGTTTCCTGGCGATTAGCGCTGCTGACCTTGTTGCGCAACAACAAATTGCTTACGTGGATAGTGATGCACTAATATCCGAGCTGCCGGCAAAGAAACAAATGGATATCGAGTTAGAAAGCTTTCAAAAGCAGCTAAATGCACAACTAGATGAGGAGCGGCAAAAATTTCAGCTGTATGTACAAGACGTTTCGGCTAAAATCCAGAATGGCGAACTTTCTCCCAAAGAGCAGCAAGAGGAAGAAGCAAAGGCTAAGGAAATGCAGACCGAAGTGCAGAAACTAGCCCTAAAAGCGGATCAGGATATAGCCAAAAAAGAGCAGGAATTATCCCAGCCTATTATCGATAGCTTTAATGCTGCCTTGAAAAAGGTAGCCGAAGATAATGGCTATGCTTATATCGTCGACAAGAAGCTATTCCTTTATTTTGGTGGTGGTGTTGATGCCACTGAGAAAGTGCGTGCAGCGATGCAGTAACACTTATTTTAGGAACTGGAAGTGTCGAACTTCTGGTTCCTAACTTGTTACACAGTGTACTCAGTATTTCCAATGCTTAATTTTCTTAAGCAGTTTTAGCATTTTTAGATTGATGGATGGATTTACATTAAAGAATTGGCCATTAATGACGATCCAGTTCTTCTCCATCTCTATGCTTTCGATACGCCTGTAGTTTACCTTTCTGGCTTTCTGAAAAGCGGTGCGCCAATAAAGCGTTTGATCGGTCATGGCGAAACCTACTTTTCCGTTGCCCAGCAGGCTGGTATCGACAAGGAGCAATATCTTTTCATCTTTGGCGGGAAAAAGGTAAGTTGATCCTGCGTTTTTAAGCCGCTCCACGGGCATTTCTCCCAAATCAGTATATACCCTTTCTTTTTCCTGGTCGAGCGCCAAATAATCGAATATGAGCCCCTTGAGGTTACTTTTTTGACGGTTGCCGTACTGGTGCTTAAGAATGGCTTGCGGAAGCTCAACCTGATTGAGGTCAGGACAGAATTTGATGATGAAATAATCCAACAAGTCCTCCAGCATTTTTTCAGCCGCCCGATTGATTTTTCGATAGTCGGCCGTTCCATTAGCCTTCTGGGTATCCACCTGCTCTTGCAGTTCTTCGGCTCGCCTGCCTACGGTCTCCCGGAAGCTTGATTCGTATACCCTTTCGGAAAAAGCCTGGTAATTTTCCCCACGGTGTTCCTGTTGCACTCTTTGTTTGAGCGCCAGAAAAAACTGCTCGATAAATTGCTCCGGTATGGCTTGATTGATGTCAAAGAGGATGTGCTCCAAAGGCGCTTCCTTTACCTCGATTTGTCTTTCTCCACAATTGGGGCAAAAGCGGGCTTTTAGCGGCATTGCCGTCTGGCAGTTGGAGCATATTTTCATCAGCAAATGGTATTTGAATTTATTTCAAAAAGCCGGGAGCAACGGAGAAATCTTTGCTACCCGCCTGGTAAATATAAAAACCTTCTCCGGATTTCTGACCCAATTTTCCGGCTCTGACCATATTGACCAGTAACGGGCAGGGGGCGTACTTGGGGTTACCAAATCCTTCGTGTAATACCTGGAGGATACTCAGGCAAACATCCAGACCGATGAAATCGGCCAGGCGCAGGGGCCCCATGGGATGGGCCATGCCCAGTTGCATAACCGCATCAATCTCTTTAACACCAGCTACCCCTTCGAATAGACTAAAGATGGCTTCGTTAATCATGGGCATTAGTATGCGATTGGCAACAAAGCCCGGGTAATCATTGACCTCAACGGGGCTTTTGCCGAGTTTTCTGGACAGCTCCATAATACTGGAACAGACGACATCGCTAGTACTATATCCCCGGATGACTTCAACCAGTTTCATAATGGGTACCGGGTTCATGAAGTGCATGCCAATCACTTGCTCGGGGCGTTGGGTAGCCCCGGCGATTTGCGTAATGGAGATAGAGGAGGTATTCGTAGCCAGTATACAAGCCTTAGGGCAATGTTCGTCCAGCTGTTTGAATATTTTGAGTTTGAGATCCGTACGTTCGGTAGCTGCTTCCACAACCAGATCGGCTTCCTGAACCCCTGTCTTCAGATCCTGTACTTTGTGTAGCCTTTGGAGGGTCGCCGCTTTGTCCGCTTCGCTGATTTTTTCTTTTTTAATCAGGCGATCCAGGTTTTTGGTAATGGTGGCTTCGGCTTTATTTAGTGCCTTTTCGGAAATATCAATCAGTTGTACTTCAAATCCGGTTTGGGCGAATACGTGTGCAATCCCATTTCCCATGGTGCCAGCGCCAATTACAGCAATGTTTTTCATAATTTGGTTGGTATTTGTTTGAGAAAGGCAAAAATAGATTTATTCTATGGCTTTCAAAAATCGAGATTCGATGCGCTTTCGAATAATTAACATTTGTTGCTTGTTTCTGTTTTATTTTTCAGCTGCCTTTGGGCAGAAACCTTTTTCTGCGGATTACGATGGGATTGCCAGCGTTATTCAGTTGGATTCTATGGTGATTACGGCCCAGCAGCAGGGTTTTGACGTGGAGGAGTTCATTACAATACTAAGGAAAGATGAGTCCTTTTACCGGGCATTTAAAAATCTGCATTTTTTTGCCTACGAGGCGATCCATCAAATGTCCTTTGATAATAAAAAGGGGGAACAAGAGGCCAGTTTTTGGGCGAAGACCCGACAGACTATGCTGGAGGATAGCTGTCGACAAATGAAATTTCTGGCGCCTCCAAAAGTGAACGGGCCGTTTTTTCGCCGCCGGGGTGACTATCGCTACACGACGGCGGAAATGTATGACCGGGTCTTTTTTGTAGAGGGAGTCGTTTGTGAAGGAACCGACTCGGAAGAAGAGGAGCCCAGAGGCTTACAGCGTTACTACCAGGCACTAAAAACGTTTATTTTTCAACCCGGGGAGCGGGTTGATGTGCCGCTGATTAGTAAAAAAACCGCTCTATTCGATTCGGAACTGATGCCTTATTACGATTATAAGATCAGTCGGGGCTTGTATCGGGGCGAGATTGATAGTTATATTTTCACGATCGAGGTAAAGGAAGATTACAGAGAACGTAAGGAAGGAAAAACCCTGGTGAAATATTTACAGACCTATTTTCGGAGTAGTGACTTTCAGGTGCTGGGGCGCAACTATATCATAGAGAATCAGGGTCTGGCAAGTTGCCTGGTGAAGATGAGTGTAGCGCTCACTTATGTGGATGGCGTTTATTTACCCGAAAAGGTGACTTACGAGGGTACCTGGAATATTCCGGGTAAGCGTCGGGAAACGGGCTGGTTTGAAGCTGTTTTTTCGGACTTTACCCAATAGTACAGGATGGGTTAAAAGTTTTTTGGAAAAGCGTCTACAAGTTTTTTAAATTTGTGGGCACAAAAACATGTAATTATGGGAAGAGCGTTTGAATACCGCAGAGCAGCAAAAGAGAAGCGTTGGGCAAAAATGTCGAGGGTGTTTCCAAAACTGGCAAAAGCCATCACCGTCGCTGCCAAAGAAGGAGGTACGGATCCAGAGATGAATGCCACCTTGCGAGTAGCCATTCAGAACGCTAAGGCGCAGAACTTGCCTAAAGCAAATATTGAAGCGGCTATCGACCGGGCCACTGGTAAAGATGCTGTGAATTATACCGAAGTGCTTTACGAGGGAAAAGGACCACACAGCTCCTTAATTATTGTAGAATGTGCAACGGATAATACCACCCGTACGGTGGCTAATGTAAAAGCTTATTTCAGTAAATCGGGAGGTAGCATTGTACCCAATGGTTCCCTGCAATTTCTTTTTGATCGAAAAGCCGTTTTCGAGTTTGAAAAAACGGATGAAATGGACCTGGAAGAGCTGGAACTGGAACTCATTGATGCTGGTCTGCAAGAGATTGACGTCAACGAGGATACCATTTATGTTTACGGCGATTACACCGATTTTGGCAACCTTTCTGACGCTTTGGAAAAGCTGAATATATCACCGGATAAATCCAATTTGAAATACATCAGCAATTCTCCCATCCAGCTTTCAGAAGAGCAAATGGAAGAGGTGGAAGTCCTGCTAGATAAGTTGGAGGACGACGATGATGTACAGGCCGTATTTACTAATATCGACTAAATTATTGCTTTCTATTCTTCCTCTTCCATGCGGCCGCTACGATCAATGAAATTACTGCCGGCCTGCTGAGTACCCATCATAAGGATATCCTGTACATTGACGTGTGGTGGGCGGGAAGCAATAAAAAAGATGGTTTCGGCTACATCTCTGCTCGTTAGTGGATTAAAGTCGTCGTAAATTTTTGCTCTTTCTTTGTCGCCGTCAAAACGAACCAGGGCGAATTCGGTTTCTTCAACGTGGCCGGGACTTACCTGGCTCACCTTGATATTATGCTTATAAAGATCGAGGCGAATGGCCCTAGTTAATGCTTCTACGGCAAATTTGGTCGCACAGTACACGTTACCATTTGGGTAAACTTCTTTACCAGCCGTGGAGCCGAGATTAATAATATGACCACCCTTGCGGGCCACCATGGCGGGTGCGACGGCCCTTGTCAAATACAGTAGTCCTTTAATATTGACATCAATCATTTCCTCCCAGTGGCGAAGTTCTCCTTCGTGGATGGGAGCAAAACCTTTTGCTTTCCCGGCATTATTGATCAGGATATCGATTTTCTCCCACTGGGCAGGCAAGTTATCGACGGCTGCCTGAATAGCCTGAACATCTCTGACGTCGAAGGGAAGCAACAAGAGGTCACTTTGGTATTTTTCTTCTAGTTCGGATCTCAGCTCTTCCAGCCTTTCTCTGCGACGGCCGTTGAGTATTAGTCGGTAGCCATTTTCTGCGAAAGTGATGGCGGTAGCTCTGCCTATTCCTGCAGTAGCGCCCGTAATTAGGACGGTTTTGTCTACTTTGGGAGGCGCTGGTGTTTTAGCCGTTTGGGCTTTTTCAGCGAGGAGTGCTTCCAGTTTGCTAATGTTTTCCTTTAATGCCGTCAAGGTATCGCTACCTTCCATAGTCCGTTTTTCTTCACTGGTGTTACTATTATCCATACTGGCCTTTTTGTTTTTAGGAAAAGCTTTCTTTACTTTTTTAGCTTTTTTGGGTGGTTTGGAAAAGGCTTCATCGTTCTCATCCGTCTGTAATTCCGGGTTGATGGCAATGGCTTTTTGATAGTAGAAATGGGCATCAATTGGATTTTCCAACTGATGGTGTAGCAATGCCAGATCGTAATTCGCAAATGGGTGTTGAGGCTGAAGCTTTAGCGCCTTCTTCAGATATTTGATGGCCTTTTTAGGTTTGTTTTTAAGTTCATTGATCAAAAGCGCATATTGATAATGAGCGTCGACGTGTTCCGGGTTTTGTTTGAGGGCTTTTTTAAAGTACTTCTTGGCGGCTTTTTTATCCGCCGGATCCTGATTAAGGGATACGATGCCCATCCGTGCGTAGACATTTTGGTAGGAGGGGTCGACCTTTAGCACTTCTTTATAATGTTTTTGGGCGGTAGCATACTGTTCCTGAATTTCAGCCAATTCTCCCATTAAAAAATTACCCTCCAGGTGATTCGGATCCATTTCCAATAGTACATCGAGTTGGTGAATAGCCTTGTTTAATTCAGAAGTGTTTTGCGCTAGTAACAGGGCAAAATGATAGCGAAGACTGGTATGATCGCCATACTGGCGAGTCGCTTGCTGCATCATTTGAATGGCGTCTTCTAATTGATCGGCGTTGGCCAGGGCAAATGCTTGTTCAATAATGTCCTCTGCCTGGGCACTTTCATCACCAGGCTCCCCATTGTATGGCATTTGATTAGCTTCGGCTAGTTGATCATCAAATTGTTCTGATAAATCCAAAGGTGGAACCGGCTCTTCATTATTTTCATCTTCAAATGGCTCTTCTTCCTCTTCTTCCTCACTATTTTCTGGCGTGGGATCATTATCCTCGACCTGTTCTTCTTCTACTTTATCTTCTGAACCTGCTGGTCCTCCCAGTTGCTCGTCGACCAGTAAATCATCAAAAACGTCGGATTCGTCATCTGGATCATCTTCTTCTAATTGTTCAAATAGGTCCTGAGGATTGGCATCCGGATAATTCTCCTCCCTTATTTCTTCGTCTTGCTCATCGGGTAGTTCGACGGGATCAACTGGGGGGTGACTCCGTTTATTTTGAATGATTTTATTAATATTGTCCCGCCCCTCCAGTAGCTCCATTCCCGGAATAGCCGAAGTATCGGGCAGGCTTTCGTCCAATTCGTCCGCCTCAGCCTTTACTTCCTCTTCGTCTACTATTTCTTCCGAGACTTCGGTATCGGGATTAGCAGGAGCCTGCTGGTTTAGGGGAAGGTCAAGTTGCGGCGCTTTAGCGCGAAAAGCCTCCCATTCTTCCTCATCATCGAGGAATTGAAAAAAGGCCTGGAAGTGGTCGGCTGAAAATTCTTCAAAAGTATAATGTTGTAAATTGCGAAGGACTCTTAAGAATTCACTGGCTTCACTGGAGACTTGTCGTAGTACGCGCAGGTGTTCACTAAAGCCTTCTTTATCATAATTTGTTTCGGTTTCGATGGTGCTGCGCTGGCTGCGCAGATCGAGGTATTGGTTTTGCCAGAAATTGATGTAGGGAATGATGTCGCCAATTTTCTCAAAACGCGTGGTAATGTCAACGTATTCTCCCGTTTTCTCATCTAATTTCCGACCATTCACCACTACCGGAATAATATCCGAGGATCTGCTTTGAATCAATTTGAGGGACTGGTTCATGCAGTTCAGGGATTTGAGGAAATTATCACTAATCAACAGTAAAATGGGCCCGTCCTGGTGTTGTAATTGCTCGGCGAGGGTCTCAGGTGGCGTACGTTCACTTTTTTTACAATAGAAGTGTTGAAAATTATACCGGGTAGGAGATAGGGCCTGTTCCATTCCTTCTGCCAAAGGCAGATTATCGATACAATAAGCTAGCGCTATAGATACGGGCTCCATTTTGGTAGTTTTTTGGGTTACTGACTTTCTTCTGATAATAATCCTTGGATAAATGTATCAAATTCTTTCGTAAAATCATCATATTTATCGGTAGCGGGGCCATTAAATCCGGTGTGAATACGTCTTACCTTATGATTCCGATCCAGGATAATCATAGTTGGATAGCTAATGATTTCACTGAGCATGGGTAGCGTTTCGCTGGCCACTGCCTTGTCATCATTAGCTGCCGCTAAAAGTATTTCGTAATCAATATCCATTTTTTCTATATATCGATTGATAGCGGCCTTAGCTTCTTGCGGATCTTTATGGCGCTCAAAGGCTAAACTAATTACGGTGAGATCATCCTCCGAATTCTTCTTTAAATAATCCACCAGAAAGGCAGTCTCATCCCGACAATTGGGACACCAGGTACCGAATACTTGCACAATCGTTACCTTATTATCGTAGCGGGAATCTGATAAAGAAACGGTTTGACCCTGCGCATTTTCAAAACTAAAATCAAAGTCCGTGTATCCTTCCTTGAGTTGGGTCAGGTCGTCGGGATCGCGTAGCTCCACCGCAGGGTTTCGTTTGGCCTCCCACAGGGTGCGGTAATGACTACCCGAACGGAAAAAACCAGTCATCGTAGAATCCGAGAGTATTTTGGCACCAAACAAAAAGGCATGCGAACCATCAAATACGGATAAATAAAGTCGGTCCTCCTGCACGGTTCCTTCCAGAAAACGATAATCGCCCGTTTCGGTTAGGAAAGTCCCCGTCACCCGGTTGCCTTCCTGTTTAAAATCACCAATGGCAGGGTAGGGCTCTTGATCCTCCGCGAGCCCAAAAGTGACTTCCCAACGCCCGCTGACGTTCGTGATTGGCTCTTTCTGCAAATTGGTGAAACGGTGATCTCTGCCGTGGTAGGCTACAAAGGGTATGCGGTAATTCTCTCGGTTGCGGACGACCCATTCTCCTTCGATAATGTTCTCGACGAATATTCCCCTAATGTAACTATCGAATACGGGGAAATTAATGAATACCGTATCCTTAGCGGTTCGAATATCCCGACCAATAGAAATGTCATCTACAATCATACGCTCCTCACCATTGATGATCTCAATGTAAAAGCTATCTGGATTGGGATAGATAATTTCAAAATTAAAGGGAAGCTCTCCGGCCGTAATTTCTTCGAGCTGTAATCCGACTTTTTCGGGTAGTGGTTCTCCGCGTGGATTTGGGACCACCGGGTTTTGGTCAATTTTTAATACCGCACGCCATGGCCCCGGGGGCAGACCACTGTAGGGATTATCAACGACCAGGCATGCACTTAATAACTGGCTAAGCGCGAGCAGTATGAGAAAGAAGAATGTATTTTGTTTCATGGTCTATCACCTGTTTTTAACAAATTCGATGCGCGTAATTCGTGGAAGAATAACGGCTGAATTTGCAAAACGTTTTAAGTCAGGCTCAAATCCTGATATCCAGGCCCTGATTATTTGCTTTTTTCTCCCTGGAAGTGATCCTCTTTGTACTTGAATAGCACATTAAAAGAGGTCAGGCTACCATATATACGGGTAATGTACTGCTGAAGATTCACTTTTTCTTCATCAGATAGATTTTTACTGCTATTGATGCGCTGTTCCATTACTCTTAGTCGATCCCGAACCATTACAATTTTGTGGAAAAAAGTGTCGATGGGCATTTCTTTGGCTTTCACACCCTCTTCACCGGGTTGTAGAATCAATTGCCCGTCGACCCATTTATGGCCGAGTTCTACAAGACCGGGGATAGCCCCGTATTGATCCAAAACTTTTTTGATGGATTTCTCCAGTGCTGTCAGACTTATTTCTTCGGTTGCTGAAACGGCTTCGATTATTTCCCATTCGGAATATTGTTTTCCCACCATCTTGATTCCATAAGTGAAAAAGCATACTTCATAGGCTTCTTTGTGTAGCCGAATAATCACCCCCTTGTCATAAGCCGGGTGCTTTACTCGCGAGCCTATACCTAACAACTCTTGCATAGTCTTCAACTGTTTATGAGATAATAATTTAAAATAAAGGACAAATCCGGATCAATACCCCGTATTTACATCCAGTTCTCCTTCTGATTGGGCAATGATGGTCGAAACAGTAGCATCTCCCGTAACATTTACAACCGTTCTGATCATATCCAGGATTCGGTCAACGGGAAAAATAATGGCAATCCAGGCTGGGTTTAGGCCTACCGATTCCAAAACAATGATCATCATAACCAGCCCCGCACTGGGAACAGCGGCGGACCCAATGGAGGCCAGGGTAGCCGTAAGTACGATGGTTAGCTGCTGTGCAATCGATAAGTCTACCATGTGCATTTGAGCCATAAACACCACTGCAACGCCCTGGTAAAGACTCGTTCCGTCCATATTTACCGTCGCTCCAATAGGAAGGACAAAGTTGGTGACATTTTTGGAGACGCCAATATTATCGCGTACACATTCCATAGTCACGGGCAGGGTCGCCGCCGATGAGCTGGTCGAAAAGGCCAGGAATTGCGCGGGACTAATCCGCCGGAGAAACTCCGAAATGGTCAATTCGCGAACGAGTAATTTTACGATCAACGGATAAATAACAAAAATCATTAGGAAAAGACCAAGGGATAAGACAATAGAATAGCTGGCTAATCCTTTGAAAATCTCGATAACCTCAGCGGGTGTGTCGGCCATTTGCGCAATGACCCCGGCCATGAGGGCAAAGACAAAGAAAGGAGCGGCATTCATCACGATCTCCACCATTTTCAGGAAGACCTCGTTGGTACCGTTGACAAAGTCAATAACCGTTTTGGTTTGCGCCGGGGGGAGTTGGATCAGAACAATACCAAAAAATATCCCAAAGAAAATTACCTGTAGCATTTTACCTCCATCGGAAAGGGCGGCAAAGATGTTCTCGGGTACAAAATCTACCAGGAATTGCAATGGACTCCCTCCCCGCATCTCTTTGGCTGCTTCCATTTTTGCCTGGATATCTGCTGCATCGGCTTCGGATATCTCTACCTCATCCGCCAGATCGGCGTAAGCGGGGTCCGTCAGGAAACTTTTCCCATCTAATATTTCAACTCCGGGGGTTGCCTGGACCCATAGTTCGTACTGCACTCTGTTTTGTGCTCTTTGACTTTCGGCGATATAGTTACCGGGTTTAAGCACGTTTACCAATAATAACCCAATTCCAACGGCCAAAACAGTAGTAGTCATATAGGCCACCATTGTTTTCAAGCCAAGTCGGCCCAGCTTGGTCAAATCCGTCAGACTGGAAATTCCCGCAATGATGGAGAATAAAACCAGCGGTACGGCAATGAACTTTAACAGGCGAATAAAAATATCCCCAAATGGATTAATCCAATTCAGCGTGAACTGATTCCAGCCCATATAGCTGGACAGCAGCGCATAAATGATCCCAAGTATAAGACCAATAATAATCTTTACGTGTAAGGGCATATTCTTTAGCATAGTGTTCAATTGTTTATTGGGTCGATATTAATTCGGACAAACAGCCAAAATTAAAAATTTTAGCCAATTATCCTTTCGGAATGATTTAAATGTCTGAATTTATCTTTAAATTTGAAGTTAGCTTTTACTCATTCGTTAATTTCTCGTTTAGTTAATGTAAAAAAAAGAAAGAGCCTTACCGCTTAAAAGAATATCTGACTATTATTGCGTTCATAAGACTATAAAAGCATGAACATGAGTTTAAAAAATGATTTACTAATTAGAACGGCAAGGGGAGAAGAAGTAGAAAGACCCCCGGTCTGGCTGATGCGTCAGGCGGGAAGGATTCTTCCTCAATACAGAGCAATCCGCAATCGCTTAAGCGGATTTAAAGAGTTGGTAGAAACCCCGGAATTGGCGGCTGAAGTAACCATTCAGCCGGTAGACGAACTGAATGTTGATGCAGCTATTATTTTTTCCGACATTCTCGTTATCCCGGAAGTAATGGGTTTGCCTTATGAGATGGTAGAGAAAAAGGGACCGCGTTTTCCGCAAGTCATTCAGTCGGCGAAGGATGTAGACCGTCTGCTGGAAGGGGAGAAGGCGGCGGCTGACCTGAATTATGTATACGAAGCCCTGAAAATCACCAAACGGGAACTGGCGGGCCGCGTTCCCCTGATTGGATTTGCGGGTGCTCCCTGGACTATTTTTTGCTACATGGTAGAGGGGCAGGGTAGCAAGACTTTTTCCAAAGCCAAAAAGCTGCTTTATCAGGAACCAGAACTGGCGCAACGTTTGCTAGATAAGATTACCGAAACAACCATTGCCTACCTACAGCATAAAGTGAAGGCCGGGGCGGACTTGATCCAGGTTTTTGATTCCTGGGCCGGTATTCTTTCTCCGGCGCAGTACCGTAGGTTTGCGCTGCCTTGCATGGCAAAGATTGCCAGTTCTATTCAGGAAGTACCGGTGACCGTTTTCTCTAAAGGCGCCTGGTTTATTTTGGAAGATTTAAAAGGAGTAGATTGCCAGACCATTGGCCTGGATTGGAATATAGACCCGGCATTTGCCCGTCGACAAGTTGGAACGGAGAAAGTCTTGCAGGGGAATTTAGACCCCTGCCAGCTCTATGCCAAACCTGAAGAAATCGAACAGGTTACGCGAGAAATGATGCTCCGTTTTGGCAGGAAACATATCGTTAACCTGGGACACGGCGTTTACCCTGACACTCCTCTTGATGGGGTTAAAGCTTTTGTCAACACCGTTAAAGGATACCACTATTAAGCGCTGCGGGGGACTTGGTTGTCGTAATAAATACCTGACAAAAATTTTGGTAGTCTCCTGTTTTCGTTATTCTTTTGTGTAGATTAACGTATATTTCACATTTCAGAGAAGTCGTAAAAAAAGTTGTATGGGTTGGTTTAAAAGATTAAAAGACGGTATCCAAACAGCCACTAGAAATAAAAAAGAAGCACCGGAAGGGCTGTGGTACAAGTGTGTTAAATGTAAAGAGACCAGCACCACCAAAGAATTAAAGGATAACGTTTTCAAGTGCCCAAGCTGCAATTACCACGTGAGAATTGGCTCTCACGATTATTTTGATATTCTTTTTGATGGCAATTTTGAGTTGCTGTTTGAAGAACTTAGAGCTAAAGATACCCTTGACTTTACCGATCTCAAGCCTTATAAGAATCGCCTGGAAAGCGCTTATGAAAAAAATGATGCTACCGATGCCATTACGGTGGCAAAGGGAAAAGTGAATAAGCGTTCTTTAGTGATTGCGGCCATGGATTTTACCTTCATTGGTGGGTCTATGGGCGTCGTGGTAGGACAACGTATTGCCAATGCCATAGACTACAGTAGAGAACACCGCATACCTTTAATGATTATCTCCAAGTCGGGTGGGGCTCGGATGATGGAGTCTGCCTTTTCGCTGATGCAAATGGCAAAAACCAGTGCAAAATTAAGCCAACTGGCCAAAGATGGCGTCCCTTATCTTTCCTTCCTCACGGATCCAACCACGGGCGGGGTGACGGCTTCCTACGCCATGCTGGGCGATGTCAATTTTGCCGAACCAGAAGCCCTGATAGGTTTTGCCGGCCCCAGGGTCATTAAAGAAACCATCAAGAAAGATTTACCGGAAGGTTTTCAGACTTCTGAATTCTTACTCGAGCACGGCTTTCTCGATTTCATCGTAGATCGCGCTGACCTAAAAGAAAGAATTAGCGATCTGCTATACTTTTTTGATGAAGAACGTTTGGCTCAGCTTTCTACTACTCCGGATAATAATTCTTAGATTGTTTGGGCAGTCATCTGCCGATGACTGCCTGTAATTGGTCGGCATAGCACAGGCCATTTTGGAAAAAATATTATCTTCCAAGTTAAAACCTGTGCTATGATCAGATTATCCATCCTTTTATCTTTTTCATTTTTACTGCTCTCCGCCTGTGAACCCCGTTCCCAGGCAAGTACCGATACGGCCAGGGCTCAAACCCCGGAAGCCAGCAGCGGACAAGTCGAAGCTAAATTGGCTGAGTTGGGGATTACCTTACCTTCTGCTTCTACTCCGGTCGCTAATTACGTAAATGCCGTTACCACGGGAAAATTGGTTTTTCTGGCCGGCAAGGGCCCCAAAAAGGAAGACGGCACCTATATCACCGGTAAAGTGGGTCGCGACCTGACCGAGGAAGAAGGTTACGCAGCCGCGCGTCTGGTGGCCATCAATCAATTAGCAGCACTAAAAGCAGAAATTGGAGACCTGGATCGAGTCAATAGAATCGTCAAGGTACTGGGAATGGTTAATGCTACGGAAGATTTCACCAATCAACCCGAGGTCATCAACGGCTTTTCTGATCTTATGGTAGAGGTCTTTGGTGAAAAAGGAAAGCACGCCAGAGCAGCCGTGGGAATGGGCTCTTTGCCCCGAAATATTGCGGTCGAAATTGAATTTATTGTCGAATTGAAATAAACCCATCTATGCGAATCTCTCTACTTGCTTGTTTTTTCTTATTTAATTTGTATTTATTACCTGCCCAGAATGCCTTTCAAATTGAGGGGCTAAATGCTCCCGTAGAAATAAAAGTAGATCAATGGGGTGTAGCACATATTTATGCGCAAAACGAAGCTGATTTATTTTTTGCCCAGGGCTATTATGCCGCCCGGGATCGACTTTTCCAATTTGAAGTTTGGCGCCGACAGGCTACGGGCACCGTCGCCGAAATACTTGGACCCCGGGAAGTTAAACGGGATATCGGCACTCGTCTTTTTCAGTTTCGTGGCGATATGAAGACCGAGATGGGGCATTACCATCCACGGGGGGTGAAAATCATCGAATCCTTCACCCAAGGCGTAAATGCCTACATTAAACTAACCCGGGAGAATCCCGATTTGCTCCCCATGGAGTTTGATCTATTGGATATCGAGCCTCAGTACTGGACACCCGATATTGTTATTTCCCGTCATCAGGGGCTACTGGGTAATATTGGTACGGAATTAAGTACGGCTAGAGCCGTGGCTGAACTAGGGCCGAAAAAAGTCCAGGAATTGAGTTGGTTTCACCCGAAAAACCCCAAATTAAGTATCGATTCGCTGATTGATCCGGCGCTCTTTGACGAAGATATTCTTGAATTATACAATGCTTATCGACGTCCGGTCCGCTTCCGGCCCGAAGATATTGTAGGTGATGCTCGTAATGATCTGGAAGCTTTCCGTGGTTTAGCAGAAGCAGAAGACAAGCGCTGGGAACAGGACTCTAAGGAGGGCCTGACGAATATAGGTAGTAATAATTGGATTGTCTCGGGGAAGCATACCGCCAGCGGGTACCCTATGATGGCCAATGATCCACACCGAACGCAAGCCGTTCCCTCCTTGCGATATATGGTACATTTGAATGCCCCGGGCTGGAATGTAATTGGAGGAGGAGAGCCTGAGATCCCGGGGGTCTCCATTGGTCACAATGAGCACGGAGCCTGGGGGTTAACGGTTTTTAGAACCGATGCCGAAGATTTATACGTCTACCAAACCAACCCCGACAACCCGAATCAATACTGGTACAAGGGAGCCTGGGAGGAGATGAAGGTTATTCGGGACACCATAGCGGTTAAAGGGCAACCCCCCGTGATGGTTGATCTCAAATACACCCGGCACGGTCCGGTTGTTTTTGAGCAGGAAAGCAGTCAAACGGCCTGTGCTGTACGTTGCGGATGGCTGGAATACGGCGGATCTCCCTACCTGGCCAGCCTACGCATGGATCAGGCCAAAACCTTTGAAGAATTTAGAGCGGCTTGTAATTTTAGCCATATTCCTGGAGAGAATATGATCTGGGCCGATCGCGAGGGGAATATTGGCTGGCAGGCGGTGGGTATTGCCCCGATTCGCAAGAACTTTAGTGGTATGGTGCCCGTACCCGGTGACGGACGCTACGAATGGGACGGATATCTCCCCATCATTGCCAAGCCAAATGTCTACAATCCCGAGAGTGGTATTTTTGCCACGGCCAATGAAAACGTGACACCAAAGGATTATGAACATTGGGATGCCATTGGTTTTAGTTGGTCTGACCCCTTTCGGGGAAATCGGGTACGTGAAGTTCTGGCCTCCGGCCGTAAGCACAGTCTGGCGGATATGGCCCGTTTACAAACGGATTACCTTTCTATCCCGGCACGCACTCTGGTACCACTACTGAAACCTTTCATTTTTGAAGAAGAGCAAATGGCTGCCGCCAAAACTCACTTGATGGGATGGGATTATCAGCTCAGACCCAATAGTATTGCGGCGGCGATCTACGTAGAGTGGGAAAAGGCATTATCCGACGCCGTTTTTAATCGAATCGTTCCTGCAGAGGGTCGTGATTTAATTCGCCTTCAGCTAAAACAAGTTATCGATTACCTCTTGATGCCAGATGGTCATTTTGGGGAAGACGCTTTGGCGGTGAGGGATCAAATCCTAAAAGATGCGCTACAAATTGCCCTAAAAACACTACGGACAAAAGTAGGCGGTGACATGACACAGTGGCAGTATGGCCAGGAAAAATTGAAGCACATTGTCCTGAAGCATCCGCTTTCGCCAGCAGTAAGTGCAGATGTCCGCGCGCAATTAGAAGTAGGACCGGCTCCGCGTGGGGGCTATAGCCATACCGTTAATAGTACTGGCGGTAATTATAACCAGTCCAGTGGTGCTTCCTTCCGGATTATTGTGGATACGGGGGATTGGGATCGCTGTCTGGCAACGAATTCTCCGGGTCAATCGGGTGACCCCGAAAACAAAAATTATAAAAATTTATTTGATACCTGGGCCAAGGATCGATTCTTTCCACTTTTTTTCAGCAAGGAAAAAATAAGCTCCGTTACTGCCGAAACGCTTTATCTGAAACCTTAAAAATGGAGAACTACATCCTCATCATTAAACACACCATTACATCGTTTAAACAGTTTTACAAATGCACAGAAATTACTTTTTAGCTATTATTTTTTTAGGCTTAGTCTTTCCCGTGTTGGCACAGCAGGCACCGCCGCAGTCTGATCAACGGTTGTACGATATTGCGAATGCGCCTTCGCCAGAGCGACTGGAAGCCGATATACAGGCCCTGGTTGATTTTGGTACCCGTAATACTTTATCCGATACCCTGTCGGATACCCGTGGCATCGGTGCGGCCCGTCGTTGGATCAAAGCAGAATTCGATAAAATATCGGAGGCTTGTGGTGGCTGCCTGGAGGTAGGTTACCAATATAGCCTGGTAGAGAAAGGAACGAATCGACGTATAACCGAAGATGTCTACGTGGTCAATGTAGTGGCTATCCAACGGGGCTCGCGCCATCCGAATCGCTACATTATCATGTCGGGTGATATTGATTCACGGGCCAGCAATGCCAGTGATGCCACCACGGATGCGCCCGGTGCAAATGACAATGCGTCCGGTATGGCCGGTGCCATTGAAGCCGCCAGAGTTTTGACGCAGTACGATTTTCCCAATACCATCGTTTATGCCGGTTTATCCGGAGAGGAGCAAGGACTATTCGGCGGTCAGCACATGGCAAAAGTGGCTAAAGAAGAAGGATGGGAAGTCATGGGTATTCTGAATAATGATATGATTGGAAATATTAAGGGGATTGACGGTGTGATTGACAACACGACTTTCCGCGTATTCTCGGAGCCAACGCCAGTAGAAGAGACCGAAAGAGATCGGATTTGGCGCCGTTTTTACGGCGGTGAAGTAGATGGCCCATCCCGCCAGCTGGCTCGCTACGTAGCCCGCCTGACGGATCAATATTGTACCAATCTAAATGCCATGATGATCTATCGCCTGGATCGCTTTGGTCGGGGAGGACACCACCGTCCATTTAACGACCAGGGTTTTCCTGGCGTCCGGATTATGGAAACACACGAAAACTACGATCGACAGCATCAGGATATTCGTACCGAAGACGGCGTGGAATACGGAGATGTCATCGAGGAAGTGAATTTTGAATACGCCGCTAAACTTACCGGGGTGAATGCCATTACCCTGGCAAGTCTGGGGTGGGCCCCGCCCGCTCCGGAGAACGTCGCTATTGGTGGTGCCGTTCGACCTTCCACCCGCCTGGTTTGGGATCCGATAGAAGACGAAGACCTGGCTGGCTATAAAGTCTACTGGCGAGAAACAACCGCTCCACAATGGCAGCATAGCGTTTTTGTGCCTAAAGGAAATGCGGAACACACCCTGGAAAATATCGTCATCGATAACTTCCTTTTTGGCGTAGCATCCGTTAATACAGAAGGGCATGAAAGTGTGGTAGTCTACCCCAAGACTTTGATTAGACGGAGAAATTAGAAATTACTTTGAGCCTAAATTATATTAGTATGAAAAAACATATCAATTTATTGTTTCTGACCTGCCTAAGTATCAGTCTAATGGGGCAGGTTAAGGTGGTGGACACCGAGCGTTTTAGTTTGGCTATGGAATCCCCCTTTGATCGCAATTTGGATTCACCGGAAGACTTTCTGGGCTATAAATTAGGTGCGCATATGACGGAATACGAGCGCGTCACCCAATATTTTAATTATTTGGCAGAGGCTTCTCCAAAGGTTCAGTTGAATCAATACGGAGAGACTTACGAGGGCAGACCTCTCATCAACCTGGTGATCACATCAGAAGAAAACATGGGCCGTCTCGATGAATTGCAGGAAAGACACCTGGAATTACTGGATGCCGATGCGGCGCGTGCCGAGGAGATCATTAGTAACGATCCGGTTTTTACTTCCTTCAGTTACAATATTCACGGGAATGAATTTAGCTCTACGGAAGCGGCGATGCAGGTAGCTTATCACCTGGCAGCCGCTGAAAATACGGAAATGCAGCAGGTGCTGGATAAGTCCGTTATTATCATGTATGTGTGTATCAATCCCGATGGTCGCAATCGCTATGCTTACTGGTATAACTCCATGGCCCGTTTAAAAACGCCGGGCAAAGAGCCCAGAGATTTGGAGCATTACGCGCCCTGGCCAAATGGCCGGACTAACCACTACTGGTTTGACCTGAACCGGGACTGGATCTGGGGGGTACATCCCGAATCCAGAGGGCAGGTAGCCGAGTATCAGAAATGGATGCCACAGGTACACGTAGACTACCACGAACAGGGCTATAATTCCAATTACTTTACCATGCCGGGTACCACACCCCGCAATAAGTTGCTGCCCGATACTTACGAGGCCTGGACAGATACTTTTGGAATGGCCAATGTAAAAGCCTTTAATGAACACAAACTGAATTATTTCACCCGTACTTCCTTTGATTTTTTCTATCCGGCCTACGGCTCCTCTTACCCGTCTGTGATGGGGGGAATTGGGATGTTGACGGAGCAGGGCGGTATTGGTGGCGGTCGTGCGGTGGAGACCAACGATGGTTATATCCTAACGCTGCGTCAGCGTATTTTTGATCATTATACTACGTCACTGGCTACGATCCAGAAGTCGGCCGAGCGTCGCGAGGCATTACTGCGTTATAGCTACCAGGCCTGGCAGCCCCAAACGGATAAATCAGGAACCAAAGCTTATTGTTTTCTACCGGACGATATCTATACGACCGATGTGGTGAATATTCTGCTGCGCAATGGGGTAGAGGTCGCCCGCACTACCGCCGATGCGCGCATTAACAATGCGATTGATTACCGCAGTGGTAAGGCGGTGAATACTCTTTTACCGAAAGGTAGCTACGTGGTCAGTACCGATCAGCCCCGCCACCTGTTGGTGACTAGCTTGATGGAACGCAATCTGGCTATTGAAGATTCGGTGATGTACGATATGGCCACTTGGGCGGCTCCACTGGCTTATAATTTACAGGCTTTTCAGCTAAAAAGCACTTTCAGTGGCGCTACTGAACCCCTTAGTTCCCCGGTTGAACTAAACTATGGCCTGGAAGCGGTAGAGGATACTTACGCCTACGTGATAGACTGGAATCAACGGCAGGCCCCCAAAGCTCTGGCCAAGCTGTGGCAAAAAGGCTACCGGGTAAGATCGGCTGAGGAAGCCTTTACAGATCAGGAGGGTCGGTCTTACGAACCGGGGGCATTAATCGTATTGGTCGGCCGCAATCTGGATAAGGCAGATCAACTATCGACTGATATGCAGGACATTACCGAGTCTACCAAAGTACAGATCCAGGCTTATCAGAGTGGCCGGATGAAAATGGGAATGGATTTAGCCTCTTCAAAAAACCGTCCGATCAAACAACCTCGGGTTGCTATGCTGATTGAGCCTCCCTTTAATACTTATACCAGCGGTCAGCTGTACTTTCTGTTTGATCAGGAGACAGAATTGCCAGTAGAAAGAATTCGAGCTTCTATTTTACGTCAAACGGCCCTGCCTAAGTTTGGATCGCGTTATGGCTATGCCGATCTACAGGACTATGATGTACTGGTATTGCCGGGTGGGGGTAGCGGCTTAGGCCAAATGTTCAAAAAAGAACAGTTGGCTGAACTCAAAGATTGGGTGCAACGCGGCGGGGTGATCGTCGCCACCGAAGGCGCAGCCGAGTTCTTTACCAAAAAAGCTTCTGGTTTTACAGAGGTGGAAATGAAGTCCAGTACTAAGGATTCCTCCGATCAGGTGAAATATCTGGCTTACGAAGATCGTGAAGATTACTTTGGTAAAAAGCGCATCCCGGGTACCGCTCTAAATGCGCAGATTGATGCCACGCATCCCCTGGCATTTGGGGTCGACGAGCAAGTGTATACGCTTAAGTTCGGAGCAGATGCGATAAAACCAAATGCCGATTTTCAAACCGTGGGTTTTTATCACAAAAATGTCGATGAACTGGCCGTAGCCGGCTACGCTTCAAAAGAAAATCTGGAGCATCTTGCCGGTGGAAGCTTCGCCGGAGTAATGGAAATGGGACAGGGTAAAGTGGTCTTTCTCCTGGATAATACCCAGTATCGAATGTTCTGGCGGGGACCTTCCCGAATGATGCAAAATGCCGTGATGCTATTACCTGGCTTTTAGGAAAGCTGAAATCGGGAATACAGATTACAGCCAAAAATTACTATCTTTCTTCAGTGCCAAACTTGTGATGTCTATGAGCATTCACAAGTTTGGCTTTCCTGAAGTTCAATAATTCAACCACTGTAGATGAAAGCAGATACTTTTTCCTGGCAGACGCCAGACGGACTGAACATTCACGCCTTACATTGGAAACAGACGGATCCAGTAGCCGTGGTAGGTTTTGTGCACGGTATGGGAGAGCACATTGCGCGTTACGACCACGTAGCGGAGGCCTTCGCTCAGGAGGGGATCGCCGCAATGGGCTACGACCGGCGAGGTCACGGGCGTTCGGAAGGACAGCGGGGTCACACGGTCTCTTATGAGGCCTTCATTCAGGAGATTAAAACACTGGTAGAGCATATCAAAAGGGTCTATGGGGATAAACCGGTTTATCTATACGGACACAGTATGGGTGGGAATCTAGTCCTTAATTACTTGCTCGGAGAAGATGTAAAAGTCCAGGGCATCGTTGCCAGTGCTCCCTGGATAGAACTGTCTTTCAAGCCCTCACCCATTAAAATACAGGGTGGTAAATTAGTCCGTTCTTTATTACCCAAGCTCTCGATGAAAAATGACCTGGATTCTCAACACGTAAGCCGGGATCCGGCAGAAGTACAGGCCTACCAAAATGATCCGCTGGTGCACGATAAAATAACGCCAAATACAGGGGTGTTTATGATTGAGAAGGCGGATTTTCTCAATGATTATTCAGGTAGCATATATATTCCCTTATTGATCATTCACGGAACGGATGATCAAATAATCAGTCACGATGCGGCCCGGCGTTTTGCCGAAAGGCTAAGTGGTCCCGTTACCTTTAAAAGTTGGGAAGGCGGCTACCACGAATTGCACAACGATATCAACAAAGAAGAAGTGATTCAGTATACGCGTAGTTGGCTCCTGGATCAGCTCAAAAACGCTTGATTGACTCTATGATGTACAGAGGACGCTGCTTTAATTCCTGATAAATATTACTCAGGTAGATGGACATGATGTAGAGGATTAAAAAGTTGGCGGCGAAAAACAGGGAAACCAAAATCACCAAAAAGGTCCACCCCTTGACCACTTCTTCTGGATTGCCCAGAATATCAAAGCCGGTAAATTTAACCAGTAAAGCATTGGCAATCACTCCAATCAGAAATACAAAGGAAATTAAAAATACAGTCAGCAGAATCGTTCGTAAAAAAGAGGTGAAGGAACTAATGGCGATGAGTGAAGTTTTGAATCGATCCGAAAAAGCACTTTTGTCCTGTTCGGGAATGGCCGCTTCTAATTCAATCGACGAGGTTGGGTAGCCGACCAGCGAATAGATAGCTTTCATGTAGCGCAGGTTTTCGCGTAAGCGTAATAAAGAATTCAGTGCCCGACGAGAAATGATTCGGCTATCGTAGGCCCCCTCGTCTACGGTAAGTGGAGAAAAGTTCCGCATGATGAGGTAAAACAAGCGGTTGAAAAAGCGAATATGGGCAGGCAGTTTGCGCCTTTTCGCACGCAAGTAAACAATATCAAAGCCCTGTCGAGTACGCTCAAATAAATCGATAATGAGTTCGGGACGCTTGTGTAGCTCGGGCTCAAAAATCAGGGTGTAATCTCCGTTGGCCCGATCTAAGCCCGCCAGAATAGCATTACTCTTTACGGCTTTATTCGACAAATTGAGTAAAAATATATGTTTTCTGATTTCCGGAGTACACTGCTCAATATAGGAATCGGGCGATTCTGATAATTTATTATTCACTAAAATGATTTCCAGATCCGTAAAGGATGGATTACTTATTTGATATACCTGCTGGAGATACTCGTTTAGGTAACGCAGCTGATAATCGGCCTGTAGAACGCAAACGACAGAAATAAAGCTATTGTACATACACCGGCGTGGCTTGGTCTTCGCCAAAATACAATATATCCGCTAAACAGGCCGTTGAGAAGCTTATGAAATTCCTTTATATTGATAGTTTTGGCGCTATGTGCTATAAAAACATTATATTGTAAGAAATTATATTTAATTTACCCTTTAAAGAGGGAGTACGAAAAATCTTCGGAGCCCCTGTAAAACACTGATACTGAAAATGTTTAGGACATTCCCTTTCTATCAGCAACTCGACGCGATGGAGTGTGGGGCAGCCTGCCTGAAAATGATTGCGAAGCATTATGGCAGATACTACTCCATGGAGCGCCTGCGTGGTATTACCTACCAGGGTAGGGAGGGTGTGTCTTTACTGGGAATTAGTGATGCCGCCGAAGAGATTGGTTTACAGACACTTGCTGTCCAAACTACTTTTGATCAGTTAGTATCTGTTATCCCACTGCCTTGTATTGCACATTGGAACGATGAGGAGCATTTTGTGGTTATTTACCGGGCCACTAAGAACTACGTCTGGATTGCCGACCCTCAGGAGGGAAAATTTAAATTACCAAAAGCAGAATTCCTACAGCACTGGGCAAGTAGCACGACCCGCGATGGAGAAGCTCAGGGGATTTTATTACTCTTGCAAGTCACCCCTGAGTTCTATCAGCAGGAAGGGGATAAAGTGGATAAGTCCGGGTTTAGATACGTGCTGTCTTATTTTGGGCAGTATAAAGGTCTGCTGGTTCAGTTAGGCCTGGGCTTATTGTTGGGTATTATTATCATGTTCATTCTGCCCTTTCTGATTCAGTCGGTGGTAGATATTGGTATTGGTAACCTGGATGTGCCTTTTATTCAGTTAGTTTTAGTCTGTCAGTTACTACTTTTTAGCACTCAGATCGCCGTCGATTATTTTCGCTCCTGGATTCTGTTACACCTGAGTGTTCGGGTTAATATTACCCTGGTGTCGGATTATCTTTTTAAACTAACCAAGCTGCCCATCAGCTACTTTAATAAACGCCAATCCGGTGATCTTCTGCAGCGGATAAATGATCACGAGCGGATTCAGCGCTTTATGAGTTCGACGAGTCTGTCGGCTTTCTTTTACTTGGTTAATTATTTGGTCTTTGGTGTTATTCTGGCTATGTGGTCTCCACCTATATTCTGGGTGTTTTTGGGTGGTACATTGTTATACATTGGTTGGGTACTTTTCTTTGCGCGTAAGAAAAAAGATGTGGATTATCGTCATTTTGACGAAGCCGCTGAAAATCAAAATAGCCTGATTGAGCTGATCAACGGCATGCAGGACATCAAGTTGTATAATGCCGAAAAGTCAAAGCGTTGGTCCTGGGAACGTATCCAGGCGCGTCTATTTCGTACTAGCTTGTCGACCATGCGCTTGCAACAATACCAACGTATTGGTGCCCGTTTCTTTAATGAAACCAAAAATGTACTGATCATTTTTCTGGCGGTGATTGCCGTTAAGAATTCAAATATGACAATTGGAACCCTGGTGGCGATCATTTATATCCTGGGGATGATCAACAGCCAGATTACAGCTTTAATTGAGTTTTTAGTGGCTTATCAGGAAGCAAAAATCAGTCTGGAGAGAATAGATGAAATCCACCAGATTGAGGATGAGGAAAAGCCGGGAGAAAAAATAACGTTATTACCCAAAGCCTCTAATCTCGAATTAGACGACGTTTATTTTCAGTATTCGGGGCCCCACTCACCGGTGATCTTAAAAAACCTGAGGCTAAATATTCCCAAAGGGAAAGTGACGGCAATTGTGGGTAGGAGTGGAAGCGGCAAGTCTACTTTAATGAAGCTATTGCTTCAGTTTTATCAACCTACGGAAGGGAGTATACGCGTGGGTAAAGTAAACCTCGGCAATATTAGCCCCAAGGTTTGGAGAGGAAAATGTGGAGTGGTCATGCAGGATAGCTTCATTTTTAGTGATTCCATTGCCAAAAACGTGGCCCTGGGTGAAGAAATTATTGATAAGGATCGCTTGTTGGAGGCCGTGGAATTGGCTAATATTCGAAATTTCGTAGAAGCCCTTCCCCTGGCCTATGATACCCGAATCGGAGCGAGTGGTTTGGGGCTAAGTCAGGGACAAAAACAACGCCTGCTAATCGCGCGTGCTATCTACAAGAACCCTGATTATTTGTTTTTTGATGAAGCGACCACCGCGCTGGATGCCTTTGGCGAAATGGTTGTAATGGAGAACCTGAAAGAGAAAGTATTTTATGATAAAACGGTTGTCATCATTGCTCATCGCTTAAGTACAGTACGGGACGCCGACCACATTATTGTACTAGAAAACGGCGAAGTAGCCGAGCAGGGACAGCACGATGATCTAACTTTTCGCCGGGGCGCTTACTTCCAACTGGTGCGTAATCAACTGGAACTGGGCGCTTAAGAATGAGCAAGGAGGTGAATTCGTCCGTTTAAATCGTATCGAAGATGGAAAATAATAATTTGCGAAGTGAGGAAGTGCAGGAAGTACTGGGGACCCCTCCCAGCTGGATTGTTCGGTACGGTACCGTCCTGGCTCTGGTGTTTTTAACCCTGTTTGTTGCCGCTTCAGCCAATTATCAATATCCCGATATTGTAGAAAACAGAATCATCATCACCTTTTCGGAACCTCCCCGGACCCTGGTGGCTCCGAAGTCCGGGCGGGTTGCTGATATTCTCGTACAAAACAACGAATACGTCGAAAAAGGGCAATTACTGATTGTCTTTGAGGATGCGGGTGATTTTTACCACATTACTTACCTACAGGATTTGATGTCCGAAATCCCTAATGAAAACGACTCCATTATTGTTAACTTCTCGCCCAATATGAAGCTTGACCTGGGAGAGATAGAAGAGGATTATCTCAATTTTCTGGAGAAGAAGAATAAGTACAGTAGGGAAAATGAACAGTCGGAAGTTAAACGTTCCGTAAATTCCTATTCTGCCCAAATTCGGGCTCTGCAGAAAAGTATTCAGTTCCTTACCAATCGGAAAGAAATTATTATCCGTCAGATAAACGATGCCTTGAAAAGGGAAAACGAACTCAAACGAAAAGTGCAGGAGCGAGAAGCCTCCCAGGCAGAAGTGAATGTGGTAAGCACCGAGATTCGTAGTCTGCGGGTGGAGTTACAGGAAACCGAAGAGAATATATCTCGTAAAAAATACGATGTGCAAGCGCTGCGTAGTCGAATCAGCGTGACCAAAATGGATGGAAACAATACCCGGTTGAACAGCGCGGATGAATTAATTTCCAGTTTTATCCAGCTAAAGGTTCGCGTGGATCAGTGGGTAGAAAATAATATCGTCTATTCCCCCGTAGAGGGAAAGGTAGAGTTTAACGAGTTGCTGAGTAAACAGCAGTTTATGCGGAAAGACGAAGCCCTGATGGTCGTTATCCCGGCCCAAAGCCAGTTCATGAAGGGCAAGATGAAAGTACCTCTTAAGGAAAGTGGTTTTGTAAAACCCACCCAGGAGGTGATCATTCGGCTGGATAAGTTTCCGTTCAAGGTCTATGGTGCTTTGACGGGAAGAGTAACTTACAAAGCCACCGTACCTAATTCAGATGATCAGATTTTGGTCGAAATCCTGCTGACCAGCTTTGAAACCACCCGCGGCCAAACGATCGAAGCCAACGAAGTACTGGTCGGTGATGCCCGCATTATTACCGAAAAGCGCACCTTACTGCTGCGTATTTTTGATTCCATTCGGGGCTTTTTCTCCTAAGTTGAATTTGAAATGAAAAGAATTCTTGTCTTTTTGCTCTATCTGTTATTTTATAGTATCAGCTGTATTCCTGAGCAGGATAAGGAGGATAATTATACAAAGGATTTGCCCTTGGCCTTGGATTATCGATGATACCAAGTAATGATCCTTTCAGCTACACGAATACTCCTGATCTACCCAAACGGGTACGGCCTCCTGTTCAATTTCGACTTTCAACGATTGGATCTCGCCCAATACTTCTCCATCCGATTGAAAGGGGATTTGGCCCTCCGTTTTAATGACTACCGATTCGGTAGAATAGATATCCACGTAATCTGATTCATCGAGTTGGCCGATAAAGAAAAGAAAACCCAACTTGAACAAGTACCAGCGCGGCCAGGGCCTGAACACACAGACTTCAAATTTACCATCGTTGATCTTCCCCCTGGGGTTGATCACCGCGCCGGTACCGTAGCGGCGGGCATTCGCAAAGGTGATCATCACTACTTCTCTTTTTAGCTCCCGATGGGGTAATTTGATGTGAACGTTGCTTACTGGCCGCTCCTTCATATTCCGGAAAAACTCTAGCACATAAGACCACTGGCCCCACTTTTTACTTTCTTCCAGTTGCTGAATCATTTTGGCGTTGTATCCAATGTCGGCTAAGTGAAAGCTGTGATACCGATCATTCAGCAGCAGGGCATCCATGGTGATTAGCTTTCCCTTATGGAGAACATCCAGGGCTTCCCGCACGTTAGAAGAGATACCAAACTCCGTAGCTAAGCCATTAGCGGAGCCCAGCGGGAGAATACCTAGTTTTTGGTTTTGTCCCCTCAGCATCGAGGCGATCAAATTGACGGTACCGTCACCACCACCGGCTACAATCGTATCGGGTACAAAGTCTCTTATAGATGTTTTTATTCGTTCTTCATCCTTTTCACCGGTGGTTCTCATTAGGCGGTAGTCCCATGATCGGTCTGCGCAATACTCCTCAATTGCGGATTCAGCTGGGCCTTTGTCTCTATCGCCAGCTACGGGATTTATGACAAATAAGAGTTTGCGTTTCGATGTTTGCGTATTATCCATTAACTATAAAACAGAGAGATTTTGGCTAATGTTCTTTTTAATCAGATTAGAAAACTATTTGGGCTGGAAGGCTGTCCGGTGATCATGCCTTACCGTGGGTATGGGAAAGGTAATACCATTTATATCAAAGGCCATGTACTGGACGATAAGGTATTGTACGAAACAAACAAAGCGGATAAGAAGCGTAAAAATATGTTGGCTATGCTCAGTCGCTACATGAGTAAAGCCCTCCCCGGGCGAGAAGTGGTCGTCGAATGCCTGGAACAGCATTTCACTCTCAAGACTGATCAGGAGGGGTACTTTGAGGCTACCCTCGAGTTAGAAGGGCAAGTAACCGTCAAGGGCTGGACCCCCGTCAGCTACCATTTGAGGGAAAATAAGGTTGGTAAAAACACCGTTCCACCAGCAGAAGGGGAGATATACTTTCCGGAAGCTAATCAGGAATTTGGCATCGTTTCAGATGTAGACGATACCATCATTGTATCCAAGGCAAGCAAAGCACTGCAAAAACTGAATTTAATCCTATTTAAAAACGCCAAAACCCGTTTGCCCTTTACCGGAGTAGCCGCTTTTTATGAGGCTTTGAGAAACGGACCGGACAGAAAATGTTGTAATCCCCTTTTTTACGTAAGTAGTAGCGAATACAATCTATACGATTTCCTAGTGGATTTTTGCGAAAGCCAGGGCATCCCCAAGGGGGTGTTTTTGTTACAAAAATATAAGAATAACCTCTGGGAAATCCTGAAATCCGGTGGCGGCAGCCATACTCATAAAGCGGATAAAATAAGGCATCTATTAGAGGTTTACCCCGATACAAATTTCGTTCTAATCGGCGATAGCGGCCAAAGGGATGCTTTACTTTATTCTCGCATCGTAGAGGAGTATCCCAAAAGAATAAAGGTCATCTACATCCGTAATGTCAGTGCTGCTGGCCCGAGAATAGAACACCTTAATGAACTGGCTAAAAAAGTACAGAAAGAAGGAGTAGATATGTTGCTGGTAGAGGATACAGCGGAGGCGGCCCGACATGCGCTACAAATGGGGCTAATTATGGAGGAGGATTATCATAAGGTGGAGCAGGTAGTTTAGATGAAATATCTTAACTTAGGTTGAAAAAATGGATCGTCCAAAGGTGATCTTTGCTTACTTTACTCCTCTGATGGAGGCCTTGATTGATATGAACAAAATTTAAGATCCATGAAATCTGCTAGCCTGGTACTTTCTCTTTTCTTCTTACTTATTGCTTGCTCCAGCCAGGAAAAGGTAGCTGATCGCCCTCCTAACATCGTGATCATCCTGGCTGATGACCAGGGCTGGGGAGACTTAAGTATGAACGGCAACCCTGTAGTGGAAACCCCAAACATTGATCGTCTGGCGCAGGCTGGACTTACTTTTGATCGTTTCTATGTCCATCCGGTTTGTTCCCCTACCCGTGCCGCACTACTTACGGGGCGCTACGCGGTTCGGGGTGGCGTATATAGTACTTCCGCCGGCGGAGAAAGATTAGATCTTGATGAGACGACCTTCGCAGAATTGTTGCGGGATGCTGGTTATCGCACGGGGGCTTTTGGTAAATGGCACAATGGGATGCAAGCGCCTTACCATCCCAATGCTCGTGGATTTGAAGATTTTTACGGCTATTGCTCCGGACACTGGGGGAGTTATTTCGACGCTACCCTGGAACACAATGGTCAGATTATAGAGTCAGAAGGCTACCTGACCGATGTTCTCACGGAGCGGGCTATGGGTTTTATCCAGACCCATCGGGAGGAGCCCTTTCTGGTTTACCTACCCTTAAATACACCCCACAGTCCAATGCAGGTGCCTGACCTGTGGTGGGCTAAATTTGCTAATCTGGAAATACCTGCACATCGCTATCAGGAGCGGGAGGAGCCCCATCATACCCGCGCTGCCCTGGCCATGGCGGAAAATATCGATTGGAACGTCGGGAGAATTACCGCAAAGTTGGCGGAACTAGATCTTGCTGAAAACACATTGCTGCTTTACTTTTCCGATAATGGACCCAATGGCTGGCGTTGGAACGGCGGTATGGAGGGGCGCAAGGGAAGCACCGACGAAGGCGGGGTGCGTTCTCCGCTAATCCTGAACTGGCCAGAAAAGGTAAAGAAGAGTAGGACGATTTCAGTAATTACCTGGGTAGGTGATCTTTTCCCCACCTTGCTGGAATTCGCCGGTGTAGCCCATCAGGGGGAGAAACCTCTGGATGGTACCAGTCTTAAGCCACTGATTATGAATGAAGAGGTCGATTGGCCAGACCGCCTAATCTTTAATCATTGGGGAAATCGCACCAGCGTCCGTTCCCAACGGTTCCGTTTGGATCACCAGAATCAACTCTTTGATATGTACCAGGACCCAGGGCAGACCGTTAATGTAGAGGCCAACTTTCCAGCCATAGCAAATCGCCTTAAAAATGCTAAAACCGAATGGGAGGAGACCGTCCTGACGGAGTTGCCGACGGAAGATACCCGGCCTTTTCCCGTAGGTCATCCCGATTTTGTTTATACCCAGTTACCCGCCCGCGACGGAATCGCCCGGGGTACCATACAGCGTTCTAACCGCTGGCCGAATTGTTCCTTCTATACCCACTGGACGAGCTCCTCGGACAGTATCTCCTGGGAGGTAGAGGTTTTGGCGGATGGTAATTTTGAAGCCATTTTGTACTATACCTGCCGGGAAGAGGATGCCGGTGTGGTGATGGCTTTTACGGCCGGTACAGAATCCGTCTCTATTCCCATTGAGGAAGGCTACGACCCGCCACTACGGGGTATGGAACACGATCGGGTATTACGCCAGGAGTCCTATGTCAAAGATTTTAAAGCCCTATCAATGGGTACGATTCGACTCCATCAAGGTATGACGACGCTAAGTTTGAAAGCCCTGGATATACCCGGACAACAAGCTATCGATTTTCGACTACTACAGTTGAAGCGGTTGGATTAAAAAAATATGCCTAACTTATGGCAAACTTAAGTATCCGATGAGCCTAAAACGTAGAAAATTAATCCAGTTGTTATCCCTGGGGGCACTGATGCCCAGTCAGTTTTTTAAACATTGGTCTTCCCACTCCGGGAATAGACTCGAAATGGCTTTTTTGGACAGTACCAACGATAAGCTTTACGACCAGGCCATTGTCATTGATGGTTTGCTCATTCCGCGCGGGTGGGATGAAGATTCCTTTGCCGCTCTGGCGAAGTCTGGTTACACTGGCTTTAATGCTTCCTTAAATTCAAGAGATCTGAAATCAGCCTTGACTTCCATGGCCGAATGGACGAGGCGCATTCGGGAAAACTCCGATAAATTGATACAGGCTAAAACAGCGGAGGATTTTGTACGGGCCAAAAAGGAGAACAAGGTGGCCGTGATGTACGGCTTTCAAAATGCTACCATGATAGAGAAATCAATCGATAACCTCGATTTGCTCTACCAAGCTGGTACCCGCTGGATACAGCTGACTTACAATGAGCGCAACTTATTAGGAGACGGATGCACCGAACGCACCAATGCCGGTTTATCCGATTTTGGAGTGGAGATAGTGGAGCGGATGAACGAGCTGGGGATCATTGTAGATCTGTCCCATTGTGGAAGGCAAACTACCTTTGATGGTATCAAATTTAGTAAAGCTGGCGCTACCATTAACCACTCGATGTGTGAGGCGCTTTACCCCAACCATCCCCGGGCGAAGACGGATGAACAAATTAAAGCCATGGCGGAGAAAGGCGGTGTGATGGGGATTATTTGTCTGGGATATATGATCGGGCCTGACCCCGGCGGAGAAACTACACTGGAAACCTACGTCGATCATATTGACCACGCCGTCAACATAGCCGGAATTGACCACGTAGGCCTGGCTGCTGATTTTGCGATTCAGGGTTTGGAGGCCAATGGCGCTACCCGTGAAAATTGGTACGTACCACGCCTGACCAGATTTAAACCTTCTTACCAGGTGAAATGGCCACCCTGGATACCAGAATTAGATAGTCCGGACCGGTACCGAAACGTAGCCAGGGTTTTAGATAAGAGGGGATACCGAACGGGGGAGATCGAAAAAATTCTGGGTGGTAACTGGCTTCGGTATTTTCGGGAAACCCTCAAGTAAGTAGGTTGCCCATATTGAGTCTGTAATAAGGTGCTGGCTTTTTTGGGCTAGTTCGAGGCGCAAAAATCGCGGATAGCCTAGCTATCCAAGGCTTTTTGCAACGAAGAAATCGCCCCAAAAAGACGCAGATTATTGCTTGATTTAATTGGGCAACCTACTTAAGTAG
>Ga0209938_1000038_pt1 | contig 52507 bp, 47 predicted proteins | sample SalPonR2_C_D1_MG_FD_185708 | JGI IMG/M metagenome (GOLD analysis project Ga0209938, IMG submission 185708) | Salt pond soil microbial communities from South San Francisco under conditions of wetland restoration - Salt Pond MetaG R2_C_D1_MG... ... | reverse complement strand
GGTCTCCATCTTTTTCGAACTCAAAGCCTTTCTCCAACCCAAGTGAATCACAAAAGAATCGTTGGGTTTCTGCAAGGTCATTAGTATGAATACAAATATGTGCTAAACGTTTAATCATAGTTGGTTGCGTGGTTTTAAATAAATTGTTGGAATTAAATGAATCGGTGACAATTTGCCTGATTTTCTTCCTTTTTAACCCACAGCTGATTATTCACCGTGTCATTCAGTCCAGGTAAATCATTTCTGATAAAAGTTTCTCATTTCTTCCAGGTTTATTAAAACCTGAAAAAATCGTCATTGTTATAAAAAATCAAAATTATTTCTATTACATTGCCAATTGCAATCTCAACAATTGCAGCTTTAAATCCTGTTTATAAGTACATCGTGTTCTAACATTTAATTAACGTAATGAGAATGAAGCTACTTTTACGCAATGTTTTGAAACTGGCATTATTACTGCCCCTTCTTTTCATCTCGCATAATCTCGCTGCTCAAAGTGATTATACGGGTCAGTCCTATCCAACCCAAACTTTTGCCATCACTAATGCGACGATTGTACAGTCACCAGGTATGGTTCTGGACAGCGCAACGGTTGTGATATCGAACGGACTTATTAGTGCTGTGGGAACAGACGTGTCAATTCCCAGTGATGCAGAAGTGATTGATGGAGGTGAGCTATTTGTGTACCCGGGCTTCATCGACGGTATGTCAAATACCGGAGCTGTCCGGCCGGAGCAGATGGAGCGCCCTGATAATCTTTTCACTCCCAACCCTCCCAATGATTATGCAGGAATCACACCGGAAGAGAGTGTGATTGGCCAGCTTGATGTGACTGAAAACAGCATTACAAGTATGAGAAAACTTGGATTCACTATTTCACACACGGTTCCTTACGGGCGAATGCTTCCTGGTTCAGGGTCTCTGATACTACTTTCAGACGAGAAAGCTTCTTATGATCTGCTTCTTAAACAGGACGTCTCAATGTTTACCCAGTTTTCCGGAGCTCCCGGAGCCTACCCGGGGAATACCCTTGGTATTATGGCGAAATGGAGAAATCTCTTTACCCAAGCGGGCTACAATAAAGAGCATGAACAGCTATATGCAGGTAATCCGGGTGGAATTCAGCGTCCGCAGCAAGATTTAGCCCTTCAGGCATTTTATCCGGTCATAGACAAGACAAAGGCTGTATTCTACCATACCAATAGTATGCTGGAAGCCCGACGAGCAATGAAACTCAAGGATGAGCTGGGATTCAACCTGGTTCTTAGCGATCTGGAAGAGGGCTGGTTTCTGCTGGAAGATCTGCAGGAGTCGGATATTAAAGTACTGATGTCTTTAAACCTGCCGGATGAACCGGAACTTTCAGAAGACGAGGAGAAGTCAGACGAAACGGTACAGCTGGAAGAGCGACGCCAAGAGGCTTACGACCGGTTCCTTTCTCAGTATGGTGAGTTTAAAGAAGCAGGAGTGGCATACGGTTTTTCAACCATGGGTACATCTTCCAACAACATAAAGGGTAACCTGGAGAAGCTGGTAGCTTCCGGTCTGAGTGAGGATATGGCGCTTGCTGCCCTCACCACCGATGCTGCTGAGATTCTTGGAATCGGGGACATCGCCGGAACATTGGACCCCGGTAAGATTGGAAATGCGGTTGTAACAACAGCGCCTTATTTTCAGGAAGACTCGAAAGTGAAGTACGTCTTTGTAGATGGTGAGAAATATGAATTCGACACATCTGAGAGTGCGTCGTCTGAGGTGTCAGAAGAAGCAGAAGAGCTTCTTTTGGGCACATGGGACTATTCCATTAGCACACCCCAGGGACTTCAGACAGGGCAGTGGATCTTCACCAACGACGGTGGAACACTTACCGGTTTGATAACCAGCGATGCCGGAGGTCCGGACAACGACATGAATAACCTGACATTTCTTGATGGAAACCTGACCTTTGACTTTGATTTCGATGCCGGCGGGCAATCTGTTCAAGTGATCATCACCGGGGATCTCTCAGACACGCAGTTTAACGGGGAGGCATCCGTCGAAGCTTTCAGTATGTCAATTCCGGTCACAGCAACTAAGTCACCGAACTAAAAAATGAACAGATTTGATATGAATAAACTAAGCTTGTTAATCTTACTGCTTCTTTTTTGTACTCAGCCACTTAAGGCACAGGTATCAACCGGCGATGTACTTATCAAGAACGCAACAGTCATTACCATTACGGACGGAACACTTGAGAATACAGACGTTCTGGTTGAGGATGGTAAAATCACTCGAATTGGCAACTCTCTGAGAACACCCAATGGTGTGATGGAAGTAGATGCCACGGGCAAATATGTGATGCCGGGTATCATTGACGCTCATTCGCATATTGCAGGAACATCCATTAATGAGGGAACCAGCCAGGTTACAGCCGAAGTACAGATGGCAGACGTTGTGGATCCGTTGGATATATCTATTTATAGGGCTTTGGCTGGAGGAGTAACTGCGATTCACCTGCTGCATGGTTCTGCAAATGTAATTGGCGGCGAAAGTGAAACACTGAAACTTCGCTACGGAGTTACTAATCCACAAGACATGATGTTTGAGGGTGCTCCACGAACCATTAAATTTGCCCTTGGGGAAAATCCAACACGCGGGGCACGCGCCAGAGGTATTCAGCCTCAAAGCCGTATGGGAGTTGAAGCTATGCTGCGCAATTCCTTTCGGGAAGCCCAGATCTATAAGCAAAAATGGGATGAGTACAGAGCCGATAATAGTCGCCGGAAAGTAGCTCCAACATACGACCGGCGAATGGAAACACTTGTTGACATACTGGAAGGGGATGTGCTGGTTCACTGTCACTCATACCGGGCTGACGAAATCTACATGCTTCTGAACGTTTTCAAAGATTTTGGAATAGAAAAACTCACCTTCCAGCACGCTAATGAAGCGTATAAGGTAGCACCCGAGCTTGCAGAATTTGGTGCCGGCGCATCCGTCTTCTCTGACTGGTGGGCTTATAAACTGGAAGTCTATTATTCCACCGCTTACAACGCGGCTATACTCACAAATAACGGAGTTACAACCTCCATAAACTCTGATTCCGGCGAGCTAATCCGTCACCTGTTTCATGAGGCCGCTAAATCACAGAAGTATGGCGGACTAACTGACGAGGAAGCCCTTGCGCTTATTACCCTTAATCCGGCCAAACAGCTGGGTATTGATAATCGGGTAGGGTCCATTGAGGAGGGAAAAGATGGGGATATTGCGATATTTGAAGGTCATCCTCTCTCGGTTTACGCGATTCCCGTGATGACGTTCGTAGACGGAGTAAAATATTTTGATCGTGAAACTGATGCAGACGACCAGCGGCTGTATGTAGATCCTGAATCGACTATTGAAGTGGTTCAGATATTTGATGCAGACGAGCAGCATAAATGCATGCAGGATGCCGAGGCAATCAATCTCTATGAGTTTTTAAATAATTAATGAACCCAGCTATGAAAAAAATACTAACCCATATTCTACTGATTGCATTTTTACCCCTGGTCGCATTTGGACAACAATCGTCCGGTGAGATCCGACAAGAAAATAGTGGAAAATTTGCGATTACCAACGCAAAAATATTCACCGTTACCAACGGTACAATTGAAAACGGAACCATCATTGTCAATAAGGGGATGATTGAAGCGGTTGGTGCAGATGTTGAGATTCCGAGTGATGCAACTGTTTACGATTACCAGGGCGGTGAAGTGTATCCCGGCATGATTGACTCAGGCACTAAACTGGGACTGAAGGAAATCGACAGTATTGATGAATCCCAGGATTCCAGAGAGTTTGGGGATATAACGCCTCAAATGGAAGCATTAACGGCTGTAAATCCCAATTCAGAGGCAATACCTGTCACCCGGGTGAGCGGTGTAACCACGGCGCTTACAATGCCGGAAGGAGGGTTGTTACCAGGTACTGCTGCCACCATCAACCTGTTCGGATACACTCCCGACCAGATGTATGCCGGGTCTAAGGGTATCGTGATCAATTTTCCGAACAGCCGGCGCAGCTGGAGGCAGACTCAGGAACAGGCCGATAAAGCTCGCGAACAGGCACTGGAAGATCTAAACGCGGTCTTTGATAAAGCGGAGCTGTATGCAGACATTGAAGATGCTGAAGACACCCGATACTACCCGGAAATGGAGGCACTGGCATCTGCCATACGGGGTGATGTGTTAATGTATATTGAAGTGAATGCTGCAAAAGATATTATGAGTGCACTTGAGTGGGTTGATACCCGTGGCTATCAAAACGTGGTGTTTACCGGTGTTCTTGAAGGCTGGAGAGTGGCAGAAGAAATCTTCGAAGCTGGCATTCCGGTTATTACGGGGCCGGTTCTTTCCACGCCAACGCGGGCATCTGATGCCTATGATGCCGCCTATAAAAATCCGGGACTCATGCAGCAAGCCGGTATTAAAGTTGCTATTAGGTCTGGCGACACGGAGAACGCCCGCAACCTCCCATATAATGCAGCCTTTGCTGCTACCTATGGGATGGGGAAAGATGAAGCGTTGAAAGCTGTCACGATTAACGCAGCTGAAGTCATGGGGCTGGGTGAATCCCTGGGCTCGATTGAAGTGGGCAAAAGGGCAAATCTTTTCGTGGCAACCGGTGACCCTTTTGAAACCAAAACTCAGATCTTAAGCGTATATATTGACGGGTTACAGGTACCTATGACTAGCCGCCAGATTGAACTGTATGAGGAGTTTCTGAACCGAAATCCCGGACTTAATAAATACCCGGTGACCGAAAACTGAGCTCAGGTCTTTTAAAATAATCTTAAAGGCGGACTACTATAAAAAGAAATTTGTAGTGTCCGCCTGGGTGGATTTGGCTTTTCATTTTGCCAGGTGAATAAATGATACTTTTGATTAAAACATCCAAATGGCGGCTTTCACCGTTAGTATTGAATGTTCTTCAATAGTGCAGGTCCCTCATTTTTCAGGTAAAGCCTTTCTAATTACTGAGCCCAATAGTCCACAACCAGAACATCTTCAACATGTGGGCTTACCAAATCCACGAACTTCTGGTGTGCAGGGTGAGGAAGGTAAATGTCCCGGCCTTCTTCACTATCAAAAGTTACTACAAAACTGTGGGTGAAGCCTTTATCGAGGCCTTCAGGACTGTTGTTGACTCCCCACTCAAAATCTCTGATTTCTTCAATTTGAGATGGCAGGGTCGCAAAAGCCTCCTCAATCTGTTTTATCTCTTCCCGGGTAGACGATTCTGTGAATTTAAAAAGAACGATATGGCGTAATTGTTGCGTCATCTCAGACTCAGAATTCTTCAAAGTGTCAGCTGATTCAGTTTCTGAGCTGCAGCTGCTAAAAATTGCAACCAGTAGCAGAAACAGTATGGATTGTCTCATTTGGTTTTGCAATATGTTCCAGTTTAATAAGCAGTGGTTTTTATCTTCTTGGATCAAAATTAACCATGCTTCTCCAGCACATTTACAAACACATCCACAAACCGGTCGATCTGATCGTAAGTGATAACCAGCGGCGGTACCAGCCGGATAGTAGTATCCATTGTTACGTTTGAAATGACAAACTGCTCAAGCATCTCCATCACCACAGGTTTTCCTGGAAAGTAAAGTTCGATACCTATCATAAGGCCTTTACCGCGAATATCTTTGATATAGTCGGTACCGGCAGTTTTCTCTTTCACTTGCTTTACCAGATAGGTGCCTTTCTCTGTAGCTTGTGTCATCAGGTCTTCATCAAGAATAGTTCTTACCGCAGCTAAACTGGCGGCGCAAGCCAGCGGATTACCGCCATAGGTTGTACCATGATCTCCATAATCGAGCGCCTGGGCCGCTTTTTCGTTCGCCATCACCGCACCTATTGGAAAACCGCCGCCAAGGCCTTTTGCTGTGGCAATCATATCGGGTTTCACACCGTGATGTTCGAAACCGAAATACTTACCGGTCCGCCCGTTGCCACACTGTACCTCATCAAAAAACAAAAGCGCGTTATGCTTGTCGCAAAGCTCACGGGCTCGCCTTAGATAATCACCGCTCACCTCATGAATGCCGCCTTCACCCTGTATCGGTTCACAGGCGAATGCGATGGTTTCGTCGTTAATTTCGTTCTCCAGAGCTTCAATATCGTTGAAAGGTATTGTTTTGAATCCTGATGGAATCGGTGCGAATCCTTTTTGATATTTAGGTTTTCCCAGAGCTATGGCCGCCAGTGAACGTCCGTGAAATCCACGCTCTACCGCAATGATATCACCTTTTTTGTTGTGATTATTGCCATATTTCCGGGCAATTTTAAGTGCGGCTTCGAGTGCTTCTACGCCACTATTGCAGAAAAAGACCCGTTCCAGACCGGACAAGTCGCTCAGCAGCTTTGCCAGGTCACTTTGTGGTTTCGTGTAGAAAAAGTTTGAGGGATGGATTAGTTTTTCTGCCTGGTCCTTGATCGCTTTTACCACGTTGGGATGGCAGTGGCCGGTATTATTAACAGCAATACCGGCAAGCATATCGAGGTATTCATTTCCTTCATAATCCCAGACCAGAGCACCTTTTCCTTTTTCCAGTGTGATAGGGTACCGGCGGTAAATCGGAAGATGGTGCTCGTGTTCAATGTCTTGTGCCTGCTTCGTAATGTCGGCTGGATTCATGTAGTAAATCGGTGATTATGAATGGTTTAATTAAACATATAAATATACAAAATAGATTGCATACGCTTTAATAACAGTTCTGTGAAATATTGTGGCGAAAAGACATTGGATGTCTAAGATGTCGAAAGCTGGATTGAGTAAAGAAAGACATAGCATGTCTCGTGCATCCAGAGACGCGATTGAATGCTAAATTGACATTTAAATCACAGCTATGAAAAATGTTTAGCCCTCAGACATACCATGTCTATCTTAAAAAATCTCCCCTCGAGGGGAGATAGCCAGAGCGTTCAGCGAAGAGCTTGAGGGGTGTTGGAAGCTGGATCGTGCAAAGAAAGACATAGCATGTCTCGTGCATCCAGAGACTCGATTGAATGCGAAATTGGCAATTAAATCACAGCTACGAAAAATTGTTTAGCCTTCAGACATACCATGTCTATCCTAAAAAATCTCCCCTCGAGGAGAGACCGTATGAGCGTTCAGCGAACACGTGAGGGGTGTCGGGAACAGGATCGTGCAAAGAAAGACATAGCATGTCTCGTGCATCCAGAGACTCGATTGACTGAATAGCTAGTATTTAAATCTCGGCTATGCAAAACGATGAGCCATCAGACATACCATGTCTAATGTGTTACTTAATCAGTGAGAGCCCAATTCTTCCGCGTTCAGTATCAATTGATTTGATTTCCACATTAATGATATCTCCGACTGACACCACATCATGCGGATTCTCGATACGTCTTCGTCCTTCACTCATCTGGGAGATGTGAAGCAATCCGTCCTGCTTTACGCCAAGATCCACAAACGCTCCGAAATCTACTACGTTACGGACCGTTCCCTCGAGCTTCATACCGGGTGAAAGATCTTCCATCTTCAAAACATCCTGACGCAACAACGGTTTTGGCAGCGATTCACGCGGGTCACGTCCCGGCTTTTGCAGGTTTTCGATGATCAGTTCGAGGGTTGGTACGCCTACATTGACTTTCTCCGCTACCTGCCTGGTGTTGATGTCTTTAAACGCCGCTTCAATCTTTTGCTTTTCGTCCTGAAGAGAGTCGATGTTGATACCGAACAGATTACAGAGTTTTTCAGTGGCTTCGTAGCTTTCTGGGTGGATGGCTGTATTATCCAGAGGGTGTTTTCCATCCGGGATTCTCATAAATCCAGCTGCCTGCTGAAACCTGAATTCACCCACACCGCTTATATCTTTAATCTCTTCGCGGCTTTTGAATCGTCCCTTGTTTTCGCGATGATCCACGATATTCTTCGCTACTTTACGGCTCAGACCCGATACATGTGTCAGAAGCGAGGAGCTGGCCGTATTCAAATTGATCCCTACATCATTCACGCAGCTTTCAACAACGTCATCGAGCTTTTTGGCAAGCTGAACCTGGTTGATATCATGCTGATAAAGACCCACACCAATCGACTTTGGATCAATTTTAACAAGCTCGGCAAGTGGATCCTGAACCCGTCTTGCTATGGAAATATTACCACGCTGTGCTGCATCAAGCTCGGGAAACTCTTCCCGTGCAACTGATGATGCCGAGTAAACGGATGCGCCCGCTTCACTTATAATAAGGTAGTGAAGCGTTTCTTCAGGATGTGACTCTTGCCGGGCCTGAATCAGGTCGGCGATAAACTGCTCGGTTTCCCTGCTGCCGGTTCCGTTACCAATAGCAATCAGCGTTACCTTATACTTATCGATGAGATCCTTGACGACCTTTTCACTCTCCTTGATCTTCTTTTGAGGAGGTGTTGGATAGATGGTGGTTCCTTCCTGGTAGGTGCCAAGCGGATCAATAACAGCGACCTTGCAGCCAGTTCGAAAAGCCGGGTCAATCCCCATCACCACCTGGTTTTTGAGTGGAGGCTGCAGCAGTAGGTTTTTCAAATTTGTAGCAAATGTCTCAATAGCGTGCTCATCGGCCATATCGGTCAGCTCGTTACGATATTCGCGCTCAAGTGATGGTAAAAGCAATCTCTTGTAGGCATCTTCAACGGCATCCTGAAGACGCGGGGTGAAAATGGATGCATCATTCGTAATGACCACATCATCGAGATTATCCAGCGTGATAGATTCATTCAGCTCAAGATTCACAAACAGCACGTTTTCCCGCTCACCTCGATTGATAGCCAGTACCTGGTGCGGCTTAAGCTGATGGCCGCGTGATCTGAAATCGTAATAGTCTTCGTAGTTAGTGCGCTCATCAATGGCGGGATTCTTTCTGGTGGTGATGACGCCATGTTTTCGGATGATGTCGCGCAGCGTGTCGCGTACCTCTACAGACTCATTGATCCACTCGGCAACGATATCAAGTGCGGTCGTCATAACCGTTTCTGCATCAGGCAGCTCTTTTTCCTTATCTATATACTCTTTTGCATGCTCAAGCGGATCACCTGACTTAATAGCCTGACCCCAGATTTTATCGGCAAGAGGTTCAAGTCCTTTCTCCTTGGCCATATCACCGCGCGTTTTCCGCTTTTTTTTGTAGGGGAGGTATAAATCCTCAAGCGTTTTCAGGTCGCGGCAATTTTTAATCTTCTTCTCAAGCTCCTCAGTAAGCTTATCTTGTTCATCTATTGCTTTGAGAATTGTCTTCTTTCGATCCTCCAGGGTTCGATAAAGGTCTATCTGATCGCGAACGGCCCTGAGCTGCTCTTCGTCGAGCCCGCCTGTAGCCTCCTGGCGATAACGTGCAAGAAAGGGAATGGTGGCTCCTTCATCGATAAAATCGGCAACTTTTTTGATCTGTTTTGCTGACAGGTTAAGCGCGTCTGCTATTTGATCAAAAATCTGAGAATCGGTCATGGAAATTGTATCTTTAGTAATTAGTGTAAGCTCCGTAATGAATTCCCAAAAATAACCACAAAGATCGTAAAACCCTGATGGATTTTAATCTTGATAACCTGCGCAAAGCTGCTGTAGAGATTGCCGGTATTGGAGGCAACTCAACACTCAAATATTTCAAGCAGTCGTTTGATCTCGAATTTAAAAAAGATGCATCGCCTGTGACAAATGCCGATCGAAACGCAGAAATGCTGATGCGTGAAGCGATCAAGAGTCGGTTTCCCGACCATGGAATCATCGGTGAGGAGTTTGGATCGGAAAGGGAAGACGCCGATGTGGTTTGGGTGCTCGATCCCATTGATGGCACTCAGTCATTTATCCATGGCGTACCGTTTTACACCACGCTGATTGGAATATTGATTAAAGGAATTCCGGAAGTTGGTGTGATTTATGCTCCCGCACTCAATGAAATGGTATCTGCAGCTACAGGTGGCGGGTGCTTTCTCAACAGAGATAGAACTGGAGTTCGGTCATGTAACAAACTTTCAGAGGCAACATTCCTGACTACAGATATGGAGCACGTATATAAACATGGTTATATTGAACAATTCGAGAAACTTTTAGATCAAACTCGGATACACAGGACGTGGGGCGATGCTTACGGCCATATGATGGTTGCAACCGGACGGGCCGACATTATGTTTGATCCAATCCTGAATTTGTGGGACGCAGCTGCACTTCTTCCTATCGTCAAAGAGTCAGGTGGAAGCTATTTTGATGTGAAAGGTAATGAAACGGTTACATCGGGCAGTGCAATATCGTCAAGCCCCGCTCTCAAACAATCTATTCTATCATTTTTTGACTAAATCTTGTTATGAAAAAAACTTCTGCGTTATTTACTCTATTGTTGGTCTTTTCCATATCTCTGCTCCAGGCTCAGACGTATGATTACCCATTGTATCCACGTCTTGATGTGTCTTACGAACACATGGAAGGACAGATCGATATAAGTCCTCTTGGAGAGATACGGGGAGATATTTCATACGTTATCAGGTTCAATGTTGAAAAGAGTGATTCTATCCAGCTGCACGCTGTGCGAATGCAGGTAGAGAATGTATTGCTCGATGAGCGAACGATGGATTTTGAAATACATAATGATTCACTCATTGTGTACCTGGACGATACGTTTGCGAGGTCTCAGCTTGCAAACCTGAGGGTTGTTTACTCCTCAGCGCCTCTGTTTGGTGTATTAAGAACTTATCGCGGCACTATTTTTTCATCACAGCTCCCGCTATCAACGCGTCACTGGCTGCCAATCGCTGATTATCCATCAACTCAGGTGTCGTACGACCTGACCTTCACTCATCCGGCTGGAAAATCACTTGTTATGAGCGGTTCCCTTTTCAGTAATACGGTTGAATCTGTGGATACTGAGGTTACACAATACCGGTCTGTAACCCGCCGTCCGGTTAACTCTCTCTTTTTTGCCATCAGTGATTTTGAAACAACCAATAAAGTACTCAATTCCAAAAATATTCGCTTACACGTTGAGCAGCCAAACAGGGTGGAAATAAATCCGGATGAACTGACTGCACTGGCAGATAAAACCATTCAGCGGATGGAGGATCTGACAGGCTCTGAATATCCTTACCGAAATCTGGACCTCATAGCCGTTCATGATCTCATGTGGGAGCAACGTACGTTTGGATCAGGTGTAATATTGATTGATGTTAACAGTAATATTGAACAGCAGATTATATATGGTGTGATGGGGCAGTGGGCAGGTGTTCTATTACGTGAAATGCAGTGGCAGGAAGCAGATGCTATTCAACTTTTGCACGGATATCTTGGTAATCAGCTTGGTCTTGAAAGTTTCAGGGAAGACACCCTTCAGCCATGGAATTCACTCTACAATAAGATTTCTGCTGAAAATATTGATCGCTACAAATATCATTTGGCAAGTAACAATCTCATCGGTCAGTATGTCAGGGCTTCAAAGGAGGCGCTTTTTGATGAAACCCGCTACCCCATAATCTGGGAAGATTTCAAAAGAACCGTATATCGAGAAACCGGCCGGATGATAAATGATAAGCCTGTTTTCGAAGAACCGGTCGTCGAAAGAGTGTCTGCATTTCGATATGATGTCGGTATGAATATTGATGAAGGAGCAAACCAGGCCACTATTCGTTTCACAGCAGATGGTCCGGCAATTGATGAACTTGTGACTGTACAAGTGACTCAGTACACTTTTACTGAATCGGTTTCGAGTGAACTCACATTTACCGGAGCTCAGGATGAAATTATCATAAGTCTGAAATCAGGCTTGGAGAATATCGAACTGACCGTATTGAACAGGGATGACATCGAACTGGATGTTGAGAAACCTTTCATGTATTGGATTTATCAGCTTCAAAATAGTGAATCTGAAAATCAGCGGTTAAAGGCTGCGGTTGGCTTGCGGCAATATGCCGACAATCCAGATTTACAGCTTGCCATACTGGATATGATCAGAAATGAATCAAGTGCTGCTGTGAAAGCAGAGATCCTGGAAACACTGCGTATGGTTACCGAAGGCGCAAGCGGGACTGCACAACTTTTTGTTGAGAGGGTAGGGCAAGATCAGTCATTGGAAGTAAGGGCTACAGCTCTTAAGGCTTTGGGAGCATATCCCGGTAACGACAGCGTCATAAGAACACTTCAATCTATTATTCAGTCAGCCGACATTGAGGAGTTAAAAATACATGCTATCAACTCATTGGCTGAAGTAACTGAAACTGATCAGTTCGCATCGATGGTTGAGTCTCTTACGGTACAGGAATCGGTATTGATGCAGGTGCCAATTCTACTTAAAGCTCTTGCTGATAAAGGTGAGCAGGAGCAGGCGGTTCAACTTTCCGATACATTCCTGAGCGCCGAATTTCCCTATGATGTACGTGTGGGTGCGTTGAACTTAATTCTTGAATTTGATAAGTCCCGTGAAGGCTGGCAAAATCGGCTGGAAGATCTTCTCACTGACAAAGACCCCAGAATCAGGTACAGGTCAGTTTCAGGACTGGAATACCTTTCGGCTGACGAACAAAATCGTCTGATCGAAGTCCGGCTTCTTGAAGAATATGACGAGCGGGTCGCTAGTGCGTTGAGAAATATCTGACCCGAAAGTTCATCAATTCATCTCTTCGGGCATTTTTCTTATGACATTGCTTAGCCTTTGATAACTGTCAGTAATGGTGCCTATCACTAAACTCAATTAGCTGATCAGGTATATAAGCAGGATATTAAAACAGTTTGGTTCGGGTTTTAAAGGCGGTGTAAAAATGCTTATCTTTATTCATTCCAAATAAGAATAGTGCCTTTTCAGTCCCTGAATCACGAACGCAGAAACAGACTGAAGTGTTAAATTTGACAGCAGAAACGTACTGAATTTTTAAATTTTCGGATCTATATGAGTGAGACAAAAGAATTAGAATCAATGATTGGTGAAGAGTACAAGTATGGCTTTTCAACTGATATTGAATATGAAGATTTTCCTAAAGGTTTAAACGAGGACATAGTCCGTAAAATATCTGCGATTAAGGAAGAACCTGAGTGGATGACGGAGTTTCGTGTGAAAGCCTATCACGCCTGGAAAGAGATGGAAGAACCTGAGTGGTTCAACGCAGAATACAATAGTCCGGAGTTTGATAAAATTCAATACTACTCCTCTCCCAAGGATAAGCCTAAGAAGGAGAGTCTTGACGATGTCGATCCCAAAATTCGTGAGACCTATGAGAAGCTAGGTATCCCGCTTGAAGAGCAAAAAATGCTTTCAGGTGTTGCCGTTGATGCAGTCTTCGACAGCGTGTCTATCTTCACCACATTTAAAGAGAAACTTGCAGAAGCAGGTGTCATCTTCTGCTCAATTTCAGAAGCTGTACAAAAATATCCTGAGCTTGTGAAGAAGTACATGGGATCTGTAGTACCGGCCCGTGATAATTTCTATTCAGCTTTAAATTCTGCAGTCTTCTCTGATGGGTCTTTTTGTTACGTGCCGAAAGATACAATTTGCCCAATGGAGCTCTCTACCTACTTCCGTATTAACAATATGGATTCAGGGCAGTTCGAGCGAACACTCATTATATGCGAAGATAACAGCCATGTAAGTTACCTTGAGGGCTGTACAGCGCCGATGTATGACAAAAATCAGCTTCACGCTGCTGTTGTTGAATTGATAGCAATGGAAAATGCAGAGATAAAATACTCTACCATTCAGAACTGGTATTCCGGCGATGAAGACGGTAAAGGCGGTATCTTCAATTTTGTGACCAAGCGAGGAATCTGCAAGGGTGACAACTCTAAAATTTCATGGACCCAGCTTGAAACAGGATCAGCTGTCACGTTGAAGTACCCAAGTGTAATTATGCAGGGCGATAACTCAGTAGGGGAATTCTTTTCGGTTGCCGTAACAAACAAACGGCAACAGGCCGATACCGGTACGAAAATGATTCACATAGGTAAGAATACCAAGAGTACAATTATCTCAAAAGGTATCTCTGCAGGGAATTCCAATAATAGCTATCGGGGAGCAGTAAAGATCAGTAAGAAAGCTGAAAATGCCCGGAACTATTCACAGTGTGATTCTATGCTTATAGGTCAGACCTGTGGCGCCCACACATTCCCATATATTGAATCAGCTAATCCCACAGGAAAGGTTGAACATGAGGCTACGACCTCCAGGGTGGGAGAGGACCAGATTTTCTACCTGCAACAGCGTGGACTGAGCGAAGATGATGCCATTTCGCTGATCGTCAATGGATTTTGTAAAGAAGTGCTTAAGGAGCTGCCTATGGAGTTTGCAGTAGAGGCCAACAAATTACTGGGAATTAAACTGGAAGGAAGCGTTGGTTAATTGATCAGCGACATCGTGTATACCAATCACTGAATTATGTTTCTGAATGGTTTGCACATGACTTCCATAGACGATGATAACTACCATATTAACAGATAAATAAAAAACAGAAAAAACGTGTTAGAAATTAAAGATTTACATGTAGAAGTTGAGGGTGAGGGCACTGAGATCCTTAAAGGAGTGAACCTCAGCATTGGAAAAGGAGAAATCCATGCCATTATGGGCCCCAACGGAAGCGGGAAAAGTACACTGTCAAAAGTTGTGGCCGGCCATCCAGAGTACGAAGTCACAAAAGGAGATATTCTCTACAACGGAGAAAGCATTCTAGATCTGGATCCTGATGAGCGGGCACACGCCGGCATTTTTCTTGCATTCCAGTATCCGGTTGAAGTTCCCGGTGTAACAAATAATACACTGCTTCGTGAATCATACAATACAATTGCTGCCTCACGCGGACGTGAAGAACTTGATCCGCTTGAGTTTGAAGATTACATCAAGGACAAACTCGAATTAGTAGAGATGAATCCTGAATTTCTAAACAGAAGTGTCAATGCAGGATTTTCAGGCGGCGAAAAGAAACGCAATGAAATTTTCCAAATGGCTGTGCTGAAACCTCAACTCTCATTTCTTGATGAAACAGATTCAGGCCTCGACATTGATGCACTGAAAACGGTTGCTGAGGCAATTAATAAGCTTCACGGAAGTGAAGATTCTGTTGTACTTGTAACTCACTATCAGCGTCTGTTGAATTACATTGAACCAGATTTCGTACATGTGATGATTGGCGGTGTGGTCGCAAAATCAGGCGGAAAAGACCTCGCCCTGAAGCTTGAAGATCAGGGTTACGAATGGTTAAATGCCTATGGAACAGTTAATGGTGAGGGGTAATAATGGTTAAACCTGAAAACGTACAATCGTCTGTATTACACGATCTGGCAGGCTACGCTCCTGACTCTGATAACGCATTAATGAAAAAAGTTCGGGAACAGAGTCTTACCCATTTAAATGGATCTCAGTTTCCAACCCGGAAACACGAAGACTGGCAATACACTGATCTGAAACCGATCACAAGAACTGAATTCTTCCCTTTTAACGAAGCAGGTATCCAGCCGGCAATTAACGTTGAGAAATACTTTATTCCGGAATCCGATCGCAGCCGACTGGTATTTATCAACGGTGAGTATCAGGAAAAATATTCTTCTATCGGTGGTCTGGGAAACGGTGTAACTGTAGGAAACCTGTCAGACCATATTGATGAATCAGCGGTTGAAGAGTTTTTGAATGAGCTCGTGGATTATGATAACGATCCGTTTGTTCACTATAACGGTCTGATGTTTGGCGATGGAGTTTACATCCACCTGGAAAAAGGCTCAAAGGCAGAAGCTCCCATTCATGTACTGAATCTTTATACCGATTCTGAAAAGGCATATATCGCCACACCGCGAATGCTCGTAATTGCAGAAGAGGAATCTGATGTGACTATTATTGAAGATCACATTGGACTATCTGACAATACGTATATGACAATTCCGGTTTGTGAGATTAAGGTCGAAAAAGGGGCACATATCCACCACGCCAGAATACAACGCGACAGCCTGAGTGCTATTCATGTATCGCGTCCCATAGCATACGTAGAAAAAAATTCAGAATATCATGCCTATACAATTACGCTGGGTGGCAAACTGACCAGAAACGAGCCGAAAGTGATTCAGGAAGACGAAGAGGTTGACTTTACGCTTGACGGACTTGTCTTGATTGATGGTGAACAGGTTGCTGACACGCATTCTACAATGGATCATCGGTTTTCTCATGCTGAGAGTCACCAGCTTCACAAAGTAGTTGTAAATGGCAATGCGCACAGCATCTTTAACGGAAAAATATTTGTTCGAAAGGATGCCCAAAAAATCGATTCATTTCAGGAAAACAGAAATCTCCTTCTTTCCAGAGATGGCCTTGTAAATACAAAGCCACAGCTTGAAATTTTCGCTGATGATGTTCTTTGTTCGCACGGTGCTACAATTGGACAGCTGGATCCGGAAGAAGTTTTTTATCTGCAAAGCCGTGGAATGACCGAGCAAAAAGCGAAAGAAGTTCTTACGTATGCTTTTGCCCTGGAAACCATTGAAAATATAAAAGTAGATTCTGTGCATCAGCTCCTTATCGATGAGGTGTACCGATATACTAAAGCCAATAATGTTGCTAAAGTAACTGCATGAGCAAAACCATAGCTTCCATATCGGAAAAGGTAAATTTTGATAAAGTCCGGATGGATTTTCCGGTCCTTCATCAACAGGTGAATGGTCATCGGCTCGCTTATCTCGACAATGGTGCATCGAGCCAAATGCCTGAACAGGTTGCGGATCGCATTGATCACTACCAAAGATATGAGCACTCCAACGTCCATAGAGGTATCCACACTCTGAGCCAGAACGCGACCGACGCCTTTGAAGAGACGCGGGGTAAAATACAGTTGTTCATCAATGCCAGACTTAAAGATGAAATCGTTTACACGACAGGCACGACAGATTCAATTAATCTCGTAGCTGCGAGCTACGGTGGAAATAACCTGAGTGAGGGTGATGAGATTATCCTTACAGAAATGGAACATCATGCCAATATCGTACCCTGGCAGATGGTTGCCGAAAAAACCGGAGCAGTTATCAGGGTTATCCCAGTGACCGACGATGGTGATCTGGATATGGAAGCGTACAAAAATATGCTATCAGACAAGACTAAAATTGTGTCTGTTATTCATATTTCCAATGCCCTTGGTACTATCAATCCGGTTAAAGAGATTACAGATCTGGCACACGATCACAATGCTGTCGTGCTGATTGATGGTGCGCAGTCAGCACCTCACGAAGTTATCGACGTTCAGGAGATGAATTGCGATTTCTACGTTTTTTCTGCTCACAAAATGTGTGGCCCTACAGGTTTTGGCATTTTATATGGCAAAAAAGAATATCTCGATGATATGCCACCTTATAGAGGCGGCGGTGATATGATTGATAAGGTTAGTTTCGAAGAAACGACTTATAACGTTGTGCCATTTAAGTTTGAGGCCGGTACGCCACCTATTGCAGCAGGTATCGGTTTGGGAGCAGCTGTTGATTATCTCAATTCTATCGGGATGGAATCTATAGCCGAAAGAGAGCACAAACTTGTTTCCTATTTAGTAGAACAGCTGAAAAAAATTGACGGACTTCAACTGATTGGCGAATCAGATCATAGAGCATCAGTAGCATCATTTGTATTTGATCACATACATGCATCTGATATGGGAACTCTTTTGGATAAGCGGGGCATCGCAGTTCGAACGGGTCATCATTGTGCTCAACCTATCATGAGACGGTTTAATGTTCCGGCAACAACCCGGGCATCTCTGTCGTTTTATAATAACAAGGATGATGTTGATCAGCTTGTTGAAGGAATCGAGTATGTGAAAACATTTTTTGAATAGTTTTTTACCTATAAAAATTTGAATCCAAGAATTATTCTGACTTATGCCAAAGATTAAAGAAATTGAGCGAACACCAAATCCTGATGCCATGAGATTCGTGCTGGGTGAACCCCTCACAAATGGCGTAACAAAATCGTTTGAAAACAGCTCAGAAGCAGAGCATGATGAGCTGGCAAGCGCACTTTTTAATATCGACCATGTTATTAATGTGTATTACGTTGATAAATATGTGACCGTAACACAGGATGGCAAAGAAGTATGGTCTGACCTTCTCCGGAAACTGGCTCCTCCAATAAGGGAGGCACAGCCGCAGCTTGATATTCAGGAAGATTCTGAGGTGCATGCTACAAAGGAAGTACAGGAAACAGATGATCCCCGTTTGCAGCAGATCAACCAAATGCTGGACGAACAAGTCCGTCCATATTTGCTGGCTGATGGAGGCGGGTTAAAGATATTAGGCCTTGATGGTAACCGTCTTAAGGTTCACTACCAGGGTGCTTGCGGAACATGTCCGACAGCTACATCCGGAACGCTCTATGCTATAGAAAGCATGGTAAAACGTATCGACCCTGAACTACAGGTAATTTCCGTTTAGGAAAGGTAATTATGTCTATCTCAATTACAGATCGTGCACTTAAGCGAATTGAACAAATCCGGCGGAGCAATAACCACCCGGAAGAAACTCCTTTACGTGTTTCCGTTGTAAGTGGCGGATGTTCTGGTCTGACGTACGATCTTGACTTTGATACCGATAATGGCATAAAAGATGGCGATAAAGTCTTTGAGCAAGATGGAGTTAAGCTTATCGTGGATATGAAAAGCTTTCTCTATCTCGCCGGTACAAAGCTTGACTACACCGACGGACTTGAAGGGCAGGGGTTTCATTTCTTCAATCCAAATGCAGTACGTACCTGCTCTTGCGGTGAATCCTTTTCTCTCTGATACTTTTTTCAACTGAGCTGAATCTACAAGAAATTACATACTCCTCATGGCTGAGATCGTAAATAAAGTCAAACAGTCAAAACTAGAGACCGTTGACCTGGAAAAGTTCGCTGAAGGAATAACCATCAGAGAGCTCGATCTCAAAGATTTTCTTTTCAAAGAGCTCATTCTGAAAGAGAAAGAGTTCAGGGAAAAAATGGATGCCTTCGATTGGTCAGATTTTGATGACACATATCTTACCGTTTTTTGCTCTACTGACGCCATTATTCCAAAATGGGCCTATATGCTCGTCGTTCAGCATGCTCAGGAACATGTGAGAAACATCTACTTCGGTACAAAAGAAGAAGCTCTGCATGAACTTTTTAAGGAGAAGTTAGACCTGGTGGATTGGGGCAAATACGAAGGTAAATTTGTATTGCTAAAAGGCTGCAGCAAGATGGATGTTCCTGCTGAAGTATACATGCATGCAACCAAAAAGCTTCTGCCTCACGTGCAGAAGTTAATGTATGGTGAGGCGTGTTCTAATGTTCCTGTCTTTAAGAAGCCCAGAAAATAGCTAACGCCGTAATCAGCACTATCTGCTATCTCTCATTATTAGTCGAATATCTGCAAGAATTCCTGCAGACGTCACTTCTTTCCCTGCTCCGGGCCCCTGTATAATTAGTGGCTGGTAGCTGTACCTCTTGGTACTGATTTGTATAATGTTATTTGTACCTTTTAATCGGGCAATGGGTGAATCGATTTCAAGCTCCTTAAGGCCCACAGAAATCCCCTCTTTATTCATAGTGCCAAGGTATCGCAGTGTTTTCCTTTTCTTTCGGAGTGAATTAAACTTTTCTTTCCACAACTGATCAAACTCAGGAAGTCGTTCTAAAAATGTGTGTGATTCAACATTTTCCAAAATTTTTGGGGTAATCGGTTCTACCTTCAGCTCATCGCGCTCGACTGAGTATCCACTTACTCTTGATAAAATCATCATCTTGCGGGCTACATCTTCTCCTGATAAATCGTCCCTTGGGTCTGGTTCAGCATATCCGAGTTGTCTTGCATTCAGAACTGAATCGCTGAATGAACGGCCTGCTTCGAGCTGTGAAAAGATGTAGGTCATAGTACCGGAAAGGACTCCGCTAATCTCCGTTATTTCATCACCGCTTTTTACCAGATCCCTGACTGTGCGCAGTACCGGAAGTCCGGCACCAACATTTGTTTCATATAGAAAACTAACTGAATTTTCTTCAGCAGTTTTGTGGAGTAAATCAAAATAAATCTGTTTTCTAGTATTCGCTATTTTACTTGGCGTTACAACATGAATACCCTTTTCAAAAAGCTTAAGATAAAGATTGGCAACTTCCTCTTCGCCGGTTGCATCAACAAAAATTAGTTCCCGCCCACTTTTGGGTGAAAGTTTGTTTATAACTTTATTCCACTTTTTGGACTCACCATTCGCCAGTGTTTTATTGTTGATTACGTAGCCGCTTTCTTCATCGAACCAGGCAACTCGTGACGAATTACAAATACCTGCTATATGAAAATAGTTTGAGTCAGAGAGATCATTAATCTGTCGGATCAGTGTACTTCCCACCGCACCGTAACCTGCAACAAAAATATCAATTTTTTGTGGTTTTGGATCAGGAATTGATAGCTCTTTGCTTAATAATGCTATTTTGCTCATATCAATAAGTCAGAATAGATTGAATGTCTTTAAACGGTTTTATAATATCGTGAAGCTGTTCAAACTCAATAAGGAACGCGTCATGGCCGTAGGGTGATTTGATGAGGTTCAGCCGGCTGTTAGGCAGTAATCGGTCAAGTTCTTTCTGCTCGGACAGCGGATAAAGATGATCGGAGTCAACGCCGATGACTTGAACAGGTATCTCAACGCGATTCAATACAACATCTTTATCCGCTCTGCCCCTTGAAATATCATGTGAATCCATGGCTTTAGACAAAATTACGTACGCGTTAGCATCGAAACGCCTGGCCAGCTTCTCACCCTGATATTTTAAGTAAGACTGTACCTGGTATAGATCAGTTCCGTCTTGCTTTCGACGGGCAAATTTGGTGTCGTAGTTATCGGGTGTACGATAAGTTATCATAGCCATCATCCGGGCAGCCGCAATGCCCTGGTCAGGCCCGTCTTCGAAGTCATAATTTCCTCCATTCCACTTTGTATCTGCCTTGATTGCAGCCCGTTGTGCTTCGCTGATTCCAATAGCCCAAGGACGGTGAGCAGCCCCCATTGCAATGAGGCAGGCTGATTTCACTCTGGGATCCATAATCGCAAACTCAAGCGCCTGCATGCCACCCATCGAACCACCGATGACCAACTCGATGCCCCTGATATCAAGCTGATCAAGCAACAGTTGTTGAAATCGAACCATATCCCGGATGGTTACATCCGGAAAATCTGCTCTGAAGGGATTCCCGGTCTCCGGATTTATGGACCAGGGACCCAACGATCCATAAGAACTGCCCGGTACATTGATACAGATAATGAAATTTTTGGAGGGGTCATACAGCTTGTTTTTCCCGATCAATCCCGGAAACCATTCATCTGCTGCAGCATGACCGGTTAAGGCATGGCAAATGAGAATCACATTATCACGTGCCGGATTCAAAGTGCCCCAGGTTTTATAGGCAACTTCGGCGTTTGCAAACCGGTGACCACCTTCAGTAATAAAATCTTTAGTAAGATTCGTTGTATTGATGCCCTTGTTCATGGTATCTATCATATAGCTTTCGTAATTCTTTCTCATTAAAAAGAGAGAACATCAGTAATCCCCTGTTAGGAGGTGCCTGTCACGCCATCGGCGTGACAGGAGTGGGTTCGTGAAGTTGAGAAGGTTGAATGTGACTCCATCTAATCAATCCACACCACTGAACACCCACTCTAAGCATTAACCTTAATCTTCTTGAATGCATTTTCGAAATCGGCAATGATATCATCGATATGTTCAATTCCTACTGAAACACGAATAAGGTCTTGCTTCACTCCACCTGATGCCTGTTCTTTTTCCGTTAGCTGTTGATGGGTTGTGGAAGCAGGATGAATGATCAGTGTTTTTGCATCGCCCACATTTGCCAGGTGACTTGCAAGTTCAACATTTTCAATGAATTGAAGTGCTGCGTCATAGCCGCCTTTTACACCAAATGTTAGTACGGCTCCAAATCGTCCTTCACGCAAATATTTCTTTCCATTTTCGTGATGAGGGTGATTCGGCAACCCTGTGTAATTCACCCATGACGTATGCCCGCTTTCATCAAGCCATTTAGCCAATTTAAGAGCGTTTTCAGCATGTCGCTCTGCTCGTAATGAAAGTGTTTCGAGTCCCTGCAGTAACAGGAAACTATTAAAGGGTGACTGAGCAGGTCCTACGTCGCGAAGTCCTTCAACACGTGCACGTATGGCAAATGCGATATTTCCGAAAGGGCCATCTTCGCCAAATACTTCCCAGAAATTCAAACCGTGGTATGCGGGGGAGGGGTCAGTAAAAAGTGGATATCGACCGTTACCCCAGTCAAAGTTACCCGCATCAACAATCACACCGCCAATACTGGTGCCATGTCCGCCAATCCACTTTGTAGCTGATTGAGATACGATATTTGCTCCATGATCGATGGGGCGACAGATTGAACCTGCAGCACCAAATGTGTTATCAACCACAAGAGCCACACCATGTTTTTTGGCTACTGCGGAGATCCCGTCAAAGTCCGGCACATTACCCTTTGGGTTACCGATACTCTCAACGTAAATCGCTTTAGTATCGTCATCAATTAAAGCTTCGAAACTTTCAGGCGAGTCGTCCTCTGTGAATCTTACATCGATCCCAAGACGTGGAAACGTCACTTTAAACTGATTGTACGTACCGCCATAAAGATTTTGTGTCGACACGATGTTGTCACCTTTTTGAGCAAGGGTGATAATCGTAAGGAACTGTGCTGACTGACCTGATGCCGTTCCTACAGCAGCAGCCCCGCCTTCAAGTGCCGCGATACGTTTCTCAAACACATCAGTCGTCGGATTCATGATGCGTGTGTAAATGTTGCCAAAGTCTTTCAGGGCAAAGAGGGTCGCAGCATGTTCGGTATCATCAAACTCATACGAAGTGGTTTGATAGATTGGCACAGCCCGGGATCCAGTTGTTGGGTCGGGCTCCTGTCCGGCGTGAAGCTGGAGGGTTTCGTACTTGTAGTTTTTATCTTGTCCGTTTGTGCTCATGATCGGTTGGTTTGTGGTTGTTGATAGTGTCAGTTTATAAATTCTGGTTGTTAATAAATCACCCTTCAGAAGGTGATAAACATGTTCAGTGATTATGTAGGGGAGGGTTGGTAAAGCCAAAAAGCTTTAATTTATCTCCAATCTTCATCAATACTATGATGACCCGGCTCTACATGAATTTCAACTGTATCATCCTGAAAGATGAAGGTGAAACAAAAAAAGCCTCTCCAAAAAATCTTGTCCCGATATTGGGAGGAGGATTTTCAGAAGAGGCTTTTATACTAATAAATGGCCTGATCATCTCATCTTTCCTCCCCGACATTCGTCGGATCGGCAGGATTTAGCACCTAACATTTCAGCATTTCTGCTGAAACTGGTTGCTAAGGTTTCACAGGGCCTGTCCCTCCACCTTTCTGGATAAGAGTTCAAAAATGTTAAAGAACGTCGTTTCTAAAAATTACAACAACAAAAAAGCCCTGCCGGATTCCCGAAGGGCTTAAATTTCTTATGAAAAAAATTACACCCCCCGTATTATGTGCTTAAACACATGCACATTATACAGAGACAAACAATATGTTGGCTGATTTTTTTCATTGCTACAACATAGGTTAGAATTGATATAGGATGCAAGATTTATTTTCAAAACTTATTGAATTCGTGTTTAATAAGGATTACATAAATTTGTAAACGCTCATAAAAGAACTATTATATTATGTGAATATTGGGGTTAAAATTCTATGCAACGAGACTTTTTCACACCAAATAAATTAAGATTAAGAAGCAAAATCGAGCTATATAAATGAGTTACTGTTATCAATTTCGTTCACTAACCATCATCGTTTTATTATCCTTTTTACTGTCGTGTGGTACCGAGTCAGATACACAATCAAATCAAGAGGCGGCTGAAATCGACATTACAGTACCTGATGGTTTTAGCGTTGAGATGTTTGCTGATGACATTTCACTGCCAACATCTCTTGAATTCCCTCCTGATGGTTCAGAAAGACTGTTTGTGAACGAATTGCAGACCGGTAAAATCTGGATTTATGAAAACGGAGAGAAGCTATCAGAACCGTTTGCTGATCTTGCTTTGAACATAGAGGGAGGTTTTCCAGTTCAAGGGGAAAATGGCCTGCTGGGTCTTGAGTTTGACCCCTCATATAGTGAAAACGGTTTTGTTTATGTGACTTACGCCGCCCGTGTTAATGGCACTGAAGTTGCATCTGTTGTCCGGTTCACTGATGTAAACAATCGTGCCGAAGACTTTACAATACTATTGACAGGTTTACCTAGTGCAAAAGGTCATCAAATTGAAAACCTGAGATTCGGGCCGGATGGTATGCTTTATGTATCTGTTGGTGATGCTTATCAGGAAGAAAAAGTTCAGAATCTGGAAGAGTTTCACGGCAAAATATTGCGAATGACTCCCACCGGTGAAATACCTTCTGATAACCCATACGGATCAGATAACTACACCTACGCATTAGGGTTTCGAAATGCTTTTGATATGCATTTCAGGGATAACGGCGACCTTCTTGTAAGTGATAATGGACCTACCGGAATGGATAGGTTCATGGTCGTAGAAGCCGGAGGTAACTATGGCTGGCCAGACGAGATTGGCTTTCATGAAAATCCACAGTTTATAAACCCCATCCATGTCTGGACTGAAACGGTGTCTCCTACAGGGATGCTCACTTACAACGCTCAGCAATTTCCTGATGAATACAGGGGGCAACTCTTTCATGTTCTTTTTGGCTATACGTTTTCTGAAGGTCCAAATGTTAACGGTAAACGTATACAGGTCGTTAGGTTAGAGGGAAGCGGTAATAATACATCAGCAGAGTTTGAGGACTTTGCTGTTTGGAATTTTAATGACGAGGCACCCAATAACCCGGTCGATATTGCCTTAGGACCTGATGGCAGCCTGTATGTAGGAGATATATTTCAGAACAAAATATTCAGAATATCGTATTCCCAATGATGCAGATTGAATAAGGTCAGTGATACTGAAAAAAATGATGATTTGATTTAGTATCCAAGATTCCTAACCCAGTTTTCTTTTTCGCGCCATTTTTCCCGCACTTTTACATGAAGGTCTAGAAATACCTTTTTACCTATAAATTCTTCAATAGATGCGCGTGCGGCAATACCAAGATTTTTTATAGCTTTACCTCCCTTTCCTATCAGCATCCCTTTTTGCGATTTTCGGTTCACAATTATTTCAGCACTGATTCGATCAATATCGATATCTTCAGAATATGAAATAACATCAACCGTGCAGGAATAAGGAATTTCTTCCTGAAACTGAAGATAGACTTGTTCACGGATCAATTCGGAAACGAAGAATCTGACAGGGTGCTCACTAAGATCTTCTTTTGGATAGTAGGGAGGACCAGGAATGAGTGACGTTCGTATGTCATTGATAAGATCAGCTATGCCCTCTCCCTGTAGAGCAGAAACGTAGTGAATTGATTTAAATCTTAGTTGATCTTCTAGCAGCGACACCTTCTTTTCAGCTTTTTCTTTACTGATGGCATCAATCTTATTAACAACAAGCAGAATAGGTTTATTGATAGATCTGAGAAGTTCAATTACTTCATCAGTCGGGTGCTTATCAGTAGGATCAAAAATGAATAGAATAACGTCCGCATCTTTACGTGCACGTTCTACGGTCTTCATCATCGCTTTCTGCAGCTCATATGTGGGTGAGATCACTCCGGGTGTATCAAGAAAAATAATTTGGGTGTGATCGTCCGAATAAATACCAACCACCTGGTGCCTTGTTGTCTGGGCTTTGTGAGTTGTGATAGATATTTTGCTGCCAAGAATCCGGTTCATGAGTGTTGACTTGCCGGCATTCGGTTTTCCAATAATGGCAGCATAACCTGATTTATGTGGTTGTTTTTCAGTCACATTATTCAATTTGGAGTGGTAATTGACAGAGAGTTCATATTTTGAAATAGAAGAGTACGAAAAAGTCAGTGATTATTCATTGGCCATCACTTTAAGATACTCTTTTACTGTTTTATCCAGGCCATGAAATACTGATCTGGAGATAAGAGCATGTCCAATACTAATTTCCTGAAGGTGGGGTACATGCCTAATCAAGTCTGGAAGATTGTCAAGATTCAGACCGTGTCCGGCATTCACCGTCATACCGTAATCATGAATCATTTCTGCAGCTTTTTTAAGTCGGTCTAATTCTGCAAGTTGGTCGTCTTGATTGTTAGCATTCGCAAAAGTTCCAGTATGGAGTTCAATTGCTTCAGCACCGAGTTCATTTGCAAGCTCGATATCCCTTGGATTTGGGTCGAGGAAAAGGGAAATATTGATATCGCTATTTTTGAGAACAGGAAATACACGCTTTTTAAAATCGTTAAAAACGACACTCATGTTTAAGCCGCCTTCTGTCGTTAGTTCTTCCCGGCCTTCAGGTACAAGTGTAACAAGGTCAGGTTGAGTTTCAAGACAAATATCAAGCATTTCATTTGATGCAGACATCTCAAAATCCAGAATACCTTTAACAACATCCTTAAGTTTCAGAACATCATCATCCCGTATGTGCCGGCGGTCTCCGCGCAGATGAAAAACAATTCCGGATGCCCCGGCGTCTTCACACACTTTTGCAGCTTCTGCAGGGTCAGGATATCCTTCCCCGCGGGCATTACGAAGTGTGGCAATGTGGTCGATATTTACAAGTAATCTCATCATATTGTTATTCATTTACATTAAGATACAAACATCGTTTACAAATGTGCACCCGTGATCCTTCTGATTTTACACTATATCGTACACTAATCTTTACTGTGGTGCTTCTGTTCATTTCCGGATGTGGAGTGGCTAACCAGTCTCGTATGCCACAGCAAACAAGCCAACCCTCCATTCAAAGAAATAATATTCTGGACGCGCTTGATCAGGCTCATATAGACTGGAAAGGAACGCCTTATATTTTAGGTGGTTCAGGGATAGGCGGAGTTGATTGTTCATCATTTACGCAGATTGTTTTTAGTGATTATTTCGGAGTAGAACTTCCCAGAAATACACGACAACAAATTGGGGAAGGGAGTAGTATTCGTCGAAGTTTTATGCGGCCCGGCGATCTTGTATTTTTTAAAACAGGCAGGAATTTACTACATGTAGGCATCGTTATGGATAACGACAGATTTCTGCATGCGTCTGTCTCTTCAGGTGTCATGATTTCTAATCTCAGTCAAAGATATTGGGCAACTAAATATCTGGCCAGCCGCAGAATTTTATGAGGGATAATTTTTGGTATCCCTGATTCGGCAGAGATCGAATTATTGGTGTGATTGAATGCAAACATATTGAACGCCAATAAGATAACATGTGTTGTAGAGACAAATTGGAAATATAAGTTTAGAATATTTTTTGATATGAGTAGCGAAAAAAAACAAGATCTAAAAACATACACTTCTGACCTGCATGCTCTCGAACGTCACTTGATGAACGCAATTAAGAAGCAGAAAACATCAGACCGTGTGACTGACAAAAGAGCTGTGGAATTGTTGAATAATTTAGATAAAATGGCTTCGTCGCATGTGCAAAAACTGAATGCTGAACTAGACCAGATGGGAGCAGAAGTTAAGTCATCAATTAAATCTAAAATTGCTTCATTTGCGGGTTCAGTAGCAGGTATGATTGATACCGTCAGAGATGATGCACTCTCCAAGATGTTGCGTGATGATTATGCTGCACTGTCGATGATTACGATAGGCTATACCATGCTGCATACTCATGCACTGTCAAACGAAAACGATAAGTTGGCCGAGCTCAGCAAGAAACACTTGGATGATTGCACAATTCTGATTACCGAAATCAGTAAAGTCATACCAATGGTAACCGCCTATGAGATAAATAGTGACACAAACAGAGCAGAAGAAATCGGGCAGCAAGCACTTCAAAATACACAAGAGTCCTGGAGTGCAGAGCACATAAATAGTGAGCTGCAATTAGCCTGATAATTACCAAATTTTGATTTTATCCAGCCACGCTTTAAGGCGTGGCTTTTTTATTGAAATAAATTCCACGGGGTATTTTTTGGGAGCTCAGCCTTAAATACCATCTTTTTATTAAGCGTCGGATGTTCGAGTTTGAAGGAATATGCATGAAGGGAAATTAATCCGGACTCTTCTTTCCCATAGCGTTTGTCACCCCATATAGGTGATCCAATCTCAGCAAATTGTACTCGTATCTGGTGTGATCTTCCTGTTTCAAGGTTTATATCAACCAGTGAGAGGGATTTTGTGCTGGAAATGGTAGTGAACGAGAGTTTTGCTTTTTTGCTTTGACGAGTTGGCTGTCTGACAATCCGGGACATGTTTTTTTGTTTATCTTTTTCTAAATAATGTTCTAGAACACCATTTGGCGGAGGATTTCCATAAACAACGGCCCGGTACCGTTTACGAACTTTTTGGGATCTGATTTGCTCACTTATCCTGGATGCTGATTTAGATGTTTTTGCAAATACCATTACGCCACTCACAGGCCTGTCTAGTCTGTGAAGTAAGCCAAGGAAAACTTTTCCCGGTTTATTGTATTCAGTCCTGATGTAATTTTTGCAAAGATTAAGTAAATCGGGCCGGCCGGTATGGTCCTCCTGAGATAAAAGCCCGGCGGGTTTGTAAACGACCAGAAGATGATTGTCTTCAAAAATAATTGGGATATCAGGAGTTGTGCCAGTGTATTGCATAGTGCAAGAAAAAATGAATTGGCTTATCGTATATCAAACGATTTAAAAAAAGAATATTAATGGTCCATTTTTTTGATAGGATACTGTGCCTTGGATAGTAACATCAATGAATATAAATGTTTTTCCCGAGGTGTCTGTTTACTATTTTTGAAAAAATAGAAAGTTTCTCATATGTCAATTACGGTAAAAGAAAAAGTTGATCATCTGCCGCTGAGCCCGGGTGTCTACCAGTTTAAAGACAGTCGTGGAAACCACCTCTATGTGGGGAAGGCAAAAAAACTAAGAAATCGAGTGCGCTCCTACTTTCAGGAGTCTCGTCACCACGATGGTCGTTTAAAGGTTATGATCTCCAAAATTGACGACGTCGAGGTCATTGTCACTGATTCAGAATCGGAGGCGCTGATTCTTGAGAATAACCTCATTAAAAAACATCAGCCACGATACAATATTATGTATCGTGATGATAAGTCCTATCCATATATTTGTATCACCGATGATACAAAACCTAGAGTTTATCCAACCCGAACGGTGGTACGTGACGGAAGCAAATATTTTGGCCCATATGATCATGTAGGACACATGCGGAGAATGCTTGAAACAATCAGGAAAACCTTTAATCTCTGTACTTGTGCGGTTTCACCAAAGATGATCGACAAGTCGCGGGGAGCTCCAAAATGGCATTCCTGTTTTGATGATTACCTGGAGAATTGTTCAGGTGACTGGGATACTGAACTGTACCAAAATGCGATTGAAAAAGTTGAGCGGCTCCTCACCGGAAAGACGGAAGACCTGATACGAGAAATAAAAGAGGAGATGCAGACTGCCTCAGACGCCCTGGCTTTTGAAGAAGCTGCAAAACTCCGCGATAGCATGGAATCTCTTGAGAAGTACAATAAGAAAATGAAAATCGTGGATAACAAACAGGTGAACCGCGATATCTTTGCAATTGAGGTAGATGATGAGCTTCAGGAGGCGTGCGGGGTACTGTTTAAAGTAAGAGAAGGTAAGCTGATTGGGAAATTCCATCGGTTTCTGAAAAACATTTCAGAGTCATCCCGCGATATTATGATTCAGTCATTTGTTGAAGACTACTATACTGGCCAGTTTGCCGGAGCTATTCCGGACGAAGTATATGTAAGTGAGGAGATGGAAGATTCTGAGCCTCTTGCCGAATACTTATGGGAGCAGCATAAGAAAAAAGTGCCAATCAAAGTGCCGAAAATCGGTGAGAAGAAACATCTCATTAATATGGCCATCTCCAACGCGAAGCTGAATCTCGGTCAGCGTAAGCTTGAGAAACAGAAATATGAGAAAGAGCGTATCCCACAGTCGGTAAAAGATCTGAAAGAGTATCTTCATCTTCAGCGTCTGCCACGAAGAATTGAGTGTTTCGATAACTCTAACACACAGGGAACAGATCCGGTTGCGTCTATGGTCTGTTTTGTCGACTCAAAGCCAAGAAAGAGCGAATATAAACGATTTAAAATAAAAACAGTGACCGGTGCTGATGATTTTGCATCAATGAAAGAGATCGTCATGAGACGGTACAAACGCGTGAAAAAAGAAAAACTTCAGCCACCTGATCTGATATTAATCGATGGGGGAAAAGGTCAGTTAAATGCCGCCGTACAGGGACTTCGAGAAATCGGATTTGAAGGCGAATGCGAAATAGCGGGCATTGCCAAGCGCCTTGAAGAAGTCTTCGTACCGGGCAAATCGGCCCCATATATGATTCCTAAAAAATCGCCTGCTTTAAAACTTCTGCAAAGAGCGAGGGATGAAGCTCACAGATTCGCAATTACCTATCACCGTCAGAAACGGAGTAAACGAACTGTTAAAACAGAGCTTACAGAAATTGATGGAATTGGAGAGAAAACGGCAACCGATCTGATTAAGATCTTTGGTTCTGTAAAACAGGTGAAAGCTGCTGAGAAATCACTATTACAGGATGCTATTGGTGAAAAAAAAGGTGAGCAGGTATACGAGTACTTTAATCAGATTGGAAAAATAGATTCAGAAGGAAGTTAATGGACTTTTGATTGTAGTTTGCCAGGCGGAAGGAACATTGTGATGTATAATTCGTAATAAAGTTAGATAATATTACTCAACGAAATCAGTTAACTGATCTGACTGAATATATAACATCAACATGTTATAGAAAGTAGGTTACAGTTGTGTTTTATTGTGTATAAAGGATGCCGAGCCATCCGGTACGCATTTGGTTTCGTATTCGAATGTAAATGATCGGCAATTTGTTAGATTATTAGCGTGAAGAACTTTAAATCACAAGTATTATGCGACTGAATAAATCAAAAAATATCCCTGACAGTTACGATCAGATGAAAGATCGTGAGCTGGTGGCTTTATATCGTGAAAATGAAGACCAGCTCGCTTTTAAAGAACTGATGAATCGACATCAAGCAAAAGTATATTCTTACATATTTAGCATGGTGCACAATCGTGAAGTTACCAATGATATCTTCCAGGAAACCTTCACTAAGGTCATTACAAAGATGGATGACACCTATAATGAGCAGGGTAAATGGATCGCATGGGTGATGAGAATTGCACATAATGCAACAATTGATCATATTCGAAAACAAAAACGATTTGTGGACGTTAAGGGATCGTATGATGACGATTCTAAAACTGACTTTTACGATCGTTTACCAGATGATGATGCCGTTGCTCAGGATGAAAAACTTGAGCTGGATGAGTCCACATCTGAACTCTTACGACATATTTCGAATCTTCCCGAAGAACAGCGTACAGTTGTGATGCTTCGGCACTATTACGAAATGCCGTTTAAAGAGATTGCAGAATTGACTGATGTTTCCATCAACACGGCACTCGGGCGCATGAGATATGCGCTGATCAATCTGAGAAAAATGTTTGATGAGGAGCTTGAGAAACAACCGAATAGTGTATGAGCATAAAAGATACCAACAGTAGTATTAAATATATTTTAGAAGAGATGGACCCCGCGGAAAAGGTGGAGTTCGAGCGGGAAATGGCATCTGATCCTGATTTGAAAATCGAAGTAGAATCAATAAGGAGAATGAAATCCAAGCTAAACTCTTTGCCCAGTCTTCATCCCCCCAAGCATATCAGTGAATCAATTCTATCTGTAGCTGCTGATCAAACCAGCAAAAAGCACGGGATCAAAAGTGGCTATTATTTATCGGCCGCCGTGGTTATTCTAGGTCTCACCACCGGGGCGCTCATATTACAGAATTCAACTGAAGAGCTTTTCCCGGCTGGCAATAGTTCAGCGTCTATATCAATAGGTAATGAAATCTCACAGACTGGAGAAACCCGGACATCCGATATTCAGCCATGGGTAGACAGACAAGATGTTCTTCGTATTTCAGGGTTTGAATCAATTTCTAATTCTATACAGCTTAGAGAGATTGGAAACAGTTACGAAAAGTTAAAGCCGGTCAGAAACTACCCGGGCATACAACCATTCAGGCGATCCGTTCAGCTTACAGGTAGTAATCAATAAAAGTGCATTTATTTAGCCTGAGGGGCATTTTTTTAAAGATATCCACATTTATATGTGCATAACTTCTTTTGGTAAGGGCTTATTAGTCGCTTATATTCATTTGAATTAATTTTAACCTTGCCTCTATTCTGAATGGGAAAAGTAATTTCGATTGCAAATCAAAAAGGGGGTGTGGGAAAAACCACATCTGCCATTAATCTTGCGGCAAGTTTAGCCGTAATTGAGCACTCAACCCTCATTATTGATATTGACCCGCAAAGTAATACTACCAGCGGCCTTGGTATTGACTCCAAAACGGTTGAGAATTCAATATACGAAGTGTTGGTTGACGGCATTAAAATTTCAGAGACAATTTGTGAAACGGAGCTTGAAAGTCTTGATCTGGTTCCGTCACATATTAATCTTGTGGGTGCCGAAATTGAGATGGTAGACCGCAGTCAAAGAGAAAGAATACTTACCAAGGCAATTGAAGAGGTAAAAGATAACTATGATTTTATTATAATCGACTGCCCGCCATCACTTGGGCTTCTGACAATCAACTCGTTAACAGCTTCAGACTCAGTGCTTATTCCGGTTCAGTGTGAGTATTTTGCACTTGAAGGGCTTGGGCAACTGCTAAACACCATTAAAATCGTGCGGCAGCATATGAATCCGGAGCTTGAAATTGAGGGGGTTTTATTAACAATGTATGACACCCGAACGCGCCTCTCGAACCAGGTAGCTGAAGAAGTTAAACGTTATTTTGATGACCGGGTCTTCAGTTCAGTGATTTCACGTAACGTACGCCTGGCTGAAGCTCCTAGTTTTGGTAAACCCGCAATCTTATACGATGCATCAAGTGTAGGTGCTAAAAATTACCTCTCACTGGCAAGAGAAATAATCCAGCAGAACAAAAAGTTGTTTAAAGATAGCCCCGTAGTGGCTGGTTAGGAGATGGTATATGAGTAAAAAAGTACTTGGTCGCGGTCTTGGAGCTTTCTTTCCTGAATATAATGAGGATGAAACCGGTCAGGAAAAAAAATCTGACACCGAAAAAACCAAGACGGCAATTCCTATAGAACCTGCCGATAAAGTAAATGTGGTACTTAACATACCGGTAAACCACATTCGTGCAAATCCTCATCAGCCCAGGAAAGATTTTAAAAGGGAAGCCCTGGATGAACTTGCAGATTCGGTCAAGAAACATGGCCTTATACAGCCGATAACTGTTCGGTATATCGGTGAGAAACGATTTGAACTTATCAGTGGTGAGCGACGTCTCAGAGCTTCAAAACTGGCAGGTGAGGAGGAAATACCTGCTTATGTTCGTGAAGTAAATGACGAACAAATGATTGCTTTCGCATTGATCGAAAATATTCAGCGTGAAGAGCTGAATCCACTGGAAGTGGCTATGGGTTACCAGCGCCTTATGGAAGAGTGCAAATATACCCAGGGTGAAGTTGCTGAAAGGGTGGGCAAAAATCGTAGTACTGTTACAAACATGATGCGTTTACTGCAGCTGCCCGATTTCCTTCAGGCCGCTTTAAGGGATGAACAAATATCAACAGGACATGCCCGGGCATTGATAAGTGTAGAAAATGAGACTGATCAGAGAAGTATTCTGAAAAAAATTCTGAAAAAATCACTCTCTGTTCGGCAAACTGAGAAATTGGTGCGATCTCTGTCGGAAAAGGACGATAAGGCAGATTCGAGGAAACAGACCAAGAAAGTATCTCCCTTTTTAAACCAGATAGAAAAACGGCTCAGAGATAATCTGAGCACGAAAGTCAATATAAAACAAAAGGGCGATGGCGGGGAGATTCGTATTGAGTATTATTCAAACGATGACCTTGAACGGCTTTTACAAATTCTTGATGAAGAGGATTAGTCTACTGCTTATTTGTTGTGGTGTTTTAACGTCCGTTTCGGCACAGCCTTCACTAGTAGAACAAGATTACTTTCTACTCGAAAACAGGTATTTCACGACGTCTTTAACTCAGGATACTGTTGCAACAGAAAGCCAATCTGCTGAATTTCCGAAACCGAAGTCAGTTATGTTTAAATCTCTGATGGTGCCGGGCTGGGGACAAATTGTAAATAAGCAGGCTTGGAAAGTACCTATTGTATACGGGTTGTATGCCGGAATTGGCTATTACACTTATACAATCCACCAGGATTACAGAGATTATAAAGCTGCGTACTATAACTCCCAGAGGGGGGAGGAAACCGATTTTAAGTTTGGCCCTACACCTCAACGTCTTCAAGGCGTGAACGCAAGTCAGCTGCAAAGTAACCGAAACTCCTTACGAAACAGGCGCGACCTGATGTTTGTAGTACTAGTATTGGCTCATGGACTAAATGCGGTTGATGCTTACGTATTTGCCCATATGAGGAGCTTTGATGTGTCGGACGATCTTAGTGCCAGGGCATCAATATCTCCGCAATTGCTCGCATCAAATACACCAGGTTTAAAATTATCATTTCAACTGAATAGAAAATAATATGCCAGCTCCAGAAATTTTTTCAAAAGAAAATCAGCCTCCTGATCAATTTGAACAGAAAGGTAATGAAGACCTGTGGAGTGTTTTTAAAATCATGGGTGAGTTTGTCGATGGCTATGATAAAATGATGAAGGTGGGCCCTTGTATATCGATCTTTGGATCTGCCCGGCTTAAAGAAGAAAGTGACTATTATCAGAAAGCAATAAGAACGGCTGAATTGATAGCAGAGAGTGGTTTTGGCGTTATTACCGGCGGCGGCCCGGGAATTATGGAAGCTGGTAATAAAGGTGCTAAAAATGCTGACGGAAAATCAGTTGGCCTGGGTATTGATTTACCACATGAGCAGGGAATCAATGTTTACGTTCACCCTATGTATGAAATTAGTTTTAAGTACTTCTTTGTCAGGAAAGTTATGTTTGTTAAATATGCCCAGGGGTTTATTGTTTTTCCGGGAGGTTTTGGTACACTGGACGAACTTTTTGAGACATTGACATTAATTCAAACAAATAAAATTGAAAAAATTCCTATTGTCCTCGTCGGTAAAGAATATTGGCAAGGATTGTATGAATGGATAGAAAAGCAGTTGGTGAAAGGCGGATACATTGATGAAGATGATACATCGCTTTTTCATATGACTGATGATCCGGATGAAGCCGTTAAACATGTTTGTGACTTCTATCAGAAACGTCGTCCCAGTCCCAATTTTTCATTTTGAGAAACTTTTTACAGCGAAATTGGTTAATGTTAACTGAGACAGACGGAAACTTATACTGAAAATTTATTAAGTTAACCTCGTTTTTACTCTAAAAATCATAACAAAACACGTATCTATTATGAAATCTTTCAGCAAAATATTGCCCGCACTGCTTTTACTTGCGATGATATTGGGCTTATCTCAACAAGTTACAGCTCAAGATGCGAGAGGAGAAGCTGTTACCTTGTATAATCAGGCACAAGAATTGGCCGGTTCAAATGAACTTGAAGATGCCATTGCAACATACCGCGATGCTCTTGAGATAGCGGACGAAAATGAGCTGCAGGATATTTCAGATCGTATTCGAACCAACCTTGCACGAGTATACTACACAAGGGCTTCACAGGCGTATCAGCAATTTCAGCAAGCGCGCTCTATTCCGGCTGTGAATACTGCAATCGAGTATTTTGAAGATGCTCAAGACGCAGGAGAAGAGTTTAATGATGAGCAGGTTGTGCAACAGACAACCAGGGCGCTGCCTCAGCTTCACTACCTGAAGTCTACAATTCAGTTTAGAAATGAAAATTATGACGCGGCCATGTCAAGTTTGGAAACCGCAATTCAACTTAATCCAAATTATCCTACTGCCTATTATCAGCAAGCAATCGTTCATAAAAAGCAATATCCGAGTCAGACTGATCAGACATTCGAGTATTATGATCGGGCAATTGAGCTTGCTGAGCAACTTGGCGACAACCGTACGTTAAACAATGCAAGAACCGGCGCTGCTGAGGAATTAATTTACAGAGCCAATAACTTAAAGGATAATAATAATTACAGTCGCGCAGTTGAACTCTTAAACAGGGTTCCTAATTACGATCCCGATAATGCAGACGCTTACTATCGTTTGGCTGAAGTCCAAAACTTACAGGGCAATTTTAGCCAGGCAATCGAGAATGCTAATCAGGCGCTTGAGTATGAAACGGGTGGTGTTACTGAAAAGGCTAAAATCTATTTTGAGCTTGGTACTGCCTATAAGGCGCTTGGGCAAAATGGCAATGCGTGTAGTGCATTTGAAAATGCAAACTATGGCGAATTTTCAGATCCTGCATCACACGAACTGGAGTTTGTTTTAGAATGTGAAGGTTACTCTTCCAGAAGACGGTAAAGCCCTGTTTAAACTTAATTAGATGGTAAAAAAACCGCGCAATTCAAGCGCGGTTTTTTTATGCTTTTTGATTTTTCTGTAGATGCCATCTTGTCTATATTTACGACCACTCAATGTAATCCATACTCTCAAAGACATCTATGAGCACTGCTAAAAATCTTGACCAACTCTGCGTTAATACAATACGAACACTTTCTATGGATGCCGTTCAGGCTGCAAACTCTGGTCATCCTGGAATGCCGATGGGAATGGCAGATGTAGCTTACGTGCTCTGGACAAAGTTTTTAAAGCACAATCCAAGCAATCCAGAGTGGTTCGACAGAGATAGGTTTATTTTGTCGGCGGGCCATGGATCCATGCTTCTTTACTCACTCCTGCACCTTACGGGGTATGATGTACCACTGAAAGAGATTAAAAATTTTCGCCAGCTGGGGAGTATCACTCCCGGACATCCAGAGTATGGAATGACACCGGGTGTTGAGACGACAACAGGTCCGCTGGGGCAGGGCTTTGGTACAGGGGTAGGTATGGCAATGGGAGAGCGTTTTATGGCTTCAACTTTCAATAAAGATGATAGCACCATTGTTGATCATTTTACATATGCGATTGTCAGTGATGGCGATTTGATGGAAGGAATTTCACATGAAAGTGCGTCAATGGCGGGACATCTCAAACTGAGCAAACTGATATATCTATACGACTCAAATAAGATTTCAATTGACGGATCTACAGATCTTGCCTTTACAGATGATACAAAAAAGCGGTTTGAAGCTTATGGCTGGGATGTACAGCAAATAGACGGACATAACCATGAGGAGATTGAACAGGCAATCAAGGTTGCTCAGCGGACAGAAACTCCATCGTTAATTGAATGTAAAACGAAGATAGGTTTTGGGAGCCCGAATAAAGAGGGCACAGCTTCATCACACGGATCACCGCTCGGTGAAGAAGAAATTAAGCTTACAAAAGACCAGCTTGGCTGGCCTTACGACGAACCGTTTTTCATTCCTGATGAAGTTAAAGAGGTAATGGGTAAAGCCGTTGCAAAAGGCGAAAAATCTGAAAGTATTTGGGAAGAAAGACTGCACGATTTTCAAAAAAAATACCCCGCTGACGGCGTGCTTTTTAAGTCATTTGTGAACAGAGATCTCCCAAAAGATTGGTCAGAGGTAATTCCTGAGTTTGAGGCTGATGAAAAAGGGATGGCCAGCAGAAATGCATCAGGTAAAATATTGGCTCAGATGTCTGATCACATTTTTAATCTTGTTGGCGGTTCAGCGGATCTGACCGGAAGCACGAAAACCGACATGGCCGGAAAGGGAACTTACCAGGCCGATAACTATAAAGGCAGGAACTTGCACTATGGCGTGAGGGAGCATGGAATGGCAGCAGCAGTGAATGGATTGGCGCTGCATGGTGGCATTATTCCGTTCGGAGCTACATTTCTCGTATTCTCGGACTACAACAAACCATCGATAAGAATAGCTGCTCTATCGCATATACCCTCAATTTTCGTTTTTACCCATGATAGTATTGGTCTGGGAGAAGACGGTCCTACCCATCAACCTATTGAGCATCTGGCTGCGCTTCGAGCAACGCCAAACGTTTCAGTATTCCGACCCGCCGATGCAAATGAAACAGCATATTGCTGGAAAGCAGCCATCGAAAAAGACAACGGTCCGTCTGTGATGGTGCTAACGCGTCAGAATATTCCTACGCTTGATCGATCCGTTTATAATGCAGCCTCAGAAACCGGGAAAGGGGCGTATATTTTGAAAGATGCTGAAAATGGCTCGCCGGATTTAATTCTTATGGCTACCGGTTCCGAGGTTGAACTTATTCTTGAGGCAGCAGATCAATTGGAAGAAAAAGGCGTTGCAACAAGAGTTGTAAGCATGCCGTGTATTGATCTCTTTGAAGAGCAGGATGATAACTACAAAGAATCGGTCTTACCATCTGACGTAACGGCCCGAATCTCTGTCGAGGCTTCATCACCCTATGGCTGGCACAAATATACCGGCATCAGAGGCATTGTAATGGGCATAGATCGATTCGGTGAGTCTGCACCCTATGAAGAGGTTTACGAGCACCTGGGGCTAACTGTGGAAAAAGTAGTTGAAAACGGACTCTCTTTAACAAAATAAAGAGAGTTAGTCTTTGACTGAGAGCTTAGCTACTGGATTTCGATGGACGGTTGCAAAGGTAATGTCATCCAGGTTCTTTTCAGATCCAATAAATGATTCAAGTGAGGATTGCACCTTTTTTGAAATTGTCTTGGAGTGAAGGGATCCGTAAATAGACATGATTCCATCAATTCGCTCAATTCCATATTCTTCACCCAGTTCATTACGTGCTTCAGTCAAGCCATCGGTATAGAAGAGAATACTGTCTTGTTCTTCAAACCGATATTTTTTCTCAACTATTTCTCTATCGAGGATTGGGGTTGAAGTCATTCCCAGTGCGAGCCCGTCTGTTCGAAGTTTATAAGTAGAATCATTGCTTTTACTGTAGAGAATTGGAGGGTTATGTCCTGCACGGGCATAGGTAAACGAATGATCATCGTCTGGAAAGAATGCGACACATCCCGTCACAAACGTTTTATCAGATTTGTTCGATTTGATATAATCGTTGAGTTCAAGAAGCAATTGTTTAGGAGATGGATGGTCTTTTTCAATGAGCAGATGCACAAGCGCCTGTATTCTCACCATATAAAGAGCCGCCATCATACCTTTTCCTGACACGTCAGCAATAATAACAAATGTCCCTTTCTTAGTTTTAACTACGTCTACATAGTCTCCGCCAACTTCACGTGCGGTAGCCGCAAAGGAATAAATTTCAAGAGAGTCTTTTTGAATGGTTGAGGGAGGAAGCAAGCTCAACTGAATATCCCGTGCTACATTGAGTTCCTGCTGTACATCTGACTTTTCCAGAAGTTCAATTAAAAGAATGACCAGTACTGAAACAAACGAGAGAGGCAGCAGAAGCGGACGAAGGCTGCTAAGAATAAAAATATTCAGAAATTCAAAAATGGTTAGGACAAAATAGACCAGGAAAAACGCGAGTGAAACACCAAAAATCAAACGTCTTACCGGGTTGAGCCTTTTAGTAAGTGACGAAAGCAAGCTTAAGATACGCTGGAAAAATGGAATTTTTTCAGGTTTGACGTTCGGGTTATTTTCCTTTAGTGCATCCTGATAGAGTTTCTTCAATCGCTCGGAATCAGACTGAAACTCTTTACCCAGCTGTTGCGAATTCATGCCTGAGACATATTCCCTGTAAAAAGCCTTCGTGTCGTATATGGACTTTGCTTCGTTTTCTAATCCCATCGAAAATATTTTATAAAGCTGATGTTTGGTGTACTCTACGTGTTTGTTGAATAAAAGTTATTAAATCGCTCGGTTAATTTAAGAGCTTCGATTATCAGTTACCGTATCTTTAGTTCTGTAAACTGTGCCTTTCATAACTGCAATAACATCTGACGACTGGTTCAATACTTTGATGTCAAAAAGGCCTGTTCGGTACGTTAAATTAATCGCTTCCGATCGAGCAGTTAGCGTATCGCCCAGAAGTGCCTTCTTTGTGTATGAAATAGAATTATCTAGAGCAAGGGCCACTCTGCCTGCTGTGGCAGCTGAGAATGCAAGTGCTGTATCAGCAAGTGAAAAAATGATACCGCCGTGTACAACCCTAAATCCGTTCAGCATTAGCCCAGTTACCTCACATTTTACAGTACAGATTCCATGCTCAGCCTCAACTACTTCAATTCCCATCCACTGACTGAATGGATCATTCTTCAATAAATCCTTTACGATTTTGATTGGCGCATCTTGTAAATCAGTCATAAAAAGTTTCTCCTTCTCTGGCCATCCGTTTAAGCAGTGGGTTAGGTCTATACCGATCTTCGCGGTACATCGAATAAAGCTCAAACATCCAGTCCATGACAACACTGATGCCTATCTCGTCAGCCCATTTCAGCAAACCTTTCGGGTAATTAACTCCATTGGTCATTGCCAGATCAATATCTTTTACGGTAGCCACATTCATGAAGACTGCATCAGCCGCTTCATTGATGAGCATTGCCAGAATACGGTTCAATATGGTTTTACCAAGCTCTTTATCCTTTTTGGGATTTACATCGGAAGCATTGTCAGAATAATCATAAAAACCCTGACCCGTTTTTCGCCCGAGCCGGCCTGCCTCAACTAATCTCTTTTGTGAGAAGGAAGGTTTAAATCGCGGATCATAGTAAAATTCTTTGAAAACGGTTTCTGTCACCTTGTAGTTAATATCATGTCCAATAAGGTCCATCAATTCGAAGGGACCCATTCGGAAACCACCAATATCTTTCATAGCCCAGTCGATGGTTGAATGATCGGCCACGCCCTCTTCATAAAGTCTGAGAGCTTCCCCATAAAATGGCCTGGCTACGCGATTGACAATAAATCCTGGTGTATCTGTTGTGAGGACAGTAGTTTTTTCCCAGGTGTTTATGAATTGCTGAACACGATCTGTCACTTTCTCATCAGTTGAAATACCAGGGATAATCTCCACAAGTTTCATAAGGGGTGCAGGATTAAAGAAGTGAGCTCCAAGAAATCGTCCCGGTTTTTCCAGCGATGATGAAATTGATGCAATTGAAAGTGATGAGGTGTTGCTTGCAAGAATACAGTCTTCTTTTACAATTGCTTCAAGTCGTTTGAATTGGTCTTTCTTTGTCTCTAAATCTTCAACAATTGCTTCATAAACGATGCCACAGGTTTCAAATGCGTTCATGTGTTCGACAAAATGGATTCTTGATAGAATACCATCAACCTCATCTTGTGTGTAACGCTCTTTTTCGACTTGTCGGTTTAATATGCTTTCAAGACCTTTCTTTGATTTTTGTAGCTGATCGGCATATGCATCAAACAGGTAGACATTATGACCATAAGTTGCTGCTATCTGAGCAATACCAGACCCCATGGTTCCTGCGCCAATTACTCCGACAGTCGTATTTTCTGATAATCGCATTGATTCAATCTTTTAAATCTTAATTTTGACAAAAATAAGCATTCACTTGTCAAAACCAATGTATTTCGAAATCATCATCTCAAATTTTACTTTGAGTAGTAAAAAGGATCTCTAGTTTTATAAGTAAATAAACGTCGGATCTGTGGAGTCTGCTTTTCAGGTATCCTTTTTATTATCTTGCTTAATAGTAACAATTTCTACTAAAGTCTTAACCTAAATCATTTAAAACATCATGGATTACAATCTCTTAGGCGATACCGGGGTATTTGTATCAGAACTTAGTTTCGGAACAATGTCATTTGGAGGCGAAGGGATGTGGAAATCTGTGGGTGAACAGCAACAGGATGAGGCAGATGAACTGCTTAAAATGGCTATAGAATCAGGGGTTAACTTTATAGACACCGCTAATGTTTACTCTTTCGGGCAATCGGAGACAATTTTGGGAAACAGTATCGATAATCTTAACCTTAATCTCGACGAACTGTTTATTTCGACCAAGGTTCGTGGTGCAATGGGGGATGGGCCAAACGAACAGGGATTATCCCGGTATCATATTTTCAATTCTGTTGAAGACAGTCTGAACAGGCTCAACATAGATCAAATTGATTTATTGTATGTTCATGGTGTCGATAAGGTAATGCCGATTGAAGAGATCATGAAAAATTTAAATGATCTGGCAGATGCAGGATATGCTCGCTATATAGGAGTTTCAAACTGGCCTGCATGGATGGTAGCCAAGGCTAATGAAATTGCTCGTCATCGTGGGTGGCACAGATTCAAGGCCATGCAATATTATTACTCACTATCCGGCCGTGATGCTGAAGAAGCTTTGATTCCTTTTGCAGAAGCTGAAAATCTGGCGTTTATCCCGTGGAGTCCTTTAGCGGGTGGTTTTCTAACCGGTAAGTTTACACCTGAAAATGAAACATCCGGTGAAAATGCCCGGCGTGATGAATTCGACTTTCCTCCAATTGATAAACAGAAAGGCTATGAAATTGTAGATGTGCTTGGCGATATTGCAGATACTCATGATGTATCTATTGCAGAAACGGCACTTGCATGGGTCCGCCATCAAAATGGGGTATGCAGCACGTTGATAGGGGCAAAAAATATGGCTCAGCTTAAATCTAATCTTAACTCAGTAAATATTGAGCTCACAGCTGAAGATTTAGAGAGATTGGATGCGGTGTCTGCTCTGCCAAGCCGGTATCCGTTCTGGATGGCTGATTTTCAAAATCAAAATCGCTTTCCCGGAGATGAGAGAGAAATGTGACTCCAAAAATATAAGCACAACCTTAGCGGTGAAATAAGTATTTAATGGTTACTTGCCTTTAAAATCAGGACGTCTTTTTTCGAGAAAAGCGGCCACACCTTCACGAAAATCCTGAGTATTTCCTGCAAGCGTTTGATAATCTGCTTCAAGTTCTAGCTGCTCATTTAGTGTATTTTCAAACGAGCGGTTGATAGCTTTCTTGTAAAGCCCAAACCCCTTGGTTGGCATAGAAGCAAGTTTTTTTGATAGGTTCAAAGTCACTTCTTCAAGTTTATTGTGACTGACTGACTTATAGATTAACCCCATGCTGACTGCTTCTTCAGCTGTAATGGGTTCATCGAGAAGATACATGGCATTGGTTCTGGCAGAACCGATTACACGGGGCAAAATAAAAGTTCCACCACTGTCTGGAATGAGCCCGATTTTGCTGAATGCCTGTATAAATTTGGCATCATGAGAGGCGATCACAATATCGCAGGAAAAAGCCATATTAGCTCCTGCACCTGCAGCAGTTCCATGAACGGCACACACAACAGGCTTCTCAAGAGTTCGTATCGCTTTTATTACCGGATTGTAAGTGGTACGGACTGTCTCTGCCAGCTTGTAGTCGTCATCCTTAACGCGCTCAACAACTTCAGGAAGATCCTGGCCTGCACAAAAAGCTTTTCCATTTGCATTTAAAATCACACAGCGTATATCTGAATGCTCAGCTTCTTTTAAAGCCTTTTGAAGATCCAGGCCCATGGGCTCTGTAAAACTATTATATTTTTCAGGCCTGTTCAGGGTTATTGTAAATATATTTGCCGAACGTGATGTTTCAATGAGAGACATATACGGAGTCTTACAATTTTGATTTAAATCTTGAAAGTGCGACGATAAAAATTATATACACATTTCACAGCCCTGTTATATTATATGCACTTAAAATGTTCGAATGGTTGTTCACAGGCATTGCAGTAATATTGAGATTTACATGCTGTTGATCCAAATTCACTTTGAAGCTCAGTTTCTATAGAATCACAATAGGGACAGGGTACAATTTTTTGTGATCCTTTAAGAGTTGTCAGAAAGTCTTCATTGTCATCAGTATCCTCAGGTGGGGCAATACCATAGTCTTTTAACTTTTTGCGGGCATAATCTGTCATCCAGTCGGTCGTCCAGCTCTCTTTGAAATCCGTCAGGACTTTAAAATTATGGACCCCTTTCTCTTTGAGTTTCTTGTGGATTTCCATCTCTATGGCATTCATTGCGGGACATCCGGAGTAGGTAGGTGTAATTTTTACCGTGGTTACTCCGTCCTGAATATCAACATCTCTCACGATTCCCATTTCCACCACATTCAACACAGGTATCTCCGGATCGATAACCTCTTCAAGCCACGACCAGATAGTTTTCTTTGATATGGGCTCTGTTTTTTTCATTGGGTACTTAATCGTGAGTATTGAGTCATGAGTATCTCATATCTCTAATCTAAAAAACTATTTCCACTCAGCATCAGGGTACGACCGTCGGAGAAACTGCATCTGTGCCAATAGCGGGCCAAGATGTTCTGTATGACGTCCTTGCCTGGCGCCAGAAAACATGTATTGCTCATCATCAGGCACTTTAAGCGTGGCTTCCTCGAGGGTTTCATCAATGATCTTTTTCCACTTGGGTTTCAATGATTTAACGTCTGAAAATAGATTATGTTTGACCGCAGCTTCATCAGCTTCATCCATATCAAAAAGTTCGCCCGTGTACATCCAGATCTCATCGAATGCATCTTGAATTCGTTTGTGACTCTCTTCAGTACCATCACCTAGTCGTAAAACCCATTCACGGCTGTGGCGAAGGTGGTATTTAATCTCTTTCAGATGCTTTTGAAGCATACCTTTGAACTGTTCATCATCAACGGTATTGATCAGGTCGGTATATAAAAAGTAGCTATAGGCACTGAATATAAACTGACGGGCAATCGTAAATGAAAAGTCACCTCGAGGCAGTTCTAAAAGCGCAATATTTTTAAAGTCTATATCATCACGGAAGTATGCGTAATAGTCTTCATCATTCTTGCCTTCGATTTCAGCTGCATAGCTATAGAGAGACGCTGCGTGGCCAATCATATCGAGAGCAACATTGGCAAGCGCAAGATCTTCTTCAAGTTCTGGGCCGTGTCCGGTCCATTCAGATAATCTGTGTCCGTGAATCAATCGATCGTCAGCTAATCGGAGAAGAGTCTCTACCAGCGCTTCTTTTTCGGTTTGTGGAATCGTGTCGAATGTACTCATTTAGGTAATCTTGGGTGGGTAATAATGAGAATGTTATTTATCGTATCACGAAATTCGTAATCATTTTCGTTTCTTAACGGCTCTTGGCACGCTATAAAATTGTGGATGCCGATAGGGCTTATCGTTTGCAGGGTCGAAAAAAGGTCCCTGATCTTCAGGAGTTGAAGCTGTTATCTGATCAGAAGGAACGACCCAAATGCCTATTCCTTCGTTTCTGCGTGCATAGGTGTCGCGTGCATTTTGAAGCGCCATTTCTGCATCAGGTGCGTGTACGTTACCAGCATGTTCATATGGTTTTCCATCTTTAGGCTGATAAAAAACTTCCCAAAGTGGCCATTCTGTATTATTGGATCTTTCAGACATTGCTAATTCTTATTCTTTTCGATAGTTAGAAACCAGTTTTGAGAAATTTTATAAAGAAATCTAACTTCTGTCAGGAAGCTTTTTCTTCTTTAAATTTTTTCTTTCGAGCATATTCCATTGCTGCCTTACGAACCCATTCGCCTTCTTCAAAAGCTTTCCGACGCGCTTTCATACGCTCACGGTTCATTGGGCCGTCACCTTTCACAACACTCCAGAATTCATCCCATGGTATATCTCCAAAATCCCAATGGCCTGACACTTCATTATATGTCAGGTCAGGATCCGGCAAGTCAATACCAATTGCTTCAGCCTCCATCACCATCCGGTCAACATAGCTTTGCCGTAGTTCATCATTGGTTTTGGTCTTAACACCCCACTTGATCAGCTCAGCGCTGTTTGGAGAATCTGTATCATGCGGACCAAACATCATCAGTGTTGGCCACCACCATCGGTTTACTGCATCCTGAGCCATTTTTTGCTGTTCAGAGGTGCCGTCAGCCATCTTCGCAAGCATTTCGTAGCCCTGCTTTTTATGAAAACTTTCCTCTTTACATATTCTTAGATTGGCTCTCGCATAAGGGCCATAAGACGATTTTGCCAGCATGGTTTGATTCACAATAGCCGCGCCATCAACTAGCCAGCCGATTACACAAATATCTGCGTAGGTCAGGGTAGGGTAGTTAAATATACTAGAGTACTTTGCATCGCCATAGATGTAGTCTTCAATTAAATCCTGACGTTTGACTCCCAGCGTTTCTGTTCCACTATATAAGTACAGTCCGTGTCCTGCTTCGTCCTGTACTTTTGCAAGCAGAACCATTTTTCTCTTTAAAGACGGGGCCCGGGTTATCCAGTTGCTTTCAGGAAGCATACCTACAATTTCTGAGTGTGCATGCTGGCTCATCATGCGGATGAGTTGTTTTCTATACCGTTCAGGCATCCAGTCTTTTGGCTCAATTTTCTCACCGTTATCAATACGATTCTGAAATTCGTCAAGTTTTTCTTGGGTCTCCATAAAAGCGCTTTTTTGAATCTATATGGGGTTTATGCGTTTTCTCCGATAACATCAATATAAGAAATACAGTTCAAACAAGAGTACAATAATAATATTGAGTAGCAAACATTTCTAATTGTTCATGATCATCCGGCCCCGCCTGAGGCGCCTCCGCCTGCAGCACCAACAGATGCTCCGGTACCTGATGCTGTAGAACCAGTGAAAGAAGTCGATCCGGTTGCAGCAAGTGTTGAGATCGAAGTTGCTACCGAGGCAGCATTCACATGTGATCCTTGAGTAAGAATGATCCATGGGATAACTCTGCTTGCCGATTCATTTGTAGATTCCAGTAATGTCTCAAGCTGTTTTTTACGGAGATGAAATGCGGTAGCATAAATAAAGTGTCTGTCGAGCATTTCCATACGAATAGTTCGTTCGTCAGCATTTTTCAGACCGTCAACATACGCTTTCCATCTGGAATGAGTCTCCTGACCTTCAGGCGTGCGCCGAATGATTACCAGGGAAGCTATTGTGAAAAGCAGGCTGCAAACCAGAGCTGCTACTGCCAAACCCCCGCCATTAACCAGCAAGACAACAGATGCGATAACCAGCAGGGATTGCAGTAAGAAATTTATAGTAACCCCGGTGTAGCTTTTCTTGTCAATCCATTTCTTATCGTCAAACTCCTTTTTAACCTGTTTCTGCCACTTCTTGTACCATTTTGTTACGTCACTTTCAGTCCCTTTAAAAAGTTCGTCAAAGGTATCATCTCCTCCGGCTATTCGCTTTTTCGCAAAATCAATTACCATAGATTCGTGAGCCAGGAGAGAGTCATCAGGCTCTTTATCGGTACTTGGCATTTTTACTCTGAATTTTGATTCATCAGACGAAAACCATCCGTCGTCCTTATTCTCTTCCTCAGATATGGTAAACCACCCTCGTCGGGCCAGATTAAAAAGTGTGGCAACAAGGTGATTGGATGATGTTTGTTGCGATGTCATTAATCGTCCAATAATAGCCGGTGCTTGCTGGCCTGGTATGACGAGTGTCTCCCTGGTAGACAAAGAGGAGGTTGGGTGCCGTGTACCATATTTTCGGTAGACCAGAACGAATATCAGAATACTTAGCAAACACAAAATAATTGTGGCCTCAAGTGTAATAGACTTAATGAACTCATCCCATTCAGCTGCTGCTTGCTGTTCTTGCCTGTATTTTTCTTCATTCTCCAAAACACTTCCGAGTGTAAGATCAGGAGCCGTTATACTGATGCTGCCCGCATCAAAAAGAGAGGTCGGAAACAGCGTGCGTATGCGTGCAGATTGTCTTCTTGAAATACCCATTCCAGAAGCGTTGTATCCATTGGGCAGGTAATCAAAACTGAAATCATCAGCTTTGCTTCGGGTAAATGTATAGAGTGAGTCTTGTGAAACCTCACCTGGCAAACGAAATGAAAGATTAAACCTGTTTGTGGATTTTTCTCTTCCCGATGCAAGGTAATTCCAGAAGAACTCTGTGACTTCCGGACCAATAGACATCGCACCATCTAATACGTATGATATTATAAATGTCTTTGAAGTGTTTTCAGCGGAATAATGCCATTTTACAATAAAAGCATTATCGCTTTCAGACACAGAAAATGTACCCGTCTCTTCGGTATTGGCGTTGATGTAATTACTTCCATCCTCTGAAACGCGAATCGAATCAATCGAAGAGAAACCACTTTTCGGCAGGCGATAATCCGCCCAGCTAAACTCTCCATTAAACACATAGGTTCTGTGTTCTACAATTTGAATTGTGCCATTATCTCGTACGGTTACATCTACCTCAATGGTTGGTATCGAGTAATCGTTGGCGAATGAAGCTGACGATCCAACAAAAAAGAGAATCGTCAATATTGTGTAGCGAATTATAAGTTTCATATACACATGTTTAGAATTATCCATCTCAGAACTGTACGAAGAATCTCCAAATTTGTTGAGTAATTAAAGTAATTATCATTGTGAGTTTCAAGCTGCATTGCTTTAATCAAACCTAAGCCTTTAGACAAGCAATAGTTAAGCTAAAAAAGAATTTAAAAATACTGTGACAAACAGAGCATGATCATGTATTTTCAAAAAAGATTGATCAAGACTCTTGTCATGACCAATTTTAAACCAGTTGTTTATCTGATTCCAAAGACCTAATCATTTTTCCGTTATATCATTTATGAATCAAAAATATAACTATCGTACTATCATAAACCTGTTTGCATTAAGTCTATTGACGCTTATCACTGGTTGTGGTCAGGTTGATACACAATCTCAGGTAAGCTATTCGATACCTCAGCAACCAGAATTGTCGACCGGCTACACTGAAAAACCCGGTTGGGAGACAACAGAATTTGCTGTCGCTGCAGCCAATCCTCTCGCAACGGATGCAGGCTATCAAATCATAAAAGCAGGAGGATCGGCTATTGATGCGGCTGTAGCAGTACAAATGGTGCTAACACTTGTTGAACCACAGTCGAGCGGAATTGGGGGTGGAGCGTTTATTCTCACATACGAAAATAATGAGCGTTTTGCCTACAATGGTAGGGAGCAGGCGCCGGCCGGCGCAGACGAAGAGATGTTTTATAATGATGCGGGTGAACTCTTATCATTTGGAGAGTCAGTACGAAGCGGGATGGCTGTCGGCGTACCGGGAACGATCGCTGTGCTTGCAGAGGCACATGCGAAGCATGGACGGCTGGAATGGAAGGAGTTGTTCAGGCCCGCAATTACACTTGCAGAACAAGGATTTAACATAAGTCCACGTCTTCATCGGCTTCTTGATGCAGATGAATTTCTCCGCAATGATCCCATTGCTCAGAATTTATACTACGATGAAAATGGTGACGCACTATCCGTTGGAACTCTTCTCCGAAATCCGGCACTTGCTGAGATATTGAGAAACGTAGCTGAGGAGGGAATCGAAGGCTTTTATAATCGTCAGGTGGCAGGGGATATCGTTAGTAGGGTTCGGTCTCATGAACGGCCCGGATCCATGGCAGTATCGGACGTTCTAAGGTACCCTGATCAATCTTTTGAAGTTCAGATTATGTGTAATGACTGGAAATCTTATACTGTTTGCGGCATGCCACCTCCGTCATCAGGACATATAGCAGTGATGCAGATTTTAGGAATAATCGAGCAGTATGAAGCGGATCATACATTTGTAGCATTTAGAGATTCTCTGCCTACTGCAGACTGGCTGCATACGTATTTCGAATCTTCTAAGTTAGCCTTTGCAGACAGGGCACTTTACATCGCTGACCCTGATTTTACAGAACCACCTGCTAACGACTGGAACAGTTTACTGGAGACTGAATACCTTGAGAAGCGTTCAGAACTCATTACCGAAGAAAGTATGGGAGAAGCCGCAGCAGGTGATCCGGGAAACGGAACAGCCTTCTGGGGAGTCCACCCGTATCAGCCTGAAACAGGGACATCACACATCAGCATTGTTGATCCTAATGGACAGGCTGTATCTATGACAACGACAATTGAGCAGGGTTTTGGAAGCCGTATTATGTCGGACGGCGGTACCGGTTTGCCAGGTGGTTTTCATCTGAATAACGAACTGACTGATTTTTCCCGCACTCCAAAAGATGACCAGGGTCGGCTAATTGCAAACAGAATTCAACCCAACAAACAGCCACGCTCCAGTATGAATCCATCGCTTATCTTTGATGCAGAAACCGGAGATTTTGTTGCAAGTGTTGGTTCACCAGGCGGTTCAGATATCATTCACTATACGGCAAAAGCTATAACCGGCATGCTGGATTGGGATTTAAATGCACAGGAAGCTATAAACCTTCCTAACTTTGCTGCGTATAATGGCCCTACCATCCTTGAGGAAAGCCGATATCCACAGCAGTTAATTGATCTGCTTGAAAAAATGGGTCATGATATAACCATTCGGGAACTAACGAGTGGTCTTCAGGCTATTCAAAAAACAGATAGCGGCTACTATGGTGGAGCTGACCCGCGAAGGGAAGGTGTGGTGATGGGGGATTGACGTAAACGGTTGGTATTGTAATTAACTTAAATTCGAAAAACTAAATAAAGAGGAGATATGTCGTTTCTTGAACTATTACTTTTACTTCTTATCGCCGGAATTTGCGGATCAATAGGTCAGTCAATTGCAGGATATAGCCGTGGTGGTTGTATTGTATCGATTGTACTTGGATTTGTGGGTGCACTGCTTGGTTCATGGATGAGCGTTCAGCTGAACATGCCTGAACTGTTAAACATCAATATCGGGGGAAGTGAATTCCCGGTCATTTGGTCAATTATCGGATCGGTGATATTTGTGACAATTGTGGGTTTGCTAACGCGGAAAAATTAGGAATTTGACGGGTGGCTAAGTGATATGACTGACACAATTAACTATGTTTAAATTTTAAATCATGACTTGTTGATATGAGCGAAGAATCAGATCAAATCGGATTTGATCAGGAATTCCTAATACGGATGGTACAGTTCAAAATGCCGTTTGGGCAGTATGAAGGTCGATACGTAACAAATTTACCTGTTCACTACCTTGAGTGGTTTAAGCGGCAAGGATTTCCCACCGGAATTCTGGGGCAGTATCTCGCCACTATGTATGAGATCAAAATAAATGGTCTTGATGACATTTTGAGGCCAATAAAATATAAATTCCAATCGAGATACTAATCAAAATGCTAATTTCCGATAAAAGACATGCCTAAAAATCATTCCTGGATAGCAACATACACTTATATCTTAGCAGCAATCATATTGACCATCTATGCTATGATAGTTGCAAAATCTTTAATCCAGCCACTTCTTTTCTCACTCTTTTTTTCCATTCTGTTGTCACCGGTATGTGGATGGCTTGAAGATAAAAAGGTGCCGAGATATCTTTCTGTTCCTATAGCTATCACAGGTGGCGTTCTTCTGGTTGTTGCCGTTGGGTTTTTCTTTTATAGCCAGCTAAATGACTTTGCCAGCGATACGGACATATACCGCGAACGTTTTCAGGAGATTGCTGTAAATCTTCAGGTATTCCTGGAGAATCGACTTGGAATAGAGCAGGCAATTGATCTGCAAATGCTGCTGGATTCTATGCAGGATCTTATCAGAGATAATACGTCAACTCTTACCAGTGGTTTAGCCGGCGCTGCATCAGCCTTAACGTCTATCTTGCTGGTTCCTGTTTTAATGTTTTTTATGTTGGTTTATCGTGATTTTCTAAAGCATTTTTTCATGCAGTTATTCGGTACATCAGGAAAAAAAGAGTACGAGACCTCCAAGCATATTATTGATAAGGTAAAAGTTGTGGTTCAGGGTTATCTGACGGGAATCATAGCCGTTATATTTATTTTGGCCATTTTATATTCCATCATGCTGTCAATCATCGGTGTTGAGCATGCCATTTTCTTTGGTTCATTTGCGGCAATGCTCAATGTCATTCCTTTCGTTGGTCCTTTGTTCGGCGCTATCCTGCCGATTCTCTACTCACTTTTTACTATGGATTCGTACCTGATACCGGTGATAATAATGGCCGGATTTTACGTGATTCAAATGATGGAGGGAAATATTTTTACTCCGATTATCGTGGGAAATAAAGTAAGTATAAATGCTTTTGCAGCTTTATTACTACTGTTTATAGGAGCTCAAATCTGGGGTATTGTCGGCATGATTCTCATTATACCTATTGGTGCGAGTCTTAAGGTTGTCTTTGACGAAGTTGATTCGCTCAAGCCCATTGGATTCGTCATGGGTACCGTTCCGAGTGATTATAAATCCGGGAAAACGGCTTTGTCAGAAAAGATGAGTAAATTTTCAGAGCGTGTTAAGAAAGAAAAGAATAAGACGCCTGATAAAGTAGAAGGCAGTGAGGCAGAAGAAGGAAGTGAGAATAAGAAAAAATAAAAAAAGCCTTTGCTGTTTGTACAGTCAAAGGCTTTGTTAAATCTTATCTCATGTGTATAAGATCAAGATTTTTGCTTTTTGGTTAATTCATTGATCTTGGCTTCCATACGCTTATAAATGCGCTCAGCATCTTTATCATGGCCCATCTCTTTCAGTTTGAAAAGAATAGTTGCCAAAGCA
>Ga0209938_1000035_pt1 | contig 53759 bp, 52 predicted proteins | sample SalPonR2_C_D1_MG_FD_185708 | JGI IMG/M metagenome (GOLD analysis project Ga0209938, IMG submission 185708) | Salt pond soil microbial communities from South San Francisco under conditions of wetland restoration - Salt Pond MetaG R2_C_D1_MG... ... | reverse complement strand
TCGGAATCGGCAATGGCCTCGACCGTGACGCGTCCGGCCCGGACCGAGACCTTGGACCTCGGCAGGGCTGCAAGCGCGCGAATGCCATAGTCGACAGCAGGCTCCCAACCGGCTGGGCGCGGGTAATCCGCGGCCTCGAGCAGGTCGGCCACTTGGCCGGGGTCCTCGACCAGCTTCTCCAAGCGGGCATTGAGCCGCGCGCGGTCGGTCGCGTCCGGGATCAACCCGATGATCGAGATGCCACTGTCGTTGCGCAGGATTTCCATCGAGAATTCAGGCGGCGCGATCCCGGTGGGGTCCTCGACGGACATGTTGTCGATGACGCGACTGGCGTCGACCATCTGGCCGGCGGTCGAAATCGCACGGAACCGCTCTGCCTCGCTGCCCGCCTCGCCTTCGAGGACGATCTGCAACCCGTCCCCGATCACCGAGGCAAAGCCGAGGCCGCGCTCTTCCAGCGCGGTTTCCACGGCCGCGACCGATGTGCGCTCGACCGTCTGAACGGTCGCCCGCGCCGCCACCACGCAGAGCACCGCCGCAAACGCGAAGACGGCGACACGAATGAATAGCTCCGACAGACGCATGGGGCCTCGACTAGGGCAGGGTCGCCATTGCATAGGCCCTCGCCCGGCGGGGTTCAATCACAGCATCAGGGCAACGGCGAAAAATGGCAGGGGGATCAGGCCGGCATCCCGGTTCGAGCGGAACAGGCGCAAGAGGCCGGGGGAGTCCTCGGGGTCGAAGTGCCGCAACTGCCACAACAGGTGCCAGCCCATCGCCCAGGGCCCGCCCAGCGCCACGACCAGCGACAGGACCGAGCGGTCGATCGTGGCCAGGATCACGGCCAGCGCCATCAGGCTGACCGTGGCCACCAGGAACCAGCGCAGCCAGCGCGGCGTGGCGGCCCCGAACAGACGCGCCGTCGATTTGACCCCGATCAGCGCATCGTCCTCGGCGTCCTGGTGGGCATAGACGGTGTCGTAGAACAGCGTCCAGCCGATCCCTGCAAGGTATAGCACCACGGCCGGCCAGCCGAGGCTGCCCGCATGCGCCGTGTAGACCAGAAGCGCCCCCCAGTTGAACGCAAGCCCCAGGAATATCTGCGGCCACCATGTAAAGCGCTTGGCAAAGGGATAGATGCAGACCGGCACCAGCGAAAGCCCCCCCAGAAGAATGGCATTCAGGTTGAAGGTCAGCAAGATCAGCAGGGCAACGAAACTCTGCAACGCCATCCAGACCAGCGCCGCCCGCACCCCCACCTGTCCCGAGGGGATGGGCCGCAAACGGGTACGCGCGACGCTGCCGTCGATGTCACGGTCGGTGATGTCGTTCCAGGTGCAGCCCGCCCCGCGCATCAGGAAGGCCCCCAGCGCGCAGCCCAGCGCGATCCACAGGTCGAACCACCCCGCGCGCCCGGTCTGCAACATCCCCAGCAAAAGTCCCCACCAGCATGGCAGCAAAAGCAGCCAGGTTCCGATGGGCCGATCCGCCCGGCTCAGCCGAAGGTAGGGTCGCAACTGCACCGGCGCGCGGCGGTCCACCCAGTTGCCCCGGCAAGCATCGGCGACGCTTTCATCCGGCTCTGGCGTCTCGGGCGTCTCGGTCATAATGTCCCCGCATGTCCAAGGTCCGGCTCTATGTAGATCACCCGCTGGGGGCGGGGCAAACCATTCCCCTGGAACGCGACCAGGCGCATTACCTCTTTGGCGTGATGCGCCTGGGGGCGGGCGCCGTCCTGTCGCTGTTCAACGGGCGCGACGGCGAATGGGACGCCGAAGTGACCGAGGCCGCCAAGCGGCGCGGCACGCTGACCTGCCTGTCACAGACCCGCCCTCTGCAACAGCCGCCCGACCTCTGGCTGCTGTTCGCCCCCATCAAGAAGGCGCGCACGGACTTCATCGTCGAGAAGGCCACCGAGATGGGCGCGCGGCGCATCTGCCCGGTGCTGACCGAGTTCACCAATTCCGAACGGGTCCGGCTGGACCGCCTGCAGGCCCACGCGGTTGAGGCGGCCGAGCAATGCGGCGGCACCTACGTGCCGGAGGTCGCCCCTCCGGTGAAGCTGGGCCGCCTGCTCGAAGGTTGGGACACGGCCCGCGCGCTCATGTTCTGCGACGAGGCGCGGATCGGCGCGGCAGATCCCCTGCCCGAGGTTCTGCGCGCGCCGGCGGCCATCCTGATCGGCCCCGAAGGCGGCTTTTCCCCCGGCGAACGCAACCGCCTGCACGCGATGGACCGCGCGTCCGGGGTCTCGCTCGGCCCCCGCATCCTGCGGGCCGACACGGCGGCGGTTGCCGCGCTGACCCTCTGGCAAAGCGCCCTGGGGGATTGGTAATGCGCCCCGAGATCAAGACCCTGCTGCTGCGTTGGCGCGAGGCGCTGATCGGGCTGGGCGTGACGGCGCTGGGTCTCTATTGGGGGCTGGCCTCCTTCGGTATCCTGCAATGGCTTGGCTGGGCGCTGGGTGTGGCAGGGCTGGCGCTGGTGGTCACCGGTGTCCAGCGCGGCCGGTTCCGGCGTGCAGGCGACGGGCCGGGCATCGTGACGATCCGCGAGCGCCGCGTCGCCTACATGGGCCCCGAAGCGGGCGGGCTGATGGACATGGACGCTCTCGCCAGGCTGGAACTGCACCCAGACGGCCCGGACTGGGTGCTGGTGGGCGAGGACGGCAGCCGCCTGGCGATCCCCGCCGACGCGCGCGGGGCCGACGGGCTTTTCGATGTCTTCGCGGCGCTTCCCGGGGTCGGGCTCGATCACCTGTTGCAGGCGCTGGACCGCCCCGGCCGCGAGGCACGCACGCTCTGGACGCGCGAAGCGCCCGGGGCCCGCAGGTTGCATTGACACGAACCGAAACGCACAGTCCCCGTGCATTGACTTGCCCGGTGGGGCGATGCACCTAACGAACCTGACACACGCAAGAACGAGAGGGGCGCGCGCCCATGTCCATCCCCCAGACCGGCGGCGGCCCCGTCGAAAGCCGCGACCAGCTTGCCGCTTATCTCGAAGCGGGCTGCAAACCGAAGGCAGACTGGCGCATCGGCACCGAGCACGAGAAGTTCGGCTATTGCACCGACACCCTGCGTCCCCTGCCCTACGACGGAGAACGCTCGATCAAGGCCATGCTGGAAGGGCTGCGATTTCGCTATGACTGGGCGCCGGTCTTCGAGGGTGAGAACATCGTCGGGCTGGAAAAGGGCGGGGCCAATGTGTCTCTCGAACCGGGCGGGCAACTGGAACTGTCCGGCGCGCCGCTGGAAACCATCCATCAGACCTGCGACGAGGTGAATACCCATCTGCGCGAGGTCAAGGACATCGCCGACGAGATCGGCGCGGGCTTCATCGGCCTTGGCGCGGCTCCGATCTGGACGGGAGACGACATGCCGATGATGCCCAAGGGGCGCTACCGGCTGATGACCGACTACATGGGCCGGGTCGGCACCCACGGCACACAAATGATGTACCGGACCTGCACCGTGCAGGTGAACCTGGACTTCGGGTCCGAGGCGGACATGGTCAAGAAACTGCGCGTAGCCTTGGCCCTGCAGCCGGTCGCCACGGCACTGTTCGCCAATTCACCGTTTTTCGAGGGCAAGGTGAACGGCCACAAGAGCTGGCGCAGTCGCATCTGGCGCGACCTGGACGCAGACCGCACCGGCATGCTGCCCTGGGTCTTCGAACAGGGCATGGGCTTCGAGCGCTGGGTCGACTACGCGCTCGATGTGCCGATGTATTTCGTCTACCGTGACGGCAAATATATCGACGCCCTGGGCCAGTCCTTCCGCGATTTCCTGGACGGCCGGCTGCCAGCCCTGCCGGGCGAGGTGCCGACGCTGTCGGACTGGGCCGATCACCTGACCACGATCTTCCCCGAGGCCCGGATCAAGAAATTCATCGAGATGCGCGGCGCAGACGGCGGCCCCTGGCGGCGCTTGTGCGCGCTGCCCGCGTTCTGGGTGGGGCTGATGTATGACCAGTCCGCACTGGATAACGCCTGGGATCTGGTCAAGGACTGGGATGCGGAAACGCGCGAGGCCTGGCGGGTGGAGGCCTCGGTGCAAGGCCTACAGGCCCGGGTCGGCGGGCGCACAATGCAGGACCTGGCCAAGGAGGTCGTCGACATCGCCCGTGGCGGGCTCAAGGCCCGCGCCCGGCCCGGTCTGGGCGGCATGGTGGTGGACGAACGCCACTTCCTGCACGCGCTCGAGGACACGATCGAAACGGGCCAGACCCCGGCCGACGAACTGCTGGCCGCCTACAACGGCGCCTGGAACGGCGACCTGTCCCGGATCTACGAAAGATTTCAGCTACTGAGGGTGCCGAACCCGGTCCAGCACGGAACCGGGCAGATCGCATCACTCGAAGGTCCGGGCCGGGTTGACGGGGCCGAGCGGGTTTGGGCCCCAGTCGTTGGGCTGATCCTCACCAGGCTGGATGAACCAGTAGATCAGCACGATGACGCCGACGATCGGGATGAAGCCCAGCAGCAGCCACCACCCGCTTTTGCCAAGATCGTGCAGGCGGCGCACGCCAACCGCGATTCCCGGGACAAGAAGGCCGAGCATGACGATCAGTGACAGGAAGGCGAAGGCCGCAGCCATGCTGGTCAGCAGGTTCAGGAATATCTGAACCAGAATGTTGAACAGGACAAACCACCAGTATTCCGACCGGCTGGAGCGTCCCCGGAAATCCGCGTAACGCTCTAGCAGCGCGGTACGGACGGCTGTCGTGAAATCCATGAATGAAACTCCTTTTTTAACAGCGTCATGATGACGCACCCAGACTTCGCCATCCTGGGGCGACAGGTCAATGATGAAAAGCCGCGTCACGACCACTTGCCCGCCCCGACGCCGTCCATCGGGCAATGTTCGGCGGCACGGGCGGCAAGCACGGCCTACAGAACCAGGCACAGAAGGAGAGGTCTCAGGATTTGTCCCCGATCCGCTTCTCGGTGCCTTTCAGGATGCGGCCGATGTTATCGGCGTGGCGCAGAAGGATCACCGCCGCCAGCACGACGCAGAGCATGGCAAGATCCACCCGGCCCAGCAGTACCGCCCAGAGCGGGGCCAGCACCGCCGCCACCAGCGCGGACAGTGACGAAATGCGAAAGACCGCCGCCATGACCGCCCAGGTCGCGCAGGCCGCCAGCCCCAGCGGCCAGAACAGCGCCAGCAGCGTGCCCAGGAAGGTCGCCACCCCCTTGCCGCCGCGGAAGCCCAGCCAGACCGGGAAACAATGGCCCAGGAAGGCGGCCAGCCCGGCCAGCTGCACCGCGTCACCCGCCACGAAGGCGCGGGCCAGCAGAACCGCGATTGCGCCCTTGCCCGCGTCCAGCGCCAGTGTCAGGGCCGCCGCGGGCCTGTTGCCCGTGCGCAGGACATTCGTGGCGCCGATATTGCCCGATCCTATCCTGCGCAGGTCGCCCAGCCCAAACAGCCGCGCCATGACAAGACCCGCCGAGACCGAGCCCACAAGGTAGCCGATCAGCGCCCAGAGGCCGAGAACGGGAAGCGAGGTCACGATCTCGGGCATGGTGCTCCCCGTTCAGCCGTAAACACGCTGTCCCCCCGACCAGGTGCCCAGTACCTTGCCCTGCAGGATGGCACCGTCAAAGGGCGTGTTCCGGGACTTCGATTCCAGCGTGGCCCGGTCGAGCCGGTAGCTGGCATCGGGGTCGAACAGTACCAGGTCTGCGGGCGCACCCCTGACCAGTCTGCCGCTGTCGAGGCCAAGCCGCGCCGAGGGGTTCAATGAAAGCGCCCGGAACAGCTGCGGCAGGCCAAGTGCGCCGGCGTGAACCAGCCGTAGCGCCGCCGGAAGCAGGGTCTCAAGGGCCACCGCGCCGCTTGCGGCTTCCTCGAAGGGCAGGCGTTTGGATTCTTCGTCCTGCGGGGTGTGCATCGACGAGATGACGTCGATCAGACCTGCCCCCAGGGCCTCGACAACCGCCTGCCGGTCGTCCTCGGCGCGCAGGGGCGGCTTGAGCTTGAAGAAGCTGCGATAGTCAGCCACGTCCATCTCGTTCAGGGTCAGGTGATGCACGCCGACACCTGCGGTGATGTTCAGCCCGTTGCGCCGGGCGCGTTCCAGCGCGGGCAAGGCGCGGGCGGTGGTGATCTGGTCGGCGTGGTAGGCGGCGCCGGTCATCTCCAGAAGCGCGATGTCGCGGTCAAGCGCCATGCGCTCGGCCATTGGCGACACCCCCGGCAGCCCCCGCAGCGAGGCGAACTTGCCGCTGGTCACGGCCGCCCCCGCCGACAGCCCCGGGTCCTGCACGTGACCGATCACCAGCGCGTCCAATGAGCGCGCATAGGTCAGCGCCCGGGCAAAGACCCGCGTGTCGGTCACGACCCGATCAGCATCCGAAAAGGCCACGGCGCCCGCGTCCAGCAGGAAACCGATCTCGGTCATCTCGCGGCCCTCGCGGCCCTTGGTCAGCGCGGCCATGGGCAGCACGGTCACCGGCGTGTCCGCGCTCGCGCGGCGTTCGACGAATTCCAGCGTTTCGGGCGTGTCGATGGCGGGCACCGTGTCAGGGCGTGTCACGATGGTGGTCACGCCCCCGGCGACGGCCGCCCGGCCCGCGCTGGCGAAACTTTCCTTGTGGCGCTCACCCGGCTCGCTGACCTTCACGCCGATGTCCACGATCCCGGGCGCAAGGCACTTGCCGTCCGCGTCCAGGCGGGCGGCCTCGATGCCGGCGGTGTCACCGGTGATTACATCCCGAATGCACGCGCCCTCGATCAGGACCGCACCCCGACTCTCGGTGCCGGCTTCGGGATCGATCAGCCGGGCGTTCTCGATCAGGGTCTTCATGTCGTTCCCCGTGCCGCCGGGCATGGCCCGGTCACCTGCGGCTCGCTCATTTCAGCCCCTTTTCGCGCGTTCGAGTTGCGCCATGACCGCGGGAGCGTCGGCCTGGTACTTGACCAGGTGCTTGTCCCCGGAACGGGTGACGACCTGAACCGCCGAACCGAGCCGGCGCACCTTCTCGATTTCGCGCAGCGCGATGTCGCGGCCGGCCGGGCCCAGCAGGCGCCGATCGGTCAGGTCCCAGCGCACGCCCATCTCGTCGCTCATGACATACCAGCCGCGCAGGGCGATTGCCGCGAGCCCCCCGATGGCACCGGTCCAGACATGCGGGTTGCCGATGGCCCAGAGCACGCCCATGCCCGCCAGCATCGCAACCACCGCCATCCAGGCCATGTCGCGCCAGTAGGTCATGCGGTCGGCGGTGAAACTGGCCTTAACCTTTTCGTTCGGGGCCAGGTCGACCGTTGGTGTCAGTTGATAGTCGGTCATGCCCCCACCCAGATCATCATGCCGACGACAAGGAACAGAACCAGCAGCGCCAGCGCCGCGATCCGCCCCGACATGGCCGCGTCCGAGGGACGCTTGACCGGAGGAGCATCCGCGATGGACCCCGGTGCGGCAACGGATTGCAGGGGCGGGCGCAGCGTGAAATTCGGCGTCTCGGTATAGCGGCCGACCAGCGTCAGCGGCGCCTTCGGCTCCAGCCGGTCGATGCCATCCGCCAGCGCGCCCGAAAGGACCAGCAGTACCGGCCCCCTCAGCGCGTCGAGCCGCGCGCGGTCGGGGTCCACGCTGGACGCGTCCATTCCGTTGGCCTCGACAAGGTAATCGCTCAGTCCGTAATCGGCCATGGTCTCGGCCATGAATAGTTCCACGTGCGACGGGGCCAGCCGCCCCGCGCCCACTGCCTGCTCCAGCCGAGAGTCGCGGTCGGTCCCTGGAGCGTCATCCGCGCCTCGAAACTCCTCCAGGTCCGCCTCGGGCAGGTCCGCGGTGAAGACCCAGACGGAGCGCACCCCGGCGGCCGGTATGGCCAGTTGGTCGGTCATGACGCCTCCTGCGCGACGGTGTTGATCGCCCGCGCAAGTGCGGGCCTGTCGGGAGCATAAGACAGCCTCAGCCGCCGGCGCGCGCCGCGACGGCAGGTCACACGGACGCCGTTGCCGCGCGGCACGGCCCTGTCCACATCATTCATTGCGATCTCTTCGCCCTCTTGCAACACGATACGCCGGGATGTGATCCAGGCGCGGTGACGCCCCAGCCGAAACCGCTCTTGCAAGAGGATCATGCAGGTCAGAAAGAAGGGCACGGCGGGCCAGAAACTGTCGGGGAAGACCGCCGCAAAGCCCGCGGCCGGCAACAAGGTCAGCCCCAGCAGCACAAGCGCGGTCAGTTGGAAAGACCGCAGAGACGGCACGTGATCGAAGATCACTTCTTCCCCCTCGTGCAGGACCGGGCCGGTACCGCCACTGGCCGTCACGCCATCACCCCTGCGGCCCGTGCCCCGCGGCGGGCGCGCAGGTTGCGGGCCAGCAGGTCCATGGCCGCCATGCGCACGGCGACGCCCATCTCGACCTGTTCCTGGATCACGCTGCGATTGATATCATCGGCGATGGTGCCGTCGATCTCGACCCCGCGGTTCATGGGCCCCGGGTGCATGACGATGGCGTCGTCCTTGGCATGGGCCAGTTTCAAGGCATCCAGCCCGTAGCGATGGAAATACTCACGTTCCGAGGGGATGAAGCCACCGTCCATGCGCTCGCGCTGAAGCCGCAGCATCATGACAACGTCGACGTCGCGCAGGCCCTCGGCCATGTCGTGGTACACCTCGACACCGAAATCCTCGACCTGGGCAGGCATCAGAGTGGGTGGGCCGACAAGGCGGATGCGGTTCTCCATCTTGCCCAGCAACAGGATGTTGGAGCGCGCCACACGGCTGTGCGCGATATCGCCGCAAATGGCGATGGACAGCCGGTGGAGCCGGCCATGGTGGCGGCGTATTGTCAGCGCGTCCAGCAGCGCCTGGGTGGGGTGTTCGTGGCGCCCGTCCCCGGCATTGAGCACCGCGCACTCGACCTTCTGCGACAGCAGGTCGACGGCGCCCGAATGCGGATGGCGCACCACCAGAAGGTCCGGCCGCATGGCATTCAGCGTCAAGGCCGTATCGACCAACGTCTCGCCCTTCTTCACCGAACTGGCCTGCATCGCCATGTTCATCACGTCTGCGCCCAGTCGGGTCCCTGCGATCTCGAAGCTGGCCTGGGTGCGCGTGGAATTCTCGAAAAACATGTTGATCTGGGTCAGCCCTTCCAGCACGTCGCGATGGGCACGGCCCTGGCGATTGTGCTGTGCATACTGGTCGGCAAGGTCCAGAAGCACGGTGATATCCGCCGGCGAGAGATGCTCGATCCCCAGAAGATGCTCCGCGCGGAAGGTCATGGCGTCTTCCCCTTGTCCGTGCCGTGGGCGTGGCTGTGGCGGTTATAGGTGCGCCCCGCCCCGGGGGCAAGCAGCATGGCTTTTGCCCGGCCCCCGGCGGGGGTAGAGTGGTGCCATGGAATCGGCACTGGATTACTGGACCGCGAAAGCGCTTCTCGATTGGCAGATCGAGATGGGCGCTGACGAAGCCATCCAGGACAAGACGGTGAACCGCTATGAGCTGGCCGGCACCGCGCCGCGATCCGCGGACGCACCGCAAGAGGTGACGCCGCAACCGCCGACCGATGCGCCCCGCGCCGAGCCCGGGAGCGCCCCGCCCCCCGTGGACGCCATCGCCGCCGCGCGCGAGGCCGCGCGCGCGGCGCAGGACCTCGCGGGTCTGCGCGCGGCCATGGCAGACTTCGACCACTGCGATCTCAAGGCCGGGGCGCGCAATCTTGTCTTTGCCGACGGGATCGCCGGCGCGCCGGTGATGATCCTGGGTGAGGCCCCGGGCCGCGACGAGGATCGCGAGGGCCTGCCTTTCGTGGGGCGGGCGGGCCAGTTGCTCGACCGGATGCTGGCGGCCATCGACCGCGGCCGCGACCGCACCGAGGCCCCGGTCTATATTACCAACATCCTTCCCTGGCGGCCGCCGCAGAACCGCACGCCGGACAAGACGGAAATCGCCATGATGCTGCCCTTCGTGGAGCGCCACATCCAAATGGCAGCGCCGAAAATTCTTGTGCTCATGGGCAACACGCCCTGCCAGGCGCTGTTGGGCCGGTCCGGCATCACCCGGATGCGCGGGCACTGGGCGCGGGCGCTGGACCTGCCCGTTCTGCCCATGTTCCACCCGGCCTACCTGCTGCGCACCCCTGCGGCCAAGCGCGAAGCCTGGGCCGACCTGCTGACGCTCAGGGCCCGCCTGAAGGATCCGACATGAGCCGCATCGACGACACGCGAGACTTCATTCCTCTCCGCATAGCCGTGCTGACGGTCAGCGACACGCGCTCGCTGGACCAGGACCGCTCGGGCCAGACCCTTGTCGACCGGCTGACGGGCGCGGGGCACGTTCTGGCCGACCGCCGCATCGTCAAGGATGACCGTGCCACCATCGCGGACGTTCTGCGCGGCTGGGTCACCGACCCACGGGTCGACGTCGTCATCTCGACCGGCGGCACCGGCCTTACGGGGCGCGACGTGACGGTCGAAGCCCACCGAGAAGTCTATGAAAAGGAGATCGACGCCTTCGGCACGGTTTTCACCATTGTCTCGATGAACAAGATCGGGACCAGCGCAATCCAGTCGCGCGCCACGGGCGGTGTGGCTGGGGGCACGTACCTGTTCGCCCTGCCGGGCAGCACCGGTGCCTGCAAGGATGCCTGGGACGAAATCCTGGCATATCAGCTGGACTATCGCCACCGGCCCTGCAACTTCGTGGAGATTTCCCCGCGGCTGGAGGAAGGCAATCGACGGAAATGAGCAGCCCGCGCGTAGCAGTGTAAATCCGCCGCATGTGATCGGAACCGGTCCTGACGGCGTAGAACTCAATATTGTTTGGGCCGCGAAGGACCGGCCCAGTCGCAGTGATCCAGAGAGGGGCACATGCAGTTTCTTCGCCGCAGCCTTGTCGGCATCTTCCTTCTGGCGCTTACGCTCGCGCTCTTTGCCTGGGCGGGCAATACCGTGCGGCTTGCCGTGCAGGAGCGCATGAACGCCGAACCCCGCAGCTTTGAACAACGCGAGCGGGTCCTGTCAGTCAACGTGGTCGAGGTGCAGCCGAAAACCATCGCGCCCGAGCTGACCCTTTTCGGCGAGTTGGAGAGCGCCCGCACGCTGGACCTGCGCGCCGTTGCGGGCGGCACGGTGCTCGAGGTATCCGAGAATTTCCGCGACGGTGGCCGGGTCGAAGCGGGCGAGTTGCTCGTGCGGATCGATCCCAGCGATGCCCGCGCGGCGCTCGCGCGAAGCCGCGCCGACATGCAGGATGCGCAGGCCGAACTACGCGACGCCGAACGGGCATTGACCCTTGCAAGCGATGAGCTGGCCGCCGCCGAGGACCAGGCCGAATTGCGCCGTCGCGCCCTGGCACGCCAGCGCGACCTGGCCGACCGCGGCGTGGGCACCGCCGCGGCGGTCGAGACCGCCGAACTGGCCGTCTCGACCGCAGAACAAGCTGTTCTGTCGCGCCGCCAGGCCCTTGCCCAGGCCGAGGCGCGCGTCGACCAGGCACGCACCCGGCTGGACCGCGCGGGGATCGACCTCGACGAGGCCGAGCGCACCGTGGCCGACACCGAGATCCACGCCGCATTCGCCGGGTCGCTGGCCGAGGTCACAGCCTCGCCCGGAATCCGTGCGACGGCCAACGAACGACTGGGCCAGTTGATCGACCCGAACCGGCTGGAAGTCTCGTTTCGACTGTCCACGTCGCAATATTCCCGGCTGCTGGAAGCCGACGGGACAGCCGTGGGTGCGCAGGTCACCGTCTCGCTCGCCGTCGAGGGGCTGAACCTGACGGCCGGGGGAACCGTCACCCGCGAAAGTGCGCTTGTGGGCGAGGGACAGACCGGGCGCGTGCTCTTTGCCACGCTGGAGGACACCGCCGGGATGCGGCCGGGCGATTTCGTCACGGTCTCGGTTATGGAACCACCGCTGGACGGCGTCGCGCTGGTGCCCGCCACGGCCGTGGCCGCCGACGATACAGTGCTGGTTCTGAACGCCGAGAACCGCCTGGCCGAAGCGCCGGTGACCCTGTTGCGCCGCCAAGGGGACAACGTGATCATCCGCGCGCCCGACCTGGCCGGGCAGCGCATCGTCGCGGAACGCTCGCCCCTGCTCGGCTCGGGCATCAAGGTGCAGCCCCTGAACCTGGACCGCACCTCGGCTGCACCGGCCGAACCGCAGGTGATCGCCCTTGATCCCGAGCGCCGCGCAAAGCTGGTGGCCTTCGTCGAGGGCAGCCCGATGCCGGACGAGGCCAAGGCCCGGGTTCTGTCTCAACTGGAACAGGAGGAGGTGCCCGCCGACGTCGTCACCCGCCTGGAAACCCGGATGGGAGGCTGATCCATGGCGACGCGCACCCCGGTCGGAGGACTTCTGTCCTACTTCACCCGCCATGCCACGCTGGCCAACCTCTTGCTGATCCTGCTGCTGGCCGCCGGGATCACCGCCTTTCCCAAGATGCGGGCGCAGTTCTTTCCAGATGTGATCATCGACAGCGTCTCTGTGTCCGTGCGCTGGGACGGGGCCGGGGCCGAGGACGTGGACGCCGCCATCGTGCAACTGATGCAGCCCGCTTTGATGGCGGTCGAGGGTGTGGCCGAAACCAGTTCTACCTCGCGCGAGGGCAGCGCCCGGATCACCCTGGACTTCGAGCCTGGCTACGATATGGCCAAGGCAACCGAGGACACCCAGCTGGCCGTGGACACGATCAGCAACCTGCCCGAGGACGCCGAGGAGCCGGAGGTGCGCCGCGGCACCTGGTCAGACCGCGTGACGGACGTGGTCATCACCGGCCCCGTGGGGGTGGACCAACTGGGCCGTTTCGCCGATGAACTGGTCACGCGGCTTTTCGCCGAGGGCGTGACCGGCACCACGATCCGCGGCGTCGCCGCGCCCTCGACCATCGTCGAGGTGCCGTCACTTTCGCTGATCCGGCACGACGTGACCATGGCCCAGATATCCGAGGCCATCGCCGAAGAGGTGAGCACCGACCCGGCCGGCGATGTGTCCGGTTCGGCCCGCGTGCGAACCGGCGTGGCCAAGCGCAGCGCCGACGAGATCGCCGGGATCGTGCTGCGCTCGGACCCCGACGGAAGCAAGCTGACCATCGGTGACGTGGGCACGGTTCTTGTCGAGGGTGTGGACCGCGAACGCGCCTACTTCGTGGGCGAGGACCCGGCAATCACCGTGCGCGTCGACAGATCGGCCCGCGGCGACGCCATCGAGATACAGCAAAAGGTCGAAGAGGTCGCTGCCGCCATGGAGGCGACCCTGCCCGAAGGCACCAGCGTCGACCTGATCCGGGCGCGGGCCGACTATATCACCGGGCGCCTGGACATCCTCTACAGCAACGGGCTGCTGGGGCTGGGTCTGGTTGTGGGCCTTTTGTTCCTGTTCCTGAACGCACGTACCGCTTTCTGGGTGGCCGCCGGTATCCCCGTGGCCATGTCGGCCGCGATCGCGCTGATGTTGGTGGCGGGCCTGACGATCAACATGATCTCGCTTTTTGCACTGATCATCACGCTGGGCATCGTGGTCGACGACGCCATCGTGGTGGGCGAACACGCAGACGCGCGCCACCGCTTGGGCGAACCCCCGGCAGTGGCTGCCGAGAACGCGGCCCGGCGCATGTTCCAGCCGGTCTTCTCGGCCACGTTGACCACCATCATCGCCTTCATGGGGCTGGTGGCCGTGGGCGGCCGTTTCGGCGACCTGATCGCCGACATTCCCTTCACCGTGATCGTGGTGCTCGTGGCGTCGCTGGTGGAGTGCTTCCTGATCCTGCCGCACCACATGTACAAGTCGCTGGAGAAATCATCGGGCACCGCCTGGTACGACCTGCCCTCGCGGGTGGTGAATCGCGGCTTCGTCTGGGTGCGCAGCACTCTTTTCCGCCCACTGATGGCAGGTGTGATCTGGGCACGCTACCCGGTCATGGCGGGGCTTTTCGTCGTGCTGGCCAGCCAGGTCGCGCTTTTCGTCAAGGGCGACGTGCAATGGCGCTTCTTCAACGCCCCCGAACAGGGGTCGGTCACCGGCAATTTCGCCATGCTGCCCGGCGCGACACGCGCTGACACGCTGGAGATGATGCGCCGCATGCAGGAATCGACAGAGGCGCTGGGCAAGGAATACGCTGACGAACACGGCAACAATCCACTGGACTATGTCATCGCCGAGATCGGCGGCAATGCCGGACGCGGGCTGTCGGGCGCGGAGACCAAGGATGCAGACCAGCTGGGGTCGATCTCGATCGAACTTATCGACGCCGACCTGCGCCCCTATTCCAGCTTCGCTTTCGTGGCCGACCTGCAGGATCGCGTCAGTCGCCATCCCATGGTGGAAACGGTCAGCTTCCGGTCCTGGGCCAGCGGCCCGGGGGGCGATGACATCGACATCCAGCTCTACGGCGCGGATTCGGAGACGCTCAAGGCCGCGGCCGAGGACCTGAAATCCGAACTGGGGCAATTCTCCGAGGTCTCGGCACTGGAGGACAGCCTGTCTTACGACAAGGAGGAGCTGGTCCTCGAACTGACGCCGCAGGGCCAGGCGCTGGGCTTTTCCATCGACGGGCTGGGCCGCGTCCTGCGCGACCGGCTGGGCGGGATCGAGGCAGCGACCTATCCGATGGGCGCCCGCAGCGCCGAGATTCGCGTGGAACTGCCCAAGGGCGAGCTGACGGCGGATTTCCTCGATCGCACCCAGATGCGCAGCCCAGACGGCAATTACGTGCCGCTGGCCGATCTCGTCACGGTCGACACGCGCACGGGCTTTTCGACCGTGAACCGCGAGAATGGCATCCAGCTGATCACCGTGAGCGGCGACCTGTCAGACGACGACGCCGAACGCGCCGCCGAGGTCACGCGCCTGATCGAGGAGCAGATCCTGCCCGATGTCCGGACACGCTACAACGTGGACACCTCTCTGTCGGGACTGGCCGAACAGGAAAACGAGTTCCTCAACGATGCCCGCACCGGGCTGATCCTGACACTGACAGGTATCTTCCTGACGCTGGCCTGGATCTTTTCCAGCTGGACAAGGCCGCTGATCGTCATGGCGATCATTCCCTTCGGTCTGGTCGGCACGATCTACGGCCACTACCAGTGGGGCATCCCGATGAGCATGTTCACCGTCGTGGGCCTGCTGGGCATGACCGGGATCATCATCAACGATTCCATCGTGCTCGTGACCACGATCGACGAACACGCGAAAACGCGCGGGATGATCCCGGCCATCATCGACGGCACCAGCGACCGCCTGCGCCCGGTCCTTCTGACCACTATGACCACGGTGCTGGGCCTGATGCCGCTGCTCTACGAAGGGTCGAGCCAGGCCGAGTTCCTCAAGCCCACGGTCATCACGCTGGTCTACGGGCTGGGCTTCGGCATGGTGCTGGTGCTGATCGTCGTCCCTGCCCTGCTGGCCATTCAGGAAGATATCGCAAACCAGGTGCGGGCGGCCAAGCGCGCGCTGCGCGCGGGGCAGGGCGCGATCCGCTGGCCAAGCTGGCTGGGCGCGGCGGGGGCCGCGGCGGCCTTTGCCGGGCTTGTGGTGCCGGTGCTGGCCTCGGGCCGCGCCCTGCCGCCACTGGCCGAGACCCTGCCAATGTTGAACGGAACCCCCCTTGCACTGGCCGCTTTCGCGGCGCTGACCCTGGCCTGGCTTGGGTTGGTTTACCTGTTGACGATGCTGTTTCTGGGACTGCGTGGCGCGCGGCGCGATCAGTCGGCACCGCAGCCCTGAATATCCACGGCCGTGCCGCCGCCAAAGACGGTGATCCGGATGTCGGAACGATCGAGCGCGAAGGCACCGCCCTCGACCTGAACCATGTCGGCCTGCGCGATCAGCACATCGCCCGCGCGCCGGGTCTCGGGTTGCGATATCCAGATGTCCGGGCGGCCCGCCTCGATCACGACGCTTTCCTGCCGGCCGATCGGGGGCATTTCGATGCGGGCGGTCACGGCCATGCCGTCGGACTCCGGTTCCAGGCCACATCGGACAGTCTCGACCCCGGCCTCGGCGGCGGTGCGCGGGAGGTCAAGCAGCGCCGCCGCGATCCGGGGGTTGCGGCTGCCCTGCTCGGGCAGCACGGCATCGAACCCGACCTGCACCGGCACGCAGATATCCTCGCAAACGCCCAGTTGCACCTGCGCCACGGCGCGGGCCGGACCCGTGCCCTCGGCGAGGTCGAATTCCATCGGGATCACCACGCGGTCACTGTAGACGATCGACCGCATGCCGTTCGACCACCAGACCCGTGGCACCGGCCAATGAAAGGCAACACCCGCGATATTCTCGGACCCCGACCAATCGAACAGTGGCGGAATCCCCGCGTCACCCGGCGCACGCCAGTAGGTCTTCCACCCCGGTGCCAGAGTGATTTCCAGTCCTGCCATGTGGCGGCCGTCCTCCATCCGCCAACCAGACAACGCCCGGACCGACACCATATCGCTGACAGGATCGGACCAGAGCGGGGTGGCGGCCAAGAGGATCGGCGGCAGGGAGGCGGCAAATCGGATCATGCCTTCTAGATACGCAGTAGCCCGCGAATGGAAAGTCACGTTTGGGTCAGCCCGAGGTTCGCGAGGCCTTGCGCGTGGCGCCCGCGCACCACATCATTGTTCCATGACTCCAGAACCCGACGACCTGACCGGACAATTGCTGATCGCCATGCCCGGCATGGGCGATCCGCGCTTCGCGAATTCCGTCATCTACGTCTGCGCCTATTCAGGCGACGGAGCGATGGGCCTTATCGTGAACAAGCCCGCCCCCGAACTGAGGTTTTCCGAACTGCTGGAGCAGATGGAGATCGGACCCGAAACCCTCGCCTCCGACGCGCCCGACGTGCGGGTGCACTTCGGCGGGCCGGTAGAGACGGCGCGCGGTTTCGTGCTTCATTCGAGCGATTTCATATCACCAGAGGGAACGATCACCGTGGGCAGCGGCGTGGCCATGACCGCGACGCTGGACGTTATCGAAGCGCTCGCCAAGGGCGAGGGCCCGCGCCGCAGCCTTCTGGCGCTCGGCTATTCCGGCTGGGGACCGGGACAGCTTGAATCAGAGATCGCGCAGAATGGCTGGCTGACTGTTTCGGCCTCGGACGACATCCTGTTCGGGCGTGCCAACGAACACAAATGGACTGCCGCGCTGAAACGGCTGGGAATCAATCCGCTGACCCTGTCGGATACCGCCGGGCACGCCTAACGGGGCGCGGCCGCCCGGCGCAGCCGGTCGTTAATCGCCCGGCCCAACCCCGTCTCGGGAACCGGGGCCACGGCGATGCGTTCCGCGCCCATCCGGTTCAACTCGTGAAGCCGCGCGAAGAGGTTTGCCGCCGCCTCGACAAGGTCTCCGCTGGCCGACAGCGTCAGGTCTCCGGGTACATCACCGAAACCAAGCATCGTCTCCCCCGGTTCCGCCGCGGCCGCATTCAGGCGCACCGCGCCCTTCGGCGCATAGTGCGAGGCCAGTTGTCCGGGGGAAATCGGCTGGCCGGCCTCGCCGCCGACGAACAATCCCATCCCAAGGCAGGCCTCCAATGCCTCGGAGGGGATGCCACCGGCGCGCAGCAACACCGGGTCGGGCAGGACGCCGACGATGGTGCTTTCTACGCCCACGGTACTGGCGCCGCCATCCACGACAGCGGCGATCCGGCCCGACAGGCCCTCCAGCACGTGGCTTGCCCGGGTGGGGCTCACCTGCCCCGACGGATTGGCCGAGGGCGCAGCCAGCGGCCCGGTGCGGCGCAAAAGGTCGCGCGCCACCGGATGGGCGGGAACCCGGACACCCAGCGTGGCCAGCCCCGCGGTGACCAGCGGCGAAATCCCCGAGTCCGGCCTGATCGGCAGAACCAACGTCAACGCACCTGGCCAGAAGTCCTGCGCCAATCTTACGGCCTCGGGCGGCATCGCGACCAGCGCGCTGGCCTGTTCGGTGTCGGCAACATGGACGATCAACGGGTTGAAAGTCGGGCGCCCCTTGGCGTGATAGAGCCGCGCGACGGCTTCATCATCTCTCGCATCGACGGCCAGCCCGTAGACCGTTTCCGTGGGGATCGCGACCAGCCCGCCCGCTGCCAGCAGTGCCGCGGCGCGGTCCAGCCCGGCAGCGTCGGCGGTCAGGTGCTCGGTTTCTGTCCCGGGGGGCTGGGCGGTCATGACGTGGCGTTTCGGTTGCGGCAGGGTTCCGGCGTATTAGCGTATCGCAAGGGTCCGGTCGCCTTACCCGGCCCCCGCCGCGAATCCAAGCATCATCGCAGAGAGGTCCCGATGCCCTATCAGAGCCCCGTCCAGGAAATGCGCTTTCTCCTCGACAAGGTGGCGGGCTTCGAGGCGGTCCGCGCCACGGACCGTTTCGCCGAGGCCACCCCCGACATGGTCGAGGCGATCCTCACCGAGGCCGGCAAGATGTGCGACGAGGTGCTGGCGCCACTGCAGCGGGCGGGCGACCTGCACCCTGCCATGCTGGACAACGGAGTTGTCCGCACGCCGCCGGGCTTTGCCGAGGGCTATCGCGCCATTGCCGAGGGCGGCTGGATAGGCATGTCCGCCCATCCCGACAATGGCGGGCTGGGCCTGCCCATGACGCTGACAAACGCGGTCAACGACATGATGTGCGGGGCCTGCCTGGCGTTGCAGATGAACCCGCTGATGACCCAGGGCCAGATCGAGGCGCTGGAACACCACGCCGACACGGAAATCAAGGCGATCTACCTGCCGAAACTGATTTCAGGCGACTGGTGCGGCACCATGAACCTGACCGAGCCGCAGGCCGGGTCCGACGTGGGGGCCCTGCGCACACGCGCCGAGCCGAACGGCGATGGCACCTACGCGCTCACTGGCCAGAAGATCTATATCACCTGGGCCGACAATGACTTCACCGAGAACGTCTGCCACCTTGTTCTGGCGCGCCTGCCGGATGCTCCCAAGGGGACCCGGGGCATAAGCCTGTTCATGGTCCCCAGGAGGATTCCCGACAAGGACGGCAATCCGGGTGCGCGCAATTCCCTGCGCGTGGTCAGCCTTGAACACAAGATGGGTCTGCACGGCTCGCCCACCGCCGTGATGGATTACGATGGCGCCACTGGCTGGCTGGTGGGCGAACCCCAGGGCGGCATGGCAGCCATGTTCACCATGATGAACAACGCGCGCCTGGGCGTGGGCACCCACGGAATCGGCGTGGCCGAGGGCGCCTATCAGCAGGCCCTGGCCCATGCGAAGGACCGCAAGCAGGGCAAGACCGGCGGCACCGGCGCCATCGTCGAACACCCTGACGTGCGCCGAATGCTGGCCACGATGAAGGCGGATACCTTTGCCGCCCGCGCCCTCGCCTTTGCCAATGCCGTGGCGATCGACCTTGGCACGGCGACGGAGGATCCCGCGTGGCAGGCGCGCGCCGCGCTTCTGACACCCATCACCAAGACCTTCGGCACCGAGACGGGCATCCGCGTGGCCGAACTGGGCGTGCAGGTGCACGGTGGCATGGGCTATATCGAGGAAACCGGCGCCGCACAGTATTGTCGGGACGTGCGCGTTTCGGCGATCTACGAGGGGACCAACGGGATTCAGGCGATCGACCTGGTCGGGCGCAAGATGTCAGACGGGGGCGAAGCCGCCATCGCCATGATCGACGAGATCTGCGAGGGGGCCGACGCCGCCAAGGGCGCCCTGCCCGACCTGGCCCGCGATGTCTACGAGGCCGCCGAGACCCTGCGCGAGTCCGTGGAATGGCTGGGCGCCCGCGAGATGGACGACCGCCTGGCCGGGGCGGTCCCCTTCCTGATGGGCTTCGCCCGGGTGCTTGGCGGGCACTACCACCTGTCGGCGGCAAGACATGGCGACGACGGCCACGCGCGGCTGGCCCGGTTCTACATCACACGCCTGCTGCCTGAACACGCCGCCCATCTGGCCGAGGCCCGCGCAGGGGCGGCAGACCTCATGTCACTGACGCTTGACGACCTGGGCGCCTGATGGTCTGTCCGTGGCCATGAACAAGGCCATGACTGGCATCAGGTACCCGTGGGACACCGCCCCCGATCACGGCGTGGCGACCGAGATCGCCGAGGGCGTGCTCTGGCTGCGCCTGCCGCTGCCCATGGCGCTGGATCACGTTAACGTCTACGCGCTGGACGATGGCGACGGCTGGACGGTGATCGACACCGGCTTTGACAGCCGCAAGTCGCGCGGAATCTGGGACTCAATCCTTGCCGGCCCGCTCGCAGGCAAGCCCGTCACCCGTGTCATATGCACCCATCACCACCCCGACCACATGGGCCTGGCCGGCTGGTTCCAGGAGGCGGGCGCGGAGCTGGCGATGCCGCGCACCGGCTGGCTCATGGCGCGGATGCTGCAACTTGACGAACAGCCCGCCTACCCGGCCCGGTCGATTACCTTTTACCAGCGTGCCGGGATGGACCCGGCGGTGCTGGAAGCGCGCCGCGCCGAACGCCCCTTCAATTTCGCCGATTGCACCCACCCGCTGCCGCTGGGCTTTACCCGCCTGCAAGAGGGGCAGGTGATCCGCATCGGCGGACGCGATTGGGATATCCGGATGGGCAACGGCCACGCGCCGGAACAGGCAACCTTATGGTCGCGCGATGACGACCTCGTGCTGTCGGGCGACCAGTTGCTGCCCTCGATCAGCCCCAATATCGGGGTCTACCCGACCGAACCCGAGGCCGATCCGCTGGCCGAATGGCTGGACAGCTGCGCCCGGTTCCAGGACCACGCCGAGACCAGCCACCTCGTGCTGGGCGGTCACAAGCTGCCCTTCATCGGGCTGCCATTGCGGTTGACGCAATTGATCGACAACCACCACGGCGCGCTGGCCCGCCTGATGGGCCACCTGTCCGAGCCGCGCCGCGCCGGTGACTGCTTCCTGCCGATCTTCAAGCGCGAGATTTCCGGCAGCCAGTACGGGTTGGCCCTGGTCGAGGCACTGGCCCATCTCAATAACCTTTACCAGACCGGCCGCGTCACCCGCGAACTGCGCGAAGACGGCGCCTGGTGGTTTCAGGCCCGCCGAGGTCACACCGGAACGCGCGGCGGATCGGTGCAACCCGCGGTCAATCCTGTCTGAACGGGGCTGACAGGGTCACCGGAATGGGCTACATGCCGTCTTGATAGCAGTTGCACACCCGAGGATCCGACATGGCACAGCACAAGCATGGTGAAATGGACACCACCGAACACGAAAAGACCTTTCAGGGATTCGTGACCTTCACGGTGCGGACCACCATCGCGATCATCGTGGTGCTGATCTTTCTCGCGCTGATCGGCGCCTGACCGGCCCGTATCGCAGATGGACCGGCGCAAATTTCTCCTGACCGCGCCACTGGCGCTGGCGGCCTGCGGCGCACCGCGAGTCTGGGCTCCGGATGAATTTGTTGCCGCCAAGGCCTACACGCACCCCGGCCCCAAGTCGCTGACGCTTTACACCATGCGCAACACCGGCAGCGACAACGGCGCCCACACGGGGCTGCTGATCAATGCCAGCCAGCGCGTCCTGTGGGACCCGGCCGGCACCTTCGGCCACGACTCGATCCCCGAACGCAACGACGTTCACTATGGTATCACCCCGCGGATCGAGCAGTTCTACATCTCCTACCATTCGCGGATCACCTATTACACGCAGATCCAGCACGTCGAGGTCCCGCCCGCAACCGCTGCGCTGGCCTTGCGCCTGGTTCAGGAGAACGGACCGACGCCCAAGTCGTTCTGCACCGTTCACACCTCTCGCATGCTGGCGCAGTTGCCGGGGTTCGGGTTCATACGCACCACCCTCTTCCCCAATAACCTGGCCGACCAGTTCGCCAGAGTGCCGGGCGTGCAGACGCGCGAATACCGCGAGACCGACAGCGACGACAAGTCCGTCGCCGCCGCGCGCATCGACGCGGCTATCCAGACAGACCCGTAAGCCAAAGCAGACCGTATAGCGTGACCGCCCCGGCGCCGATGGCCGCCAGCACGTTGCGCGCGAAGTATCCGACCACCACCGTCGCCACGGCCGCGGCGAACCGCGGGCCGTCGGGGTCACCACCCGTCGCCCCGGGCCAGAGCACGAGCGGCGCCACCAGCCCCGGCAGGACCGCCACCGCCGTGTAGCGAAGGTGCCGCAGCACCCATTCGGGCAGGTCCGCACCGCCCAGCAAACCCAGGAAGGAAAACCGCAGCAGGAAGGTGCCGATGCCTATTGCCAGGATAATGATCCAGATCGTCGCGTCGCTCATGCCGCAGCCCTTCGGGCCTGCCACAGCTCGATCCGCGCGCCCACAGCCATGGCCGCCAGCGCCGCGACCAGCAGGCCGAGATTGTAGGGAACCCCCGCCAGCAGCAACGCCAGCGCGACCGAGGTGAACCCGGCCGCCAAGTGCGCCGCCGTCCGCATCATGGGCCCGATCAGGGCCAGGAAACAGATCGGCATCGCGAAATCCAGCGCCATCCAGGCCGGCACCCCCTCGCCCAGCCAGAGCCCAAGCGCGGTCATCGCCACCCAGCCCGGCGCGATCGGCGTGACCACCCCGAAGAAAAAGGCCATGCGCTGCGCGACCGTCCACTGCGGATATTGTTCAAAACGCACGGCGGAACAGGCAAAGCTCTGGTCCACGTTCACATAGGCGGCCAGGGCCCGCTGCCACAAAGGTGCCGCGCCAAGCCAGGGCGCCAGCCAGGCCGAATACATCGCCATGCGCAGATTGACCGCCAGCGCGGTGGCCACCACGATCAGGATCGGTGCGTTGTCCATGATCAATTGCAGGGCCGCGAATTGCGCCGCCCCCGCGAAGACCACGGTGGAAAAGGCCATGGCCTGCGGCACGCTGAGACCCGACTCGGCGGCCACCACCCCGAAGAGCAACCCGAAAGGCCCCGCGACCAGCAGGAAGGGCAGCGCATCGCGGATGCCCATCAGGTAGGTGTTTTTCGGCTTGGATCGGGCCACGGGACTGACCTATGGTTCAAGGCAATACGGTCGCGTATCGCGCTGCAGGGAGCATGGCAACCGATGACACAGCCGCTGGGCGTGATACTCGCGGGCGGACGCGGCACCCGGATGGGCGGCCGGGACAAGGCCATGGTGAGGCTGGGTGGAGAGACGCTTTTGCAGCGCGCCGTGGATCGGCTGGCCCCGCAGGTTGCCGCGCTGGCGGTGAACGCCAATTCCCGGCTCGCGACGGACCTGACGCAGCTGGCCGACAGTGTCACCGGGCACGCCGGACCGCTCGCCGGTATTCTGGCCGCGCTGGACTGGGCCGCGGCCATGGGCGCGCGGCATGTCGTGACCGTGCCCGTGGATGTGCCGTTCTTTCCCTGCGACCTTGTTCCGCGCCTGCTGCTGGCGGGGGAAAGCCACCCGGTGGGTCTGGCCATCGCGGCCGCCGAGGACGGGCTGCATCCGACATTCGGCCTCTGGCCGGTGGACCTGCGACCTGACCTGTCCGCGGCACTGGAAAACGGGGTGCGAAAAGTGACCGACTGGACCGGTGAATACGGTGCGGCGCAGGCGCATTTCCCCGCGACCGAGCCTTCGTCGTTTCTCAACGTGAACCGGCCCGAGGACCTGGCGCGGGCCGAGGCGGCGCTGGCCGCCTCGCAATGACGCCGGCGCGCGGCTTTTCAGAGGACGAGCGGCCGCGCATCGCCGCGCTCTACTGGGGGGCCTTCGGCGACAAGCTGGGCCGGGTCATGGGCCCGCGGCGGCGGGCGCTGGTCTTCCTGCAGGACGCGATGGACCCGACCCACGCGCTGACGATGCGCGACGGGTCGGGGCGCATCCAGGGCCTGGTAGGGTTCAAGACCTACCGAGGCGCCTTCGTGGGCGGCCACATCAGCGACATGGTCCGGCACTACGGCCGGCTGGGCGGCCCGCTGCGCGCCGGCGCGCTGAGCCTGCTGGAACGCGAGGTCGAGAACCACCGCTTCGTCATGGACGGGATCATCGTCGCCCCCGAGGCACGCGGACAGGGCATCGGCACCGCCCTGCTGGACGCCATCGCGCAGGAGGCCGCCGACCGGGGGTTCTCGGAACTTCGACTGGACGTGATCGACAGCAATCCGCGCGCTCGCGCGCTCTACGAACGGCAGGGCTTCGTTGTCGGGGGAGAGCACCGGCTGGGCCTGCTGCGGTACGTCTTCGGCTTTCGCTGTGCCACGACGATGATCCGCCGCGTGGGCTGAGCCGCCGACGCCACCCTGCGCACCCCGATCCGCGCGACGCGCCGCCCTGCTGTCCCGCGCGCACCCACCGACATGGCCCCCAAGGGTCGCCACTTGGCCGGACCCATTACGGCAGCTTTGCGCTGGGAGCCGGCTTTGCAAAGCGGCATCATAGCTGACAACCTTGCGGCATGGAGCAGACATTGGCTCGAGCCGCGCATCGCCGACGCGCGCGGTGGCGAAGCTGCGTTGGGTCTGAGCACTTTATGTCAGCCAAGTCCGAAAAGAACCGGAATGATTCGCGCCGCCCGGCCAAATCGCCGCCGCGTAGGGGCGCGTCGGCGATGCGCGGCGGCCTTCGGCCTTGTTCCGCGCGGAGATTGTCCGAGGCGGGCTCAAACCCGAACACCCGCGGCATCGTCGGCGCATGTCTTTTTCGGGCTGGCAGCGGTCATCCGACGCGCTTGCCCAAGGAAGCTGAACGGGTGGTCGGCCCGCCGCTTTGCCCCGGCATCTGCTGTCCGGCGGCGCCGCCTAGTCGAACGCCCCCGTCACCCGCCCCAGCAGCATGAAGGCGCGGGCGGTGCGCGTCTCTGCCAAGGCGACGATTTCCTCGTCGCTGGCTTGTTGCTCGAACCCTTCCAGCATCTGGTCGAACTTGCGCAGGAAGTGGTGCGCGGCGTCGCGAAAGATCGTGTCCTCGCGCATCCGCCCGGCCGTCAGCGCCAGCGACGAGCGGTCTCGCACCCCACCCAAGGCGGCCACGGGTTTGCCCCGCTCACCACGCGCGAATCGGCGCCAGAACTCGGGGCGCGCCCGGTCGGGGCGAAGGTCGTCCATGTAGATGCCGTCCTGGCTGAGCAGTGTCAGCACATCCTGGCTGGCCTGGATCAACTGGCGCGCGGTATGATCCTTCAGCGCGCGGCGCAGCGCGGCGAAGCCGACCTCGTCATCCTCGGTATCGGGGAAATTCAGCGCCAGGATCAGGTCCGAACGCTGCACCGGCGGGGTCATGTCCTCAGCGCTGGTGCCCAGGGCTAGCGTCGGCTGATCGTCCCCGCCCGGCCTCGGGCCAGGGGTCAACGGCGCCGCTGACGGGGCCGGCCGGGCCGACGTGAACGTCGCCAGCGTCGTCTCGGTCTTCTGCGCGGCCTGCGCGATCTCGTTGAGCTTCTTTTCCACCGTCGAATCCACGCCCGACGCACCACGGGCCTGGCGGTCGGCGACATAGGTCTGGCGCATGGCGTCCACGGCCGCCTGGAGGCGCCGCGATTCCTCGCGCACGATACGGGCAGAACGCATGGCAATGGCCGCAACCCAGATCACCGCGACAGGCAGGAAGACCGCCAGCAGCGTCATGACAAATGCAACGGTGTCCAGGCCATCGCCGCCGCTGTCGGTGGGCAGCACGACGAAGAACAGGGCCGAGGCTGCCAGCCAGCCCAGGCTGAGTAGTCCAGCGATGATCTCGACCGCCGAGACGCGCAGCCCCTCGGGCTTTTCCCCCGCTTGAAGGGCCACGTCGGCCTGGGTTGGGCGGTTCGCCATGCTGCGGGTCTCCGGCCCTAGAGGTAGGAAATGCTGAGGATCTCGTAGCTGCGGTCCCCGCCGGGCGTGCGCACCTCGACGCTGTCGCCTTCTTCCTTGCCGATCAGGGCGCGGGCGAGCGGCGACTTGATGTTAAGCCGCCCGGCCTCCAGGTCGGCCTCGTATTCGCCGACGATCTGGTAGGTTTTTTCCGCATCGGTATCCTCGTCCACGATCCCGACGGTGGCGCCGAACTTGATCGCGCCCGACATCCGGGCCGGGTCGATCACGTCGGCCAGCGACATGACACCTTCAAGTTCCTTGATGCGGCCCTCAATGAAGGACTGCTTCTCCTTGGCAGAATGATACTCGGCATTTTCGGACAGATCGCCATGCTCGCGGGCCTCGGCGATCGCCTTGATGATGGCAGGGCGCTCCTCGCTCTTGAGCTGCTTGAGCTCGGCCTGGAGCTTGTCGTAGCCGGCACGGGTCAGCGGTATCTTTTCCATCGGTCCGTCCTGAAAAGCGTGAAACTTGAAGTGAGCGTTCATAACCCCTTGGCCCACCGAGCCTCAAGGGGTGTCTCCTGCGGCAACCCTCGCCTTTCAGAATATGCGGTGATGGCGTCACCGCAAGCCCCTGCACGGGTCGCAGCGCGACAATTTAACGTCGTGTCTCGATTGCCCCGGAATGGCTGGTCCGATAACCAAGTTGGGCAAGATTGCGTGCACGACAGGGGAGCCTAGGTCATGGCCGAGATGATACGCGAATCCATGGAGTACGACGTCGTCATCGTCGGTGCCGGGCCGGCGGGCTTATCCGCCGCGATCCGGCTCAAGCAGCTTGATCCGGCGCTCGAGGTCGTGGTGTTGGAAAAGGGATCCGAGGTCGGCGCGCACATCCTGTCGGGCGCGGTGCTGGACCCCTGTGGTCTCGACGCGCTGATCCCCGACTGGAAAGAAAAGGGCGCGCCGCTGAACGTGCCGGTGCGCGACGACAACTTCTACATGCTGGGCGAGGCGGGCAAGGTGCGCGTGCCGAACTGGCCGATGCCGCCGCTGATGAACAACCACGGCAACTACATCGTCTCCATGGGCAATGTCTGCCGCTGGATGGCCGAACAGGCCGAGGAACTGGGCGTCGAAATCTTCCCCGGCATGGCCTGTTCCGAACTGGTCTATGGTGACAATGGCGAAGTGAAGGGGGTCGTCGCCGGCGTCTTCGGCCTGGAAGCGGACGGGTCCATCGGTGAAAACACCGAACCGGGCATGGAACTGCACGGCAAGTACGTCTTCCTGTCCGAGGGCGTGCGCGGCTCGCTCGCCAAGGAAGTGATGGCGAAATACGACCTGCAAGCCGGGAAAGAGCCGCAGAAATTCGGCCTCGGCATGAAGGAAATCTGGGAAATCGACCCTGACAAGCACCGTGAAGGCTCTGTCACCCACACGATGGGCTGGCCGCTGAACGGAAACGCGGGCGGCGGGTCCTTCATCTATCACCTGGAGAACAACCAGGTTTACGTGGGCTTCGTAGTGCACCTGAATTACCGCAATCCGCACCTGTACCCTTACATGGAATTCCAGCGGTTCAAGCATCACCCGATGGTGGCCGACCTGCTGAAGGGCGGCAAGCGCGTGGCGTATGGAGCGCGAGCGATATCGGAGGGCGGATACCAGTCGATGCCCAAGATGGTGGCGCCGGGCGTGGCGCTGCTGGGCTGCTCGGTGGGCATGGTCAACGTGCCGCGCATCAAGGGCAACCACAACGCCATGCTGTCGGGCAAGGCCGCGGCCGAGGCCGCCTTTGACGCGATCGAGGCCGACCGCGCCGGTGACGAGTTGACCGCCTACGAGGACGAGGTGCGCACCGGCGCCATCGGGCGCGATCTCAAGAAGGTGCGCAACGTGAAACCGATGTGGTCCAAGTGGGGGCTGAGCGCCTCGCTCGCCCTTGGCGGGGTCGACATGTGGACCAACAACCTCTTCGGGCTGAGCCTTTTCGGCACCATGAAACACGGCAAGTCCGACGCCGAGGCGACGGAACCCGCGGACAAGCATCAGCCCATCGACTACCCCAAACCCGACGGCAAGCTGTCCTTCGACCGGCTGACGAATGTCAGCTACTCGATGACCAACCACGAGGAAAACCAGCCGGTGCATCTGACACTGCGGGACGCAAACGTCCCCGTCGCAGTGAACCTGCCGAAATATGCCGGCCCATCGGCGCGCTATTGCCCCGCCGGGGTCTACGAGTTCGTGGAAAAGGACGGTCAACAGCAGTTCGTGATCAATTTCCAGAACTGCGTGCATTGCAAGACCTGCGACATCAAGGACCCCAGCCAGAACATCCACTGGACGGTGCCGCAGGGCGGTGACGGACCGAACTATCCTAACATGTGACCGCGGCGGGGCCGGTGATCGGGCACTGACCTGCGCAATCCCCCGCCGCACGGCCCGGTTGTGATTTGCCCCCGCCGGGGCAGCGCTATACTCATGACGTGCCAAGACGTCCGGAGAGAGAGTACCGTGCCCAGATCCCTCAGCCTTGCAATGATCGCCGCCATCGCCCTTTCGGGACCGGTCGCCGCCAATCCGGACCTGGGCGCCTACCTCGCCGCCCGGCAGGCCGGCCTGACACAGGACTACGACGCGGCGGCCACCTATTTCGGCAAGGCGCTGACGCGCGACCCCGGCAACCCTGTCCTGCGCGAGAACACCCTGACCGCGCAGATCGCGGTTGGCCGGGTCCAGGACGCGCTGCCGGTGGCGCAGGCCATGCTGGCGGACGGACAGAACGGGCAGATGGCCAACCTGGTCCTGCTGGCCGAGGCTGCCCGGACCGAGGACTGGGACCGTGTTTTCGACCTGCTGGAAGCCGGACAGGAAGTCGGCCCAATGATCGACGGGTTGACCCAGGCCTGGGCCTTCGTCGGCAAGGGCCGAATGGACGCCGCGCTGGACGCTTTCGACGAGATGGTCGATACCCCCGGGCTGCGCTCTTTCGGCTATTTGCACAAGGCCGCGGCGCTGGCTCAGGTCGGCGACCTGGAAGGGGCCGACGCGATCCTGTCCCTCCCACCCGCGCAAGGCGTGGTGCCCACCCGTGCCTCCATTCTGACCCATGTGCAGGTGCTCTGCCGCCTCGGCCGGTTCGAGCGCGCGCAGCAAGTGCTCGACGACAGCTTCGGCCAGAACACGGCGCCCGAACTGCGCGCCATCCGCGAACAGGTCGCCGCAGGGGTTGTGCCGCCGCGGGCCGGGCTGGCCGATACCCCGTCCGAGGCCATCGCACATCTTTTCCTCAGCCTGGCCGAGGCGCTGCAGGGCGGCGAGGCCGAGCCCTCCTACTTGCTGATGTATGCCCAGGCGGCTACCCATGTTGACCCTGATCGGGCGAGCGCGCATGTCATGGCCGCTCGGCTGCTGGCCGAGCTCGGCCAGCACGATCTGGCCGCCGCCACCTTTGCCCGGGTCGACCCCAGCGACCCTGCTTTCCTGACTGCCGAGCTGGGCCGGGCCGAGGCCCTGCGCGCCCAGGGCCGCACCGAGGCCGCGATAGAGGCGCTTTCGCAGTTGGCCCGCCATCACGGTGACGCCGCGCTGGTGCATGCCTCGCTGGGCGATATCCACCGCGAAGCCAAGGACTATGCCGCGGCCAATACCGCCTATGACAGGGCGCTTTCCCTCTACGGGCCGGATGACCCCTCGCGCTGGTGGGTCACCTATGCCCGCGGCATCACCCACGAGCGGCTGGACCAATGGGACAGCGCCGAGGCCGATTTCCGCGCCGCGCTGCGCCTCAAACCCGGCCAGCCCTCGGTGCTCAACTACCTGGGATACTCCATGGTCGAGATGGGCGAGAACCTGGACGAGGCGCTGGCCATGATCGAACAGGCCGCCGCGGCCCGCCCCGACAGCGGCGCAATCATCGACAGCCTGGGCTGGGTCCTGTTCAAGCTGGGACGCTACGACGAAGCGGTAAAACACATGGAACGGGCGGTTGAGCTGGAGCCGGTCGACCCGATCGTCACCGACCACCTGGGCGATACCTACTGGATGGTGGGCCGAGAGATCGAGGCCCGCTTCCAGTGGCGCCGGGCGCTGTCCTTCGACCCCGAGCCGGAACTGGCCGAACGCATCCGCCGCAAGCTTGAGGTCGGCCTCACGGCGGTGATGCGCGAGGAGGGCCAGGCACCGGCGGACATGGCCTATGAGACCGACTGAGACCGCGCCGCTGACGGAACCGGCCCCGGCGAAGCTGAACCTCTGCCTGCATGTCACCGGGCAGCGCGCCGACGGCTATCACCTGCTTGACTCGCTCGTCGCCTTCACCTCGGTGGGCGACCACGTCACGGCAACCCCGGCCGAGCGGTTGACCCTGAGCATCGACGGGCCCTTTGCCCCCGGCCTGTCGTCGGCGGCCGAGAACCTGGTGCTGCGGGCGGCGCGGTTGCTGGACCCGGATCGCGGCGCCCATGTCCACCTGCACAAGGCCCTGCCCGTCGCCGCCGGGATCGGTGGCGGCTCGGCGGATGCGGCAGCGACCCTGCGGGTCCTGTCGCGGCTCTGGGACCTGCCCCTGCCTGACCCAGCGAGCGTTCTGGGCCTGGGCGCCGATGTGCCCGCCTGCCTTCACCCCGGGCTGCTGCGGATGCGCGGGATCGGCCAGGACCTGACCCGCCTGGGCGACCTGCCCTCGCTGCCACTGCTGCTGGTCAACCCCGGCGTCGCGCTATCCACGCCCGCTGTTTTCGACGGCCTTGAAACCAAGACCAACCCGCCCGTGGACGACGCGATGCCCGCGCCGACGGAGACCGAGGCCTGGGTGGGCTGGCTGGTGCGCCAGCGCAATGACCTCGCCGCCCCGGCCATCGCGGCGCAGCCGGTAATCGGCAGGGTGCTGGACGCGCTCGCGGCCCGCCCCGGCGCCCGGCTGGCCCGCATGTCAGGCTCGGGCGCCACCTGTTTCGCGATTTTCGCGGACCCGGCCCAAAGGGATGCCGCGACCGAGGCTCTTCGCGCCGCCCAGCCGGACTGGTGGATCATGCCGACAGGTGAATGGGCCCGGTGAGGCGGGCGCGTCTTCAACGCACCCGTTCGACCACGTAGTCGGCCAGGTCGATCAGGATGTCGCGGATCGCATGGTCTGGCAGGTCGGCCAACGCCGCCTTGGCGCGGTCGGCCCAAGCCAGCGCCTCCGTACGGGTGGCCCCGATGGCCCCGTGCCGCTCCAGCAGGGCCAGCGCGGTATCCAGGTCATCCGACTCCTGCCGGCCCTTCTCGATGGTGCGCTGCCAGAAGGCGCGCTCCTCGTCATCAGCCGCCGCCACGGCCTTGATCAGCGGCAGCGTCAGCTTGCGCTCGCGGAAATCGTCGCCGATGTTCTTGCCGGTGGCGTCACTGCCCGCGTAGTCGAGGATGTCGTCAACCATCTGGAAGGCAATGCCCAGCGCGTCGCCATAATCGAACATGGCCCGGACACGCGCCTCGTCCTGGCCCGCGATCACGCCGCCCACCTCCATCGCCGCCGCGAACAACGCCGCCGTCTTGCCACGCACGATATGCAGGTAGGTTTCTTCGGTGGTGGCCAAGTCGCGCGCGGCCGTCAGTTGCAGCACCTCGCCTTCGGCGATGGTCGCGGCGGCGCTGGACAGTATGCGCAGCACCCTCAGCGAACCGGTCTCGGTCATCAACTGGAAGGACCGCGCGAAAAGATAGTCCCCCACCAGCACGGACGAGGTGTTGTCCCACAAAAGGTTCGCAGTGGGCCGCCCGCGCCGCTGCGCGCTTTCGTCAACCACGTCGTCGTGCAGCAGCGTGGCGGTGTGTATGAACTCGACCGTGGCCGCCAGGTGCACGTGGTGCGGCCCGTCATAGCCACACATCCGCGCGGCCCCCAGTGTCAGAAGTGGGCGCAGGCGCTTTCCGCCGGCCTCGACAAGATGCGCCGTGACCTCTGGAATGCGTGGCGCGTGTTCAGAGGCCATGCGCGCGCGGATCATGGCGTTGACCTGGTCCATGTCACCGGCCAGCGCCTCGGCCAGGCGCTCCTGCGGTTTGGTGGCGGCATCGAGACTCATGAACTCTCCGTCAAATGCTCGACAAAGGCGCGGGTTTCGCCTTAGGTCAGTGGGATGAAGGAACTTCTGCGCAGCAACGACCCAACCGTGATCGCCTTCGCCAAGGCCCTGCTGGACGGCGAAGGTATAGAGATCTTCGAATTGGACGTAAACATGAGCGTCCTCGAAGGCAGCATCGGCATTTTGCCGCGCCGCATCATGGTGCGGGCGTCGGATCATTTCATGGCCGCGTCCATCCTGCGGGACAATGACATCGACCTCGGCCAGTGATCCCGGGACCGGCGACGCGGCGGGGATGACGCGTGACGCCTTCCTCGGCGGTCGCCTGACCCTGATACAACCTGCGCGCGGCTATCGCGCCGGGGTCGACCCGGTGTTGCTGGCGGCTGCAATCCCCGCACGGGCCGGCCAATCGGTGCTGGACCTGGGTTGCGGCGTGGGCGCGGCGCTCTTTTGTTTGGCTACGCGTGTGCCCGGGCTGACCTTGACCGGCGTGGAATTGCAACCCGATTATGCCGCGCTGGCGCGGGACAATGCCGCGCTCAACGGCTTTGACGCCCGGATCGAGGCGGTCGACCTGCGCGCCCTGCCGCGTGACCTGCGCGACCGGGCCTTCGACCATGTGATCGCCAATCCGCCTTATTTCGACCGCCGCCAGGGCACAGCCTCGGCGGTGGCAGGGCGCGAGACGGCCTGCGGCGGCGACACGCCCCTGTCCGACTGGATCGAGACCGCGACGCGGCGCCTGGCGCCCCGGGGCTACCTCACCCTGGTCCAGAAAGCCGACCGCCTGCCAGAGCTGCTGGGCGCCATGGATCACCGGCTTGGCAGCATCACGGTCTGGCCGGTGGCGGGCCGCGCCGGTCGCCCTGCCGACCGTGTCCTCATCTGCGCACGCAAGGAAGGGCGCGCGCCCTTCCGGCTGCTGGCGCCGCTGGTTCTGCATGCCGGCCCGACGCACGACAGCGATGCCGAGGACCATACCGAACAGGTCCACGAGGTGCTGCGGAATGGCGCCGCCTTGCCGATGATCGGTTAACCTTTCAGCAAGGCTTTGCTGTTTTCCTCCAACAAGACGCTTGGCCGGGCCGGTTTTCTGCCTTGCGGCGTGACAGGCGCCGTAAGGTATGATGCACTCTCGGAACAACTCAACCGCATGGAGGACCCAAATGAGCATGATGTCACATCTTCAGGAGCTCAAGAGAAAGCATGACCAACTGTCCGAAGCCGTTGAGACCGCCCAGCGCGCGCCGGGGAGCGACGACCTCGAAGTCGCGCGCATGAAGAAGCAGAAACTGCAACTCAAGGAAGAAATCGCCCGCCTGGAAGAGCGGGCCTGATGACCCTGCGAGATTGAAACAGAAAAGGCCGCCCCCTCGGGCGGCCTTTGTCGTTTCACGGTCGTCGCCGCGCACCATTGCGACTCAGACGAAGAACTGACCGCCATTGGCCGAAATGGTCGAGCCATTGACGAAACTGGAATCGTCGGAGGCCAGGAAGGCCACGCAGCGGGCGATTTCCTCGGGTTCGCCCAGGCGGCCCGCAGGAATCTGGCTGATGATCGCTTCGCGCACCTTTTCGGGCACGGCCATGACCATCTCGGTCGCGATGTAGCCGGGGCAGACGGCATTGGCGGTGATGCCCTTGGCCGCGCCTTCCTGGGCCAGTGACTTTATGATGCCAAGATCACCCGCCTTCGTGGCAGCATAGTTGACCTGCGCGAACTGGCCCTTCTGGCCGTTGATCGAGGAGATCACGATGACCCGGCCGAAACCGCGCTCGCGCATCCCCGGCCAGACCGGGTGCACGGTGTTGAAGACACCGGTCAGGTTGGTGTCGATGACCTGGGACCACTGTTCCGGGGTCATCTTGTGGAAAGGGGCGTCCTTGGTGATGCCCGCGTTGGCCACGACCACCTCGACCGGGCCGAGATCGGCCTCCACCTTTTCGATGCCGGCCTTGGAATCGTCATAGTCGGCGACGTTCCACTTGTAGGTCTTGATGCCGGTTTCCTCGGTGAACTTGGCGGCTGCCTCGTCATTGCCGGCATAGGTCGCGGCGACCTCGTAGCCCTCTTGCTTGAGCTTCTTTGAAATGGCGGCGCCGATGCCGCGGCTGCCCCCTGTCACCAGTGCAACTCGTCCCATGGTCTTTCTCCTCCTTCAGGGGATGGTTCGGGGCACCCTCCAAGGGCTGCCCCCTTTTTCCGTGTCGGCGTCCTCAGCGCTCGACGCAGAGCGCGACACCCATGCCACCACCAATGCAGAGGGTCGCCAGACCCTTCCTGGCGCCGCGGCGCTTCATTTCGAACAGCAGGGTGTTCAGGACCCGTGCGCCCGAAGCGCCGATCGGATGGCCGATGGCGATGGCGCCGCCGTTCACGTTCACGATCTCGGGGTTCCAGCCCATGTCCTTGTTCACGGCGCAGGCCTGGGCGGCGAAGGCCTCGTTCGCTTCGACAAGGTCAAGGTCGCCGACCGACCAGCCGGCCTTGTCGAGCGCCTTGCGGCTGGCATGGATCGGGCCGACGCCCATGATCGAGGGATCCAGCCCGGCGGTTGCATAGCTGGCGATGCGGGCCAGCGGCTCGATGCCGCGCTTCTCGGCCTCGTCGGCACTCATCAGGAGTGTCCCGGCGGCACCATCATTCAGCCCCGAGGCATTCGCGGCCGTTACCGATCCGTCCTTGGTGAAGGCCGGGCGCATCTTCTCCATCGCCTCGATCGTGGCACCGTGGCGGATGTACTCGTCCTTGTCGACCACGATGTCGCCCTTGCGGGTCTTGACTGTGAAGGCGACGACCTCGTCGTCGAACTTGCCGGCGGTCTGGGCGGCCTCGGCCTTGTTCTGGCTGGCCAGCGCGAATGCGTCCTGCTCGTCACGGGAAATCTGCCACTGCTCGGCCACGTTTTCGGCGGTCTGCCCCATGTGATAGCCGTTGAAGGCATCCCAGAGCCCGTCGCGGATCATCGTGTCGATGTATTTCATGTCGCCCATCTTGTGCCCCTGGCGCAGATTGGCCGCATGGGGCGACATCGACATGTTTTCCTGTCCGCCGGCGGCCACGATTTGCGCATCGCCCAGCATGATGTGCTGGGCACCCAGCGCTACGGCCCGAAGACCCGAGCCACAGACCTGGTTGATGCCCCAGGCGGCGCTTTCCTTGGGCAGGCCGGCATTGACATGCGCCTGCCGGGCCGGGTTCTGGCCCTGGGCGGCGGTCAGCACCTGGCCAAGGATCGTTTCCGAAACCTCGCCCTTGTCAACGCCGGCCCGCTCGACAAGGGCTTCCAGCACGGCGGTGCCAAGATCGTGGGCGGGGGTGTTGGCAAAGGAACCGCCGAAGCTGCCCACTGCGGTGCGGGCGGCTGATGCGATAACGACATTGGTCATGGATGAGTCCTCTCTTGATCCGTCAGGTTTGGCGGACAGGACCCGGACGCGGACACGGAATCACGCGGGCCCGAACCCGCCATTTGCCCCCTCATAGGATGTCCATACTGCGTCCGCAACATGGATTGCAGAGCGGTCGAGCAATCTTGTTTCAATATCGCCACCTGAAACGTTCATATCCGAAAGCGCGGAACGCCATAGTAGTAGCCCTGAAGGCAATCGACGCCAAAGCGGGTCACGACCTCGGCCTCGCGGGCGGTTTCGACCCCCTCGGCGACGGCGAACATCTCGAACTGATGGGCGATGGTGATCAGCGCTTCGGCGATTACCTGGTTGTCCGGGTCCTGGTCGATGGCCCGGACAAAGCAGCTGTCCACCTTCACCAGATCGAAGAAGAAATCCTTGAGGTGGCGAAAAGCGGTCAGCCCCGCGCCGAAATCATCCAGCCCGAAGGCCACGCCGAGGGGCTGCATCTCTTCCATGAAGCGGATGACGACCTCTGGCAGCTGCATGGCGCTGGCTTCGTTGATTTCCAGGATCAGACGATGGCCAAGGTCCGGGTCGTCGTGCAACGCCTTGTCGAGTACGCGTCGCCAGGCCCCGTCGCCCAGGGACCGGGCCGAGACGTTCACCGCCAGCCGCACGCCCGGTACTTCCCGCAACCGCGCAAAACCGAGGGCCAGCGCGGCGCAATCGATATCTCTGCCGACACGGTCATCCTCAATCCGGTCCATGAACTGGGCTGCCGGGATGATACGACCGGTCTCGTCGAGAACGCGGATCAGACCCTCGTGAAAGGCCACCTTGCCGCCCGGCCCCGCCAGGACCACCGGCTGGAAGGCCAGCGCACAGTGATCCTGCGCCAGGGCGTCGCGCACCATTCCCATGACATCCCTGTCGCGCACGCTGATCGCGTAGTCCAGCGGGTCCTTGGGCACCTGGTCGTCAAGCGCGGATCGGGAAAGATCAAAGGCGGGCATCGGCCCCTCCGTTCTCGGCCCTCCCGATTTGCCAGTGCCGCCGTTAAGGGGTGGTAAAACAGGACCGTTTACGTTGAATTGTCGCGACAAGGAGGCGCGATGGAACGCTGCGGATGGGCCGGGCCCGATCAGATCTACCTCGAGTACCACGACACCGAATGGGGCGTGCCCGAGCGTGACAGCCGGGCGCTTTGGGAAAAACTGGTCCTGGACGGTTTCCAGGCCGGCCTCAGCTGGATCACCATCCTGAAGAAGCGCGAGAATTTCCGTGCCGCCTTCGAGGGCTTCGAGCCTGAGATCATCGCCGGCTGGGGCGATGCCGAGGTATCCCGCCTGCTGGCGGACCCCGGCATCATTCGCCACCGCGGCAAGATCGAGGCCACCGTCTCCAACGCCCGCGCCTACCTGGAGATCGAGGATTTCTCGGGCTTCTGCTGGTCCTACGTAGGCGGCGCGCCACTCCAGAACCGCTGGGCCAGCCTTGCCGACGTACCGGCCGCCACGCCGCTGTCAACGCGGATGTCAAAGGACCTGAAAAAGGCCGGGTTCAAGTTCTGCGGTCCGACCACCGTCTATGCCTGGATGCAGGCCTGCGGACTGGTCAATGACCACCTTGTCTCCTGCCCGCGCCACGCCCCCTGTGCGGCCATGGCCTAGGCGGACGGCTTGCCCGCTGATCCCGCCCCGCTACCTGCAAGGGGTCGCAGAACGGGAACCGGAACATGACCACGCCACCTACACGCCGCCCCGAAGGTCTTTCGGTGCCGAGCCGCAGGCTGGGCCGCTCGGCGCGCATGGGCGGGCTGGCAATGGGGCTGGCGGGCCGCATGGCACGCGACGGGCTGGTCGGCCTTGGCCGCGGCCAACGCCCCGACCGGCGCGCCTTGCTACTGACCCCGGCCAACCTGCATCGCATCACCAACGAGCTGGCCCGGATGCGCGGCGCGGCCATGAAGGTGGGGCAACTGGTCTCGATGGATGCCGACACAGTCCTGCCGCCCGACCTCGCGCAGATCATGGCCCGCTTGCGCGACGGGGCCGACTTCATGCCGCCAAAGCAGCTGAAATCAGTGCTTACCTCCGCCTGGGGGCCGGACTGGCTGCGCCGCGTCGAACAGTTCGACGTACGCCCCATCGCAGCGGCCTCGATCGGGCAGGTCCACAAGGCACGGCTGAAGGACGGGCGCACCGTCGCCGTCAAGGTGCAGTATCCCGGCATCGCCCGCAGCATCGACAGCGACGTGGCCAACGTCGGCAGCCTGGTCCGCCTGTCCGGGCTTGTCCCTCGCGGGCTGGACCTGGCCCCGCTGCTGGAGGAGGCGCGCAGGCAGTTGCACGCGGAAACCGACTATGCCGCCGAGGCCGCGCAGATGACCCGGTTCGCCGATCTGCTGGACAGCGACCCCCGGTTCGCTCTGCCCCGCCCTGTGCCCGCGTTCACGACGAAGACTGTACTGACTATGGATTTCGTCGCAGGTCGGCCCATCGAAGCGCTGGAGAATGCGCCTCAGGCCAGCCGCAACCGGGTGGTCGAAGCCCTTTTCGACCTGCTACTGCGGGAAATCTTCGAATTCGGGCTGGTCCAGACCGACCCGAATTTCGCCAACTACCGTCACGACCCGGAGACCGACCGAATCGCCCTACTGGATTTCGGCGCCACGCGCGCCTTGGCCCCCTGGGTGGCCCCCGCTTACGGCGCGCTGATCCGCGCGGGGCTGGCAGGCACGCGCGACGACATGATCACGGCGGCCCGCAGGCTCGGCCTGCTGGACGACACCCTGCGCCACGACCACCGTGACCGCGTCATCGCCATGATCGAAACCGCCTTCGATGACTTGCGCCGGCACCCCGTCTACGATTTCTCCGATCAGGGCCTTGCCCGCACTCTTCAAGCCGAAGGCATGGCGCTGGCGCAAGAGGGCCTCGCCCCCACCCCGCCAGCGGCCGACGTGCTGTTCCTGCAACGAAAGATCGGCGGGCTCTACCTGCTGGCCGCGCGACTGGGCGCGCGCGTTGCCCTGCATGACCTGCTGGACCGGCACCTGCCCTGATCACCAGCGCCTGAGCGCATCCTCGTCCTCGTCCCGCGCGGCGACCCAGTCAGCCCCCGCGCCGCTGCGCTCCTTCTTCCAGAAGGGTGCCCGGGACTTCAGGTAGTCCATCAGGAAATCCGCCGCTTCGAAGGCATCCTTGCGATGACGCGACGCGGTAGCGACCATCATGATCACCTCGCCCGGCGTCAGCGCGCCGTGGCGGTGAATGATCAAGGCATCCGCCAGGTCCCAGCGGCGCATGGCCTCGTCGCGGATCTGGCCCAGCGCCTTTTCCGTCATGCCCGGGTAATGCTCGATCTCCATCGCCTGCAACCCGCCATCCACGTCGCGCACCAGGCCGGAAAAACTGACGACAGCCCCCGCGCGGTCTACCGCCGCGGAAAAAGCGTTCAGCTCGACACCGGGATCGAAGACATCGGACTGGACCCGGATTCTCATGTCTTCATCCCCCGGTCATCGGCGGGAATAGAGCGACCTCGCGCACGCCGTCCAGCGAATCCGTGAACTCCGCCAATTCCTGGTCCAGCGCCACGCGAAGCGCAGAAATGTCCGCAAGGGCCACCGCATAGCGTTCTTCGCGCCCGCGCAACTCCTCGACCAGCTCGGCCACGGTGGCGGCGTCGGTCTGCACCTCCTCGCGTGGCCGGCCGATGCGTTCGCGGACCCAGGCGAAATAGAGCACCTGCATGGCTACCCCTTCAAATGCGGCAGGGACTTGCGAAAGTAGTCCCCACCCGTGACAAGTGTCAGAACCATCGCCGCCCAGAGCAGCAGGATTCCAATCCACCAACTGTATATCATGCCGTGGTATTTCCAGAGGATGCCGTTCTCATCCGGCACGGTCCCGTCCAGGATCGCGAAAACCGTTTCCGCGTCCATCCCCTCTGTCTGCATGGCAAAATAAGTCTGGAAGGCGCCCGTGGAGAACAGCACCGCGATGGCGGTCATCTGCGCGGCGGTTTTCCACTTGGCCAGCCGCGTGACCTTGAGCGTCCCGGCCGTGTCCCCCAGGAATTCGCGCAAACCGCTGACAAAGGTCTCGCGGAAAAGGATCAGCGTCGCAGGTAGCAGGATCCACGGGTCCATGCCGGAAAACCCGCAGATGACCAGCAACGCGATCACCACCATGGCCTTGTCCGCGATCGGGTCCAGCATGGCGCCGAACTTCGACTCCTGGCTCCAGGCCCGGGCCAGGTAGCCGTCGATCCAGTCTGTCACCGCGGCCACCGAAAACAGCGCGAGCGCGATCCAGTCCGCCCAGGGCCTGGCAAAATATAGGAACAGGACCGCGACGCCGGGCGCAGCCAGCAGGCGAAGAACCGTCAGGATATTCGGCAGGGTCCATTTCATACCCGTTTCCTAGCGCCATTCCCCGCCCCACGCCACACCCCCCGCTTCTTTGGGTCGAAAATACCGCGGGGGTTTGGGGGCTGGCCCCCAAACCCGAGGAGGAGCAGCGCGACGACGAGGTGCCCTGCGTGCCGCAGGCACACTTTTCAGTCAGCCCTTCTCGTGGAAATGCCCGTGGATCGTCTCGGCCATGGCCTCCGAAATCCCGTCCACCACCTTGAGATCCGCCAGTGCCGCGCGCCCCACCGCCTTGGCCGAGCCGAAATGCGCCAGAAGCGCCCGCTTGCGCGCCGCGCCCACGCCGGGGATATCGTCCAGCGGTGTGGCCCCCACCGCCTTGGCCCGCTTGGCACGATGGGTGCCGATGGCAAACCGATGCGCCTCGTCGCGCAGGCGCTGGATGAAATAGAGCACCGGGTCGTTATGGCGCAGTGCCATGACCGGCTTGCCGGTCCGGTGGAATTCCTCCTTGCCATGGTCGCGGTCAGGCCCCTTGGCCACGCCGACCATCGGCACGTCCCCCACACCCAGTTCCTCCATGATCTGGCGCACGGCACTGACTTGGCCCGCGCCGCCGTCGATCAGTAGCAAGCCCGGCCACTGCCCGGACCGACGGTCTGGATCTTCCTTCAACAAGCGCTTGAACCGCCGGGTCAACACCTCTTTCATCATGCCGAAATCGTCGCCCGGCGTCAGGTCGTCCCCCTTGATGTTGAACTTGCGATACTGGCCCTTCTCGAACCCCTCGGGCCCGGCCACGATCATCGCACCGACCGCGTTCGTGCCCTGGATATGGCTGTTGTCATAGACCTCGATGCGCTGCGGCACCTCGCCCAGGTCGAAGGCCTCGGCCACGCCCTTGAACAATTTGCCCTGCGTTGCCGTCTCGGACATCTTTCGGGCGAGGCTCTCGCGGGCATTGCGCAAGGCCCCGCCGACAAGGTCGGCCTTCTCGCCGCGCTGCGGGACCGTGATCTCGACCTTGCGACCGGCCTTCTCGGCCAGCGCCCGGCCCAGCAGATCCGCGTCATCGACTCCGTGCGACAACAACAGCTGCCGCGGCGGCTCGCGCTGGTCGTAGAACTGCGCGACAAAGGCCTGCATGACCTCGGCGGCGTCCTCCTCGCCAGTCACGCGGGGATAGTAGTCGCGGTTGCCCCAGTTCTGGTTGGCCCGGATGAAGAAGACCTGTACGCAGGCCTGTCCGCCCTCGGTATGCAGTGCGATGATGTCGGCTTCGGCCACGCCTTGCGGGTTGATACCCTGTGCGGTCTGCACCGAGCTAAGCGCGCGGATGCGGTCGCGCAGTGCGGCGGCGCGCTCGAACTGCATCTCTGCGGCGGCCTGTTCCATCTGCGCGGCCAGCGCCGCCTGCATCTCGGTCGACTTGCCCCGCAGGAAGCGTTCGGCATCCCGCACGAGCGCGGAGTAATCCTCGCGGCTGATCTTGCCGACACAGGGTGCGCTGCACCGCTTGATCTGGTACAGCAAACAGGGCCGCGTCCGGGTTTCGTAGTCGCTGTCGGTGCAGGTGCGCAGCAGGAACGCCTTTTGCAACGTGTTCAGCGTGCGGTTGACCGCCCCGGCACTGGCGAAAGGGCCGTAATAGGCGCCCTTCTGTTTCTTGGCACCACGATGCTTGCCGATGCGCGGAAAGTCATGATCCTTGGCCACAAGGATGTTGGGGAAGGATTTGTCATCCCGCAGCAGCACGTTGTATTTCGGCTTGAGCTGCTTGATCAGGTTCTGTTCCAGCAGCAGCGCCTCGGTCTCGGTCGCCGTGGTCAGGAACATCATCGAGGCGGTTTCGCGGATCATGCGCGCGATGCGGGGAGAATGCCCGGTGGGCCGCACGTAGTTGCCGACACGCGCCCTCAGGTTGCGCGCCTTTCCGACGTATAGCACCTGGCTCTGGGCATCCAGCATCCGGTAGACGCCGGGGCTGGCGTCCAGGGTCTTCAGGTAGGCATGGATGACCTGCGCGCCGGTCCGGGTTGGGCTCTCCGCATCGTTCATGGGCCTAGCTTATGATTCTGGTGACGGCCTGCAATGACCCAGCGCGGGGATCAAGCGGCAACATACCCACCGTTCCTGTGGACAACCCCGTGGGCAAGGTTTTGGGCATCGGGAATTTCCCTTGTTTCATGACGATTTCGTAACCTTGCTCAATTTTTGGGCAAACCCCCAACTAACTGATTAAAGTGGATATTTTTTTATCCCCAACGCAAGCTTCTGAGTTTGTTACAGAATTGTTAAGCCGCATCCGCCCGGTCCGGCGCCCGTGCACAACTTGCCGCGCGATCATTCCGGCCCGAGCACGTCCGGCGTCTTCCAGGCCAGGTGCTGGCCGCCGTCGATGCACAGGAGTTGCCCCGTCACTGCCGGCGCATCGAGGAAATACCCCAGCGCCGCGGTGATGTCCGCCGGGTTCGATCCGCGCTCGAGCACGGTGGCGGCACGCTGTCGCGCAAAATGTTCGGCGCTCTGGCGCGCGCCCTGCATGGTCGGCCCCGGCCCGATGGCGTTGACGCGCACCCGCGGCGCCAGGGCTTGTGCCGCCGTCTGGGTGAAGGCCCAGAGTCCCATCTTGGCGATGGTGTAGCTCATGAAGGCCGGGGTCAGCTTGCGCACCCTCTGGTCAACCATGTTTACCACCAAGGTGCGCGCCCGCGGCTCGCCATTGGCATCGGTTTCCGCATCGGGCGCCTGGTCAGCCAACGCCTGTGTCAGCACGACCGGCGCGCGCAGGTTGGAGTCCAGGTGCCTGTCCCAGCTGTCCCGGGTGATCGTGTCGATCTGGTCGTATTCGAAGACCGAAGCGTTGTTCACAAGGCAACTGACCTGCCCCAGCGCCTGGACCGCCCGCGGCAGCAGGGCCTGCGTGGCGTCCTCGGACAGAAGGTCGGCCTGTAACGCGACGGCGCGGCGGCCCATGCCCTCGATCTGTGCCACGACGTCTTCGGCGCCCTGCGCGCTACCGTTGTAATGCACGGCCACATCCAGACCGCGCCCGGCCAGATAGAGCGCCATCGCACGTCCGAGGCGCTTTCCGCCCCCGGTGATCAAGGCCACACCCGTCATAGAACCACCCCTACATAAGTGACGTAAAGCACGCAGAACGCGATCCCCCAGACCCGGTTGATGTTCCTGCCGAAGAACACGAAAGGCACGAGGATCAGGGACGCGCCCAGCATGACCCAGAGATCAAAGCGCAGGATTTCAGGGGACACCGGGATCTCACCCACCAGGGCGGCCACGCCGATGATCCCCAACAGGTTGAACATGTTCGACCCGATGACATTGCCTAGGGCCACGTCGGCCTGCCGGCGCAGCGCCGCCACGACTGTGGTCGCCAGTTCGGGCAGGGACGTACCCACGGCCACCAGCGTCAGCCCGATGGCCGTTTCCGAAACGCCGAAATCCCGGGCTATGTTGCTGGCCCCGTCCACCAGCAGGTTGGCGCCCAACGGGAGCCCGATCAGCCCCAGCGCCAGGAACAGGATGATCCTGGGCCACGGCAGGTTGGGGTCCGCGCCCTCCAGGTCCTCGACGGCACCGGCCGGCGCCTCGGCGTCGGCCTTGCGGTGATCGTTGGCCGCGCGGGCCGCATGGATCAGCATCGCCGCCAGGGCCGTCAGCAGGATCAGACCCGATATCCAGTCGAACCGTCCGCGAAAGGCCAGCGCGATGAACAGGACGGTCGCCCCGATCATCTGCATGTAGCTATCGCGCGAGTTGCAGGCACCCGTGTGCATCACCGTCAGCAGCGCCGGCACACCAAGGACCATCAGCACGTTCGCGGTGTTCGAGCCGACCACGTTGCCCAGCGCCAGCCCCGGCACACCGTCCCAGATCGCCTGCACCGAGATCAGCAGCTCGGGGGCCGAGGTGCCGAAGGCCACGATGGTCAACGACACGATCAGGGCCGGGATGCCGATACGCAGCGACATGTTGACAGCGCCCTTGACCAGGCTGTCCCCGGCGAGCAACAGGATCAGCAGGCCCAGCCCGGTGTAGACCCAGTCCATCAGCATCAGCCACGCCCCTTGCAGTCACAGGGTTTGCCGAAGGTGTATCTGCCACACTTGGAGCACTTGGCCGCCGAGAGCCTGTCCTGCGCCCGGCGCACGACACGCGGCGCACGAAGCTTGCCGAACATGCCCAGCACGCCGATGAAGACGAGGAAGATAAGAACGATCTTGGAAATCACGTCAGAGGCCGAAACGGGCGTAGGCGGCCCGCTCCTCCAGCCCGGCGATGGCGTCGTCGGTAAACTGCGTGCCGAACCGCTGGAGCAGCCCGCGCTTTTGCCCGTAGCGGCGAAAACGGACCTTGTCGCCGAACTTCTCTTTCATGACCGGGACAAGCTGGCCCAGGGCGTCGGCAAGGCCGACCTCGACGGACTGCCGCCCGACCCAGACGTCCCCCGTGAAAAGGTCTTGCCCCTCGGGCAGCTTGCCCGAGCGGCGTTCCGTGACGTGGTCCTTGAAGTAATCATGCATCTCGTCGAGCATCGCGCGCAGGCGCTGCACGTCCGCGGGCTTCTCGGGCTGAAAGGGGTCCATGAAGCTTTTCGATTTCCCGGCGGTATGGACACGGCGCTCCACGCCGACCTTGTCCAGCGCCTGCGGCAGGCCGAAACTCGCCGCGATCACGCCGATCGAACCGACGATGGAGCCACGATCAACGTGGATTTCCTGCCCCGCGGTGGCCAGCCAGTAGCCACCGGAGGCGGCGACATCCTCGACGAAACTGTAGACCGGGACCTCCTTCTCGCGGGACAGGCGCATGATCCGCGCCGCGATCAGCGCCGACTGCACCGGCGAGCCACCGGGCGAGTTGATTTCCAGCGCGACGGCGGCAGGACGGCCACGGGTAAAGGCCTTCTCGATGGCATCGGCCGTGCCCCGGTCAGAGAGCCCGCGCGCCCCGCTCGCCGCGATCGCGCCCTGAAGGCGAACGACCGAAACGACGGGATCGGATTTCAGGAAGGGGATCCAGCGTTTCATGCGCTCACATGTAGGCTGCGCGCCGGCCGGGAACAAGGCGGCTTGGGCGCCAAATCTCCGGCCGCCCTCAATCCCGCAATCGCCAGCCGGTCCGGAAAATCAGGGCGATGACGCCCAGGCAAAGCAGGGTGAACCCGGCGATGGCCAGCAGGCTGAGACCCACCGGCACATCCGCTGTCCCGAAAAAGGCCCAGCGGAATCCCGAGATCAGGTAAACCACCGGGTTGAACAGCGTGATCGTCTGCCAGACCGGCGGCAGCATCGAGATCGAGTAGAAGGACCCGCCCAGGAAGACCAGCGGCGTGATGACCAGCAGCGGCACCAGTTGCAGTTGCTCGAAGTTGCCTGCCCAGATCCCGAGGATGAAGCCGAGCAGCGCGAAGCTGGTGCAGGTCAGCAAGAGGAAGGCCACCATGGCCATCGGGTGCAGGATCTGTATCTCGACGAACAGAAATGCGGTCATCAGGATGACGCTGCCGATGAACAGCGCCTTGGTCGCCGCCGCACCCACGTATCCCAGCGTGATCTCGAAGAAGTTCACCGGCGCCGATAGATGCTCGAAGATCGTGCCGATGAACTTGGGAAAATAGATCCCGAAACTGGCGTTGGTCGTGGCCTGTGTCATGACCGAAAGCATGACGAGCCCCGGCACGATGAAGGCCCCGTAGCTGACCCCCTCGACCTCGTCGATGCGGCTGCCGATGGCAGCGCCGAAGACCACGAAATAGAGCGAGGTCGAGACCACGGGAGATACGATCGACTGCCAAAGCGTGCGGAAGAACCGGCTCATCTCGAAAACGTAAATGGCCTTGATGGCGTGCAGGTTCATGCATCCTCCTTCACGAGGCTGACGAAGATTTCTTCGAGCGAGCTTTGCCGGGTCTGAAGATCGGTCATGTGCAGCCCCGCGTCGCGGATTTCATTCAGCAGGCCGGTGATGCCCGTCTTGTCGGACTGGCTGTCATAGGAATAGACGAGATGGCCGTTCTCGACGCTCAGCGGCAGGTCCGCAAGCGCATCGGGCACCGTCTCGACCGGTTCGGCCAGTTCGATCTGGAGCGTCTTTCGCCCCAGTCGGCGCATCAGGGCGTCCTTTTCCTCGACCAGCAGGATCTGGCCCTTGTTGATGACACCGATGCGGTCGGCCATGGCCTCGGCTTCCTCGATGTAGTGGGTGGTCAGGATGATGGTCACCCCCTGTTCCTTGAGGCCACGGACCAGCGCCCACATGTCCTTTCGCAGTTCCACGTCGACCCCGGCCGTGGGCTCGTCCAGGAACAGCACGCGCGGCTCGTGGGCCAGTGCCTTGGCGATCAGGACCCTGCGCTTCATGCCGCCCGAAAGCTGCATCAGCTTGTTGTCCTTCTTGTCCCAGAGAGAGAGGCTGCGCAGCACCTCTTCCACCTTGGCATCGTCGCGCGGCTTGCCGAAAAGCCCACGCGAAAACTGCACGGTCCGCATGACCTTTTCGAAAGATTCGACGTGGGTTTCCTGCGGGACGAGCCCGACCATCGCGCGGGCCTTGCGATAGTCGCGCAGTATGTCGTGGCCGCCCACCGTGACCTGACCCGATGTTGGCTGCGTGATCCCGCAAATCGTCGAGATCAGCGTCGTCTTGCCCGCGCCGTTGGGGCCGAGAAGGGCTATGATCTCGCCTTCTCGTATGTTCAGGTCGACGCCCGAGAGGGCTTCGAACCCGTTGTCGTAACTCTTCCTGAGATCCTTGACTTGAACGATATCGGTCATCACTGCTCCCTTTGAGAGAGAGACTAGCCCGCTCTCCGTCGAAGGAAAAGCGAGACAGGGGCCTGCGCAGATGCACGGAAACCCCGCCGCTGGCCAGCAAATTCGGACCTGTCACCGGCCCTGCATCCGCGCTAGATAAACGCTGAACCGACCCTTGGGACACCCGCACCGATGGACAGGCATTTCATTTCCGGCGTGGCACTCCTGGTGGTGGCGATTTGCCTGCTGCCCATAGTGGGAGTGGTGGCCGCGGCGCTGCTGGGCAATCTAGACACCCTGCGCCACCTCGCCGAGACCGTGCTGTGGCGCTACACCTGGACGACACTGGTGCTGGTGGCGCTGGTGGGCGCGGGCAGTATCGTGCTGGGCTCGCTGACGGCCTGGCTGGTTGTGACGACCGAGTTCCGCGGCCGCCGCTGGCTCGAGATCGCATTGGTGGTGCCGCTGGCGTTCCCGGCCTACGTGCTGGCCTACGCCTATACCCATGTGCTGGACCATCCCGGGATCGTGCAGACCCTGCTGCGCGACGTGACCGGCTGGGGTCCGCGCGACTATTGGTTCCCCGAGATCCGTTCGGTCGGCGGCGCGGCCTTGATGCTGACGCTGGTGTTGTATCCCTACGTCTACCTGCTGGCCCGCGCGGCCTTTCGCCTGCAAGCCAAGGCGCCCTATTACGCCGCGCGCTCGCTTGGGGCGTCCCCTGCCTCTGCCTTTTTCCGCGTGGCCCTGCCGATGGCGCGCCCGGCGATCGCAGCCGGCGCTCTGCTGGTCATCATGGAAACCATCGCCGATTTCGGTACCGTGGCGCATTTCGGGGTTCAGACCTTCGCCACGGGGATCTACACAAGCTGGTTTTCCATGGCCGACAGGGCGGCGGCCGCGCAGCTTGCCATCGGCCTGCTGGCCTTTGCATTGCTGCTGGCGGTACTTGAACAGAAGAACCGTGGGGCGGCCTCCTACGCGCTCAAGGGGCAGCAGGCGCCCTTTTCGCGCAGCCGGCTCGAGGGCGGCAAGGCCCTGGCAGCGCAGACGGTCTGCGGCCTGCCCGTTCTGCTGGGGGTCATCGTGCCGACCGTCGCCCTTTTTGCAATGGGATTGCGGTCCGAGCAGAACATCTTCAGCCCGCGCTACCTCGGGTTCCTGCAAAACACCCTGAAACTGGCAACCGTCGCCGCCATCGTCACGGTCTCGGCCGCGGTCTTCATCGGGACCTTCCGGCGCATTCATCCCAACCGCGTCTCGACGGCCGCGCTCTACGTCGGGCGGCTTGGCTACGCCGTGCCCGGCGGGGTGATCGCGGTCGGCCTGCTGGTGCCCTTCGCAGGGTTCGACAACTGGCTGGACGCCCGCATGGAAGCCTGGTTCGACGTCTCCACCGGGCTGCTGATCACCGGATCGATCTGGCTGATGATCGCGGCCTACATGATCCGCTTTCTGGCCGCGGCCATCGGGGCCTATGACAGCGGGCTGGCCACGGTCACGCCCAACGTCGATGCCGCGGCGCGTGTGCTGGGGCGCAGTTCCATCGGCACCGTGCGCGCCGTCCACCTGCCGATCCTGCGACCCAGCCTGCTGACGGCGCTGCTGATCGTCTTCGTTGATACCGTGAAGGAACTGCCTGCCACCCTGATCCTGCGGCCCTTCAACCACGACACGCTGGCGGTGCAGGCTTTCCGCCTGGCCTCGGATGAACGACTGACCGGCGCGGCGGTGCCCAGCCTGATCATCGCCGGGTTGGGCCTGATCCCGGTGATCCTGCTTTGCGCACAGATCGCCGACTGGCGCCGCGGCAGCATCGTGACCACCTGAAAAATTTCCCCGAACCCAAGGTCGGTTGCAGGACTTCGCCGCCCGCGGCGTCAATTGCTGATCTTTTTTGTCGGAAATTCTTGACACCTGTGCCAGGATATATATCCGATAGAAACACTCAACCTAACCGAGGAGATCCAGATGACTTCGATTCGCAGCCGCCTGCTGACGACCGTACTGGCCGCCACCGTGGCGGTTCCGGCCTTTGCCGAAGGCGAACTCAACCTTTACTCGTCGCGTCATTACGACACCGACGAACGGCTCTATTCCAACTTCACCGAGATGACGGGGATCACGATCAATCGCATCGAAGGCAATGCCGACGAGCTGATCGCCCGCATGGACGCAGAGGGCGACAACAGCCCTGCCGACGTCTTCCTGACCGTCGACACCTCGCGCCTCGAACGCGCCAAGGATGCGGGCCTGTTCCAGTCCATCGACTCCGATATCCTGGAGTCCCGCGTGCCCGCCTACGTGCAGGACGAGGACAACCAGTGGTTCGGCTTCTCGCAGCGGGCGCGTATCCTGTTCTACGACAAGAACGACGTAGACAACCCGCCGATGACGTACCAAGACCTGGCCAACCAGGAATACGAAGGGCAGGTCTGCATCCGCTCGTCCTCGAATGTCTACACCCAGACCATCACCGGCGCCCTCATCGAGCACCTGGGCGAAGAGGCGACGCTTGACTGGGCCGAGGCCGTTGTCGGGAACTTTGCCCGCGATCCGCAAGGCGGCGACACCGACCAGCTGCGCGGCATCGTTTCCGGCGAGTGCGACATCGCGATGGCGAACACCTATTACTTTGCCCGTGGCATCCGCAAGGACGTGGACGGGCTGTCCGACAGCCTCGACATGATCGGCTGGGTCTTCCCCAATCAGGACAGCACCGGCGCGCACATGAACCTGTCGGGCGGCGGCGTGGCCGCCCATGCGCCCAACCGGGAAAACGCGGTGCGCTTCCTGGAATACCTCGCCTCGGATCAGGCGCAGGAATACTTCTCGGCCGGGAACGACGAATATCCCGCCGTGCCCGGGGTCGCGCTCAGCCCCTCGGTGGCCGAGCTGGGCTTTTTCAAGCCCGATGACCTGGATGCATCGGCCATCGCCGCAAACATTCCCGCGGCACAGATGCTGCTGAACGAGGCCGGCTGGGAGTGATCCCGACAGAACGGTCGGCGTGACACCGCCCCGACCGTCCGACCGATGACAGAAGGCGCGGGGACCTGTCCCCGCGCCTTTTTTCAAAGCACCCTTGCATCGCTCTGTCGCGCCCGGAAGGCCCCATGAACCCCGTTTTCCATGAAGGGATGGACCGTCTGCCAACTCGCCATCGCCATGGCCTTGCCGCGATCACCCCGACGTAGACGGGGGCAAACCCGCAAGACCCCGTCAAACCGAAAACCGCGGGGCACACCCGTTGCCCGCCAGCGAAAGATATCGAACCCGGCCCCGGCGGGATGAGGAGGCAGCACCTCGCCCGTTGCGGTGCAGACCTTGTGACCGTTGATCTGGATCAGAGAAGGTGCGCCCGCCGCGGCCTAGGCTTCGCACCAACAGGAGCGACAGCTTGACCGACGCGGCCTTCAGCACATCCGGCTTGACCAAGACCTACGGCACGGGCGACGCCGCCGTCCACGCCCTGCGCGGTGTCGACCTGGAGATCCCAGAGAGCGAGGTCGTGGTGCTGCTGGGGCCCAGCGGCTCGGGCAAGTCGACCCTGCTCAACATTCTCGGTGGGCTGGACCGGGCCAGTACGGGACAGGCCCACTACAAGGGCCGCGAAATCACCGCGATGACCGACCGCCAGCTGACACGCTATCGACGTGCGCACGTCGGCTTCGTCTTCCAGTTCTACAACCTGATGCCCAGCCTGACTGCCCGCGAAAACGTCGAACTGGTGACGGAAATCGCCACTGATCCCATGGCGGCGGAAGAGGCACTACACCTGGTCGGCCTGACCGAACGGATCGACCACTTTCCGGCGCAACTCTCTGGTGGCGAACAGCAGCGCGTCGCCATCGCCCGCGCCGTCGCCAAGCAGCCACAGGTGCTGTTCTGCGACGAACCCACCGGCGCGCTGGACAGCGCCACCGGCCGCGCGGTTCTCAAGGTTCTCACGGACGTGAATGCAAAGCTGGGCACCACCGTCCTGATCGTGACCCATGCGGCGGCCACAGCCGACCTTGCCCACCGGGTACTGCATTTTGCCGATGGCCGCATCCGCGATACCATTACCAACACGACCCGCAAGAGTGCGGCGGAGATCCACTGGTGAGCCCCCTCACCCACAAGCTGCTGCGCGATCTATGGCGCATGAAGGGGCAGGCCATCGCCATCGGGCTGGTCATCGCCATGGGCGTGATGCTGCAGGTTATGATGTCCGGGTTGGTGACCACGCTGGAGAGCACACGCGACGCCTACTACGACCGGTACCGGCTGACGGATGTCTTTGCGCCGGTGGCGCGGGCACCTTCGCACATGATGCCCCCCCTAAGCGAAATCAACGGCGTGGCCCGCGTTCAGTCCCGTGTCGTCGGCGCGGCGTTGGTGGACATTCCCGACCGTGCGGCACCCGTGCAGGCCCGGGCGGTGTCGCTGCCCGAAAACGGCACTGCCGCCCTGAACGCCACCTTTCTGTCGGCGGGCCGGATGCCCGACCCCGCGCGCCCGGACGAGATCCTGCTCGTCGAGGGGTTTGCCAAGGCCCATGGTCTTGCCCCGGGCGACACGCTTCTGGCGACGCTGAACGGCACGCGCCGGGCCTTGCAGGTCGTCGGCCTAGCGCAATCGCCCGAGTTCCTCTACATCGCCGCGCCGGGCGAGATGGTCCCCGACGACAGCCGCTTCGGCGTCATCTGGATGGGACGCGATGCCATGGCCGCGCTCTTTGACATGGGGGGCGCCTTCAACGAGGCGCTGTTCGCTCTGACCCGCGCGGCCGACAAGCAGGTCGTCCTGGCCGAAATCGACCGCATTCTAGACCCCTGGGGAGGACGCGGGGCCTATGGCATCGAGGACCAGTATTCCAACCAGTTCGTCACCGAGGAAATCAACGGCTTGCGCAGCACCGCCAATACCGTGCCGCCGCTGTTCCTGGCTGTGGCCGCCTTCCTCCTCTACATCGTGATCGGCCGAATGGTGCAGTCCGAACGCGAGGAAATCGGCCTGCTCAAGGCCTTTGGCTACTCCAATGCGGAGGTCGGCGCGCATTACCTGAAATTGGTGCTGGTCATCGCGGCGGGAGGGGCGATCCTGGGTTGCCTTCTGGGCATCGCCGGAGGGCGCGCGATGGTGCAGCTCTACCTGCAATATTTCAAGTTTCCCTTCCTGCTGTTCCGGCTCGACCCGGCTTCTTTCGCCATTGGCGTAACGGCCAGCATCCTGGCCGCGTCAGGTGGCGGGTTGCTGGTGCTGCGCCGGGTCTTCGCCCTGACGCCCGCAGATGCCATGCACCCGCCCGCCCCCGCCGACTACAGCCGCAGCGGCCGCATCGGGCAGAGCATCGCAAGGCTGTTGGACCAGCCCTCGCGCATGGTGCTGCGCCGGATCACCCGGCAGCCACTCCGCATGGGTGGAGCGATGATCGGGATCGCCTGCGGCATGGCGCTGTCAGGGTCGATGCTGTCCACCTTCATCGCCTTCGAGGATACGCTCGATACCACCTTCACCGTGGTGGACCGATCCGATCTGACAATCAGTTTCGCGGGGCCGATCGAACGCGGGGCCCTGCATGAAATCGCCACCCGCGACGGGGTCTGGCAGGCGGAACCGGTGCGCTTTGTCCCTGCCATCCTGCGCAACGGGCGCCATACCCATCGCGGCTCGATTCAGGGGCAACCGACCGATGCGCGCCTGTCGCGCGCCATCGACAGCGACAAGCAGGCGATCCCCATGCGCGAGGACGGGCTGATCCTGTCCACCACGCTTGCCGCCAAGCTCGACATCCGCGCTGGCGACAGGATCACGGTCGAGGTTCGCGACGGACGCCGTCCGACCCTTGAATTGCCCGTGGCGGCCATCGCCGACAGTTTCTTCGGCACCCCCGCCTTTATCGAGCTGGACGCGCTCAATCGCGCGCTCAAGGAACCGGGCCGCGTGACGGGTGCCTACCTGCGCATCGACCCGGGCAAGCGCGACGAGATCACTGAATGGCTCAAGGGCCTGCCGATGGTCGCCGGTGTCACCATCAAGGCCGAGGCGGAATCCGCCTTTCGCAAGGTCATGAACGAGGGGGCCGGGTCGTCGCGCTACGTCATGGGGGTGCTGGCCTTCGTCATCACCTACGGCATCGTCTACAATGCCGCCCGCATTGCGCATGCCGAACGCGCCCGCGACCTGGCCAGCCTGCGGGTGCTGGGCTTCTCCAAGGGGGAAACCGCCTTCGTCCTGTTGGGCGAACTGGCGGTGATCACGCTGGTCGCCCTGCCCATCGGCACGCTGCTCGGCCACGGTTTGTCGCAATTGATCATGGCCGCCTATTCGACCGATATCTACACGATCACGCTGGGATTCGAACCCAGCGCCTATGGCAATGCCGCGCTGGTGGTCTTGTCGGCGGCCCTGATTTCGGGCCTGCTGGTCAAGCGTGACCTGGACCGCGCTGACCTGATCAGCGCCCTGAAGACAAGGGAGTGACCCATGACCCCCGCCAAGAGAAGATCGCGATTGGCCCTGAGCGCGATCGCCGCCCTTCTGGTGGTTGGCACGTTGACCGCGGCCTTCTGGCCCCAGCCGACCCTTGTGGACATGGCTACGGTCGACCGCGGCCCGATGCAGGTGACCATTGCCGAGGACGGGCGTACGCGGGTGCACGAGATTTACGTGGTCTCGACGCCCGTTGCGGGCATGTTGCAGCGGGTGACGGTCGAAGCGGGCGACCCGGTGACAGCGCGCGAAACGATCGTGGCGCAGATGCGTCCGACCAACCCGGCGGCTCTGGACGTGCGCACCCGCGAACAGGCGCTGGCAGCGGTGGACGCCGCCCAGGCCGCCCTGCGCGTTGCCGAGGCCGACCGCAATTCCGCCGCCGCCGCCCATGACCTGGCCGAGACGGACCTGGACCGCGCCCGGCAGCTGGCCGAAAGCGGGACGGTCAGCCGGGCAGCGCTGGAACGCGCCGAAACCAATGCCCGCGCGACCGAGGCCGCGCTGCAGACCGCCGAGGCGGCCATCGCCATGCGCCAGGCCGAATTGGCCAATGCGCGGGCCCGGCTCATCGGGTTCGACGACCTGGCCCTCTCGGAAGCAGTGGGGAACGGTTTCGAGGACGCGATCCCCCTGCGCGCACCCATCGACGGGCGCATCCTGCGTGTAGTCCAGGAAAGCGAGGCGGTTCTGCCGGCGGGCGCCCCGGTGCTGGAAATCGGCGATATCGAGACGGGCCTCGAGCTGGTCGTCGACCTGATCTCGTCAGATGCGGTTCAGGTCAGCCGGGGCGACCCGGTCCTGATCGAGGACTGGGGCGGTCCGGCAACCCTGCATGGCACGGTCGCCCGCATCGCACCCACGGCGATCACCAAGGTGTCCGCCCTTGGGGTCGAGGAACAGCGGGTCAGCGTTGACGTGCGCTTCGACACGCCGGCCGAAGCGCGCGCCAGCCTTGGGCACGGCTTTCGCGTCGAGGCCCGGATCGTCATCTGGCAGAGCGACAGCACGCTGAGGGTGCCGAGTGCGGCCCTGTTCCGCGATGGTGGCGGCTGGGCGGTCTT
>Ga0209938_1000030_pt1 | contig 56610 bp, 43 predicted proteins | sample SalPonR2_C_D1_MG_FD_185708 | JGI IMG/M metagenome (GOLD analysis project Ga0209938, IMG submission 185708) | Salt pond soil microbial communities from South San Francisco under conditions of wetland restoration - Salt Pond MetaG R2_C_D1_MG... ... | reverse complement strand
TTCAAAATACACATTAACTTAAATTACAGAGTAATTATAGCAGTACAATATCCCTTTTCAGCAGAGCTAAAAAAGTCCAAACACAAGCGCAAATACAAGTGCAAAGCGCCCCCAATGGTGCAAAATGGTGCAAAATGGTGCAAAATTTAATATCTATTCCTGATATCTTTACCCTACTCTATTTGGCCAAAATACAGAGGCGGCGGATTTCCGAAAAGCCGGTAAGAAAGTAGGAGTGAAACTATTAAAGTTGTATTGTTATGAGTATTTCATCCAGGAAAAGAATATCATCGTTACTAATCGCACTGTTTTCTTTGACATTGATTCCTGCGATTCCCTTTGAAGCAAAAGCAGAAGAAGTTTGTATTAAAACCAGAGCCAAGGATATGGGAGACGGAAGCTGTGCCATAGGTGGCAGGGATTGTTTAGTAGAGCAATGTTGGGAGATGTAACAGTAAAACCTACTCCCTCCTGCTCTCCTTTAAAAGAAAAATAGGGCAAACTCCCAAGAGAGAGGAGGGAGTAAATTATTTCGAAAAGTATGAAGTATTGGCTTCTTTATTTGTTACCTGGTATCTTTTTTAGCTGTACAAATGAACCTCTGGACAGGGCGGCAATACCATTGGTAAAAGTGGACACGGTAACCTCCTTTACTAAAAATAGTATTCCCATAGTAGGAACAGACAATTGGGTAGATGTAAACAAAGCACAAAAAATAGGTGATCATTACTGGATTACGGTCGTCATAAGTGATCAAGGGGAGTATAGAAGTACTTTACAAGAAATCAAAGCGGATGGTACACCAGGTAAAGAAATTGACCCCTTCCTTATTAATCGCTACCGAGGAGGAGTATTAGGGGCTGATTTTTATGACGACAAATTGTGGATAGTGGGTAGTGATAGAATATTAGAAGTGGACACTAGTCACCTACGGATTAGTAATCAGTACCTATCACAAATGCCTGACCATCTGGCTCATATGTTACCTGACCGACACCGAAGTTTTAGAATGATCACCGATGATACTTATTTACTGGCTTTAGAATCTATAAATATCAGCACCACGACGGAGCAGTACTATTCCGAATCAGCAGAGATCTTGTGTATTTACCATAAGGGAAAATTACAAAAAGAATTACTTGGGTTTCCTGAAATTCTAAAGGCAGGAGTATCTTACAATCCCCTCCTTTTGCTTACCCAACAGTCGAAAAAGCATTTCTATGTGTACAGGCATCCCAATAACTATTTAGATAAATTCAACTTACAAGGGAAGCACCTCCAAAAAATCTCCTTTGCAGAGTTGGCTATTTTTGAGAAAAACCGCCAGATTTTACCAGATCATTTAAAAACAGATATCATGGATCCCAGCTTATTCCGGCAACTCCGGCAGCATTTGTCGGAACATTTGGTAAGCTTCCAGGCAGATGAAGATAAGTTCCAGTTTATCTGGAAGTCGTACCAGGGAGACCAATCCATCTTGCATCAACTAAGTTATGACCTGACAGAAAAAAGAAAAGTATACTCGAACTTAGGAACTTATTTAATTGATGCAGATATTATCCACTGTTCAAGCAATGACTTTACGGATACCTTTACGGTGATCTCCCGCGACAACAACGACAATTATTTCTTAATTGAAAAGAAAATTAATCTTTAAGGGTATGCTCCGACTTTCTCCTGTAATCAGTATTTTTATAATTACCATTAGCTTTTTCTCCTGTCAAAGTGAGCCACTCAGTGGTATAGTGCACCAGCCTCCTCAACACCTCACCCACCAACTAATCCTGAAAGATTCTATTTTTCTTGAACTTGATCTGCAAAGTAGTCCCGATATTTATTGCTTACAATATTACCGGGAGGAAAACCAGGATAGCCTTTTCGTTTTCAATCACCTAATAAATGCCATTGATGTATATAGCCTCCAGAAAAAAAGCTTAGTTCATCGCCTTAAAATACCGAAAGAAGGGCCCAACTCTATCCCACAGATAAGTGGCTTTTATGTACATAATACGGATTACATTTTCATTTATCCTAAAGGAAATTTACGGGAAACACTACTAAGTAATTTTACAGGAGATCATCAGTTGAAAGTAGCTCCGTTTGCTATACTAAATGAAAGTCCGTTAATAAATGCCATCTCCATTACAAAGGGCCAAACCATCCTCCATAAAAATAAACTTTTTGCTGTGCGCTACCCAACGGATTACGATCTTCAAGCACACCTCACTGGTTCCTTCTCCTATGAAGTAGTAGTTGACCTTACCGAAAAAACAATAGCAGAACTGCCCGTCTTTCAACCCGACTTCATGCGAGATGGGTATTGGAGTCTTTGGGCATTTAATACCGGCAGAATCATAGATAATAAAGGACAACTAATTTATAATTGGCCCATGTCTAAAGACCTCTTTCTACGCAGTGATAAAATGGGAGATCAGAAGATTCAAAAAGTGCCAGCTCATTTATATCAAGATACCAAAAAAGTAAAGCCCTTTGGTAGCCCCACCAATGATCAGCAAGATGTGCAGATGATGCTACAAAACATATCCTACCGAGATCTCTATTTTGACCCTTATCGAAAAGTATATTACCGCACCGCTCTCTTACCTATTCCTTTTGACCCCACTCGACACCAGGGTTACCAGTCTTTTGATCACCAGCCTGTTGCTATCCTGGTATTAGATGAGCATTTTAACCCAATAGCGGAGCACTACTTACCAGCAGACACCTACAAACATTTTGCTTGTTTTGTAGGAAAGGATGGACTTTACATTCCTCGTACGAATATATATTACCAGAACCTTTCAGAAAGCCAACTACAATTTGACTTATTCCAATTAGTCGAAAAATAATGATATATGCGAATTATTTTTTTGCTTTCCTTTTGCGTCTTATCCTTTTTTTCGTGCTCCATACCGGATGCACAGAAGCAGAAAAACAACTGGCAAGCGCTACTAAGTGAGGCGGATGAAATAATAAACCATACCCAGGAGGATACCTTATTCGTTTTGCCTATAACATCTTGCGCCTCTTGCCTAAATTACTACGCAAAGGCCCTCGACAACTATAGCAGTTCATCGCAGCTCTCTATTCTTACTGTCGCTAACAGTAAAAAATCTGCGCAAGCATTTTTCTATTCCTATGATTCCAAAATCCGACTATTTATTCTTACCTTCAATCAACTTGAATTACAAGGCATTAACATCCATCAGCCACTCATCATTTTTCTCTCAAAACAGAAAAAAATAACACAAATAGTCTCCATAGAATACGATGACTTGGAAAAGTACTTCGATGCAAAGTGAATGGCTTTAGTAAGTTAGTGTAGTATTACAAACCCACACTTTGAACCTAAAAAACCTCATACAACGCCCCATTGCCGTATTGACTATCCTCTGCGGCTTGCTGGCCCTCAGCCTCATCGTGCTGCGGGTTATCCCTGTTTCGCTCTTACCCGAGACGAATATCCCGCAACTAACCGTACAAGTCAGCTACCCCTCTGCTACCGCCCTGGAGCTGGAGCAAAATGTGGTGCAGCCCATCCGCAACCAACTCCTGCAAGTCAACCGCCTGCGTGATATCCGCTCGCGCAGCCAGAATGGCCGCGCTACCCTCTACCTCGACTTCGACTATGGTAGCTCCATCAACCTGGCTTTTATCGAGACCAACGAAAAACTCGACCAACTCATGAGTTTGCTGCCCCGCGACCTGGAGCGCCCCCGGGTACTCAAAGCCGGCGTGACCGACATCCCGGTCTTTTACCTGCACGTGGTGCCGCAGCGCGCCGATCCCCTGGAGCTAGCCGAATTCGCCCGCGCCATCCTCAAGCGCCGCATGGAACAGCTGCCCGAAATCGCCTTCGTTGATCTCAGTGGTTTTGCGCAAGCAGAAATCCGCATCCGACCTGACCCGGCCCGCTGGCAATCCCTGGGGCTGGATCAGGCCCAGCTCCAGCGCATCCTCCAGGAGAACAACCTCGATCTGGGCTCCGTCCTGGTGCAGGATGGCCAATACCAGTATAATATCCGCTTTCAATCAGCCCTGCGCAGTGTGGAAGATTTGGAGGATATCTATTTCAACCACCAGGGGCAGGTACTGCGGCTGGGAGACCTGGCCCGCATCGAGTCCCGGCCACGGGAACGTACGGGTGCTGTCCTCCACGATGGGGAGCGAGCCCTGGTTTTTGCGGTCCGTAAACAGGCCGATGCCCAGCTTTTTGCGCTCCAGCAGAGCTTCGGCAAGCTCTTGGATGCCTTTCGCAGCGACTACCCCGATCTCGATTTTTACGTCAGTAATGACCAATCCGAACTACTGGCCGTCTCCATCAATAACTTGCGGACCAGCTTGCTCTACGGTGCCTGCTTTGCCATCCTGATTATGTTTTTCTTCTTCCGCGACTGGCGCGCACCGGTTCTCATTGGTCTGGCGGTACCGCTGGCTTTATTACTCTCTGTGCTGGGCTTCTACCTACTCGACCTGTCCATCAATATCATCAGCCTCTCGGGCCTGATCCTGGGCGTAGGCCTGATGATCGACAACTCTATCATCGTCATCGAGAATATCCGACAGTACCGCGCCATGGGCCACTCCCCTACCGAGGCGGGCGTACAGGGCGCCCGTGAGGTCATCCGTCCGCTAATTAGCTCCGCCCTGACCACCTGCTCGGTCTTCGTGCCGCTGGTTTTCCTCAGTGGGCTGGCCGGAGCGCTCTTCTACGACCAGGCACTCTCCATCAGTATCGCACTGGGCATGGCCCTCTTAGTCGCTTACTTTCTATTACCCACGCTCTGGCGACTGTTGGACCGGGGGCGACCTTACGGAAAAAAACCAGAGTCGGATCGCCGCGATTTTTTCACTCGCAGCGTCGATTTTGTGCTCGACCGTCGTTGGCTATTTCTCTTACTTTTCCTGCTGCTTTTGGGTAGTATGTACTTGCCCATAGGTCAATTAAAGCAGGAGACCTTCCCGCCGCTTTCGCGAAAAGCCCTACAAGTCGATATCGACTGGAATAGCAGCCTTTCCTTTGCGGAAAACGAAGCGCGGGTACGTACGCTCATCACCGATTTTGCTCCCCACAGCACCTCAGCCACGGCCGAAATTGGCAGCCAGCAATTCTTACTCGCTACGGAGGCGCAAAGCAGCAACGAAGCACAGATCATCTATTTTTTTGCGGAAGCGAATAGCTTTCCAGATACGGCTTTGCGCCAAAAAATCCAGGAAGCTTACCCCGAAGCCAGCCTACGGATAGCTCCGTTGGAGAATGTCTTTGACCAGGTATTTGGAGCCAAGATGGCGCCTCTGCGCGTACAGCTTCAGTCCAATCGCAACCAGGAGCCACCCAGCCCCGAACAATTACAACCGGTTGTTGATTTCCTCAACCAGCGTGGTATTTTTCCCGCCCTGCCTCCACTGGAAGAGCAGCTGGCCATCAGTATCAACCGGCAGCAGGTGCTGCGTTATGGGCTGAATCAGCAAGAGGTTGTCACGGCTTTACAGGGTCTCTTCGCCGATTACCAAGTCGAGCAGCTTAATACCGGCAATGCCCTGGTGCCCATCCTACTTGATGGCCCACGCGCCGGCCTATACCAGCGCCTCAACCAGGCGACCCTACGAAATACCGAAGGACAGGCGCTCCCTTTAAGCCAATTTATCCAGACCCGCCCTGTCCAAAGCTATAAAACCATTGAGGCAGGTGTCAGTGGCGTGGCCATCAGCCTGGATCTGCCCCGCTACGATTCCGCTCTAATGGAAGCACTCCGCGAATTCATCCGGGCCGAAACCGAACTCAGCGTCAGCTTTAGCGGACAGGCTTTTGAAGATCGCCGAACGGTGCGGGAGTTGAGCATCATTCTGGGTATTGCCCTGCTGCTGCTCTACCTGATCCTGGCGGCCCAATTCGAGTCACTGGTGCAGCCCTTCATTGTGATGCTGACCGTGCCGATTAGTCTGACGGGTACCCTGTTCCTGCTTTGGTGGAGCAGCCAGAGCATCAATCTGGTCTCCATCATCGGTATGATTGTCATGAGTGGGATTGTCGTTAACGATGCCATCCTCAAGGTAGATATGATGAACCGCTTTCGGGTGTCGCAAGATCTACGCAGTGCCATCCACGGCGCGGGCCGCCGCCGCCTCAAACCCATCCTGATGACTTCCCTGACGACCATCCTGGCCCTGCTGCCCATACTCTTCGCTAGCGGACTGGGAGCAGAATTGCAACGTCCCCTGGCCTTTGCCGTCATCGGCGGGTTGATCGTCGGCACGCTTAGCAGCTTATATTTTATCCCCTTGATATACGGGCTGATTTATGGCAACCAGCCAAAGTAGCTTAATCGGCTTTAATCACCACAAATTCCCTGAAGTTTTCCCGATTAATCAATTTAGACTCCGCCTGGTAAGATTTTAGAAAGGTTTTAGAAAACTTAGCTTTTGATTTTGGATTCCATTTAAATTCATAAGCGGTCAATTGTAAGCCGGTTTGCTCAACGTAATCAATTTCTTGCTGCTGTCTGGTTCGCCAAAAATGAGGTTTGGCAAAGGTCATTTTATAGCTATTCTGCTTCCTGCGCTCGGCCACCAGGAAATTCTCCCAGAGCATACCTATGTCACTGCGAGTATTTACCCCTCCAAATTCACCAATGATCGCATTCCTGATGCCATTATCATAAAAATAGATTTTCCTGCCCCGCTTTATTTCATTTCGAACATTTCGATTGAAAGACCTTAATCTAAAAATGACGTATCCCTTCTCCAGAATGTCGATGTACCGTTGCACCGTATCTTTGGAGATAGATACCAACTGACTGAGTTCATTATAATTCACTTCACTTCCTACTTGCAGCGCTAAGCCCTGGACCAGTTTTTCTAATACCTCGGGCTTTCTGATTTCTCCATGAGCTAAAATATCTCGATACAGGTAACTGTTGACCAAATTTCTGAGTACTTCTCTTTCTTCTCCTCTTTCATTATTGATCACCTCGGGGTACATTCCGTAGATCAGCCTATTTTCCAGATTTTGTTGGGCTTTTAGATAGCCAACGTGACTTTCATATTCTTCCCAACTGATGGGATACAATTCATACTCCCATTTTCGGCCCGTCAGAGGTTCATTCAACTCATTAAACAGATGAAAGGAAGAAGATCCACTGATCCACAGTTGTACATCTTTGAACTGATCGGTAATGATTTTCAAAGTGAGGCCAATGCCGTTAATCCGTTGTGCTTCGTCAATAAAAACGATTTTTTTTCCTCCAATCAGTCTTCGAATCTGTTCTGTATTGGGCGTATCTAAGGCCGCTCGAACAGCAGGATCATCCCCGTTAAAGAAAGTATAATCCTCCTCACTAAGTTGATGAAGGATTAAAGTCGTTTTTCCAACCTGTCGGGGGCCGATAATCATAATGGCTTTCCCTCGTCCTATTTTGCGCCGGATCTGTGCCGTAATGGTTCTGCTAATCATACGTATAAATATAACAAAAAGATTTTGTAATAGCTAAATATTATGCTTTTTATCGTTTATAACAGCTAATTGCCCATTATTATTCAGCAGATCCCCCAGGCGTACAGGTAGACTATATTTTATTCCCCTGGTATGTCCCACGCTAATCCCCATAGACACCTGACGCATCGCACCCGTAAGCAAATTGCGGACGATCTTCTGATCAGCCCCCGCACCGGGAGTCGCAAGCTCAAAGCCGCCTACCACCTGATCTTGTCCATCTTTGTCCACTTTTGTCCCATTTTGTCCGGGAATGTCCAGTCCATAAGACCTAATTTTATGATTGCGACAATGGGCATTGGCGTAGGTGATTACGAGGACACCTGAATCGTCTCTTGTGTAATTTAAAATTAACAATATGAATAAGTAGCTCCTGAAAAAAACATTGATCTTAGTAGGATTGATGAAAGGGGAATTAAGTTAGTTAATGACTTCCTATATTATGACGATGACGCCATCTTCATAGTGAGTGAAACAGCCATTTATAAGATTGACCCTTCCGGCACTTTGCTAGATAAATGGCTGATTAACCGAATCGATAGTCCCATCAAAGGCATCAATTTTGAAGCGTATACTTTGAGTCCTAATCCTTATTGTCCTATTGACTACAATGAGGAGAAGGATGTCCTGTATATCCATTGTCGCTCTTTATTGCATAGCCAATTTGACTTCGACTATTTTGAAACGCCGCTTTTGGCATCCATCGACCTGGCAAGTAGCCAGGCGACCTTACTGCCCCTTCATTACCCAGCTTATATGCTTGAAAAACGCTATGGCCTGGCACATCGTCCCAGGTTTACCTTCACTGAAGAGCAGGTTATAGTAGGTTTCGACCATCAATCTGCCTGTAAGGTGTTCAACCTGTCTAAGCAAACGACAAAAGAAATAGCATTACCCACCCTCAACGCTCCTGAGAAAGCGGAGCCGTTCACAGGACCTAATGATCCAATTGCTTTTATGGAACATGCCGAAACCAATCCCAGCTACCTAAACCATATTTACTTACCAGCGGAAGAAATATTCGTCCGCCCCTTCTTCGCTCCACGACCGGCTGACCGCACCTTCGGAAGAGGTAAAATATACCTGAGTATTTGGTCACCAGATAATCCCACCGTAAAGGAAATGGAAGTCCCCGGCTATTTTAATCCCCAACATTATTTTGTATCTTCCAAAGGTGTCGGTTTTAAGAATATGCAGCAAAGCACCGACGAAATACTGGTCATTAACTACATTAATTATGATTGCCCCTAGAAATTTGATCCTGCTTGCCCTCTTTTCCTTGCTGAGTCTCCACCTCTCTGCTCAGACCAGCAACGGTACCTGGCAGGGCAAAACCCAGATCGAAGGACAAGAATACCAGGTCACTGTCATCATCCAGGCAATTGACTCTACGGCGAATACCAGCCGCTGGTACGATAAAAAAGTAACCGGCACCCTAATTCTCGAACGCGGCGAACAGCGCGAATTCTTCCCACTCAAGGGCATCATGTATGATGATCAGTCGGTCCACCTCTTTCAAAAGCAGGCCAAAGGAAACAGCAGCTGTCGCTGGACCTTGTCCCTGGGCTATTTCCAAAAAGAAATGCTCATCGGGGAAATCCAGAAAAAACACTACGATGAAGTCTGCCAGCCGGGACAGTACCTCAAATTGAAAAAAGTAAAATCGCGGGCCTGATTTGTGATTGAGGCTCCTTCCCTACATCCGTATTTTGCTTCCGATCCCGAAACGCTCTTTACAGATGAGGTGGACTTGAGCACACCGGATCCAAAGAATTATACTAATTTTAGCCCGAAGTGGTTGCCTCGCGCACTGAAACTGAAGTAGCCTAATAATATACATCCACTATTACTTATGACCAATAACAACATCTCCTCATCCGAACGAGAGGCCATCCAAAAATACTGGGAGAAACCGCTTGCAGATCTCCATCCGGAGGAATTCAAGAATACCCATAAGCGACTACGTGCCAAATATCATCCCGATAATTTTGCCAAATTTGAGGATGAGACGGTACTGGAAATGGCCAAAGAGCGCTTCCAATTAATCGAATCCCTGGCGAGAAAACTGAATGCTCTTTTTAAAGATCAGCTACCAACCGACAAGATAAAGCATGACGACTTCCAGTCGGCGGCACAATTCGCCTTTGACAAGATGAAAATTGAGGTCATCAGCAGGGAAAAGGAACTCAAATACCACTTATTCGGTAAGCGCTACCGCTGGTTAGTCTATGGAGACACCTTTAAGATACCGAATACGAAGGGCGCCTACCTGGTTATCGACGACGATCACCGCGGCAGAAGTATTGGCTTTCGGGAAACCATCCGAATGTACATTACTTTTGACGTAGCCGATTCGGTAGAAGACATTGTCGATTGGCTCTTCCTAAAGATTCAAAATGGCGCTGATTCCCTCATCATTGAAGGAGAATCCATCCCGGTGGATCGCAACGAGATGATTCGTAAAATCAGGAAGACTTCCTATCTGGAGTTGGGAAGCGGATAATTCCTTATGTGGAAGTTGTCTAAAGTTTCCTCACGGGGCTATCAAAAACGTATTTTAAGGCTACTTTTCGTTAATCCGCTCCAGGCGGACGCCAGAGCGCTGCATAGCCTACATTTTTTGCCTCAATTATCCTTAAAATCCTGTTTTCGCGCTTTCAGCAGAAAACTTTGGACAACTTCGTGTTTATAATTTTTCAAATTGCTCAAGGAGCTTGCCTTAAAATGTTAAATTCGCTGCAATTCTTAGAAGATAGAGGATTTATTAATATCTTATCTGATGAAAATATTAAGATCATCATCTGACTAACTATGCGAAGGAATATTATTATTACCGCCCTGGTTGTGCTCGCAGCCATCCTGTCTTATTTTTTCTTTTTTCAAAAGAAAGATACCCAACAAGTTAATGAGGTACTCTATACCGTAGAGCAAGCTGCCTTTCCCATTACCGTGGTGGCTACGGGAGAGTTAGACTCCAAAAAATCGGTTAAGATACGCGGGCCACAAGGTATGCGCTCTGCCCGTATCTTCGAGACGACCATCTCTGACCTGGTGCCCGAGGGTACTATCCTGCAGGAAGGCGATTACGTGGGTAAGCTAGACCAAACCGAACTGGCCAACCGCATGGGTAATATCCAGGTGGAAATCGACAAGATCAAAACGCAGCTGGAGCAGGCTAAAATTGATACAGCCATCAATATGCGGGATATGCGCGACCAGATCGTCAACACTCAATTTTCCCTAAAAGAAAAACGACTCAGTGTCGACCTCAATAAATACGAAGCTAAATCGATCATTCGCCAGACGCAATTGGAGCTGGAAAAAGCAGAGCGCGACTATCAGCAATTACTCGAGCAGTACGAACTCAAGCAACGGCAGGCCGATGCGCAGATCGAAGAGATTATGACCAATCTGCGCAAAAATGAAATGGAAATGCAGCAGTTGCTTAGCCTCTCCGATCAATTCACGATCACCGCCCCCAGCGACGGTATGCTGATCTACAGCCGCGACTGGAATGGTAAAAAAGAACCCGGCTCCCGTGTCACCGCCTGGGATCCCGTCGTGGCCGAGCTACCCGACCTGACCGATATGATCTCTAAGCTTTACGTCAATGAAGTCGACATCAGTAAAGTGACCAAAGGGCAACCGGTTGATATCAAAATCGATGCTTTTCCTGACGTAGCTTACACCGGCACCGTGATTCAAGTAGCCAATATCGGTGAGCAGGTACGCGGGTACGATACCAAAGTATTCGAGGTGATCGTACAAGTCAATGAGACCGACTCGATCATGCGGCCGGCCATGACCACCAGTAATGAAGTACTGACGGCACTCTACGAGGAGGTGCTCAGTGTGCCATTGGAAGCCATCCAGGCCGACTCCCTCAGCTATGTCTATGTCATGAATGGCAAACAAATCACCGCCCGGGAAGTCATCCCCGGCCCGGCCAATAATAATGGCATTATGATCAAGCACGGCCTGCAAGCGGGAGAGCAGGTACTCCTGACCCTACCCGATCCCAATAAAGAATATCCGGTCGAGCCCATTGATCCGGCCATTAAGACGCAAATCCAGGCCGAATTGGCCGCAGAATTGGCCCAAAGAAAGGCAGAAGCACAAAAAAGGGCCGCCTCCATTAAAGAAATGAATATCCGCACCTCTGACGGCAGCGGTGGCGGCGGCATGATTATCATCAACTAAACCCATCCTATGCAACGTTATTTATTTAACTTTCTGCTAGCCGTCGAACAGGTAGCCGTCAATAAATTGCGCTCCATCCTTACGGCCCTGGGTATTGTTTTTGGCGTAGGTGCAGTCATCGCCATGCTGGCTATCGGCTCGGGCGCGCGCCAATCCATCCTCGATCAAATGAAACTCATCGGGGTCAATAATATCGTCATTGAGTCCCTGCCATCCGACGAAATGGATAAGGCGGAGGAAGAAGAAGAAAATGATAATAGCCGGGACGATAAAGCCCCCTTTTCTCCCGGTCTGACCCTGGCCGATATGCAGGCTATCCAACAAATCGTACCGGGTGTGGAATTGAGCTGCCCGGAGATCGTCCTGAGTACGAATATTATTTATAATGGTACCCAGATCAAAGGACGCTCCGTAGGTATTGCTAATAGCTTTTTTGAATTGAATAATCTACAGCTCAGTAAGGGGACTTCCTTTACCGATTATCACCAAAAAATGGCCAGCCCGGTCTGTATCATCGGTGGCAATATTGAAAAAAGACTCTTCAGCCGCTCGGAGGCCCTGGGCAGCTACATCAAAGCTAAGAACACCTGGCTGAAAGTAGTTGGTGTGCTAGAAGCTAAAAATGCGAGTAGTCAAAGTCTGCAGTCACTGGGCCTACGCAATCTGAACGACGACCTTTACGTGCCGACCAATACCCTATTGGTTCGCTTTCGCGACCGTGGACAATTTGTACGGCAACTCATCGGTCGCCAGAATCGTAACAATGAGGTGGAAAATATCCACCAATTAGATAAGATCACCATTCGTATGGAAGATTCTGAAAAACTCCAGGCTAGCGCCAATGTAATCGCCCGTATCCTTAATCGGCGACACAATGGCGTCAAAGATTACGCCATACAAGTCCCGGAATTGCTCCTGGAACAAGAGCAAAAAACCCAGGATACCTTCAACTTTGTACTCGCTGCCATTGCCGGCATCTCCCTACTGGTCGGTGGCATCGGTATTATGAATATTATGCTGGCCTCCGTACTCGAACGCACCAAAGAGATTGGCACGCGACGCTCGCTGGGGGCAACGAAAACGGATATCGTGCAGCAATTCGTCTTCGAGGCGGTATTTATCAGCTTCCTGGGGGGCTTAATTGGCATTATCCTGGGCGTGGTCACCGCCAATTTAATCTCCGCCTCGGCCGATATTCCCACCGTTATCTCGGCCTGGTCCATCGTATTGGCTTTTGGGGTATCCAGCGCCGTGGGACTAATCTTTGGTATTGTCCCGGCCCAGCGAGCTTCCGAATTAGACCCCATCACCGCATTAAGAACCTAAACTCAAATTCTCCTTTTATATGTACAAATCATGCTCTTTCACCCTGCTGGCAGTCTTGTTTTCTCTTTTCGGCTATAGCCAAAAAGATACCATGCGACTGGAATTACAACAAGTCGTACGCATGGCCGAAACCGGCTCTCCCGATGCCCAAATTGCCGAGACCCAACTCAATAATAATTTCTGGCGCTACCAGTCCTTCCTGGCGGATTTCAAACCGCAAATCAACTTCGAGGCGACGCTTCCCAATCTCAACCGCTCCATCGAAGCGATTACCCTGCCTGATGGTAGCGATATCTTCCTGAGTCGTTCGTTGATGCGCAATGATGTCGGCATCACCCTGCAGCAAGACATCCCCCTTACCGGTGGGCGAGTCTTCGCCAGTACGGGTTTGCAGCGGATTGATATTTTCAAAACGGATGGAAACCCAGGGAGTCTGTCCTATCTCTCCTCCCCCATCTCGATTGGCTTAATCCAGCCCCTACTTGGCTTTAATCAACTCAAATGGGATAAAAAAATTGAACCCTTGCGCTACGAAGAAGCTACCCGCGGCTATACCGAAGACCAGGCTGATATCGCCTTCGAAGGCGCCAGCCGTTTCTTTGATGTATTAATTGCGCAACTCAATGTGGAAGCGACCATCCGCGATAAAGCGAATGCCGATACCTTGTATGAAATCTCCAACAGTCGTTTTGAAGTGGGTACAATCGCCGAGACCGAGCTACTTCAGATAGAATTAAACGCTCGCAATGCGGAGACCAATCTGGCCCAAAGCCGCTTCGACCTGCAGAACAGTACCGAGCGATTGCGTAACTTCCTGGGGATCCGCACTCCAACAACTTTCCAACTAGTACCCCCTTACGAACTCCCGGAATATATCGTCGACCCGGATCTTGCCCTGGAAATGGCTCGCAAATACCGCAGCCAGACCATCGCTTTTCGGCGACGGCGGATGGAGGCAGAACGTAACGTAGCCCAGGCCAAAGGAGAGACGGGCTTTAGTGCTGACATCTTTGCTTCTTTTGGGCTTTCGCAAACGGCTCCAACCATCGGAGAAGCTTACCAGTCACCACTTGATCAAGAGCAAATCCAGATCGGCCTCAATTTTCCAATTGCCGACTGGGGTAAAACTCAGGCTCGCCTGGAAATCGCCGCCTCCAATGCCGAGCTCATCCGTATGCAAGTCCAACAAGAAGAAATTAACTTCGATCAGGAAATTATCATTAAGGTGAATCAATTCCAACAGGTACGGCAGCAGGCCGTCCTGGCTGAACGCTCTTACGAGATTGCGCAGAAACGCCTGAACATCACCCGCAAACGCTACCGCATTGGCAAAATTGACGTGACGGATCTCAACCTGGCGATCAGTGAAGAGGCCAATGCCCGACGTAGCTATATCAGTGCCTTACAGAATTTTTGGCTGGCCGCCTACGACCTGCGCCGCCTGACCCTCTACGATTTTGAGAATGACCGGGCATTGATTCGCACCGGTAACTGACGTATCCGCTGACCACAAGCTCGATAAATCGCGTTTGCAATCGCCGCTGCCACCGGGGGCGTGCCCACTTCTCCCCCACCCATGGCGGCTTCGTCGAGTCGATCCAACAGGGTCACTTCAATTTCCGGGGCATCGCTAAAGTGTTGAATAGTATAAGAAAGCCAGTCTACACTGGTGATCTCGTATTCGTCGAAAGTGACTTCTTCACTGAGAGTCCAGGCCGCCGCCTGCACGATGGCGCCTTCTACCTGATTACGCAGACTATCCGGGTTGATAATTTCACCCACATCTATGGCGGCCCATACCTGCAGTAAACGGACCTCTCCTTTTTCCGGATCGACCCGCACCCGCGCTGCCATGGCGCAGTAACCCGAATAATTTTTATAGCGGGCGAAAGCGAAACCGATACCTTCTCCCTCGCCGGTATCTAGCCCCGATATTTGCTGCTGAACACTTTTGACTACGGCCATCGCTCGCTTATCTTGTAAGTGTTTCAGACGGAAGTCAATCGCCTCCGTACCGGCAGCCTCCGCCAACTCATCCATAAAGCTTTCAATGGCAAAGATATTGGCGAAAGCTCCCAGACTACGCAGGGAGGATACCCGCAGGGGACCATCAAAATAATGGGCCTTCACCTGCAGTTGTGGGATGTCGTAATAGGGATCCCCATTCCGGTGTCCACCACCCAGATAGCCACGCTGGGTAAGGAGGTGCGGAGGATCAAGATAGCGAGCCGGTAGCAGCGTACCCGCGTGCTGATTGGGCCGCGTACTATGGGAATCAGTCCAAATATCGGATTGCCAGTAACTGATTTCACCCCTTTCATCTAGGCCCGCCGCCAGATTCATTTGCATGGCCGAGCCGTAGGGCTCCCAGCGGTGCTCATCGGTCCGCGACCAGCGTACCCGAACAGTTTTACCGGGATAGGCCAGGGCCAAAATGGCGGCATCCGCCGCCGCATCGTCGGCTACGGTATGGCCAAAACAACCCGCACCGGGCGAACTGATGATGTGGATTTTTTCGGGTTCTATTCCTAACATCGTCGCCAGACCTTCCCGCATCGGATAAATCCCCTGGCTATGACTCCAGACCTTCAGGCGGTCTCCATCGTAGTGGGCAATACCGCAGGCCGGTCCTGCAGAAGCGTGCATGGTATAGGGTTTGTAAAAAGACGCTTGGACTTGCATGGTAGCCCCGGAAGAATCAATACTTAGCCCTTCCCCTTTAACTACTTCGGGAGCTTCTGCATTAGCCCTGATGTAATCGAAAAGATCTGCCTGTTTGGGAAAGATCGCTGGACGTGACCATTCGCTGTATTTCCCCAGCAGCTTTACCGCTTGTTCGGCCTGGTACTCCTGTTCGGTAATCACGGCTAAAAAATCTCCATTCTGCACGATTTTGAGGAGTCCTTTTACTTCCTTCCGGAAGCTACCTTCGTCGAAACGAAGTAAGCTGGATTGATAATTTAGAGGCCGCAGCACCCGTGCATGGACCATGTCCGGCATCCTCAAATCGTGAATATATAAAGCCTTACCCCGCACCACATCCGGGAGATCCTGCCGGGATATGGGCTGACCCACCCACTGGTATTCCGACTTGGGTTTAAATGGAAGGCTTAAAGGGACTTCCCCTTCGATTTGGCGTCCTTCCAGCAATTCTGCAAAGGAAAGCTTATCCCTGCCCAAACGGTTCCTTACCTCTCCGTCTTGAACGATTAGTTCACTTCGATCTGTTTGGAGTCGTTCTGCAGCCAGATCAATCAAATGCTCCCGGGCAGCGGCGGCGGCCGCTCGAACCGCCATGGCACTACCGGTGATGGATCCACTCCCTGCGGTATAGCCTTCGTCCGGGGTGCGCCCGGTTTCAGCCAAAATTACTTCTACCTGATCCAGGTTCATATACAGCTCTTCGGCAACAACTTGTCGAAGGGCATTACGAATCCCCTGACCCAACTCTACCTTCCCGCTAAAGATGCGCACCCGACCATCTTCCAGCACTTCCAACCAGGATCGGATTTGGGCTTCCCGCGACAGATTACCAGGTAGCTTTTCAAAAGTTTGGGTAATCCTGGATTGCTCATCCGGAATGGGCTTGCAGGCTGGCAGTAAAGGGATGGCGATCATCAGACTACCAATGGTTTTAACGAAGGATCTGCGGGACGAAGCGGGCAATTTATTTTGGTCAGGCATTATTTTTTCTAGGTAAAATACAAAAAAGGAAAGAAGCTGTTGCCGATACTAATCCATTTTAAGGCGATTAAAAGTCTGATCCTGCCCTTTGACCTTAAAGCTGCTCACCCGGCCCTGCTTATCCCGCTGAAAAACCACTTGCTCGCCTCCCACATCCGTAAACCTATTTTCTCCCTCGAAAAAAAGAGGATAAACCCCCGAATCCAACACGGCCACCAGGGATCGTTCCCGCTCCTGATACCGGATACGAAGGCTTTGATCATTCGACCATTCGTACACGCCCTCATAGGGAGCTAATTCTGCTTGTTTGGGTAAACCGGCATAGGGATTTTGATGGCTAAGGATCAGTCCTTCGCCCGGCACCCATTTGTCGTATTCCATGTGGTAAGCAACTGCCCGGGCCGCGTTGAACCCTTTGATTCGGGCCACCAGATGTAAGGCGCCATCTATACCGGCCGAGATGCCTGCCGTAGTAATCAAAGAACCATTATCTACAAAGCGAGCCTTCCGGTAAACTTCCGTTTGGGGATAGTTCCGCTCCAGATCATTCAGCGCATTGTGAAAAGTAGTAGCGGCTTGCCCTTCTAGCAATCCGGCTTCTCCCAGAAAAAAGGCTCCCGTACATACCGAAAAATAGTACTCCGGGGATTGTCGCTTTAGCCAGGCGATCACTACCGGATCCTTACTGGTCGCGGCGGCGTTACCACCAAAAAAAGCAATAACATCTACCGCAGGTAGATCCTTGATGTCATAATTAGGCTGGACCTTGAGTACCCCCTGAGAGACAATCGCCTGCTTGTTTTTGGAAGCAATCAAGACCTCAAAACCCGCGTAGGAAAACACCTCCAGTGGGCCGGCAAAGTCCAGTACCTCCACGCCCGGTTGTAAGTAAAAGGCGATGCGCAAGGGCTGCTCCTGGGCCGGGAGAACCAACGATAAAAAGATAAAAAAAGAAATAAGATGAAGTCGTAATAACATAAGAGTCGGTTGATTTTCACCAAAGGTAAGGCTTTACGGTCCGAGCAACCAGGACAAGGATGCGCAGAATTGGGACAAATCATGTGTCATGTGTCATGTGTCATGTGTCATGTGTCATGTGTCATGTGTCATGTGTCATGTGCCATGTGTCATGTGTCATGTGTCATGTGTCATGTGTCATGTGTTGGGTGGTCGGGCTCAATGAGACTGGCCGCTTTAGCGGGGTATAGTCGAATTAGTCCCGATTGGAGCGCAGCGGAGTATCGGGATGGTCCTTATGGAGGAAGCAGATGTCGCAGCTGGTTGACGCTTTTCAGGCCTACTGCTTTTGCGGTTGCTTCCAGTTTATGCCCTTCGGCGAGGAGCTGACGGGCGCGTTCGGTGCGGAGTTGCTTATGGTATTCACCGATACTGAGTCCGGTGTGCTTACGGAAAATTCGGGTCAGATTGCGGGGGCTGGTGTGTACGGCTTCCGCTAAATCGGGAATGGTTAGTTTTTCGTCCAGTCGGGTAGCCATCAGGTCCTGGACCTGATGCACCTGATCACTGAGGTGGTTGCGGTAGCGGAGGAAAACACTTAATTGTGGATCATTCTCCCCTCTGCGCAGATAAAGTACGACCTCTTTGGCAATTTTTGCCGCAAAGGGAGCCCCGTAATGAGCCTCCATCAAATGTAAGGCCAAATCGATACCGGAACTGACCCCACCACTGGCGTGTAGATTACCGTCGGAGACAAACAAGCGCTCCTTTTGCAGTAATGCATCAGGAAAGCACTCCTGAAACCGATCAAAATATTTCCAGTGGGTGGTCGTCTTCCGCTTACGCAAAAGACCGGCAAAGCCCAGAAGAAAGGCACCAGTACAGACAGAGCAGATTTGGGCGCCATTTTCCATCTGCTCATTTAACCATTGGAAGAAAGGGGCACAATCGCTCAGAAAGCGGGTATCCGTCAAAGTGTCGAAATCCATCCCGGGCAGGAAGAGGAGGTCATTTTCCGTAAGGGAAAAAGCGCTGAAATCTTGTAAATCACACAGGAATAATCCCGCACTACTCAATACCTTGCCGTTTTGCTGTAAAGCGATAAAATAAAGACTGAGGTCTGCGCCGTACGCTTCTGCCTCGTGAAAAATATGAGCCGGGCCAGTAATATCCAGCAGATGAACGCTCGGAGGGATCACAAAAAAAGCACGTTTGGCAATAGAGTTCCTCATAAATTCGATGGTTTCACAAGGGGTTGCATACGCATGACGATCAAAAGCCCCACTCCTACTCCCAAAATGGAAAATAATACATCGTAGGGATCATAAATATTTTTCCCGCCCAGATGGTGCAGCTTCACTTCCTGCGTTATGGTATAAATCAAAGCCATTCCAGCGGCTATAAAATATAGAACCTTATAGCTTATGCTATGATACAGTTTAGCTCGAAAATAAATACCGATGCCGGTTAGAATGAATACACCAATCACCCCCTCGCAGAAATTCGGGAAAGAGTAGAGAAAGACCCGCCAAAATTCGGGCGAATGATCCGTAAGCCAATCTGCTCTAAAGTGCTTGAAAAGGATAAATAAACCAACCACCAAAAACTGAAGCCGAACCAACTTTCTGATATCTCCCATGGATTTTTATGATTATTTTTCATGCTGAATGGGCATGCGAAATTGAATAATCAGCGAAGAACCGACCGTCAGTAGACCAATGAGCAAAATGGCATACTCCCCCCCAAACAGATCAGCCGTAATCCCCGATATCAGGGCACCGATCGCATAACCTAAATCCCGCCAAAGACGAAAAGTGCCAATGCTCTCGGCCCGTTGATCTGGCCTGGTAGCATCTGCAATCGCTGCCAGGAAAGTAGGATAAACCAAGGCCGTTCCCAGACCCAATACAACCGATATAAAGGATAAAAGATAAATATCTGTACTCAAAGGAATGACCAAAATGGCTAGCCCTTGCAGAAGCATTCCCCAAAAAAGCATGGCTTTCTTTGGGTAAATATCGGCCATACGCCCGGTAAACAACTGGCCAATCCCCCAAACGGCGGGATAAATCGCCGCTACAATACCTATACTTTGGTTATCGTAATTTTGGGCTAGCAGGATTATGGGTAGCAGCCCCCAAATCATGCCATCATTCAGATTGTTCACCATTCCGGCTTGCGTCACCGAACTCAAAGTCCGGTTACGCAGGGTGGTTTCCCAAAAGATATTCTTAAGCGCAGTCGTTTGGTTTGTGCTTGCCTCCTTTTGCACGAAAGTGCGGGTATCCTTTACCCAGATTAGCGTCAGCAGAAGGCCAACTACCGAAATTACTATACCAAGATAAAAGGGATAAGGCGTAATACCAAAACGATTCGCCACGTAGCCCGATAGAAAAGCGACCAGTCCAACGGCAAAGTAGCCGGCAAATTCGTTAATACCCATGGCCAGACCACGATCTTTCTCACCTACTAAATCGATTTTCATCACTACTGTGCTACTCCAGGTCAGTCCTTGACTCGCTCCTAAAAGAACGTTGGCAAAAACCACCCAGGACCAGGAGGGTGCATAGATTAACAAGAAAGGTATCGGGATAGCCAGTAACCAACCGAAAACCAATAAATTTCTTCGCCCGTAGCGATTCGCTAGCTTTCCGGTATAATAATTGGCCAAAGCTTTGGTCATCCCAAAAGCAATAATGAAGGAGAGAATAGCCGAATGAGAAGCGATACCAAATTGTTGCTCGGCGAACTGCGGAAAGATGGTACGCTCCAGTCCCACCATTCCCCCAACGAAGGCATTTACAATGACCAGTAATGTGAACTGCTTCCAATTTTCGCGCAGACCAAGCTGTATCTTTTCTTGCATTACCATCCGTTTATTCAAAACTCAACAATAGGCCAAGTCGACAATTGTCAAAACAACCTCCCCTCCCGTCCCGGAGGCACAATCCCCAGGTGCTTGTAAGCCTTTTCGGTGGCTTCCCGGCCGCGTGGGGTACGCTGTAGATAGCCCTCCATAATCAGGAAAGGTTCGTGTACTTCTTCGATGGTACCGGCTTCCTCACCAACGGCCGTGGCGATAGTCGTCAGACCAACTGGTCCTCCCTTAAACTTACTGATGATGGCATCCAGAATACGGTTATCCATTTCATCGAGTCCGCCCTCATCAACATTCAGGGCTTCCAGTGCGTACTTCGCAATGTCCAGGTTAATGGTGCCATCTCCTTTTACCTGAGCGAAATCACGGGTGCGACGCAACAGCGCATTGGCAATCCGCGGAGTGCCCCGACTACGGCGGGCAATTTCCACGGCACCATCAGCGGTGATGGGAACTTTCAGAATACCGGCCGAACGCTCAATAATCCGGGTTAAAGTGGGAATATCGTAGTAATCTAAATGGCAATTAATCCCGAAGCGGGCTCGCATGGGGGCGGTCAGTAAACCCATTCGGGTGGTAGCACCCACCAGGGTGAAGGGCTCCAGGGTGATCTGAATACTCCGGGCATTGGGTCCCGAGTCGATCATGATATCGATTCGGTAGTCCTCCATCGCGGAATAGAGATATTCTTCTACTACGTTATTCAGGCGATGAATCTCATCGATGAAGAGTACATCTCCTTCTTCGAGATTGGTCAGCAGTCCGGCCAGATCGCCGGGTTTCTCCAGCACTGGTCCGGAAGTCATTTTCATATCCGCGTCCAACTCGTTGGCGATAATATGGGAAAGCGTGGTCTTTCCCAGTCCGGGCGGACCGTGCAGCAAGACATGATCCAGGGCCTCACTCCGCTGTTTGGCAGCGGTAATAAATACCTGCAGGTTGTCGACAATCTTGGGCTGACCACTAAAGTCATCCAGCTGTTTAGGCCGCAGAGCCTGGTCAACGTTTTCTTCTTCCTGCCCCAAATGCTTACCCGTCGGATCTAAATGCGGATTGGCCATTACTACACTTTTTGATGTCCAAAAGTACGCATTACCACAGGAAAAAGAAACGTATCCGTCAACTTATTCATCAAGCCCCTAGAGTGCCCGTAGATACTGCTCTACTTCTGCACTAATCACGGGCCCTAATTCAAAAGAAGCGGCCCGGGCTTCGCGCAGGTACTTCCGAGCCTTTTGCTTTTCACCCAAAGCGCCATACATCACTCCGGCGTGGTAAGCTGTAATCGGCTCTCCGGTCTGTTCGGCTACTTCTTGTTCCCAAAGATCAATGGCCGCTTGCTGGTTTCCTTTCCGGAATAAGGTCCAGGCCTTCAGGTCAAAAATAACCGGATGGGGACGATCCCGTACGTCCTCTTCTACCAGGGCCAGGACATCGATCTCGGTCCTATCTAATTCAGCTAAATAAGTGGTGTACATTTTTCCATATTCCGGCTTTCCAGCCTCCAGGTAAAAAGCCGCTCTACAGGCATCTGCCTGTTCCTGATCACCCTCAAAATCGGCAATCTCGGCTAGCAATAAATCGTAATCGGGAATAGGATGTACAGACTTCAAAAATTCCAGAATACGTTTTGCTTCTTCGGTATCCTGCTCGTAGGAAAAAGCAACCCAGGCAATGCCCTTCAAGGAATGCAAATCGGCCGGATCATTTGCTAAAGCTTGCAAATAGGTATCGTAAGATTGCTGAATACGTCCGTCGTGGCCATACATATCGGCTAAATTAGAATACGACCAGTTGATCAGGGCTTTTTTTCCGCTGCGCTGTGCTTTTTGGGTCGCTTTTTCCATAGCCTGAATCGCGCCGGAAAGATTGTCACTGGCATCTTCGTATTTCATTTGGCGAATTAAAAATTCAAACTGGCTGCGGCTCTCCATATTGTCCAGTAGGTCTTGCGCCAAAATATGCTGTCCCCTTTCCAGACGTACATCGCACATCATCAGCATTGTCGTATATCGCTCATTGCCAATAGCTTTTGCCTGTACCAGATAGTCCTCTGCTTTTTGAAACTGGTGCTGCGTAATGGCATTATTAGCCAAAAGGTGTAAGACTTTGACCTGATTGGGAATCCGGGTATTAATGTCTTTCAGGATTTGATCGGATTGGTGTAAATAGGCTACATCACCCGTCAATTTAAATTCTTGGGAGAGTAGACTCGCTTTTTTGGTTAGATAGATATAATTATCTGGATCCGTGGTGAGTTTCTTTTGCCAAAAGGCTTTTTCTATTCCGATTTCTGCTTTCGCTTTCGCCAAATGATCAGGTACAAGATAAGTAGCATAATCAGCAGGATTAACAATGGTGGTTGGCTTTCTCTGTTCCTGAATCGCCAGCCAGGTAAGCGTGGCGAGTAATAAGGCAGCAGGAATTAGCCAGCGTAAATTTTTCATCTCCGATCGTTTTAATAACTTTAGAAAAACAGGCCGACTACTCCTCAAAGTAGCCAACCTGTATTATTTAGATATGTTGCTTAATGAGGAGTGGCCAGGTAAGGAAAAGTCCCTAAGAAGGCCTTATCGTTGGCATCGACGTTGTCATCCGTCAACTGAGGATTGGCGGTCCCGTCCGGTCCACCAAAAATCAGTAGTAATTCTACGGAGATCACATCATCAGCCAGATTACGTCCCGTCAGTACATTGGTTCCGTCAAAAAACGTGGTGGGTCCATCCAGGGAAACACTCAGTACATCGGTAGCCAGTACCCCCGTAAAGGCCTCCGCATCAAAACCGAGGGCATTCGTGGTATAATTTGGATTCAGGGCCAGCAATCTGTTCTCGAATTTATCGTCGTAGGCCATTCCCTGACTAGAAGGTACCATGGTGTTGAAGTCGTCCTTGTCCCCATTGGTCACAAAAACGGTATTGATGGCCGGACGCCCCATAATATCTTCCTGTTCAAAGGTTCGATTATCTATTTCTCGGTTATTTGTATCCATTTCATCTTCACAACTCGTGATCAGACCAAAGCTTAAAGCCAAAAACAGGCTTAAAATTATTCTCTTTTTCATCTTTATTGATTTGTTAGCTGCGGCAAAGGGCAGTACAGACTGACCTGTACAGCACAGCTAAATAATTCTGTTAATTTCATTCTTAAATAGTAGGAGAATGGGTGCTTAGCGCGCGCGACTGGCAGTCACCCAGGTGTTTACTGTACCGCCGGAGCCTACTAAGGATTTAGGCACTTCGACAACTACGGAGAGTACATTTGTTCCGGCGAAGGTATCTGATCCCGGATCATTGAACCCGGTCGCATTACCCGCAATAATTTCGTTATACTGCGTAAAGTCCATAAAGAACGGATCGTCTCTGGGTCCGGCAAAGGCTTTGATACCATTGCTTCCGGTCGCAATCTCTGGACTGGATCCATAAGTAGTCATGGCTACCTCTGTAGCGGGATTATTCGCCGCAATTTCAGAAGTGGTGCCACTTAGATTCGGTGCAATGGGTCCGTAGACTTGCATCATACCGTCCAGAAAGGTAGCTTGAATAACTAAATCGGCTACTGCATCGCCATCCTGATCGATATTAAACTCGATGAGAACATCCTCATCAAAACCGGCCGCAGCCGTAGCGCTTGGTGCCAGCAGCCCCTGTGTGTTGGCTACAAAAACTAAGTTGTTACTGTTTTCGGGACTAGCAAAAGCATAAAAATCAGTAATATCAGCGGAGGTTCCGGTAACAGCTGGTGCGTCAATGTGATCGGCAGCCCAAAGGACCCCGATGGTTGCCGTTCCCAGCAACAGTAAGCTCAATAATAAATTCTTTTTCTTAATCATCATCATAATTTAATAATTCGGATTTGTCTTAACCTACGGAGACAGGAAGGGTCTTGGTTTTAATTATTTAGAATAAATCTGAAAAAGACAGAACGATATGAAGCTAGAAGCTTATTAATTGTAGCTATTGGCGCTATTTTACCTTTGTCAAAGAGGGTATTTTTATTACCTTTGGGCAAATTAGTTCAGAGCCTGATCAAACAAGCTCTTAGCGCACATGCAAACCAGTGGTGGGCGGGCCGATCAACCCGGATAATAAACACAAAAATCCTGCCGCTATAAACAAAATACAGTAAAACATGAGTGGATCAAAAGTAAGTATCGAAAACGGAATATTAAAAGTCCCCAATGACCCAATCATCCCATTTATTGAAGGCGATGGTATTGGCCCCGACATCTGGGCAGCTGCCGAGCGTGTATTAGATGCCGCAGTAGAAAAAGCTTATAATGGGGATCGCAAAATTCACTGGAAAGAAATCCTGGCCGGGCAAAAAGCATTCGACCAGACCGGAGAATGGCTACCCCAGGCTACCCTGGATGCCATCGACGAATACCTGGTTGCCATCAAAGGGCCATTAACGACGCCCGTAGGCGGTGGAATTCGTTCCTTAAATGTAGCTCTACGCCAAAAACTAGACCTGTACGCCTGTGTACGTCCGGTACGTTACTTCAACGGCGTTCCTTCTCCGGTGAAAGCACCCGAAAAAGTAGACATGGTGATCTTCCGCGAAAACACCGAAGATATCTATGCCGGTATTGAATATCTACACGGTACCGATGCTGTAGAAAAATTAAAGAAATTCCTGATTGAAGAAATGGGTGTTACCCAGATTCGCTTCCCAGATACGGTATCTCTGGGTATCAAGCCCGTATCCGTAGAAGGAACCGAGCGCCTGGTACGCGCTGCCATCAACTACGCGATTGATAATAAACTACCTTCCGTGACCCTGGTACACAAGGGTAATATCATGAAGTTTACCGAGGGTAAATTTAAAGACTGGGGTTACGAGCTGGCTGAACGTGAATTCGGCGACAAGGTATTTACCTGGGCTCAGTACGATCGCATCGCTGCCGAAGAAGGGCCCGAAGCAGCTAATAAGGCACAATCGGAAGCACTGGATCAGGGGAAAATCCTGGTTAAAGATTCAATCGCAGATGCCTTCCTACAGCAAATCCTGACCCGACCTGCAGAATACTCTGTTATCGCTACCCTAAACCTGAATGGGGACTACGTTTCTGATGCTCTGGCAGCGGAAGTAGGTGGTATCGGTATTGCACCGGGTGCCAATATCAATTATATCTCGGGTAAAGCGATCTTCGAAGCTACGCACGGTACCGCTCCTAAATACGCTGGTTTGGATAAGGTAAATCCAAGTTCGGTTATCCTTTCTGGTGAAATGATGTTCCGCTACATGGGCTGGAACGAAGCCGCCGATCTGATCGTGAAAGGTATCGAAGGGGCTATTTCTGCCAAGCGCGTCACTTATGATTTTGAGCGCCTGATGGACGGAGCGACCTTGCTGAAGTGCTCCGAATACGGAGATGAGCTCATTTCTAACATGTAATTGAGTCCTATCTTAAATCGATTAATGTAAAAAATGCGGATTCGCCTGAGGCGAATCCGCATTTTTTATTATTGTTGCTGGCTGGCTGCCTCGCCTTTTCGACGAAAAGCGAGGCCTAGAAAAAAAGATAATCTTCTTCAAACTTTCCACCGACCTGATTCAATCGGTCAAAGGTCGAGAGAATAAAATCCGTCGGGTCTTCGCCGATATCTTCCATGGTCATATACTGCAGTTCGGACAAGTACTTGCCCACTTCGAATTCAATATTTCCTGGTTCCGGCTCTCTCTCCCCCCCAATTCGATTTAAATAAGAAAAGATTTTTTCGACATTACTGCGCAGTGATTTTGGATTCTTGGCATTCAGTAGCAAGAACTCAATCGTCTGAGACTTATTAGGTGTACGACGATAGAATTTTTTACTCATATCGTACACTTCCGCACAGCGTAGTAAGGTAGCCCATTCGTAGGTTAAATCATGGTGCTCGCCGCTGGACTCCTCTATTTTTTTAATATCCAACAATTTGGTGTTGATGAGCCGGATGATCTGAAAAGCCCGCTCCAGATGAATCCCCAGCATAAGGAGCGCCCATACCTCGTCGTGTAATAAGGTTCGAATTATTTTTTCGCGGATGGTAGAGCAGGCCTCATTAAGTTTTGTTGTTAGGTCGTAGAGTCCGGTAGAGACGAAGGTATCCACGTGATAATTATTCACAAAATGGTAAAACTTATTAATCGCCTCCCAGGTCTCACTGGAGATGAGATGCCGGGTACCGTGCGCGTTTGTTCTGGCCAGCCGGGCCGTACTTAGGATCGACAAGGGGTTTTCCTTATCAAACCCGATATGGTGTAGCACTTCTTTTTCGGTAATTTCACCTTCATAATCATTACCAGCTAGAAATAGAAGAGACTCCAGTACGAGTTTCTCCTTTTCAGACATATTATTAGGCGTATCCAACGAAGAAAAATAATTAATATTGACAAAGCGGGCCGTATGATCACAGCGTTCGATGTAGCGACCGGCCCAATATAGGCTATTTGCGACTCGTGAGAGCATGCTAATTTCTTTTGATAGAGATGATGAAAGTTGTTTACTTAAGTACCCAGGTATCTTTAGAGCCTCCTCCCTGTGAAGAGTTGACAATCAGATTCCCTTTCTTTAAAGCTACCCGGGAAAGCCCTCCTTTCAGAACGTGCTGGCAATCTTTACCAAATAGCGTGTAGGTTCTCAGGTCGACGTGCCGGGCCTCAAAAGCATGGCTGTCTTCTATATAGGTAGCGTGTACAGAGAGAGACATAATGGGCTGGGCAATGTACTTGCGTCGATCAGCCGTAATTCTTTGCTTCACCTCTTCGATTTCTTTTTTTGTCAGTGTCGTACCAATGGTAATCCCATAGCCCCCGGCCTCATCCACCGGTTTTACGACCAGCTTATCGACGTTCTCCATCACAAATTTGTAATCTTCGTCAATCTCACAGCGATAGGTCTTGACATTATTAAGGATAGGCTCTTCCCCCAGATAATACTTGATAATTTCCGGTAAGTAGGTATATACTGCCTTATCATCGGCAAAACCGGTACCCGGTGCATTAACCAGGGTAACGTTACCGGCCAGATAAGCCCGCATTAAACCCGGTACTCCTAACAAGGAGTCTTTATTAAAAGCTTCGGGATCGATGAAATTATCATCTACCCGACGGTAGATGACGTCTACCTTCACTTTCCCGTAGATAGTCTTCATAAAGACGTAATCGTGTTCGACAATCAGATCCTGACCCTCTACTAGTTCTATACCCATGCGCTGAGCCAAAAAGGCATGCTCAAAATAAGCGGAATTAAAGGATCCCGGTGTATATAACACACAATTGGTCTCTTCCATACCGTGTGGATGGACACTATGCAGCGTCTTCAGCAGGTGTTCTGGATAATCCGAAACACTTTCCACCTTGTTGGTATTGAACAGACCAAGCAGACCTCTTTTTAATGCAATCCTGTTATTGATCACATAACTCACTCCCGAGGGACTCCTTAAATTATCTTCCAGTACGTAAAATTCTCCGTCACTGTGGCGAATAATATCCGTACCGGAAATATGACAATAGATATCTCCCGGTGGAGAGAAGTCTTTCATTAATTTCTGGTAATTCTTAGAAGAAAAGATGAGTTCAGCAGGAATAATTTTGTCCTTAATAATTTTTTGATCGTGGTAGATATCAAAAATAAAGGCATTGATAGCACGGGTTCTTTGTAAAACCCCTTCTTCCAGATGCTCCCATTCCCTGGCCGTAATTATTCTGGGAAACAAATCGAATGGAAATATTTTTTCGGTTCCCTGATCTGTATCGCTGTACACGGCAAAAGTAATCCCCTGATTAAAAAAGGAAGTTTTCGCTTCGTCAAATAAGCGGAGGAAATTTTCTTCCCCTAAATGGTTAAAGTGATCGAATATTTTTTGGTACCCCGGTTTTACTTTTCCGTTGCCATCAAAAACTTCGTCGTAAAAGCTTTCGGAGGGCTCGTAAAGATCAAAGAATTTTTTCTGTCCCTGACTTTGCATGCAGTTAATTTATATTTTTCTTAGGCAAATCCTTATTGGTTCAAGGTGAAATCATTGGGTCAAGATGTATGAGGCGGAGATCCGCACTATTTGTCCCCGAATGAATTTCCTTTGCGTTTTTCATTAAGGTATTGAAAATAAGGAAATTAGCAGAAAAAATATAATTTTTGGTACAGGCATTTTAAATTTCGCACCTACAAAATAATTATTGGCAAAAACAGGTTCTAACCTTTATTAATTCGGATGACATCAACAGATACCGACAAATCATGGGAGCCGGAGTTAAAAATAACACCTTTGATTGGCGGGACATCGGTATAGTCCCTACCCCAGGCTACTGTGATGTGCTGTTCTTTAGCTAATTTATTGTTGGTTGGATCAAAATCGACCCAACCAATCCCGGGAACGAAAGAAGCGAACCAGGCGTGTGAAGCGGCCGATCCCACCAGGGCCTCTGCCCCTTCCGGAGGGATCGTTTCAATGTATCCACTTACGTATCGAGCCGGCAGGCCAAGCGTTCGCAGACAAGAAATCGCTACGTGTGCGAAGTCCTGGCAAACGCCTTTGCGCGCCTGAATAACCTTCTTCAAAGGTGTGGCTACGGTCGTGAACCCCTGTGTATATTCAAAGTCTTTATAAATCCGGTGATTCAATTCAATTAGGGCTTCGAGTAAATCCCTCCCGGGCCGAAACGAAACCAAGGCAAATTCTTTTAGATCGTCTGAAAAAGGCACCAGCGGTGAAGGCAAACAAAACTGGCGGATTTCAACCCGATCTTTACTAAAGATACTTAGTTTATCCCGCCAGGATTCCCAGCTTATGCCAGCACTTTGTTTCGCCACATAATCGGGTACACGACGTTCAATGATACTCGTGGATTCAATAGAAAAATCTTTGTGCTTCTGCTGCACCGAAAAATAATCCACCTGATTACCAAAAAAATCTAGTCGCATAGACCGCTCGTTGGGCACCGGAGATATATTTACTCGTTTCTCCAGAACCTGCTGATAGGGCAGCTCACGGGGCTGTAGCCAGGCCTCATTATAGGATAGGCTGCCATTATATTGGTACGCATAAGTAGTAGTGTGCCGAACCTTATATCGCATAAGAACCCAATTTTTACGCCTGCTTAAACATCCGTATCAAATAAAAATACCGATTTCTGTGGCTTGAAATAACTATGACTGAAGAAGGTAAAGTGAATATTCGAAGCCGCTTCGGAGAGATTGCTATGCGTTTCGCCCAACAGCGTATCCAGTGCTTCTCGTAAATTTGAACCCCCTTCGCTAACCAATAAATCTGCCACATCGCTCAAGCGCAAAGCACTATGCACTTTTAACAAGTTTTTCTGGTCGGGACGAAGCATTTGTTTACTAAGGACAGTGGGTAATTGATCCAGATTCCCCCTGGTCTTACTCACCGAATAATTCAGGGCCTGCGGATAGCTATCGTCCAACAAAACGAGAGATAATAAACCCTCTAACCTCAATTCGCCCCGGTATCTGTGCCGGTAAGAACTCAGGCTCTCCGAGGTAATCAAAATCGCCTCCATCAATTCCTGCTCCACTTCGGGGTCTTTTTTTGTACCTAATAGCGATCGCATAAGCGAGGCTTGTAACATAGCTTTTTCCAGTTGAACTCCGATATCCAACAAGGGCCTGCCCTCTTCAATACTAAGGCTTTCCAGAACAAATCCCTGTAAAGCCGCGCAGTGCACCAATAGTTGATCCAATTGAGAACGGGCCGTCCTTTGCTCTGTGTGTTTAGTAGTACGCCATTGTTCCCAGTGCTGGGTTAATTGATCCAACATGCGCCAGGTATCGGGTGACCAGCGGTTACGCAGCGAAACCCCAGAATTCTTAAGCATATCGATACTAAAGGCAAGGGTACCTGCGCGATTTTCATTTTGCAACATTTCCTGTAGCTCCTGATTGGGCTGATTGAGGTTTTGGGCTCCCTCCTTCCCAACGAACCCGGGGTAGCTCATGGTCATATGCGTCAGTCCCTGCAAAAGGATCGAAAAGGTAGATTCATCCAGTGGGTCTTCGAAGTTGACAATTTCGGATTGCCGCTTCAGAATGATCCGAAGCAAACGAGCGGTATACTTTACCCGCGACAAATTGCGACCCATCCAGAACAATTGCTCCCCCGTACGGCTGGGCAAATCCTCCAGTCGTTTATAATTCCCGCCGGGTAGTGCCCGGTCTAACCGAAAACGTATAGGTTGTTGTTTCTTTTCTGAAATCACCCAGGTATCCTTACCAATCCCTCCTGAGCGGTTCGATACGTGGCTATTACCCGCTTCCGGAGCACTACGGGTAAGCCCTCCTGGCATAATATGGTAGGTAGATTCCCCTGAAGTCGCAAAACAGCGTAAAACCGTACGGCGCGGTTCCAGAAAAGAGTCATTCCAGGAAGGAGCTGTAGAAAAAATCGCTTGCTCCTGCCCCACAAAGCGATAGGGGTATCGCTTAATTTTATCGATGTAGGTCTGCTTTTGGGCATTGGATAATTCCCAACCGAAAATCGTCCGTCGCCCGTCTAGTCGGTGCAGATCCTTAATCACCAGTCGGTCCATATTTTCGAGTACATAGGCTCGTTCACTTTTCTGGCCACACCACCAGCTGGCGATATTAGGCAACTTCAGGCTTTCGCCTAAAAAGTGCTTACAAATGGCGGGCATAAAAGCCATTAATCCCGGATTTTCCAGAATACCACTGCCCAGCGGATTGGCCAGGCGGACATTCCCCTTACGGATCACTTCCAGCAGGCCCGCTACGCCCAATTGGGAATCGGGTTTTAGCGATAGCGGATCACAATACCGATCATCAACGTGACGAATCAACACATCCACTTTCTCCAAACCACTCAGGGTTTTCATCCATAAAAAGCCATCTTTCACCATTAGGTCCTGGCCCTGTACCAATTCAAATCCCTGTAAAGCAGACATAAAAGTATGCTCAAAATAAGTCGCACTGTAGGGTCCGGGCGTCAATATAGCCACCAGGGGTTCGGCGACGTTCGGCGCTGCATTTTTTAAACAGTTCCGCCACAGCTGATAATAAGGAACTAGCTTCTTGACCTTGGCTTTCGCAAAAAACTCGGGTAAGGTACGCGCCATCGCTACCCGGTTTTCCAGCGTGTAGGCCATACCCGACGGAGCCTGGGTCCGGTCCCCGATCACCCAGAGTTGCCCATCCGGGCTACGGGAAATATCAGCAGCGTACTGTAACAAGGCATGCTCTTGCGCAAAGTCGATCTGATCACAGGCCCGCAAAAACTGGGGATCACCAAAAATCAAATCCGCCGGCAAAATACCTTCCTTAATTAAATTACGGGGCCCGTAAAGATCCTTAAAAATCAGGTTCATCAAATGCACCCGCTGCCGAATACCTTCTTTGATGGAAGTCCAGATTTCCGGGGTAATCAGAAAGGGAATAGGATCCAACTGCCAGCTGCGAGCCTGGGATGATTTGTTGTCAAACAAATTATAACTCACCCCGTTATCCGCCAGTACCCGTTCGATCTCCTGTTGTCGATTATTTAGTTCCGTAGGGCCTAACTGCTTAATTTGGGCCAATAAATGCTCCCAATTAGGTAGCGCCTGACGCTGATTAGCCCAGATTTCGTCTGCCGGCCGCTCATCCTCCCCATATCCTTTCAATAAATCCTGAAGCTCCTGGTCAATAATCATGCTGATACGTTTACTGTTTTACCGCAAGGTACTACTTTTTGGCCCACCGAAGATCCAGCGTATAAGGGAAATCGGGATTGCCGGCAATCGTCCGATAAGAAATCGACTCCTTATGGTAAGGGGGCTGCTCATCGAAATAAGTAATTCGACTCCTGCTCGGTGCATATTCTACCGGTCCGGGTGTATAATCTGTATTGCGGAATCGATTAATCCGGCGCGACTCTGCTTCGTAAGCATTCACGGGGAATACATCGTAAGAGCGACCACCAGGGTGCGCAACGTGATAGGTACAACCACCCACAATCTGATTTTTCCAGTTATCGACTAAATCAAAGACCAGGGGTGCATCAATACCAATGGTAGGGTGTAAGGCGGAAGGAGGCTGCCAGGCCCGATAGCGAATACCCGCTACAAATTCTCCCTGGGTACCAGTGGCCACCAGGGGTACTTCACAGCCGTTACACAAGAGGGTGTAACGCGCTTCGTTCATCCCCGTCAACTTCACCTGTACTCTTTCCAGAGAAGAATCCACAAAGCGGGCGGTACCCATATTCGACATTTCTTCTCCCAGGACGTGCCAGGGCTCAATCGCCATCCGCACTTCCAGCTGGATATCTTTTATCTGAACGGACCCGTAACGCGGGAAGCGGAATTCAAAAAACGGATCTAACCACTGTAACTTGAAGGGGTATCCTGCCGACTGCAGGTCCGAAACCACCTCTGCCATATCCTGGTGATTAAAATGAGGGAGTAGGTATTTGTCGTACAACTGAGTACCCCAGCGAACCAAACCATGCTCGTAGGGCTGCTTCCAAAACCAACTAACCAGTGAACGAATCAATAACATCTGCACCATACTCATTTGTCGGTGCGGTGGCATATCTAGACTACGCATCTCCAATAGCCCCAGGCGGCCGGAAGGACTGTCTGGTGAGTATAATTTGTCGATACAAAACTCTGCCCGGTGCGTATTCCCCGTGATATCAGTCAGCAAATGCCGAAATATCCGGTCGACTACCCAATAAGGAACGTTTTGCTCTCCTGGCTTGGGCACTTGCGTAAAAGCCAACTCCATCTCGTAGAGTCGATCTTCCAGCCCTTCGTCAATCCTCGGTGCCTGACTGGTCGGTCCAACAAAAGCACCCGAAAATAAATAAGACAAACTCGGATGATGCTGCCAATAAGTAATCATACTGCGCAATAGATCCGGTCGGCGTAAAAAAGGACTATCCGAGGGGCGAGCAGCCCCCAGGGTAATGTGGTTTCCACCACCGGTTCCCGTATGACGGCCGTCGATCATAAATTTTTCTGCCCCCAGTCGGGATTCTTTGGCCAGTTCGTACAAGGTTTCAATGCGAGCTACCATATCCGACCAGCTTCCAGCCGGATGAATATTCACCTCAATTACACCTGGATCAGGCGTTACACTCATTTTGTCCATCCGGTTGTCCAAGGGTGGTGCATAACCTTCCAATACGATAGGTACGCCAATATCGGCGGTGGTCTTTTCAATCACTTGGAGTAATTCCAAAGCGTGCTCTGCGTAAGATAAAGGAGGTAAGAAAACGTATAAATTTCCCCGGCGAATTTCAGCACAGACGGCTGTCCGCATCACTTCCTTCGATTTTTTTTCGGGTTTTGACTGGCCAATATCTTCATTCGACCGGATATCGAAGTCTCCCACATCTTCGAATAAGCTGCGCTGTATCGGCACATCCACCGTAGCGGGTAGGTTATTTAAGGGTAAGCGCAGACCCAGCGGAGAATTACCCGGTGTCAAAAACAGGTGTTTCCGACGAAACTCCCAGGGGCAAGAGTGCCAATCCTGATGGTCAAAATCCCAGGCCAATGGTAATACGTACCCGGCGGGAGTATCCATCCCGCGATCCAGTACAGAGGCTAAGGTACGACGCTCCAGCGAATCTTCCAGATCCGCTTTGAAGGGATCTTCATCCACCGGAACCTGCCCTTCTTCCCAGAGCATATAAAAAATATCCTCGTAGGCCGTTTTGGTATATTCTGGTGATACACCCAAATTTTCGGCCAGGGTTTTTAGGAATAATTCCGCCGTAGCCGGATATACTTCCTGTTCTTTATTGGGATCGGCCAACAACTTGGGATTCTTCCAAATGGGCAGTCCGTCCTTGCGCCAGACAATTGAATATGCCCAACGGGGTAGCGGTTCGCCCGGATACCATTTGCCCTGTGCATAGTGAAGGATACCGCCCGGTCCGAAAGCGTCGCGTAAACGAGTAGCCAGATCCCAGGCTAGCGCACGTTTATGGCTACCGTCGGCCTTCGTATTCCATTGCTCCGCCTCCATATCGTCGATGGAAACAAAGGTTGGTTCTCCGCCCATAGTGAGCCGCACATCTTGCGATTGCAGATCCTGGTCCACTTGTTCTCCCAAGTCCAAAATTTCTGTCCACTGGTCATCCCGGTAGGGTTTAGTTACCCTAGGATCTTCTTCGATCCGGCGCACCGTATTTTCAAAGTCAAAAGTTACTTCGGCAACGTCCGTCGCACCCTCGATAGGAGCGGCCATCTCGTAGTCCGGTACGCAAGCCAGTGGGATATGACCTTCGGTACAAAACAAACCCGAAGTTGCATCCAGACCAATCCATCCGGCACCAGGAACGTAGACCTCTACCCAGGCGTGTAAATCGGTGACATCTTCCTCTACTCCGGCGGGGCCTTCCAAAGGTTTCTCATCGGGTTTCAACTGTACGGAGTAACCAGAGACAAAGCGCGCCGCTAGCCCCAGATGACGGAACAACTGCACCATCAACCAGCTAAAATCCCGACAGGAGCCTCGCCCGACCTCCAGGGTCTCTTCACAAGACTGGACGCCAGCCTCCATGCGGAGGTTATAGCCCAATCGATTATGAACAAGTTGATTCACCTGTACGAGAAAATCGTTAGTGGGCTGTTCTGTTGTATCCACTTCTTCCAGCAAGGACTTTAGCAAGGGGCCAGATTCCGTAATCTCTAAATAGGGAGCCAGGGCCTTCTTCAGTCGCTCGGGATATTCGAAAGGAAATTCCTGCGCGTATTCCTCCAGGAAGAAATCAAAGGGATTAATCACCGATAAATCGGCGATCAACTCTACTTCAATTTTTAGAGCAGTCACTTTTTCCGGAAAGACGACTCTCGCCAAATAATTTCCGTAGGGGTCTTGTTGCCAATTCAAAAAATGATTTTCCGGTTCTATTTTAAGGGTATAAGCCTCGATGGGCGTTCTGGAATGAACGGCAGGTCGGAGGCGTATAATGTGTGGGGACAAATTAACGGGACGGTCAAAGTTGTAGTGCGTCCTGTGATAAAGTGCTGCTTTAATTGACATATGTGTAAATTTCCAAAAGTAGTTTTAGTAGTGGGGAATCCATTGAATATCCCTTTTGCAATAATGCCTAGATAACATAAGAAAACTTTAGGATATTTTATACTTTTAAATCCTTATGAAGAATTGATCCGGGTTTAAGCCCCAAATTTCTAATACACGGTGTACTAATTATTCTTTCAGCAAATAGCGTTATACCAAACTAAAACAAGTAGCACATGCAAAAAACAAATCGCATTCTGGCACTAGATGTCTTTCGGGGCCTCACTATTGCAGGCATGATCCTCGTTAATAACCCCGGGAGTTGGACTAATGTTTACCCCCCCTTGCTACATGCCGATTGGCACGGAGTCACACCGACCGATTGGATCTTCCCTTTCTTTCTATTTATCGTCGGGGTTGCCATTGCGATTGCTCTGGGAAGACGCAAAGAACAAGAGGTGCCCTATGGCCAAATCAGTCGTAAAATTATCAGCCGGACCTTCATCATTTTTGGTTTGGGCCTTTTCCTGGCGGCATTTCCGGATTTTGGCATGGATGATTCGACACCGGGTGGTATCGTCGTAGCCCATTATATTTTGCTCAGCCTGACTGCGGCCCTGGTCTTTACCCGCGCCTATCTGGATCAAAAGCAGTTTAGTTCGCCGCGCAATGCCAAGCGACGGCGCTTACTCTTCATCAGCGCGGGCATCACTGCGCTTCTGATGGCCATTATTGGTTTCCAGCATTACGACCTGAGCACCCTGCGCATTCCCGGAGTACTCCAGCGAATTGCCCTGGTTTATGGTGCCTGTGCGTTTTTGTTTTTATACACTACGGCCCGACAGCAAGTCTGGATCGGAGCCGGATTACTACTACTTTACTGGGGACTGATGTTTCTGGTCCCCGTCCCCGGTGGTATAGCGCCTAACTTAGAGGCGGAAACCAACCTTGGCGCCTGGTTAGACCGTGTGATTTTCACGAGTGACCACCTTTACAGCCAGGCCAAGACCTGGGATCCCGAAGGACTACTCAGTACCATTCCCTCCATTGTCAACGGCATTAGCGGGATGCTGTGTGGTATCTGGCTGAGAAGAACGGATAAAGATATTTACCAAAAAATAAGTGGCCTGATGGCCGTCGGTGCACTGGTGCTGGTACTGGGCTTCATCTGGAACATGCACTTCCCTTTCAACAAAAAGATATGGTCCAGCTCCTTTGTCTTATTCACCAGCGGAGTCGCATTGCTCATGCTGGGTACGGTCTATTGGCTAGTCGATGCTAAAAAGTACGATGGCTGGATCAAACCCTTCCGGGTGTATGGTATGAACGCCCTGTTTGCCTATATTCTTTCGGGCGTCCTGGCGACTTTGTTGTACACCATTAGCTGGACCAATGCTGCCGGTGACCGTATCTCATTAAAGGGCTGGCTATACGATGGGCTATTCACCTCCTGGCTTACGCCAAAAAATGCTTCGCTGGGTTTTGCCCTTTTAAATGTAGCCGTGGTGCTGGCCTTCTGTTGGGTGCTGTACCGTAAGAAAATTTATATTAAGGTATAAGAAAAGACTTCGCAAGTCTGGCTCATCCTGAAAAATTTAATCTTCAACCCAGACTTCCGAGGTCAGATAGACCTGGGAAGTCTTTTTTATAAATACGACGGTGCCTTGACCAGAAACCCTTCGTCCGCGCTCTGCACGTAATAAACAAAACCGGGCTGTATGCTGTATCCGCCGTAGTTACCCTGCTTGTCGACGGCCAGATAGCCGACCTGTAATTCCGTATGTTCGGGTTGTTTGCGCACGATGCGCATCACTGCTTCTTCACAGGCCGCTTGCGGACTCATTCCCTGACGCATCAATTCTACAATCAGGAAGCTGCCCAGGCTCTTCAATACGGCTTCTCCCAAACCGGTAGCCGCCGCACCTCCGACTTCATTATCAACAAACATTCCCGCACCGATAATGGGCGAATCCCCTACTCTACCCCGCATTTTATAAGCGGCTCCGGAAGTGGTACAGGCTCCGGCAATGTCGCCCTGGGCATCAAGCGTAACCATGCCAATCGTATCGTGATTCTCAATATTAATCACCGGCTGGTATTGAGAGCTTTCTAGCCATTCCTCCCATTCTTTTTTGGATTCTTCAATGAGAAGGTTTTGGGGCTCAAAGCCCTGCTCCAGGGCAAACTGATGTGCTCCTTCACCAGCCAGAATAACGTGAGGAGTCTCTTCCATCACCTTCCTGGCTACCGAAATAGGATGCATGAAATCTTCCAGAAAAACGACCGATCCACAATCACCCGTTTTATCCATGATACAGGCGTCCAGGGTCACTTTGCCTTCGCGATCGGGACGTCCACCATAGCCAACGGAGCGATCATTTGGATCCGCTTCCGGGATTTTTACGCCGGCCTCCACCGCATCCAGGGCATTCCCATTGGCTTTTAGTACGTCCCAGGCGGCATTACAGGCCCCTACGTTATTCCAGGTGGCAATACTGACCGGGAGTGACACCTGCTGATCTGTTTTTAATACTTTGGTGGAGGAATCTTCTACGGACTCGCAGGACCAAAGAGCAAAAGGGGCAGTGACGCCTCCCAGTATCGAATGTTTGAGGAATTTTCTACGGTTTGACATGAATGCTTTTTTCTGTTGAAGTTGCTAGTGGCTCAGGAATTAGTGCAATAGCACTTCCGTTAAAATAAATGGGATGCCGCATCTGCAACACCCCATTTAAGATAGAGAAGTTATTAAAACTTCAGAAATTATTTATTTGCTGACTACAAACTTTTTAGTTCCCGTACCATCGGCCGTAGTTACCTGGATAAAGTAAGTACCTCCGGGTAATTCACTGACGTTAAAGGAAAGGAACTCCTTTTGCACATTTTGGTAATCGCGCTGTAGGAGCGTTCTTCCTGCCAAATCCATCAGGCGTACCACGGCGTTATCCGCCTGTTGCTGTAGGGCCAGTTGCAAATTTACCAGGTCTTTCGCCGGATTGGGATAAACCGCAAATTCATTATCCAGGCTTGCCAGATCTTCGGTATTGGTTGGTGTACCGGTAATACTCATCCGCACCACGGGTACAATATCACGGCCAAAACCCAGAGAAGAATAAGCCTCTGAAGTCAAGTCGCCGTTAATCGCCAACATACCGGCGTAGCGGGCTTCACCGTTCAGCTGACTGGCAAAGACCTGTGCACCGTAATCACGGTCTTCGGACGCCGCAAGGGTCAGATCATCTGTACTATTGCTGGCAAAATATTCCAGCATAAGAACGTACTCCGTATCATTCTTCAGCGCTACCGGATCTTCCCCTTCGCCGGGAAAAGGAATAGTAATCGTTTCTCCCGGAGCTTCCTGACCCGTTACCACGTAAAAGGCGAAGGCTTCTGAAATTCGTTCTCCCGGATCCATATTGCCATCGTTATTGGTATCTTCTGTCCATTCGTATAAAGTAATCAGGAAGGATCTTCCAGCTTCATTAGCCGGATCTCCCAGAGCAAAACTAACATCCTTCATAAAGAAGCCATCCCCATTGGGTACGTAGAAGTAGTTACCGTAGGCCCAGGAGTGCAATTCGCCTTCATCCCATTCGGACTGAGCCGGGGCGATGGCACGCGTAGCCCCAATTTCTTTAGAGAACTGCTCCTCGGTAACCGCCATAGAAAACACTTGGATGTTGTTACTGGAATCCACATCACCTAAAGAACCGGAGATATCGTAGATTCCCAGGTACTCCCCAACTTCCGTTGGCGTATATTGATCATCAAATGGTATATTCTCTACCAGGGTATTGGCCGGAACTGTACCGTAAGGCAGATCAGCTGTATACACTACCTGGAAGTTCGTATCAACCATGGTAAAGTTCAGGTTTACCATATCCTGCGCTTCGGAGCCCACGTTTTCAATGTCTGCTAAAAGAGCAAAAGGCTCCACTTGAGAAACGGGCGTCAGCAGATTGGGGGAAATCGCGTAGAAATTATCATTCACTTGCAGATTATTTGCTTCCTGAGCGATGATTTGTACTTCATCAATGGCCCAGAAATAGTAGTCGGCCTCAAACCGAAAGCGAACGATCACACTACTGGCATCAATAGAACCGGGTAGTGGCACGCTTATAATATCATCTTCTGGTGCATTAAATTCGTTAACGGGTATATCCGTGTTAACCGCCGTGCTATCCCAGGTGGCACCGCCATCGTACGACCAGCTCAAGAAATACTGGCTAAAAAAGGTTAGCGTAAGCTGCTTAAAGCGTACACTATATCCAGCGGCCGCCGAAGTAGATAAATCAATCTGTGGCGAAGTCAAAACCCCAACGTGTGGAGACGGACAAGGGCCCGTACCAACTGCGGCACCACCACAACCGGCACCACCACTGTCTGCCAGGTCCGATTCAAATGCCATGAAGCCATTACACTGAGTTGGGAAGCCCGGGGCAAAACCGTCACCAATACAGGGGCCTTCTACCAGATTATTCCCTTTCCAGCGCCACAGCTCTACCCCTTCGGTACTGGCACCACTACAACTTTCTACCGTAGCTACCCAGTCGTTGAGGCCACCGCTAAAATCTTCTTCGTAGACAATCTCTCCCTCGAAATCATCTACTGGATCGTTACGCCCAATTTCCAGGTTTACGCCCTCCGGCAAACCCGAACGAATCAGATCTCCATCGACTTTAAGGATAAAGAAAGCAGGAATGGTCACCAAATCCGCGTTGATACCCGCTGCCATACTAATGTAATCGGTACTAGACTGAGCGTCAGCTACCAGCACGGCGATCGCGCCACGCTGCTGCGCATTATATACCTTCGTACTAAAATCACATCCGCCACGATCAATCAGGGCAATTTTCCCGGAAAGGTCAGTCACTATCGTATCACAAGCTGTGGTTGAGCCCTCTCCATTATCAACAAGAATTAATTCACCCATGATGCTATCCACTTCGCAAAGGGAGGGACCAAAGCCAGCGATCTCAGCCTGGTATTCCCCCGTAACATTAGCCGGGCTATTCACGGTAATCGTGTGGGACTGTTGGGCCTGAAGGGGAAATAACAAAGCCAGCAGAGCCACTGACAAGAATCCATTTAGGATATGTTTACGGTACAATGTAGAAATTTGCATGTAAAATTCGATTTATGAAAAAATGAAGTCTAAATTAAGGCAACAATTTAAGGTAATCCTGCAAATATTCCATTCATCGCTCCAAAAAAATGGGCACTTACCAGACAAAGCCTGGTTAAAATGGTAAGTAACCAGACCTTAAGCAAAATAAAAAGCGCTCAATTGCGGAGTCACAATTGAGCGCTTTTGAGCTATTTTTTTTGCGCTAAGCCGAAAAAGAAGTACCACAGCCACAGGTATCAGAAGCGTTGGGGTTATTAAATGAAAACCCACGATTATTCAAACCTTCCACCCAATCGATTTCCATACCCAGTAAATAAATACCGTGTGATTTTTCCATAAAGACCCGTAGTCCTTCGTGCTCGAATACCTGGTCGTTTTCTTTTGGTTTATCAAAACCTAAAATATAGGAAAAGCCGGCACAACCTCCTCCTTTTACCCCGATGCGCAGACCGTGGTCATCCGGAATATTTTGACTCGTTTTAATATTTTTCAATTGGGCTGTTGCCGTTTCTGTAATCTGTACAGGCAAAATGTCAGTGCTTATATTACTCATCTTACTGTCGTTTTTTTCCAAATTTAAAACATTCTCCATTTCTTAGCACAACAGTTAAGTGTATTTTTTAGTTTTGTCTTTCAATTTTAATTCCAACCAAAACCAATATTATGCCCGTTTGGTTAGCTACCCTTCTAGAAATTATTAAAATTACCGTACCCGCTTTAGTGGTTTTCCTTACGGTAAAATACCTGATGCAAGGCTACCTCAATAAAGAATACCAACTTAAGGCGCTGGATATCGAAAAGAAACGAAACGAAAACACCCTCCCCCTAAAACTACAGGCCTACGAGCGTTTATCTCTTTTCTGCGAACGTATCTCGGTACCGACGCTACTCTTTCGGGTGAAAGAAGAAGGAATGTCGGCCCGACAACTCCGCCTGCAAATGCTCCTGGCCATCCAACAGGAATACGAACACAACATTACCCAGCAGGTCTACGTATCGGCCCAGTTGTGGGAAATCATCCAAATCGCCCGCGACGATTCCGTCAACACCATTTCGATTGCTATGGAATCGATTGAATCGCAAGCCAGCGCCCAGGAACTGACCCAGGCCTTATTCCGTATTCTGGAACAACGCGGAGGTACGGCCGTGGATAAAGCGTTGCTCGCCATAAAAAAAGAAGCCGGGGTTTTATTGAAGTAAGCCTAAATCCTTATCTTAAGGCTTAAAAAATGCCCACTAATAGTCGTAGAACCTTTATTAAGAAAGCCAGCGCCCTGGCCGGCCTGGGTAGTATTCCTACTTTTTTTACTACTGCACAGGGAAAATCCCTTTTAGAGAAACTAGAAGTCATCCAGCAGATTCCCCTCGAAGAGAGTATACGGGACGAAACTTTTTGGTATCAAATCAAACAAGCCTATACCGTCTCTCCCAATATTATCAACCTTAATAACGGCGGCGTCTGCCCGGCGCCTAAAGTAGTACAGGATGCCGTCGACCGCTACAATAAGCTCACCAACGAAGCCCCCTCCTACTATATGTGGCGCATCCTGGATCAGGGTAGAGAACCCGTCCGCAGAAAATTAGCCGAACTGGCCGGCTGTAGTCCTGAAGAAGTTGCTATCAACCGCAATTCTTCCGAAGCCCTGGAGACCGTTATTTTCGGCCTGCCGCTAGAAGCAGGCGACGAAGTAGTCCTAACCAAACAGGACTATCCCAATATGATCAATGCCTGGAAACAGCGCGAAAAACGCGACGGTATTGTACTCAAATGGATTTCCTTCGATTTCCCCATGGAAGATGAAGCGGCTATTGTGCAGGGTTTCACCGATGCCTTTACCGAAAAAACCAAAATTGTACACGTCACCCACCTCATTAATTGGATCGGGCAAATACTCCCGGCGCGCGCCATTGCCGACGCCGCCCACGCACGTGGGATTGAGGTCGTACTGGATGCGGCACACAGTTTTGCCCACATCCCCTACACCATTCCGGAACTGGATTGCGATTATTTTGGCACCAGCCTGCATAAGTGGCTTTGCGCACCCATCGGATCGGGAATGCTCTACGTTAAAAAAGATAAAATCAAAAAAATATATCCTTTATTGGCCGCACCTGAACCCGATTCGGATAATATACGTAAGTTTGAACATCTGGGGACCAGAGCTTTCCCCATCGAGCAAGCTATTGGCCAGGCCGTAGAGTTTCACCATATGATCGGTAGCGAACGAAAAGCCAGGCGCCTTCACTATTTAAAAAATTATTGGGCCGAACAAGTGATGGGTATTGAGGGTATACATTTTCACACCTCTCTACATCCCGACTTTGGCGGAGCGATCGGATTGGTGAGCGTGAAAGGAAAAAAACCGGGCGAAGTATCCAGTCTACTTTTCCGGAATTACAAGATTCATACGACCAGTATCGTTTGGGAAAATATCAGTGGCGTACGCATCACCCCCAACGTATACACCACCACCCGCGATCTCGACGTCCTCGTGAAGGCTCTTAAAGAAATCGCCCGGGGGTGATTTTGATTATACATTGATCCGTACTGTGCAACATCAGTAAGAAGTTATCTAGAGTTTCCTGCTGAAGGCGAGAAAACAGAATTTCAGGGCTAATTGAGGCAAAAAACATAGACAACTTCTAAATGTGTATTTTGAAAACTACTTAACGTGGAGGATTCCCTCCGCATTAAGTAGATAATCGCAAAATTATAATTAGCAATAACCTTTAAATTAATTCTAGATTATGACAAACACGTTTCCAAAATTATTACTTTTTTTCCTGGTTATGGGGCTCTCCCTGAGTTCTTGTGTCACCAAGAAAGAATACCTGAGCTTACAGGATGAATTACAGAAAGCCAATCGCGACGCCGACGAGGCCGCACAGAGAGCCAGTGCCCTGGCCAACCAACTGAATGCCTGTGAACGGGACAAAGTGGCGATGCGCGGAGAAACCAATAACCTACAAACCACCCTCAGCCTACGGGAAGAATTAATCCTGGATCTGAGAAATCAGCTGGATGATTTACGCCGACAAAGAGACCAACAGGCCTCAACGGTAGGTGATCTAACGGTACTGTCCCAATCTGCCAACGACAATATCAAAGAGACCCTTTCTCAACTGGAGCAAAAGGATGAATATATTCAATTGCTACAGGCAGCCAAAAGCAAGGCCGATTCGATTAACCTGGCACTTGCCGTTAATCTGAAAAGTGTCCTCAGAGACGGAATTGCCGACGAAGATGTCGATGTCAGAGTGGATAAAACCGTCGTATTCATCAACCTGTCTGATAAGATGCTGTACCAAAGTGGTAGCTACAATCTGACCTCCCGGGCGAACGAAGTATTGGGCAAAATTGCAAAGATTATACAATCCAGACCCGAGTTCGAAGTGATGGTAGAAGGTTACACGGATAATGTCCCCATCAATAACGATTGTATCACCGACAACTGGGACCTGAGTGTAAAACGAGCCACTTCGGTAGTGCGTGCATTGCAATATCGCCACGACATAGACCCCAATCGCCTGATTGCAGCCGGCCGCGGTCAATACAATGCCCTGGCCAGTAATGATACCGCGGAGGGTAGATCTACCAATCGCCGTACACGCATCATTATCCTACCTAAACTGAACCAGTTCTACGATCTGCTTAATCCGTCAAATGTGCCGGATTAGTAAAGAAGTTATAAAAAAAACGCACAAAAATCTACTGATCCATGTGCGTTGTACAAAACTACTTTTAACTAAAACCTTTGTCGACTAAACGGGATCAGCAGTAAATGGTTCTGTGAAAAAAGTCTGAATTCAGGAATCAGCACTACGGATGGCTTCGTTTAAAAAAAACGAAGCCATTTTTTTCATATAGTTCTTCAAAGTCTTCCTGCGCTCTTAATACATCCGCCCGATGTATCCGCACCGAAAAATAAACCGGTTTATCCACTTGCCCGGTCATCAGCCAGGATTCCCTTTCTGCTTTCGGCACCTCGTAAATGGCAGCGTCGGGGTCCGCTTCCTTGTCCGTATAGTACAGGTGTGCAAATGACTTGTAGCCATAGGTGTAAACGTAGGCATCTTCGCCCCGCAGCGATTCAAAGAACGCAATATTGGCCCTTTGGGAATAGCCTTCCACCCGTCTAATAAAGGAAACCAGCATAAGCAACACAAACAAACTGCCTCCTCCGAATAAAAAAGTAACGGCCTTTTGCCATTCTTCTTTTTTACGGAAGTAGTGAAAAGACCAGAGCATAGCGATCAGTACGACCGCCGGTACTGCCTCCCAGCCGGTCCAGTTCACCTGGGCATCCATATTGGCTTTCGCAAAAGGATCATCCACCAGCCTTTGTAACTGCTCAATATTTTGCCCGATGACGGTAAAGCCCAGGATCACCAAAAGATAAATCAGCGCAATACCCCAAAGGACATAATTCAGCCAGGGACGATAGTCTAGCTTTTTTTGATAAAAATGATAAAGTACTAAAGCCCCCAGGTAGGTAAGCGGGAAGTAGCACATGCTGGAATAATGCACGATTTTAGATTCGACAATCGTAAACAGGATCAAGACGACCCAGAAAATATACTTCATCCAGATGCGAAAATCGTTTTGGTAATCTTGCTCCGCCGAAGGTAGCTTGCCAAAGGCCCGTAGCGCAAAAACCGATGCCGGAAACACCCCTAACAACAAAACCACAAAATGGTAGCCCGGAAAACCGCCGTGTCCGGCACTCTCCGTAGTCGCTAATTCTACATTATAGGCAAAGAAAGCCTTCACAAAGTCCGGCCCATTGATCAGAGTCTCGATACCAAACCAGGTCGCCGTCAGTAAAAAGGCAATCACCGTGAAGAATAAATAAGCGGGGATCGTAATGTAAAAGCGGAAGCGCTGATACACCCAATACACAAAGAAGGTCAAACTAATGACGAGAAAAGCCACCGGCCCCTTCGTCAAAATACCTAAACCCGTAAAAAGCCCCGCCCAGAACAAATAGTACCAGGAGGCGCGACGTAAATCGTAGGCGAAACCCTCCTTTTTCCAATAATACAGAATGGCATAATAAAGGCCCAGAAAAATAAACAGGTTAAACCAGGGATCAATGATCCCGGACTTGAAATACAGAAAAGGTAATACCGACCCCAGGTAGGCCAATGCCCAAAAGTGGCCAAATACCGGCGTATACAATCGCCGTCCTAGATTGTAAAGCAGCACAATGGTAATGATACCGCACAGCGCATTGGGCAGACGGGCCGCAAACTCGCTTATCCCGAACAGTTTCATCGATAAGACCTGTAACCAAAAGAAAAAAGGTGGTTTTTGGTAAAAGGGCTCAAAATCAATGGACACCCTCAGGTAGTCGCGCTGCAGGATCATTTCCCGACTGATCTCTGCAAAATTAATCTCATCCCAGTCAAAAAGATGAACGCCCCCTAAAAAGGGAATAAAGAGGATCGCGGCGACCAGCGCCCAAAAGAACGAATGCCGTATAGTCTCTTGCTTATTCATATCAAAGGGCATTCCATTTGTTTAACTGATTCAGCACGGCGCGAAAATCTTTGAAATAGGGTGCCTCGACTTGTAGTAATTCTTCCCGGTGGGGATGTTGAATCTCCAGTGAATGCGCATGCAGAGACAGGCGGCTCAGTAGCGGTCGCTCCTCCGTATTTTTTCCCAACCGAAAATTTTTCCTTTTGATCTCGGAAAGAAAAAGCGCCTCGCGTTTCCCGTAGAGGGGGTCCACCATTAGAGGATGCCCCAGACTACTAAAATGCACCCGTATCTGATGTGTACGCCCAGTCTTGATATCGGCTTCCAGTAAAGCGCAATCGCGATAGCGCGTCAGCACCCGGTAATCCGTCCGAGCAGCTTTCCCCTTCGAAGACGGCATCATCTTTCCGGCGATCGTCGGATGCGCAGCAATGGCCCGGTCAATCTCTCCTTTTTCCGAAAGGGGACAGCCCTCCACCAGAGCATGATACAGTTTCTTCACTTTTCTTTCCTGAAATTGCATGGACAGCGCTTTATGCGTATCGGCGTCGAGCGCAAAACAAATGACCCCACTGGTGGCTTTATCCAGGCGATGCACAACCCAGACCTGCCCAAATTCTTTTCGGAGTATATCCAGGAGATTTGGCTTTTCCGGCACAAAACGATCCGGTATCGATAGTACATCAGCCGGTTTGTTGACGACGATCAGGTATTTATCCTGGTACAGGATTTCCAGCTTCTTCATAATTACAGCTTGTAAAAGTACCTTTTCTTAGTGGCATAATATTTCCAGACAATACTCGCACGATATTGGCCTTTTAGATTGGGCTCCGGTTGAATACTTAATTGGCGGATCTTCTCATTGTAGGCCTGTCGCTTGCGCCACGTTTTCCGGAAGGAGGTATAAAAGCGCCCATGTGCCCGCAATATAGAACGAATATGAGGGAATTTTCGCTGCGAAAAGAATAATCCGGCCGCCAGGCCATCTAATATCAGACGAAGTGGAATCAACCAAAGTAATTTCTGTATGGGTTCGTTCTTTAGTATGGTGTACAGCGTATTCCTGAAATTAAGATAGGTCTTAAAAGGCGTGGTATAATTCAGGGTGCCTCCACCTACGTGATAAACTACCGATTTGGGCTGTACCATGATTTTATAGCCTGCTCTTTTCAAACGCCAGCAAAGATCGATTTCCTCGGCATGGGCAAAATAGTCCCCATCAAAACCATCGATCTGCTTAAATAAGCGACTCCGAATAAACATAGCCGCTCCGGAAGCCCAGAAAATTTCCTGCACATCATCATACTGCCCGGTATCGGCTTCGATGGTATTAAAAATACGGCCCCGACAAAAGGGATAACCCAAAAAGTCTAACCAGCCCCCACTAGCGCCGGCGTACTCAAAATGATCCCGCTGCTCATAAGATCTTATTTTAGGCTGGCAAGCCGCAATTTCCTTATCCTTTTCCATAAGATCAATGATGGGCGTAATCCAGCCAGGCGTTACTTCCACATCGGAATTAAGGAGTACAAAATAATCTGCTTCCACCTGCTCCAGAGCCCGATTATAGCCCTCCGCAAAGCCATAATTTTCCTGAAGGTCGATGATGCGCACATTCGGATACTCGGCAGCCATGAAATCCAGGGATTGATCGGTTGATCCATTATCCGCCACGATAATCTCCAGATGCTGGTAGGCACTGGTCTTCACAGTGGGTAAAAAGGTCTCCAGATAAGTTTTCCCATTGTAATTCAAAATCACAATCGCCACCTTAGCCTCATACCTGGGAAGGGGCGTTGTCTGCTCAATCGCAAGGATTTCCAGTGCAGCCTGTTTGTCTTTTGCCAGTTGTGCACTCAGTTCCGTCAGGGTGCCATACTGCTGATCGCCACGGATAAAGTCGACGAGTTCTAAAACCAGATTATCCCCGTAGATCCGCTGATCAAAATCAAAGATATTCACCTCGATCGTTTGGTTGTTGTGCTCTTTGATACTAGGCCGATCACCAATGTAGAGCATGCCGCCGTAGACGGATTCCCGGTGAAAGACCTGCACCGCGTAGATACCGTTGGGTGGAACGAGTTTATGGGTATGATTAATTTCAAGATTGGCAGTTGGAAATCCGAGCGATTGCCCAATTTGTTGGCCGTGTACAACCTTTCCCGAAAGGGTGTAGGCTTGTCCCAGTAGCCGATTGGCTTTCTTTATTTTCCCGGCTTGTAAGGCCTTGCGAATTTTAGTAGAACTAACGCCCAGGTCATCAATATCCTGACGTGGAATTTCTTTGATCTGATAGCCGTAAGTATCCTGATAGTGGCGAAGAAAATCAATATCCCCCTGTCGGTTGAGTCCAAAACGGTGGTCGTAACCGATTACAATATAGCTAGGATGGAATTTCCCCACCAGGAAGTTAACAATATACTCGTCGGCCGACTGCTGGGAAAAATCTGTAGAGAATGGTACAATCACCAGGTGATCAAGACCAAAAGTCTCCAGCAAGCGGACCTTTTCGTCAATGGTGCTCAATAAGCGTAATGAGTTGTCTTTGGGATAAATCACCAATCTCGGATGCGGATGGAAAGTAATCAAAATACTTTCTCCCTCCACCTGCTTGGCCAATTGCCGAACGTGCTCAATAATCTTTTGGTGTCCCAGATGTAGTCCATCAAAAGAGCCAATTGTGATCACTGCATTTTGAAAAGCAGGTAATTCATTTAAATCATGGTGTACCATCATAGCAGTGCAAATGTAAGTAAGAGAATGTTTAAAATTTATCCTTCGGCTTAAAATTTGCCCTTTTCCCCCGGTATTTTGTTCTGGCGCCGGTCAATCCTCACCTGCTGGCTTTTGTCATTTTGATGTATCTATTCCAGATAGGATAACAATTCATAAGGCAGAACTCTTTGATCCTCGGTATTGTTTGTATTTTTGTATCTTAATGACATAGACTATAAGAGCAATGGCAATAGAAACGAAACATATCGTTAGCGCACTTACGAAAGTAATGGATCCCAATACCGGGCAGGACGTCATCACCATGAATATGGTGCGGGACCTGGACGTACAGGGGCAGCAGGTGAATTTCACCCTGGAATTACCTTCCCTCAGCAGTGAATACAAACAGGAATTAAACTTTGCTTGTATCGCCGCCATCCAGGAAGTTTACCCCGGGGCCGATGTCAACGTACACATGATGGCCAAGGCCGGACAAGCGGCTTCACCAAAGCCCAATAATCCCTTTTCTCATATCAAAAATATCATTGCCGTAGCCTCAGGGAAAGGTGGCGTCGGAAAATCTACCGTCGCGGTAAACCTGGCTCTGGGGCTCAAGGAATTAGGAGCCACCGTTGGTCTTATTGACGCCGACCTCTACGGCCCCTCCATTCCGACTATGCTGAACTTACAAGGGCAAAGGCCTAAAGTACAGTCCGTCTACGATAAGCCAAAGATCCTACCCCTGGAAGCCTACGGGATTCAGGTCATGTCGATTGGCTTTATTATCGAGCCGGAGCAAGCCGTTGTCCTTCGGGGCCCTCGCCTGGGAGCCATCATAAAACAATTTTTCCAGGATACCATCTGGCCACCCCTGGATTACATGATCGTTGATCTGCCTCCCGGGACGGGCGATGTGCAGCTCAGCCTGGTCCAGACCGTACCCGTTACGGGCGCGGTAATGGTGACCACACCTCAGGAGGTAGCCGTGGTAGATGCCGTGAAGGCCGTCAATATGTTCGGACTCCCCTCCGTGAATGTTCCTATTCTGGGGGTGGTTGAGAATATGAGCTGGTTCACTCCCGAAGAGTTGCCCAATAATAAGTATTATCTCTTTGGCCAGGGCGGCGGAGAAAAATTAGTCAAACAGAGTAATTCTGCTTTCCTGGGGCAAATCCCTATTGTTCAGGGCATACGGGAAGCCGGGGACGCCGGAAAGCCTATCGTCCTGGATAAAGACAAGGCGATTACGCGCAAGGCCTTTCTCGAGGTGGCCCAAAATACCGCTGAGCAAACCAGGATCAGAAATGAAAAATTAGCCCCAAGCCGCAAAGTGGATGTACAATAAATTTTGATCGGATTTCCACCTTAAAAAACGTAGCAACATGAGCAAAGCAGAAATACTTTCTAAAATCGATTCCGCATTAGACGATGTCCGACCCCATTTAAAAGTGGACGGTGGCAACGTCGAAGTAGTGGATTATACAGAAGATAAAGTTGTGGTAATCAAATGGCTGGGCACTTGCCAAAGCTGTAATATGTCGACGATGACCATGAAGGCAGGCCTCGAACAGGCCATACGCAGTAAAATCCCCGAGATCACGGGTGTACGCGCCATCAATGGAATTACGGTCTAAGCATACCAATCACATGACGAGAGCCGAACTTTATCAGCAAATCCTGGAGAAAAAAAGTTACTTATGTGTCGGACTTGACACGGCCCCCGAGCGCCTTCCCGAAAGTGTAAAGCAGGAAAAAGATCCCATCTTTGCTTTTAACAAAGCAATCATTGACGCCACTCAGGATCTCTGCGTAGCCTACAAACCCAATTTGGCCTTCTACGAGGCTATGGGCCCACAAGGCTGGATCTCCTTACAAAAGACACTCGAATACATTCCGGATACACATTTCACGATTGCCGATGCCAAGCGAGGCGATATTGGCAATACCTCCCGGCGCTACGCCAGTGCTTTCTTTGAACAAATGAATTTTGATTCGGTAACCGTAGCGCCTTATATGGGCGTGGATTCGGTCCGTCCTTTTCTCGAATTTGAAGGCAAATGGGTCATTTTACTTGCCCTCACCTCCAATCAGGGTTCTCAAGACTTTCAGATGACCACTCAGGAGAACGGACAACCTCTCTATGAGAAAGTCATGCGTAAAGCCATGAGTTGGGCCAATCCCGAGCAATTGATGTTTGTCGTTGGAGCTACCCATCCCGAAAAATTCAAAGAAATTCGGGCCATTGCTCCGGATCACTTCCTGCTGGTACCTGGTATTGGTGCTCAGGGTGGCGATTTGGCCAAAGTCAGTGAATACGGCTGGAATGATCACGGTGGCTTACTCGTCAATTCTTCACGGGGCATCCTATACGCCAGTTCAGGAGCAGACTTCGCCAGAGCGGCCCGGGCTTCCGCCCAAAACCTGCAAACGCAGATGGCCGATTTTATAAAACGGTTTCCTCCGGCATAAGCGTTTCTATTACCTAACAATCTTATAGGACTTTGCTTTGCTCAAAAACCGCTGGATAATCCGTCTGGTTTCCGGATTCCCGGGATAGGTTTTAATGGTACCCTCCAAGGCCTCTGGTCCTTCTTCCTGCGATTCCTTATGTAAGTAGCCAAAGCCATAATAATTGCCATCCTTCACCTGTACGACGGCGTACTCTTCGGCCGTACGGCCCTGATCCAAGACAAAAAAATCTTCTTCAAAAATATTGGTGAGGTATTCCAGTGCCCCGGCTGCTCTGTCATTGTAAGCTTCCGGCGCTTCCTGTTCGGCACAGGCACCGAGACACTGCTTAAGGTGAAAATAAAAACAGGGGGATTTAGGCGCGTGACTTTTACAAAAGTGATCGCATAATTCAAAATGACGGCGAGCACGCTCTACGGCATTTTTGGCATGGCCCAACTTGGGATATTCCGATATCACTTCCAGGTTTTTGCGCTCTTTCGCCGTCACCTGATCCACGCCAAAGCAGCGATAGCCCTGCTCGTTGATCCAGCTATGCACGACAAAGGGGAAATTGCGCACCTTTTGGGCACGATTAATGCGCGGACGTAAACGTTTGATCTCATAAGACTCCAACAATAAGGCGATCAATTCGCTACCGGTCAGCTCGTAAGTAATCTCGTGTACCTGCTGCTGTAGTTTACGGGCTTTATCGGTCTTTTTGGCGAAATGCTCCGCCACTCTTTTTTTGATGTGAATACTTTTCCCCACGTAAACCACTTCGCCGGAAGCATCGTGAAAGTAGTATACGCCGCAGCCTTCCGGCAAAGCGTGAATCTTATCCAGACTGATATTCTTAGGTAATAAAGACTCTTTAATGCCCAGGTTAACCATCTCGTGAGCCGAGGCCTGACTATCCTCCTTAGCTAGAATTCGCCCCAGTAATTCTGCCGTGGCCATAGCGTCTCCCAGGGCGCGATGCCGCGCTTCGTTCGTAATCCCCAAACGCTTACAAAGACGTCCCAAGCTATAACTGGGAAAACCGGGAAAGGCCTTCCGGCTTAAACGAACGGTACAGAGGTGTTTCCGCATATAAGTATACCCCAAACGTCGAAATTCTTCCTGCACGAAGCTATAATCAAAGCGAGCATTGTGGGCCACAAAGATGGCATCCTGCGTACGTTCTACCACCTCTTTGGCAATCTCGTAAAACTTGGGGGCATCCGCTACCATAGCCTGCGTAATCCCCGTCAGCTCGGTGATCCCCGCCGGAATGTAAGTCTCTGGATTAACCAGACTACTCCAGCGATCCAGGACGCGCTGACCATCGTGCAGCACAATGGCGATCTCGGTGATCCGGTGCCGGGATGCCCGTCCCCCCGTCGTCTCGACATCAATTATTGCGTATTTCTTTTCCTTACTCACTATATTTCCTAAATTCAACAATTCATAACTCAACAACTGCCATGAAACAGATTCGTGTAAATATAAAAATTTTTGTTTTAATATTGAGTATTTGTGTTTTTTCTTGCCAAAACCAGACCAGTCAGGCGCAAAGTAAAACGAGTAATGGTGAAGCCGAGACTGCTATTACCGTCGGGGCTGCCCGTACGGATGCTTACCTCCCCTTACTCAGAGGTAAAAGTATAGGGATGGTAGTCAACCAAACTTCCACTATTGGAAATACGCATTTGGTAGACAGCTTATTGGCTTCCGGAATAAAAATCATCAAAATTTTTGCACCCGAGCATGGCTTTCGGGGGCAGGCCGACGCCGGAGAAAAAGTAAGCGATGGTAAGGATAACCAAACCGGGCTTCCCATTGCTTCACTGTACGGGGCTAAGCGCAAACCCGCTCCCACGGATTTAGCGGGGATCGATTTGATGGTTTTTGACATTCAGGACGTCGGAGCCCGTTTTTACACTTACATCTCTACGATGCATTACATTATGGAGGCTTGCGCCGAAAATGATATCCCTATGCTCGTTCTAGACCGACCTAATCCCAATGGGCACTACGTAGATGGACCGGTACTAGATACCAGCCGCTATCGCTCTTTCGTAGGTATGCACCCCATCCCGACGGTACACGGCATGACGATTGGAGAATACGCCCAAATGGTGAATGGAGAAAGATGGTTAGTCGGCGGTCTACAATGTGATCTAACCGTTATCCCCTGCGAAAATTACAGCCACGACCGACCCTATATCCTCCCCATTAAACCCTCGCCCAACCTGCCTAACAATCGCGCGATCTACCTCTACCCTTCCATCTGTCTATTTGAGGGCACGGTCTTCAGCCTGGGCAGAGGTACCAGTAAACAGTTCCAGGTGATCGGTGCTCCGGATTATCCCCAAACGGCCTTCTCTTTTACCCCCGTTTCCCGGCCGGGTGCCACCTACCCCAAACACGAAGACAAAACCTGCTATGGTCTTGATTTAACGCAGCTTCTGCCCGAGCAAATTTTTGCCGAAAGGCAACTTAATCTCAGCTATCTACTCGATATCTATCAGACCTATCCGCATAAGGATAAATTCTTCCTGGAGAGTAATTTCTTCGAAAAACTGTCGGGAAATGATGAGTTAAAGGCACAGCTCATTGCCGGAAAAAGTGAGGCTGAAATAAGAGCTAGCTGGGAGCCGGAGCTTGGTCAATTTAAGGAAAGTAGAAAAAAATATCTACTGTATGATTAGAGGTACGTTTGCGGAGGGAATCCGCCGCGCCTTATCTTGAACAAAAATCTGAGGTTTCAAAATACACATTAACTCAAATTACAGAGTACTTAGGCTCCGGGATAAAAAAGTAATTTACTGAGGAACCCAGCTTTGAATGGATGCCAATCTTCCTGATTATACTGAAGTCGATCGGCCAGTACCGCCAAAACAGCAGGATTCACCCCCAGTCCGAGGTGACTACCCCGGACCTGAACATTCTGGTGCCAATCGTCTTCTACCGGTTCCCGACATACCTTCCAGGGTACAATGCCATCCTGTTTGGTATAGATAGCCGTGGTAGGAACCGGCGCTGGTTTGGGCAGGTCTTTAATCAACCAGGGATCCACCTCTTTGATACGTGACCAGGTGAGCAAATTATAGAGCCAGCTGACATTGGTGGGTTTGGTAATCCCGGCAAAAGGAGAACCCATCGTGATAATCTGACGAACGTATTCCGGGTTGCGCTTGGCGATCTGACGGGCATAAATCCCCCCCATACTCCAGCCAATCAGACTAACCCTGGTTCCGTGTTTCTCATAGATTTCTTCCAGGCGATGGGCTAGTATATCGATGAGTTCCACTGCGGCGTAATTCCGCCCCTGTTCCCATCCGTAGGGCGTATACCCTATCTGCTCCAGGAAATCTCGCATGGGTGCCGTAGATAGATCGGTAGTCATAAACCCGGGAATAACCAAAACGGGATGACCGTCGCCTCTTTTGGTATGCCGCAATAGCTTACGATACGGAAGAGAGGCGCTGTATTCGGTGACAGCACGGCCACTTTCCGTGAAAAGCCAAAACCAGGAAGGCCTCCTGATTTTCTTTGATGATATTAGCGAATTGAGCATAATAAAGCTGCGATTTTTAATGAATATCGAGCTGGAATTTAAAAGTATCCACTCAGTAAACCAAAATAAAGTTTAAAAAAAATATTTTTTTAAGCTTTATTTAAACTCCGGGCCGATATTGCCAAATTTATTTTGGCCTACACCTTATAAACAAAATCTGCCCTTTGATGGTTCGAAGGCAAGATTCTGTCATCTGAATTGTATGGCTCCATTCTTTATGCTAAATTGGAGGAGATATTAGATAAACCAGTAGATGGATACAGAAAATAAATCCAAAGGGAGCGCGCGACTTATGGAAGCCCAAAGCTTCCAACAATTAATACAGGAATTATCTACTCAGTTGGAGCAACCCATCGAGCAGATCAAAAAAGAAGCCAGGGAATACCTCGAAGAGCTGTATACCGAGCAAAAACCTATTCCCCAGTTTGTTGGATCAGAGATTGCCCAATTCGTGCTCGCTCGCGGCTATGACCGGACCATCGACGTCGATCCCGGCGAATTAAAAAAGCTGACCAAGCTGATGCGTAAGCACCCCATTGCCTTCGTGATGACCCACAAAACCTACATCGATATGATCGTGCTGGGTATTGTACTCATTCGACATGGGATGCCCCTACCCCATACCTTTGCCGGTATTAATATGGATTTCCTGGGGCTCGGCCAGTTTGGACGTAATACCGGCGTGATATTTATCCGCCGGGCCATCAAAGAGAACCTCGTCTATCGGGCCGTCTTGCGTTATTATATCAAATATCTGATCAACGAGCGAGAACACTTCATGTGGGCCCTGGAAGGTACTCGCTCCCGTACCGGCAAACTCGTCTGGCCCAAAATGGGTATCCTGAAATACATTATGGAAGGCGAGCAGGACAGCCCCGAAGAGGTCAAGTATGTACCTGTCTCCATCGTATATGATCTCATCCCTGACGTAAAAGACATGACGCTCGAGAGCCTGGGTAAAGGTAAAAAACCCGAAAGCCTGGGTTGGTTCCTCAATTATTTGCGTAAGCTGGGCGATAATTTTGGAAAAATCTCCATCCGCTTTGATCATCCCGTTCATTTATCCGAGCAGCCAACAGCCCCAGTGCCGGGTATGGAGGGTCGCTTACAGAATTCAAAAAGTAATCTCCCCAGATTTGCTTTTCAGTTGGTCCACCGGATTAACCAGATTACGCCAGTGACCACCACCTCCCTGGTCTGTACCAGCCTACTCAGTAAATACGCCCTAAACAAACGGGAAATCGAGCGCGATGTGGCCGATCTCATGCTCCTGATAGAATCTCATAAGAAAGATGCCCTGGTGGATCGGGGCCAGGCCATTGGAGCCAGCGTACAAAAAGCCCTCAACTTACTCATGCAAAAGGGTATCATTCGCTACCAGGGCGGTAACCTGACTTCCAAATATCAGGTGGTGAATGAGCAATATATGCAGGCGACCTATTACTCTAATATGGCCGCCCATCATCTCTACCATCGGGCCTTCATAGAGCTGGCTTTGATGCTTAGCCAGGATCAGGAAAAATCAGACCGTCAGCTCTTTTTCTGGACAACGGTCATGGACTTACGCGATCTGTTCAAGTTTGAATTCTTTTATGCCAAAAAGCCCATTTTTTCCAGGAAAATAGAAGGGGACCTGGCCCTCTTCCAACGAAAGCCGCCTATCACCCTACGCGACGATAGCATTAATTACCGGCGTCTGCTTAGCAAACAAAAAGTACTGGTTGCTCCCGTGGTCTTATTCCCCTATTTGGAAGCTTACAAAGTCATTGT
>Ga0209938_1000028_pt1 | contig 57197 bp, 51 predicted proteins | sample SalPonR2_C_D1_MG_FD_185708 | JGI IMG/M metagenome (GOLD analysis project Ga0209938, IMG submission 185708) | Salt pond soil microbial communities from South San Francisco under conditions of wetland restoration - Salt Pond MetaG R2_C_D1_MG... ... | reverse complement strand
TCGACGCCGCCGCCGCCGCTGCGGTGATACAGCCAGATCGAGCCGGCCGGAATCGATCGGGTGGAGACGTAGGCCTTGCGCGCGGCGATGAAGTCGCCGTCGGGCGTCCAGGCCGGATTGTGCAGTAGTTGAGCACGTTCATCGGTGACTTGCCGGAGATCCTCACCGTCGACGCGCATGGTCCACACGTTCTCGGCTCCCGAGCGATCGCTGATGAATGCTATTCGCTTGCCGTCAGGGCTGAATGCTGGCTGGAAGTCCCAGGCAATTCCGCTGGTCAGCGAGACAGCATCGCCGCCGTCGATCGGGACTCGATAAAGATCGCCGAGGAAATCGAATACGAGGAATTTGCCGTCGGGGCTGACATCGACGGTCGACCAGCTGACTTCGTCGGCATCAATGTCGATTGGCTGCCACTCGCCGGGCGGCTGCTGAACCGACCAGGATTCCCGTTCCTTTTCGCTGGTGCCTGGGTCGTCGGTCTCCTGCGCCCATGCCGGCAACGCCAGCCCCGCTGCGAGAACACTGGTCACGACAGCAGTCGAAAACATCGGTAAGGACTTAAACATTGACTACCCCGTAGGTTGATATCGGAAAATTGGTTTTCAGGTGATGATCCGGCTTAATTCGAAACCGGACGACCGACAGGGTCAGTCGTCGACGGGCCCGCTTTCCGCATCTTCGTTGGCCACGCCGTGAGGCACGTGTCCAGTGGCGATAAGCTGGCTTGCGCTGTCGCAATGCAACTGCTGGTCGTCGAAGAAGATGTCGGCGCCGAAAGCGCGCAGGAAGGCTGCCTTGTCGCGGCCGCCGAGGAACATCGACTCGTCGATGCGAATGCCCCAGGCGCGCAGGGTCAGGATGACGCGCTTGTGCGCCGGCGCCGAACGCGCGGTGACCAACGCGGTTCGAATCGGGTTCTCGTCGGCCGGATAAGACGACTGGATCTTGTGAATGGCTTCCAGAACGGCCTTGAATGGTCCCGCACGCAGCGGTCTTTCAGCGGCCTCGCGCTCACTCGAACTGAAAGCCTTCAGGCCCTGGGTCTTGTAGATACGCTCGGCTTCGTCGCTGAAGATGACCGCATCGCCATCAAACGCAATTCGGAGCTGGCCCGACCGGTTTTCCCGCGTCGCCTGCGGCAGGATTGTCGCGGCCGCATAGCCGGCCGTAAGCACCTTGCGGACGTCGACGGCGTTGGCCGAGAGAAACACGTCGGCCCCGCACGGTTCGATGTAATTGCTGGGGCTTGCGCCATTCGTGAATACGGCGCGCTCGATGTGCAGTTCGTGATGCTCGATCGAGTTGAATATCCTGAGCCCGGTATCGGCGCTGTTGCGCGAGAGCAGCACGATTTCAACGCCGGGATGGTCGTGATCGTCGTTGTTGAGCGCCAGAAGTTTTTCGACCAGCGGATAGGCAACACCCGGCTGCAGGAACTCGTTCTCGCGCTCGCGCTGATAGTCGATATAGGCCTGCAGGCCATCGTCGAGATAGATCTGATGGGTGGAATCCAGATCGAACAAGGCGCGCGAGGAAATTGCCACCACCAGTGGCTTGGCATCGGGATTCACGATACCGTCTTCAATGCGCTGTGGCCGACGCCTTGAGGCCGGTCAGGACCGAATCGATGGAAGGCCGGATGTCGCGCCCCCTGTTCGGCAGTCGGCACAGAACGTGCAGGCCCATGCCGGAAGCGATCACTATCGAAGCCAGATCCCCGGAAGATCGCGCGCGGTCGAATTCACCGCTTTGCTGGCCGCGTTCGATTACCCGTTGAACGGCATGCCGGGCCCTTTCCACACAATCGTCGAGCAGTCGGCCGATTTCCGAGTCGTCGACCGAAATCTCGGTAGCAGTGCGAACGACGAGGCAGCCTATTGGCATCCGGTCGCTGCCGTCGGCGATCGACTGCAGGTACCGACGAAGGAGTTCGGTGGCCGAAAGGGAATCATCAGCAAACGCTTCGAGCTTCGGGTCGATGATTTCGTCCCGATATTTCTTGAGCGCCGCTTCGAACAGCTCACGCTTGTTGCCGTAGGTGTCGTAAAGGCTTTGGCGACTAATCCCCATCCGCTCGACGAGGTTCTGCATCGACGAGCCGGCGAAGCCGGATTCCCAGAACTGAAGCATCGCTGCTTCAAGCGCCTGGATCTGATCGAAAGTCTTTGGACGCATTTTTTTGCTCCGATGCGCATTTCTCTCGACATGATAGCCGAACTGCAGTGAATACTTGAAGGGCGCATTGGTCAGGGAACCTCTCAACCGGCTTGTTCGTCTCGCGCTGTCGGTTGATGGAAACCGGAACATGCAAAAACCTCCGGGTGACGATCGATCCACGCTTTAAAAACGACCCGATCCGGAGCGGGCGCCCCGGACCGGGTCTGACGAGTTCCATCGGGGAGCGATCAATGGACTCACGGTATTAGACCGATTCATCCGAAATCATATTGCACCAATCGGAAAATTTCCCTTTCTGGTCCGGATATTGCAGTACGCTAACGTGCATTCGGCGTCCCCGAAGGTTATTCTTGTTCGACTCCAAGCGCGCCGGTGGCCACGCAAATCACAATGGAACGCATGCTAATTCTGTTCGTCGCGGCCTTGCTGACCATCGCGTGGATTCCAGAATCGCACTCGCAGGACTTTTCACTCCGGCTCGAGCAACTGGAGCGCCTGGCCTATTCCGGCTCCCGCCAGGAAATCCGCGACGAAATCGAGAGACTGGAATCCGATCTTGACCAGGCCAGTACACGACAGCAAATTCGTTTCATTCTCCTGAAGGCCCGCTCGGCGGCGCTGGCAAAGGACAGTGACTCGGCCATCGCTCTACTCGATGAATTGCTGGCCGACCGCGGCGCACTCGATGACGATCTCGAACTTCGCGCCTTGAGCCTGGCGACCAACCTGCTGATCATCGACGACCGGTTCGAGGCTGGATTCGATTACTTCCAGGAGGCATTGGCGCTCGCGCCAGGCGTCGGCAATCCTGCCGCACGGGCCGATACTTACAGCGTAGCCGCCGATTTTCATGCGCGGATCGGCGAGTACGCCACAGCGATCGAATACGCCAACCGGGCCATGGATCAGGTCGCCCGCGAAGAAGCGCCGCGTAGCTACTGCATTGCCTACGAGCGACGTGCCCGCGCCCACCTGGGCCTGGAGCACCTGGAACGGGCAATTTCCGATTATCGGATGGCGGTCGACTTGTGCCAGTCGATTCCCGACCTGGCATTCGCCGGAATCGCCAGGATCGGGCTGGCTACCGGCCTGCGCGAACGCGGCGTCATCGACGACGTCGAATCCAATCTCAAACGTGCCGTTGAAATGCTGTCCCGCAGCGGCTTCGTCGACGGCGAGCTCGAAGCCCGCTACCGCCTGGCGGACTTGATGCTCGAGCAGAATCGTGCGCGAGAAGCACGGCAAGTCATGGAACCCACGCTTGCGTGGATCGAGATACCCGGCAGCATCGCCGTTCGAGCTGCCGCGATGCGCGTGCACGCACGTCTTGCCGCTCTGGAAAACAAGGAACGGCTGGTTTACGAATACACCCGGCGGGCGATCGAGTTCAACCAGCAGCAGGCCTCCCGGATTCGCCATATGCGATTCACCCTGTTGATGAGTGCTCAGGATGACCGTGCCCGCGAAAGCGAGCTGGAATTGCTTCGATCACAGAACGCCCTTGCCGAGCTCGGCAGGCAAAGCCGACGCCAGGAGGAGCTGGCGTTGACTATGGGCGGTTTCGGCGTGGTCGTCGCCGGCATACTGTTGTTTGCGCTACTGATCAAGGCAGCCCGCGATCGCCAGCAGTTCCAGCGTTTGTCGCAGCGCGACGGGCTGACCGGACTTTACAATCACACCCGTTTTTTCGAGCTGGCTCAGCAGGCCTTCCAGCGGGCACGTCAGAATGCCATGTCGTTCTCTCTTATCGTGGCCGACATCGATCTGTTCAAACAGGTCAATGACGAATACGGTCACCTGGTCGGCGACAGCGTGCTCGAGCGAATAGGTTCTCGTCTTCGTGCGGCCTTCGAGTCGGAGGCAATCATCGGTCGTCTCGGCGGCGAGGAATTCGGCATCGCGCTTATCGATTGCGATATGGATACCGCAGTGGCGCGCATCGAACACTTCCGAGCCACGCTCAATCGGCGTCGATCTGAAGAGGATGAACCGGCGGTCACCATGAGCTTCGGCGTGGCTGAACTCTCCCGGGAACGCAGTCTGGACGTGTTGTACGCTCATGCCGACCAGGCGCTTTACGACGCCAAGGACGCCGGCCGCAACCGCGTGATCACGGTTGCAAGAATCAACCTGACCGGTGGCGAGTTCGTGACCTGAACGGTATCGGCAATCCGGGTGTCGTGCTCAACGGGGGGGGTGAAGGACGTCCTCGCCGCCCATCCAGGGTCGAAGCGCTTGGGGAATCGTTACCGAACCATCCCGGTTCTGGTGGTTTTCCAGTACTGCGACCAGGGTACGACCCACGGCAAGCCCCGAGCCATTGAGGGTGTGGACCAGTTCCGGCTTTCCGGTTTCCGGATTGCGCCACCTGGCCTTCATGCGGCGGGCCTGGAAATCGCCGAAGTGACTGCACGATGAAATCTCGCGCCAGGCCTGCTGTCCCGGCAGCCATACTTCGAGGTCGTAAGTCTTGCGGGCCGAGAAGCCCATATCGCCGGTGCAAAGCAGCATGCGTCGAAACGGCAGCCCCAGCTTTTCGAGCACCGTCTCGGCATGCGCGGTCAACGATTCAAGACAGGCTTCGGACTCGCCCGGCAGACTGATCTGCACCAGTTCGACCTTGTCGAACTGGTGCTGTCGAATCATCCCGCGCGTGTCCCTGCCGTGCGAACCCGCCTCGCGCCGAAAACACGGGGTATGTGCCACGAACTTCAGCGGCAGATCCGCGGCGGCAATAATTTCGCCGGCGACCAGGTTGGTGACCGGCACTTCGGCGGTTGGAATGAGGTAGCGCGGCGGATCGTCATCGACTCGAAAAGCGTCTTCCTCGAACTTGGGCAGTTGGCCGGTGCCCTGCATCGCTGCAGCGCCGACCAGGTAAGGTACGGCGACTTCCCGATAGCCGTGCTGGCCGGTATGAAGATCGAGCATGAACTGGGCCAGCGCACGATGCAATCGTGCAATCCGGCCGCCGAGCACGGCAAACCTTGCGCCGGACAGGCGCGAGGCGCGCTCGAAGTCGATCCCTCCCAGCATTTCCCCAAGGTCGACATGATCGCGTGGCTGGAAATCCAGTTGCGGCGGTTCTGAACTGCGCGAGATTTCGACATTGTCGGCCTCTTCGCGCCCCGCCGGCACATCGTCTGCCGGAAGATTCGGCATGTCGAGCAACAGGTGCTCCAGCGCGGCACGTACTTCGTCAAGCTTCTGCTTGCTCGAATCAAGCTCGCCGGCGAGATCGGCAACCTCCTGCTTCAGCGGTTCTATATCCTCGCCGGCGGCCTTGACCTTGCCGATTTCCCTGGAACGCTTGTTTCGCCGACTCTGCAGTTCCTCCACCCGGGTCTGCAGCTGCTTTCGGCTGGTTTCCAGCGCTGCGAACTGTTCCATGTCGAGGTGGTAGCCACGGCGTGCCAGCGCGGTTGCCACCTGTTCGAGATCGTGACGCAGCAGTTGCGGATCGAGCATTTGGTGTCCTGGATTTGGCCTGAATCTAAGTGCTAGTGTAGCCGCACAGCGCACTTTTCCTGCGCTGCCGGAACGAATCAGTGCTCGGCGTAAGGATGACGGAAGATGATATTGGCTTCGCGCTCGGGACCGGTCGACAGCATGTGGACAGGCGCACCCACCAGGGCTTCCAATCGTTCCAGGTATTCGCGTGCGGCGCCGGGCAGCTTGTCCGCGCTCGTGATCCCGCGCGTGTCACCCGACCAGCCGGGCACGGCCTCATACACCGGCTGCACCCGCTGCCAGTCCTCAGCCCCAAGGGGAAAGGTCTCGACGCCGTCGTAGGCGGTGCAAATGCGCACCTCGTCGAGTCCGTCGAGCACGTCCAGCTTGGTCACGCAGAGACCGGTGATGCCGTTGACCCGGACCATCCGTCGCAGGGCGACCGCATCGATCCAGCCGCAACGTCTCGCACGCCCGGTGGTCGCGCCGAACTCGACGCCTCGCTCGGCGATGCGTCTACCGATGTCGTCGTGCAATTCGGTCGGAAACGGCCCGGAGCCGACGCGCGTCGTATAGGCCTTGGTGATGCCCAGGACATAATCGATATCGACCGGGCCGACACCCGCACCGGTCATCACGCCGCCTATGGTCGTGTTCGACGATGTGACGAAGGGATAAGTGCCGTGATCGATGTCCAGCAGGCTGCCTTGCGCGCCTTCGAACAGGATTGCACCGCCGGCCGCGCGAAGCTCGTGCAACTCTTCAGTCACGTCGCACAGCATCGGCTTGAGCTCGGCGCCCAGTCGCGCGGCATCCTCGGCTACCTGGTGCGGATCCACGGCGTCGACCCCGTAATGCTCGGTCAGCAGAAAATTGTGATATTCGAGGACGGCGCCAAGCTTGTCTTCGGTTCTCTCCGGGTCGACAAGGTCGGCCAGCCGGATACCGTGGCGTGAGGCCTTGTCCTCGTAAACCGGGCCGATTCCGCGTCCGGTGGTGCCGATCGCCTTCTTGCCGCGCCGCTGCTCTCGGGCCCGATCCAGCGCCACATGCGAGCCGAGAATGACCGGACAGGCGCCGGAAAGCCCGAGCCGGCCACGCACATCGATGCCGGCTTCTTCCAGGCCTTCAATTTCAGTGATGAGGGCGTCCGGCGAGATCACGACGCCGTTGCCGACGAGGCAGCGGGCCTTTTTCGTCAGGATTCCCGACGGTATGAGATGGAGAACGGTCTTGCGCCCGTCGACCAGCAGCGTGTGCCCTGCGTTGTGTCCGCCCTGGAACCGGACCACTGCGTCGGCGTCGTGCGCGAGCAGATCGACGATCTTGCCCTTGCCTTCATCGCCCCACTGGGTCCCGAGGATTACGACTGAGCGTGCCATTTGAAACTCACTCCCATTGTTCCTTGCAAGCACCCGTTCGGCAATTTCTGGTCGCCTTGCAGCGGGTGCGGTGAATGATCTCTCTCGACGGCTGCCGGATCAGCGAGCGAGATGAAACAGCAGCGCGCCGGCTGCGATCATCACGATACCGAAGCGTCGTATGGTGTGATCCGGGAACGCGGCCAGCTGCTCCACTGCGCGTCGCCAAGATCCCGGGTTGAGGGCGGGCAACAGTCCTTCCAGAACCATCACGAGTGCGAATGCCAGAAGCAGGTCTTCAAGCATATCGCAGGCGGCCCGCCGTCCCTGACCCTAATCGCGCTTTTGCATGTAGCGGAAGAAGTCCGAATCGGCATCGAGCAACAGCATGTCGCCATCCGCACTGAAGCTGTTGCGATAGGCCTCGAGGCTGCGAATGAACGAGTAGAACTCCGGGTCGCGTTCGTACGCCGCAGCATATGTAGCCGTGGCCTGGGCATCACCCTCGCCTCGCAGTCGCGCGGCGTCGCGCTCGGCCTCGGCCAGCAGGATGCGCACCTGGCGGTCGGCGTCGGCGCGGATCTCCTCGGCGCGCTCACGCCCCAGCGAGCGCAGCTCATTGGCGTACTCGGTGCGCTGCGTCTCCATCCGGTTGAACACCGAATCCAGGACTTCCTCGGTCAGTTCGATCTTCTTGATGCGCACATCGTTGATCGCGATGCCGAACTGCTCGGCACTGCGGCTTGCCTGCAGCAGCAGGTCTTCCATCATGTCGCGACGCTGGATCGAGACCACTTCGTTGAGCGACCGCCGGGCGAACTCCTCGCGCAGGTCGTCCCTGATCAGCTGCGCCAGACGCGTGCGTGCAATCAGGAAATCCCCGCCGGACGTCGAGATGTAGAATTCTCGCGGGTCCTCGATCTGCCACTTGATGAAATAGTCAACGTCGACGTATTTCTGCTCGGCGGTGTTCATCTGCTCCGGCTGCATGTCCAGCAGCTGGAGACGCCGGTCGAACTTGACCACATTGTTGATGAAGGGCGTCTTGAAGTGCAGTCCGGGCTCGTAATCGGAACGCACCACCTCGCCGAGCCGGAACTTGATCGCGTACTCGGTCTGCTTGACGATGAACACGCTCTGCAGCGCGGTGAAGATGCCCGCGATGATCAGGATGGGTATCAGTATGCGCATGGCTTAGCGTCCTTCCCGGCCGGGGCGGGTTCTGGTCTGGGTGGCCGTGCTGTTCTGGCCCTGTCGTTCCCCGTCCGACATCAGCGGCGGGGGCGGCATGTTGCGTGCGCCACCGGCCGCACCGAGCCGGTCAAGCGGCAGGTACAACAGATTGTTCGACGAATTCGCGTCCAGCAGCACTTTGGGCGTGGTCGAATAGAGACTTTCCAGTTCCTGCAGATACAGGCGCTGGCGCGTGACTTCCGGGGCTTTGGCATACTCCTCGTAGACCGCCACGAACCGGTCGGCTTCACCTTCGGCCTGGGCGATCACCGAATCCCGGTAGCCCTGCGATTCTTCCATGATGCGGGCGGCTCGGCCGCGCGCTTCCGGAACGACCTGGTTGGCATAGGCCTGCGCCTCGTTGGCGAACCGTACCTGGTCCTCGCGAGCGCGAACCACGTCATCGAAAGCAGCCTGTACCTGGTTGGGCGGGCGAACCTGCTGCAGGTTGAACGACAGGATTTCTATGCCCGCGTTGTAGCGATCAAGAATCTGCTGCAGCAGGTCACGGGTGGCGCTCGCGATCTCGCCGCGTCCCTGTTCCAGGATGAAATCCATCTGGTTGGTGCCCACGACTTCCCGAATGGCGCTGTCTGAGGCTTCTGCCAGCGTGCTTTCGGGTTGTTCGATCTCGAACAGGAAGTTGGCCGGGTCGAGCACGCGATATTGCACCGCGAAACCGAGCTCGATCAGGTTCTCGTCGCTGGTCAGCATGCGCGCCTGATTTTCCTGCGAGCGAACCTGTGCGACGTTGACTTTTTCAATGGTTTCGATCGGCGCGGGAAAAGTGAATCGGAGACCTGGATTCATTGTACGGGTATATTCGCCGAAGCGAAGAACGACGCCTCTCTCGGATTCGTCAATGATATGGACCGAGTTCCAGGCCGTCCAGATTCCCGCCAACACCACGACCAGCGCAATGATGGCGCCTATTCCGGGGCCGTTTCCGGGGCCCTGCGAGCTGCCGCCGCCGTCGTCATCTCCTCCGCCGCCGATGATCTTCTTCAAGCGCTTCTGGACGTTGGCAAAAACCTCATCGAGGTCGGGCGGCTGCTGACCGCCCCCTTTCCAGGGATCCTGTCCATTTCCACCACCGCGTCCGGGCTCATTCCAGGGCATTTAATTCTCCGTAGCGTTGCACGCGCCAAACTTGGCCGCAAAATTTCGATCAGAGGACCCTGCTGCACCAGCGATAGGCACAGCCGGCCAAAAAAAATCATTTTAGCAGGTGTTGGTGAATCCACGTACCCCCGGCACCACCCATTCGACCAAGTTCACGCGCATCGCGCAGGGCAAGATCGAGCTGCAGCCGGCTCGATCCGTCATCTTCGACCGATTCGGACTCTATGGCGCCCAGCTGGTAGAGCTGCGACCTGAGCTTCTGCAAGCCCGCGGGCAGCTGTACCTCTGCCTGGATCCTGCCCTGCCCTATACGTTCACCAACTGCGTCCAGCAGCAGATCCAGGCCTTCACCGGTCCGGGCCGAGACCCACACGCGGATCACCTGGCCGTGCTCGTCCCTTTCGACGGCCGCACTGCCTTCGACCAGGTCGATCTTGTTGTAAACCGTCAGCCTGGGCAATTCCGCCGCACCGATGTCGGACAGGACTTGCTCCACCGTTGCGCTGTGCGCGCCGCGCTCGGGATCGGAAGCATCGACGACCTGGACGACCAGCGAAGCCGATAGCGTCTCCTCCAGCGTGGCCTTGAAGGCGGCCACCAATTCGTGCGGAAGGTCCTGAATGAAGCCGACCGTGTCGCTGGCAAGAACTTCGCCGCCCCGTTCAGTCTGAATTTTCCGAACGGTAGGATCCAGGGTTGCAAATAGCTGGTCACGCACGACCACGTCCGCGTCGGTGATGCGGTTGAACAGCGTCGATTTGCCGGCGTTGGTGTATCCGACCAGGGCCACCAGCGGAAGCGTTCCGCGCTCGCGCGCCTGGCGGCCGCGCGCGCGATGGCGCTCGAGTCGATCGAGCCGACCGTTGAGCTGCCGGATACGCCCGGCGAGCAACCTGCGATCGGTCTCGAGCTGGGTCTCGCCCGGACCGCGCATCCCGATGCCCCCGCGCTGGCGCTCGAGATGGGTCCAGCCACGCACCAGGCGCGTGGACAAATGGCGCAACTGAGCCAGCTCGACCTGCAGCTTGCCTTCATGGGAACGGGCGCGTTGGGCAAAGATGTCGAGAATCAGCGTTGTTCGATCCAGCACCGGAACGCCCAGCTCACGACTGAGATTTCGCTCCTGCACCGGCGAAAGACGGTGATTGAAAAGGACGATGGTCGCCGCACCGTCACGCACAGCCTGAGCAATTTCCTCGACTTTGCCGCTGCCGACCAGGGTGCGGGCATCGGCGTGGGCCCGGGGCGCGCGGATGACGCCCAGCGACGCGCAGCCCGCGGCGTGAGCAAGCGATTCGAATTCTTCTATTTCCCGCGCGGCCGAGGGCGCGCCGAGCTCCGGCTGCACAAGAATGGCGCGGGTCGTCTCGCTATGAGCGGCGGACTTGGGTTTGGGCTGGGTCAATCGGCGTCTTGATCTTCCTGTTGCGGCGCGATACGCACGTTGCGCGCCGGAACGACGGTTGAGATGGCGTGTTTGTAAATCATCTGGCTGACGGAATTTTTCAGTAATACGACAAAATTGTCGAACGACTCTATCTGTCCCTGGAGTTTGATCCCGTTGACGAGGAATACCGATACCGGCACGCGCTCCTTGCGCAGCGCGTTGAGATATGGATCCTGCAGTGATTGACCCTTGCCTGACATTTGTAATTCTCCTTGGGAACCCGTTCAATTATCGCGGGTCTGTCGTGAATGCTCTGCTGTCAATCCGAATGGCTGCCGGCGATTGACGATTCAAGTGCCATTGGGCTTCCGGCGCCACGTCATTCAATAGCCTGTCCGCGACCCATATTCAAATTCACTCATGATGCAATCCCCTTCTTCGCAGCAAACTCGCTTACCCGGCTGATTATGCGGTCGATTGTGCGAAGATTCAACGGGTCATGCCACAATCCTCCCGGCCATTTCCGGAAAGCGGTCAGCTGGCGCTTGGCCAACTGGCGCGTCGCGGCACTCGCCCGATCGACCAATTCCTCGCGCGTAGCTGCACCGTCGAGGTATTCAATGGTCTGTCGGTAGCCCACCGCCCGCAACGCCATCGAGTTGCGCGACAACCCCGGCCTCTCGAGCAGCTGCTCGACTTCCTCAATCAACCCGAGCGCCAGCATATGCGACCAACGCACCGCGATCCGGCGGTGCAATTGACTGCGATCAGCAGGAGAAGCGACCAGCAACAGACTGTCCGCCAGGCGATCCGGCCCGCGCGTTCCGCGAAAGGAGCTTGCCGGCCGGCCACTCGCCAGGCAGATCTCCAGCGCGCGCTGTATTCGCTGCGGGTCGCTGGCGCGAATGCGACGGCCGGATTCCGGGTCCAGGCTGGTCAGCCGCCGATGCATGGCAGGCCATCCAGCCGCGTCGGCCTCGTCGGCAATGCGCTGTCGCAGCCCGGCATCGGCCGCAGGCATCGCATCCAGCCCGTAGCGCAATGCCCGCAGATATAGCGCAGTACCGCCGACGACAACCGGAAGCGCGCCCGCAGTCCATGCCGAAACCATTTCAGCGCCCGCGTCGCGTGTGAAATCGGCCGCCGAGTACGCCTGTTCCGGATCGCGGATGTCGATCAGGGCGTGAGGGAATTTCGCCAGCGTTTCCGCATCGGGCTTGGCCGTGCCGATATCCATGCCGCGATAGACCTGCACCGAGTCGGCACTGATCAACCTCACGGGTATTCGCCGGGCAATTTCGAGCGCGATTTCGGTCTTGCCGGCGGCGGTGGGCCCACACAGGACCACCGCCGGCGGCAGCTTCGATCGAGAGGCCCGTTGCAGGCTCAACGGGAAATCAGCCGCGTTCCGAAGGCCCGGCAGTTTCGTCCGCGGCCTCCAGTCTGTCCCAGAGACAACCGCCGTCTCCGGCCGCCTTGGCTATCTTGTCGATGAGGGCGCGATGCGCCTCGACTTCAGAGTCTCCGGCCATCCTGTGCAAGAGCCGATTCACATCGAAAGCAGGCACGGACGGGTCCGCCACCGGCGTCGCCGCTCCGTCGAGGTCCAGCCCAAGCGCTACCTGACCGCCGGTCATCATCAGATAGACCTCGGCCAACAGTTCCGAATCCAGCAAAGCCCCGTGAAGCTTACGGTTGGAGTTGTCCACCTCGTAGCGCCTGCAGAGCGCATCCAGACTGTTACGCTGCCCGGGATGAAGATCGCGGGCGAGCTTCAGCGTATCGAGCACTTCGGCCATATCCCCCACTCGCGCCTCACCTTCCAGTCGAGCGAGTTCGCTGTCGAGGAATCCAATGTCGAAAGAGGCGTTGTGGATAAGAAGCTCGGCGCCGCGGATAAAGTCCATGAACTCTTCCGCGACCTCGACGAAACGCGGCTTGTCGGCGAGGAACTCGTCGCTGAGGCCGTGCACGCCCAGCGCGTCGGATTCCACCGAACGTTCAGGGTTGATGTAGCGGTGAAACTGGCGCCCGGAAAGCCGGCGGTCGATCAGCTCCAGGCAGCCGATCTCGATGATCCGGTGGCCTTCCTCCGGTTCGAGGCCGGTTGTCTCGGTATCCAGCACGATCTGTCGCATTAAGTTGTCCTCAAGTCATGCCAACGTATTGGGCGATCAAAGCCGGGCCGCGGCGGCGGTCGCCAACCGGTCGGCGCGCTCGTTTTCGGGGTGGCCCGAATGCCCCCGGACCCAGAACCATTTAACCTCATGCCGTTCGGCGGCGTCTGCCAGCCGCTGCCACAGGTCGGCGTTCTTGACCGGCTTGCGTGCGGCGGTCCTCCAGCCGTTGGCTCGCCAGCGCGGCAGCCATTCGGTGATCCCCTGACGCACGTAATTGGAATCCGTGGTCACGCGTACCCGGCATGCTCTCTTGAGCGTCTCGAGCGCCTGTATCGCCGCCATCAGTTCCATGCGGTTGTTGGTCGTGTCGCGCTCGCCGCCCGAAAGCTCTTTTTCCACGCCGTTGAAGCGAAGTACCGCGCCCCACCCGCCCGGGCCGGGATTGCCGCGGCAGGCGCCGTCGGTCCAGATTTCTACCGCGGGCGCGCTCACGCCGCGCGACAACTGGTGGGCACGGCACGGCCTGGCGAGCGCACTGCTCGACGCATTCGAAGCCGCTCGACGGGGACCGCACGCGGCGGCTTGCGCGCCACTACGACCAGCAGCGGCGCAACGCCGGGGATGAAACCCCGCCACTGCTGCCGGGCAGGATATTGCAGCAGTAACTGATGACGCGCGTGCTGCATCAAAAATCGCGGCCATGCGGGTAGCCTGAAGGTGTTGCGCCCCAGCTCCCGCCAGCTGTAGCGATGCCAGGGATTGGCGGAAATCGAAACCAGCAAACCGCCGGGCTTCAGACAACGAATGCCCTCGGCCAGCAGCGAGCTTCCCGATTCGAGCCAGAACAGGTGGCGCAGTACAAGCGCCGGCAGGCTATCGCTGGCAAACGGAAGCAGATCAGCCGGCAGGCGGCACGGCCATACCCATTGACCCGCATCCTGCAACATCCGGTGACGTGGCACCTCGATTGCCGGCGACGGGCTCGCCGCCGGCGCACATTCGACCAGCCAGTCGACACCGGCGTCCGAAATCAATCGCGGCACCAGCTCGTTTTCGGTGTTCTGAAGCCTGGCGAATCCAGCAATCATTCAGCTATTCCGATGCGGTCGGTACAATCCATGACCTCAATAATGATGTTTTCAAAGCAATCCACGAGGAGACCTTCAATGAACATCCAGATCGAGGCAATCAAGGCATTCCGCGACAATTATATCTGGGCTGTTCACGACGGCCGGCACTGCGTGATCGTGGATCCGGGAGAAGCGTCCGGAGCGCTGGCTTTCCTTGAACGACACGACCTCCTGCTTTGCGGTCTGCTGCTGACCCATCACCACCATGATCACGTCGGCGGCGTAGACGAGATTCGCGCTCGTCATCCTGCGCCCGCCTGGGGACCGGATGACCCGCGGATGCCCGGAAATCTGCGCGTGGTCGGCGAAGGCGATTCGGTATCCATAGAAAAACCCGGGCTCGCCTTCAGTGTCCTCGAAACGCCCGGCCATACGACCAGCCACATCGCCTTTTACGGCCATGATCTCTTGTTTTGCGGGGATACCCTTTTTTCGGCGGGTTGCGGGCGCCTGTTCGAGGGCACGCCGGCGCAGATGCAGGATTCAATCGACAAATTTATCGCCCTGCCGGACTCGACCCGCGTCTACTGTGCCCATGAGTACACCGAATCGAACTGCAGATTCGCCCGTCGGGTGGAGCCGGAGAACGAAGCGCTTGCGCGACGTTGCGACCAGGTTGCCGATTTGCGCAGACGCGACCGAATCACGCTCCCGAGCACCATTGAGGCGGAAAAGACGTTCAACCCGTTCATGCGGACGCGCGAAGCGTCGGTCATCGCGGCCGCGCACCGGCACGAGCCGGGCAAGGCCGATTCTCCGGCGGCCGTTTTCGGCGTCCTCAGGCGGTGGAAGGATGCCGCCTGAAAGCGGCTCGACACTCGCACCAAATACCGCAGGCGATCATTCGCACGCTTGAAAAAATGCCGCCAGACCGCTATCCTATTCAAATATCTTTCAATCGAGATAAAAGGATATTGTCATCGAGCTCGAGCTGATCGGGCGCCATTGCAGCCTGTTGGGTGATTCCACCCGCCTGCGTCTTCTGGCGCTGCTGGACATAGAGGAATTGACCGTCGCGGAGCTGGCAAGAATCACTCGGCTGGCGCAGCCGCGCGTGTCCACTCACCTCGCCCGCCTGCGCGAAGCCGGCCTGGTGGCCGACCGGCGCGAAGGCGTGTCCGTGTACTACCGTTCGATGACCGCGGATCAATCGTGTGAGATCTCCCAATTCTGGCGATTGCTGCGCGCCCGGCTGGACGACCCCCAGGTTGAAGCCGACGCCGAACGCCTGCCGGACGTCATGGCCGAGCGTGCGTCCGGCAAGCACTGGCCCGATGCCGTGGCCGGCGACATGGAGCGGCATTATTCGCCGGGACGCACCTGGGAGGCGACCGCCCGCGCGATCGTCCAGCTGGTATCGCCGGGCCGGGTGCTCGATATCGCTTCCGGCGACGGTGTAATCGGCGACCTGCTGCACGCGCGCGCCGAGTCCATCGATTGCATCGACGTCTCGCCCAAGGTTGTCGAGGCCGGGCAGAAACGAATCGCCGAGTTCGACAACGTCCGTTTCCACCAGGGCGACATGCACGCCCTGCCCTTCGACGACGGCAGTTTCGAGACGGTGCTGTTGCTGCACGCGCTGACCTACAGCAAGACGCCCGGCAAAGTTGTTGCCGAGGCCGCACGGGTAGTCGCCAGCGGCGGCCGGCTGATTGCTGCAACACTTGCGTTGCACCGCCATACCTCACAGGTTGAAGCCTACGGGCACGTCAACCGAGGGTTCGCGCCCGGCCAGCTGGCAGAGCTGGTCTCTGCGACCGGACTCGAAATCCAATTCTGCGACATCACATCGGTGGAAAAGAAACCCCCGAACTTTGAAATCATAACTTTACTAGCAAGGCAGACATGACTCAAACCAAGTGGCACAACCCGGAGCGCGTCGAAAAAATGTTCGCCGCGCTGAATGATCGCATACTGTTGCTCGACGGTGCCATGGGCACCATGATCCAGGGCGAGAAGCTCGACGAGGATGACTTCCGCGGCGAGCGATTTGCCGATCACGAAGACGACCTGAAGGGCAACAATGACCTTTTGACGCTCACCCGACCCGATCTGATCAAAAAAATCCACAAGCAATTCATGGCGGTTGGCTGCGACCTGATCGAGACCAACACGTTCAATGCCAACAGGATCAGTCAGGCCGACTATTCGCTCGAAGAAGTCTCCGAAGAAATCAATTTCGAGGCCGCGCGGATCGCGCGCGAGGCCTGCGACGAGATCGAAAAGGATACGCCCGACAAACCGCGCTTCGTGGTGGGCACGATCGGTCCGACCAACCAGACGGCTTCGATCTCGCCGGACGTCTCCAGCCCGGGCTATCGCAAGGTCACGTTCGACGATCTGGTTGAGACCTACACCGAAGCGGTTCGCGGCCTGCTCGAAGGCGGTGCAGACCTGTTGATGATCGAGACGATTTTCGACACGCTCAATGCCAAGGCCGCCATTTTCGCAATCGAGAAAGAATTTGCGCGACGCGAGGAGCGCTGGCCGGTTCTGATCTCGGGCACCATTACCGATGCCAGTGGTCGCACGCTGTCCGGCCAGGTTCCCGAAGCCTTCTACTACTCCATCGCCCATGCCAGCCCGACCGGCGTCGGTTTCAACTGCGCGCTTGGTGCCGACCAGCTCAAGCCGCACATCGAGGCATTGGCCAAAGTTGCCAATTGTCTGGTCACGGCGCATCCGAATGCCGGATTGCCGAACGAGTTCGGCGAATACGATCAGACCCCGGAGGAAATGGCCGAAATCGTCAAGACTTATGCCGAAGACGGCCTGGTCAATATCATCGGCGGCTGCTGTGGCACCACGCCGGACCATCTTAAAGCCATCGGCGAGGCTATAGAATCATTCCAGCCGCGCAACCTGAACCAGAGCAAGGCGGCCTAGTCAACCAGGCGGGCAATGTACGCGGACAGCTTCTTGCCGCGCATTGACGCGGATAAATGCGGTTCTAGACCCGATGCAAGACAACCAAATCCGGATACGAGAAATGCACCTTAACAATTGTGCTTATTCCTCGAGCTATTTGAGTTCAGGTTTTTGATGTTTCATCGACGCGCGTCGGCGCGAATCCGCGGCAAAGTCATTTTCAAAGGTTTTAATTTGAAATCCCGTAACCAGAGGAATTCATGAATCAATCTCAGGAACGAAAACGCTATACACGCTTGAGCGGACTTGAGCCGCTGACGATCACGCCGGAGCTGGGCTTCGTCAACGTCGGCGAGCGCACCAATGTCACCGGGTCGGCAAAGTTCAAGCGTCTGATCGCCGAGGAAAAGTATGACGAAGCGGTCGAAGTCGCGCTGCAGCAGGTGGAGAACGGCGCCCAGGTCATCGACGTCAACATGGACGAAGGTCTGCTCGACTCCGAACAGGCGATGACCGACTTTCTGAACCTGATCATGGCCGAACCGGATATCGCGCGCGTTCCGGTCATGGTCGATTCCAGCAAATGGTCGGTCATCGAGGCCGGTCTGAAGTGCCTTCAGGGCAAGGGAATCGTCAACTCGATCAGCCTGAAGGAAGGCGAGGAACAGTTCCTCGACCAGGCGCACAAGATCAGAATGTATGGCGCCGCAGTGATCGTCATGGCATTCGATGAAACCGGCCAGGCCGACAATGCCGAGCGTATGATCGAGTGCCTGTCGCGCGCGCATGAGCTGCTTGTGGACAAACTCGGTTTTCCGCCCGAGGACATTATCTTCGACCCCAACATTTTTCCAGTCGCCACCGGCATGGAAGAACACAACAACTACTCGATGGAATTCATCGAGGCATGCAAGGTATTGAAGAAGAAATTCCCTGCCAGTCACATTTCAGGCGGCGTGTCGAACATGTCGTTCTCGTTTCGCGGTAACAACCCGGTGCGCGAAGCGATGCACTCGGTGTTTCTATATCATGCGACGAAGGCGGGCATGGACATGGGCATCGTCAATGCCGGTCAATTGGCCGTCTACGACGATATCGATCCGGAGCTGCGCGAACTGGTCGAAGACGTGGTTCTCAACCGGCGCGAAGACGCGACCGAACGCCTTCTGGACGCGGCAGACAAGTACAAGGGCGAAGGCCAGCGTCAGGAAAAGGACGAGGCCTGGCGCGAGAAATCGGTCGCTGAAAGGCTCAAGTATTCGCTCGTCAAGGGCATCGACAAGTACGTCGTCGAGGATACCGAAGAGGCCCGGCAGAACTTCGACACCTCGCTGGAGGTCATCGAAGGCCCGCTGATGGACGGCATGAACTATGTCGGCGACCTGTTCGGCGCCGGCAAGATGTTCCTGCCGCAGGTGGTCAAGTCCGCCCGGGTCATGAAAAAGGCCGTCGCGCACCTTATTCCCTACCTGGAGAAAGAAAAGAAGGTTGGTGAGAAGAAAGGCAAGGTTCTGATGGCGACCGTCAAGGGCGACGTCCACGACATCGGCAAGAACATCGTCGGCGTAGTGCTGGCCTGCAACGGCTTCGATGTACACGATCTCGGCGTTATGGTGCCGGCCGACAAGATCCTCGACGAAGCCGAAAAGGAGGACGTGGACATTATCGGCCTGTCGGGTCTGATCACGCCTTCGCTGGATGAAATGGTCGCGGTGGCCGAGGCGATGAAGAAACGCGGCATGCGTCTGCCGCTGCTCATCGGCGGCGCGACGACCTCGCGCGCGCATACTGCGCTGAAGATCGATCCCCAGTACGACGCTCCGGTGTGCTGGGTCAAGGACGCCTCGCGCTCGGTCGACGTGGTCCGCAAGCTTGCCAGCAAGGTCAACCGCGACGACTACGCGAAGAAGATCGCCGACGACTACGAAGATTACCGTGAAAGGGCGGCCAACAAGAAGAAGCGCAAGCCGCTGATCTCGATCGACAAGGCGCGCGAGAAGGCTTTCGAGTTCGACTGGAGCAAGTACCGTCCCGAAAAGCCGCTCAAGCCCGGCATCAACGTCATCGAGGACTGGCCCCTGGAGGATCTGGTCGAAGTCATCGACTGGACACCGTTCTTCCAGACCTGGGAACTGGCCGGCCGCTATCCGGACATTCTCGAGGATGAAGTGGTCGGCGAAGCCGCCACGAATCTTTTCCACGACGCCAGGGAAATGCTCGAGAAGATCGTCGAAGAGAAATGGCTTCAGCCCAGGGCGGTCTGCGCGCTTGTGCCGGCCAACCGCGACGGCGACGATATCCTGCTCTACACCGATGAATCGCGCGACGAGGTTCTTGAGCGCATGGTCTGTCTGCGCCAGCAGGCCGACAAGCCGTCGGCCAACATGTGCCTGGCCGATTTCGTTGCCCCGGCCGATTCGGGTGTCGAGGACTGGGCCGGAATCTTCGCAGTGACCACCGGTCACGGCATCGAGGCGGCCAAGAAGAAGCTTCCGGAAAACGACGACTATTCGGGCATCATGCTGCAGGCGCTCGCCGACCGCCTGGCCGAAGCGCTTGCCGAGGCCCTGCACGCCAAGGTCAGGCGCGAGATCTGGGGCTACGCCTCCGACGAGCAACTGGGCAACCAGGAGCTTATCAAGGAGAAGTACCGGGGCATTCGGCCGGCGCCAGGCTATCCGGCCTGCCCCGATCACAGCGAGAAGGAAAAGATCTTCCGGCTGCTCGATGCGCCGGGGAAGATCGGACTCGAACTCACCGAGTCTTTTGCCATGCACCCGGCGGCCGCGGTCAGCGGGTACTATTTCGCTCATCCGGATTCGAAGTACTTCGTGGTCGGCAAGCTCGGCAAGGACCAGGTCGAAGATTACGCAAAAAGAAAAGACATCAGCGTCGAACAGGCCGAGAAGTTTCTAAGGCCCAATCTCGACTACTGATTGCCCGAGACGACCCGCTTCGCGTCGGGTCGTCTCTTTTGTCGTGCCCAAGGGCAATGAGCAAAAAGATGGTGCCGACCGAATCATCATCGGGATTCTTCATGTGGGCCATTCAATTTCCTCTTGCATTTGAATGCTGTTCGGTTCAGCCTCATATCCAGATACAAGCCCTACACGATACGGGAAGGCACGGATGAAAGATTCGGAACGGCTCGTCAACGCCCTGCTCGAACGGCACGGCCGCACGTTCACCCAGGCACTCGGAATCAAGATCGCGGAGAATACTCCGGCGCCGCTGTTCCAGACGCTTTGTCTGGCTTTGCTGTTCAGTGCACGAATTCGCGCATCCATCGCGGTGGATGCGATGCGTGCGCTTTTGGACGCCGGATGGACGACCGCCGATCACATGGCCCGCTCAAACTGGCAAGCGCGCGTTCGCGTGCTCAATGATGCCGGTTATGCCCGTTTCGACGAGAAGACCTCGACGATGCTCGGGAACGCGTCGAACTTTCTGATCGAGCATTACGGCGGCGACCTCCGCAGGTTGCGCAAACAGGCCGACAAGACACCGGCTGAAGAACGCAGGCTGCTCCAGGAGATCGACGGGATCGGCGACGTCGGCGTGGACATCTTTTTTCGCGACGCTCAGGCCGCGTGGGCCGAGTTACGGCCTTTCGCCGATGCAAAGGCGCTGGATGGTGCCCGCCGGATCGGCCTGCCGAAGAGTGCGTCCGAGTTGAGCGAATTGGTGGACGAACGGGATTTCCCACGGCTGGTGACGGCGCTGGTCCGCATGGAACTCGCCGGTGATTCGGACGAGGTGCTGGCAGCCGCCTGAAACCGAATTCGACTCTTGCGTCCCACGCCGCCCTCGAACCGCCAGGCAAGCTTCAGTCACCGGCCTGATCGGCCGCGCGCATGATCTCGTCGATGCCGCTGCGATCGCCGGTAAGCTGCCAGTGGATCAGCGACATTGGAATCAGCCCGGCCGCGTTGAATTTCTCGAAGAAATCGGACAGCTTGAATTGCTCGCCCTGCTCCAGCTTCTGTCTGGCGAAAACGCTGATCATCTGGTCGAGCTGGTGCTTGCCGGTCACGTAGCTGGTGCCGTATCCGGGCTGGCGCAGATAAAGCTGCTGCTCGAAGGCCAGCAAGTTCATGTGACCGGTAGAACCGTCATCGCCTTCGACGCCCAGATCACCTGCGCCGACCTTTTCGAGATCGCGATCCATCCATTGGCGCGGGGTCCATTGGGCGTGAAATTCCGCCGCTTCAGTCATCGTCTTGCGATTGGCCTGCGCATCCAGTGCGCCCAGGCCCCGCGCCGCACGCTGTGCAAGCAGTATCCAGACGATCTCGCGCGCTCGGCGATGGCCGTCGTGAAGGCCGGCGTGCATGGTCAATTCCTCGAAGCCGGTGGCCATTCCTTCGGCCCGGCTGGTGAAGATGTTGAACAGAAGCGGTGATTGACGAAGGGGGCTGGGATGCGGCTCTTCACGCATTCGGGCCAGATCGAACCAGTGGTAAAAATGCGTGTACAGGGGCGTTGGATCCAGATGCGATCCGATCGTGAAGAAATTGCGCTGATCCGGCGGAATGAACTGGCCGAGCTGCTCGCGCAACGCTTCGTCCATCCATGGCTCTACGCGCAGAATATCCTCGCGCTCCAGGAATGCCATCAGGCGGTCGGCCGACGCTTCGGCCAGCGCTTCGTAGGCCTTGGGCTCGGCCACCGCCTGCAGCTCCGGCAGCTTTCGATTACGGTGCTCTTCCAGCTTGAGCGACGACCAGGCGCGGTGAAGTTCGCGTTGAAGAATTCGTCGTTCGTGGTGCCAGGTCAACGGCACATACCAGACCTGCTGCAGATGCCAGTTGTATTGCTGAATGCTGATGCCGGACCAGCGGTTTCTGGTCGGCGCCTCGGCCTCCAGCCAGGCGACGAAAGCATCGGTTGCGGCGATCGCATCGTCCACGGCGAAAACCAGCGCCGGCATGACGCCAGACGCCAGCCGCTCGCGCAGTGCACGCAGATCATCCCCTTGCTGGCGAATGTTGTAAATGCCGCTCCGCCAGAGATCCTGGGCCTTGCCGGTCAGATTCCCGCGCGCCTGGTCCAGCAATGGCGGAATCACCCTCAGATCATCGCGCAGACGCTGCTGTTCGGTTTCGCTCAATGGAAATGCGTAGGTCCACAATTCCAACAGGTTGTGATGCGTGGGACCTTCATGCGCGGGCGTGTCGCTCTGATAGGTCCAGACGGTCTGATAGAACGCCGGATCCCTGTTCCAGGGTTTCAGCACACGCTCGTGGAAATCCAGGCCGTTGATTTCGGCCCGCAAAAGATGCCAGTCGACCTGGTGTTCAACCGGCCAGTCGGCCGTGTCGATGGCGCGGAGGCGCGCCCTGAAGCGCTTTATACCGGCGCGAACCGCGTCCATCCGAGCGCGGGTATAGACGGGCGCACCATTTTCCAGCGGCGGCTGCTCGAATTCACGCCATTCGCCGAACAGATCCACCAGCTGCCGGTAACCGGGCGCCCGCTCTTCCATGACCTGATCTGCGCAGGCATTACCGCCGAAAAGACAGCCTGCGACGATCAAGGCCGGCGCAATGCGGAGCCGACGCGGCCCACTCGCGGCGGTCCAAAAAAGCGAAACGATCTCGACCGCCAAACGATTCATCATGCATTCTCCAGTTTCTTGAAGCGCGGCGCGTTCCGTTTGCGCACACCGCGGCAGGAAGCCCAGAAAGACGCGAATGCCGCGAATTCAACGCTCGCCGGTCCGATTGCGACACGGAACGGCTTGGCTATGACGGCTCTGGAACCCGCCCGGCATTATCCCGGATTACCGTTCGAATGCGCGAGCCGAATCAGAATTTCCAGGTCGTGCGCAGCCGTACATCGCGGTCGCGCTGCAGGAAGCCTGCACTGGCCAGAGGGTCCAGTTCGCGACGCCAGCGGGCCCGAAACTCGAACCTGAGCGCCGGGGAATATCTGAATTGCCAGCGAAATTCGGCCAGTTCGTTGTTTTGTCGGAAATCGTTGGAAATCAGCCAACCGGCAGCCGCCCGGCCGTAGTTCAGGCCCATGGTGTGACGCGGAAAGACGTTGACCAGGTCGGCGCCCAGCTGCCAGCCCCAGCCATCGGCGTCACCGTTGCCCGGAAGCCCTACCGCGAAGCGTCGGGGTGTTTCGAACGCACGGCCGGCCTCGCCCACGACAACCAGACGGCGATCGGAATCGCCCAGATCCCAGCCTGCACCGAGCTTCAAAGTGGCCGTCACGTAATCCTCCCGCAGCGAGCTGGCAAGGCCTTCGGACGCCAGGGCGTCGGGATACACAGTCACGGCAAGCGCGCGCATGAACACCGGGCCGACCTCGGCATCGCTGCCAAGCACGCCAAAAAAACCGACCCGTGCATCGCTGTCGTCGAATACCAGCGGACCTCGAGTGGTCTGGCCGTTGCCATCGCGTCCGTTGTATTGCGCAAGGACTTCGCCGTACCATCCCCGCCCCAGCTGCTGGCGAAACGCAATCGCATCGGTCCATCCGATGTTGAGACTGCTGGCCTGGCTGCGATCTAGGCTACGCGTCGCCATCTGCGGCAAATCGAGGTTGCTCTGAATGCGGCCGAAACGCCACTGCGAAGCCGAATCCGCCGATTCGCACTGGACGAAGAACTCATCGAACGTCGCGGTGCCGGGGTTTACGGCCGTGCCACTGTCGCGATCGGGCCGAATGTAGAAATTCCAGTCGTTGCCCCGATCGGCCGCGGTGGCCGCAAAGCGTGTCTGGAAACGACAGCTTTCGCCAAGATCGCGCTTGAGTCGCAGCCGAAATCTTGAACCGCTGGTGGCATCATCGTCGGCGTCTCCCGAGCGTGTGTCGCGCCAGTTTTCGGCGTAGAAATGGATTCGAAAGTCGCCGCTGACATCCCAGATACCCGCTTCGGCACGCAATACGGGGCTGGTCACGAATGCCGCTACCAGCAGCCCGGCTGCAAGAAAAGATTGGAATTGCTTCATCGAAGTCGCCGTATTCAGGAATCTGCGGGAAGAATATTAAAGTTTTATGGCTTTTTTATTACAGGCCGATACCAAGAACTGAGCACAATGCGAAACATGGCGAAATCACGCTGCGCGCGCTCCCGATTCAATTGAACTTGCGGGATTGGCGGCGCCCGAGATTCCTCCGATCATGACGACGCCGGCGACAATCAGGATAATTCCTGCTATCGCCCAGGCATCCAGGCGTTCGCCGAAAACCAGCCATCCGGAAACCGCAATCAGCACCATCCCGAGCGCGGCCCAGATCGCGTAGGCAATACCGACCGGCAGGCTCTTGAGTGACAGTCCCAGAAAGAAAAATGCGGCAAGGTAGCCAAGCACCACGATAAGTACAGGCCAGGGCCGCGTAAAGCCGTCCGCGGCCTTCAATGCTGTCGTGCCGGCAACCTCGAACAGAATTGCGAACGCCAGATAAATCCAGTGCATGAAATTTTTCCAGGTGTCGAATACTCAATTGTGCCCGGTTCGCGGCTGAGCTGCGTGCTGGCGGGGTAAACACGCGAGCTGAATGTCATTTTGTCCATAAGACCGAAAAAGCATGGCTGAACGGCAGGATTCGAGAAACCGCAACACGGATTATCAAGCACGAGCGGGCACACGATCTGCAATTGCTTTTATACTGTATTTATTTACACCTTTTTTCCGTGTGCTCGAAATGCATGCCTATGCCGAACTTCAGACTCTGAGTTGCTTCAGTTTCCGCCGCGCTGCATCCCAACCCGGCGAACTTGTGCGGCGTGCGGCCGAACTCGGCTATCGCGCCGTTGCGATCACCGACGAGTGCTCGATGGCCGGCATCGTGCGCGCCTGGGAGGCGGCCCGCGAGTGCGGCATCAAGCTGATCGTCGGCAGCGAATTACGCACTACAGACGGCCTTCACCTGGTGTTGCTGGCGCCGGATCAGGCCGCCTACGGACAGATCTGTCGCCTGATCACAATCGCGCGGCGACGGGCGAAGAAAGGCGGCTACCAGCTCGAACGCGGCGATCTGGAACAGGATCTGGACCGGGTACTAATGGTCTGGAAGCCCGGCGAGACGCCCGCCGAGGCCGACGCCGGATGGCTTCAGCTGCGTTTCGGCAGCCGGCTGTGGATAGGCGCGACCCGACTGCTGCAACCGGGCGAGAAGCACTGGTTCGAAGCCCTGCAGCGGCTGGCAGGCAAGTACGGCCTGCCCTGCGTGGCCTGCGGCGACGTGCGCATGCATCGACGGTCGCGGCGCGCACTGATGGATGTCATGAGTTCGCTGGAACTCGGCCGCCCGCTGGCCGAATGCGGCCTGGCGCTGGCGGCCAACGCCGAGCGCCATCTGCGCCCGATCGAGAGCCTGACCCGGCTGTATCCCCTTTCCTGGCTGACCGAGACGCTCCGGCTGGCCGATGCCTGCAATTTCGATCCGGGCGCGCTGCAGTACCGCTACCCGGCCGAGCTCGTCCCCAAACCCTATACGCCGTCGCGCTGGCTGAGGCATCTCACGCTGGACGGCCTGCAGAAACGCTTTCCCGACGGCGCCCCGGACGAGGTGCGCAAACTGGTCGCGCGCGAACTCGACCTGATCGAACAGATGGGGGTGGAAGCCTTCTTTCTGACCGTGCACGACGTAGTGCGTTTTGCGCGATCCCGAGACATTCTTTGCCAGGGCCGCGGCTCGGCGGCGAATTCGGCGGTCTGCTACTGCCTGCACATCACCGAGGTCGATCCCGCGCGTCAGCAGCTGTTGTTCGAGCGCTTCATTTCCAAAGAGCGCGACGAACCGCCGGACATCGACGTCGACTTCGAGCACGAACGCCGCGAAGAGGTGCTGCAGTACATCTATGAAAAATACGGCAGGACCCGCGCGGCGCTGGCGGCCACCGTGATCTGCTACCGGCCCAAGAGCGCGCTGAAGGACGTCGGCCGCGCGCTCGGCCTGGATCCGCAGCGGATGAACCGGCTGACTGCTTCGCTGGCCTGGTGGGACGATCCGGACGTGTGGCCCGAGCGCCTGCGCGAGTGCGGATTCGACCCGGACGGCGCGGCGGTGCGGCAACTGCTGGTGCTGACCGCAGAACTGGTCGGATTCCCGCGGCACCTGTCGCAGCACGTGGGCGGCATGGTGATCGCCGACGAGCCCTTGCATCACCTGGTGCCGGTGGAAAACGCCGCGATGGCCGACCGGACCATCATCCAGTGGGACAAGGACGACCTGGAATCGCTGGGCCTGCTCAAGGTCGACTGCCTTTCGCTGGGCATGCTCACGGCGTTGCGCAAGTCGATGGCGCTGGTCAACCGGTGGCAAGACGCATCCGGAACCGAACCCTTATTGAGCCTGGCCAGCATGCCGCGTGAAGATCCGGCCACTTATGAAATGCTCTGCAAGGGCGACGCCACGGGCGTGTTCCAGGTCGAATCGCGGGCCCAGATGGCGATGCTGCCCAGGCTGAAGCCGCGCTGCTTCCAGGACCTGGTCGTCGAGGTCGCGATCGTCCGCCCGGGCCCCATCCAGGGCGACATGGTGCATCCGTATCTCGAGCGGCGCGAGAATCCGGACAAGGTCGACTATCCCGGCGATGCGCTGAAGAAAGTGCTGGAGCGCACCCTGGGCGTGCCGATCTTCCAGGAACAGGTCATGCAGATCGCGATCGTGGCGGCCGGATTCACGCCCGGCGAGGCCGATCAGCTGCGCCGCGCCATGGCGGCCTGGAAGCGTCGCGGCGGGTTGGAGCCGTTTCGCGAAAAGCTCGTCCAGGGCATGCTCGCGCGCGGCTACGGCAACGATTTCGCCGAGCGCATCTACAGCCAGATCTGTGGTTTCGGCGATTACGGCTTTCCCGAATCGCACGCGGCCAGCTTCGCGTTGCTGACCTATTTCTCGGCCTGGATGAAATGCCATCACCCGGCCGCATTCACCTGCGGCCTGCTCAACAGCCAGCCCATGGGGTTCTATGCCCCGGCCCAACTGATCAACGATGCGCGCCGTCACGGCGTAAGAGTGCTGCCGGCAGACGTTCGATACAGCGTGTGGGATTGCGAGCTCGAATCAGGGGCCGGTCGAGTCGAGTACGCCGATGATATGACGCCGACATATCGCCCTGATTCGAATTGCGTCGGGGATGTGACCCCGACCTACGCTACGGCTACGGCTCCAGATCGGACCGGCGCTGCGAGTTCATCACCCAGCGGATCGAACGTCACCGGGCCTGACCGAACAGGACCTGCTATTCGACTCGGCCTGCGCATGATTGGCGGGCTGCACAGGGATACGGCCGAGCGGCTATGCGCGGCAAGACAACGACAGCCGTTCCGCGACATTCAGGATCTCGCCGAGCGCGCCCGACTGGACAGATCCTCGTTGAAAGCGCTGACCGAAGCCGGTGCACTCAAGGCCCTGGCCGGTCACCGCAGGCGGGCGCGCTGGAATGCAATGGCCGCCCGTCATCAGGGGGATCTGCTGGCCGAAAGTCGAATCGACGAGCGTCAGCCGCGGCTCGCGTTGCCCTCATCCCGCGAAGACCTGCTGGATGACTACGCCAGCACCGGCCTCAGCCTGGCGCATCATCCGATCGCGCTGCTGCGCAAGCGGCTGGGCAAGCGGGTGCGAAGCGCCAGGCAGTTGCGCGACGACGCCGACGGCCTTGCCGTCCAGGCCGCCGGGCTGGTCACCCACCGCCAGCGACCGGGTACCGCGTCGGGTGTGATCTTTCTATCGCTGGAAGACGAGACCGGTATCGTCAACGTGATCGTGTGGCCGAAGCTGGTCGAACGCTTCCGCGCCGAGGTATTGCAGGCCGGACTGCTGAAGGTACACGGCAAGCTGCAGAACGCCAACGGCAGCCAGCACGTGGTGGCGGCGCGGTTCGAAACGCTGGACGGCTGGCTGGACGGACTGGCCGCGGAATCGCGGGATTTCTGCTGAAAATCCATACACGGCTGCTTCGGGGACGTTCGGAAGCATCCGCCCGGATTCGATCAGCTAGCTCCGGCTGTACTGGCGGCAGTGATCGCGTGTGCCGACATAATACAGACCACCATTCAGGCCGTAGCTCGACGGATCAAGCTGCTCGGCCCTGTCGGCCTGTTCGGTGGCCGTAATCAGCGTCTCGTATTCGTCGATGCTCAGGCGCCGCCGGGCCGCCAATTGATCGGCCGGATCCAGCGCGTCGCGCCAGCGCGCGGCCTCTTCGCCGATGCGACCGATGCAGAAGGTCGCACCGCACCCGCTGCCGTAGGAGAAGAGGCTCACCTCACGCTCGGCCAGGCTTTCGGCGGCCTGACGCAGCAGATCGATCAATGCAAGGAAAAGCGAACCGGTGTAGATGTTGCCGATCTCGGCATTCAGGCCCAGCCAGGGCGCCGCCAGGCGCTGATAACTGTCGGTCAGCATTCGCCAGGATTCGTTGTGATCCTTGCTCAACGGCCCACCCTGCTCCATCTCGAGCTGGCGCTGGTGCGCCTTGAACGCCATCTTGACGAAAGGCACGTGATACAGACAGGCGGCCAGACCGGCCAGCAGGTCGGATCGCTCGCCGACCGCGTCCACGCGCGCGCCGGTCAGCGCATCCAGGTAGCACTGAATGGAATAATGACCATCGGCAAATGCATACTTCGAATACAGCGGACGCCAGAAATCCATGACCTGCCGCGTGTAATCCCCGATGCGGCACGGGTCCATGCTCAGCAAGCGCGGTTTATCGGACACCACCATTGCAACGGCGCCGGCACCCTGCGTGGGTTCTCCGGCGGTACCGAGCCCGTAACGCGCGATATCGGAGGCAATCACCAGCGCCTTGCGCCCGCGCGCCCGGCCTGATGCGATCCAGTCGATCGAAGCGGTCAGGCCCGCCATCGCCCCGTAGCATGCGTGCTTGGTCTCGAAGGTCCGGCAACGCTGGTCAAGACCCAGCATTTCATGGACATAAACCGCAACCGGCTTGCTGTGATCGACGCCGGTCTCGGTGCCCACGATCAATGTTCCGATCTCCGAAGGATCGATATCAAATCCTTGCAAGGCTCGAGAAGCGGCATCCGCCGCCATCGTGACGGTATCTTCGCAAGGACTCGCAATCGCCATCCTGCGCTGGCCCAGCCCCTTGAGATACTTGCCGGGATCGACGCCCCTGGCCTTGGCCAGATCGGTCATTTCAACGAAACCGGCCGGGCCGGCGAAAGCGAGGGCGTCTATGCCCGCTGGATTACTCAAGATGTTATTCCGATAATTCGCCCAGCGCAGGAAAATAGCACAGCTACGCGTGCTGCGCGCGCACGCTCAACCGGTTCGCGCCGATCCGCCCGATGATGAATCGAGCAACAGGAAGCCGCAGGTATAGCAGGCATTCAGAAATTCGGCGACGTCACTGCGATCTGCCTTTGCGCTTTCGGCAAGTTCATCAACACCTACAGGCTCGCGAATCAGGATTCTCGCCTGTCGGGAATAAGCCGTATCCGACAGTGCCTGCAAAGGCACCTGGGGCAGCATGAAGCGGATTTCGCCGACAAGATCCGGATGGAGCGCGCCGCTGGAAAGCGCAAGTCCGGCACGCCACTTCAGGTTGGCCAGGTTCTGCTGCTCCAGCCCGTCGGTGTGCTCCACAAGTTCCTGGCTGGCCAGCGCACGCGCCTCGTCGCGGGCGAAATGACGCCGGAGCAGCCGCGCCAGCTCCCTGTCCGAAGCGCTTGAATACCAGACGCCGGAGCCCGGATCGATCACGAGCTCGGGGAGATAGTCGCCGCCGATCATGACGGCCTGATCCCAGTTGTGCCGCCGCAGATGCTCGGCCAGCGGGAGTTCCGCGGCATCGTCGCCGAATGCCAGGGTCGGCCACTGGTCCTCGACCCCGGGATCGCTTGAGGCGCTGGCAAAATCCGACAGCAGTTTGAGCAGCTGCTGTGATCTTATCGGCTTGTACAGCACGAAGCGGGCCGCAAAGTCGCGGCGGCGGGTCAGCGCCGCTGCCGGACGCTGCTTGTGGCTGACGTCGGGCCAGATCGCCGCGCCGTCGGGATTGTCGACGTCGACCAGCACGGCGTCGCCGTCATCACGCTCGAAGTCGATCTCCCAGGATTGCTCCGATTTTCCACCCGACAGCCCCAACAGGGATCTCAATACTTTCAGATCCTTGCTGCTGACATTCAATGTACTCAGTCGGAGCGAAACAGCCACCGGGCACTCGCGGGTTGAGGTGAAATCCCATGTTACCGGACAAGCAGGGACGCGCCAAGCACAACTATCGCGATGAACATCACATCTTGGGCCTCAGGCACCAACGCAGTGCATCGCCGCGGATCGAGAACACCGCTTACAGCGCGATAATCTTCAAGCTCCCAACGATCAATTTACCTGATCGAATCCGACCAGCGCCTCAATGACGTCCTTGACGTTCTGCATCGCACCCTGGAGCACCTGATGAATATCGTCCTCGGTTATAGGGCCGTCTTCCAGCCCCGCGCCCGCATTCGCCACGACACAGAGACTTGCATAGTCCAGCCCGGCTTCGCGTGCCAGGGCGGCTTCCGGCATCGCGGTCATGCCGACCACATCACAGCCTTCGGACGCCAGTCTCGACACCTCGGCTGCGGTCTCCAGGCGCGGCCCCTGAGTGACGGCGTGGCAGCCGCCGTCGACGAGCTCATGGCCGACCTGTCGGGCCGCATCGAGCAGCCGGTCGCGCAGCGGACCGTCGAACGGGCGAGTGAAGTCGATGTGTTTCAACGGGGCGGACCCACCGTCGCTGAATGTATGTGCCCTGCCCCAGGTGTAATCTATGATCTGGTCCGGCGCCACCATCGAACCGGCAGGAAGTCCGGCCACCAGGCCACCGACGGCGTTGATCGCAAGCACCGAATCGACGCCCAGAATCTTCAGCGCATGAATGTTCGCCCTGTAATTGATCTTGTGCGGCGGAATCCGGTGCGGATCGCCATGACGCGCGAGAAACCAGAGTTCGGTGTCAGCGACCGCGACCTGCCGCGGGCGATCGGACGGCGCACCGAACGGCGTCGTCAAGGCCATGTTGCGCAACGTCTCGAACAGCTGTAGCGCCCCCGTCCCACCCATGACTGCAAGCTTCATACCCAACTCTCCCGCAAGGACGGTGCCATGAAGGCAACATCGTCAATCGTTATCTTCAATCGCTATCTTCAATCGATATGGTCAATCGGTCGAGGGTACCGCCCAGATATCCGGCAGTTCCCGAAGATTCTCCCCGTAATCCATCCCGCAGCCGAACACATAGACGTCCGGGACAATCAGGCCGTGGACATCAAGCCAATCGCGCGCGAGTCCACGCTCGTGCTCTTTCAAAGCCAGCGCCACGGAAATGACTCGATACCTGTCCGGCAGTCGCTCGCTTATGGCCGCCAGCGTATGACCTTCATCGAAGATATCGTCGATCAGCAATACCGTCTCGTCGCCGGCCGGAAGCGCCGGCCAATGCAGCCACTGGATCTCTGCGCCTCGCGTTTCGCCCCGGTATCGGGTCGCATGAACGTAATCGATCCGCATCGGCCTGCGAATCCGGCGCGCCAGCTCGCAGGCCGGGAACATGCCGCCGGTCATGACGGGCAGCAGCAGAATCTCCCGGTCCGGAAGCTCCTCGTTCAGGCGCGCCGCCATCTCGTCATAGGCAGCCGCGACGCGCTCGGCTCCGAATATCCTGTAAGCGCCGTCGGGCATCATGAGGAATCTTTTTCCTGTTCTTGTTGCTGTTCTTGCGGCTCGCCGCCGGCGAACGATGCCGGCATTGAATCGAGCTTGAGCGTACGCGTCGGGAATGCAATTTCGGCCCCGTGCGCCTCGATGATACCGCCGACCTTCAGCAAGACGTCTTCGCGGACGCGGTGATACTCGATCCATTGCGTGGTCCGGGTAAAGCAGTAGACCATGATGTCCAGCGACGACGCGCCGAACTGGTTGAAGTGAACGATCATGGTTTCGTCGACCGCGATGTCCTCGTGTCGTTCAAGCATGGACCGGATCGAATCCACGATCGCCTTGACCCGGGCGAAGTCGTCGTAGCGCACGCCGACGTGTTCGAAAATGCGTCGATGGGTCATGCGCGAGGGGTTTTCAACGGTAATCGTGGTGAAAGTCGCGTTGGGCACGTACATCGGCCGGCGATCGAATTTCATGATGGTCGTCACGCGCCAGCCCATCTTCTGCACCACGCCCTCGATATCCCGATCGGGCGAACGCACCCAGTCACCGACCGAAAACGGCCGATCCATGAACACCATGAAGCCGCCGAAGAAATTCGCGAGCAGATCGCGCGCGGCCAGGCCAACGGCAATCCCGCCGACGCCACCCGCCGCCAGCAGGCCGGAAATCGGAATCTCCAGGATACTCAGCGCGGTCAGCACGGCGGTCACGACAACGGCGATACGAACGATCCGTGCAAGCACACTGACCGTCGTGATGTCGAAATCCTGGTTCGTCTCGCGGCGGTGTTTGATGAAGGCCTGCTCGAAACCCGTGACCAGGCGGAATGCAAACCAGCTCGCAGTCGCTACCAGCAGCAGCTGCTGCGCGAGCTGTAGCCACGCGACCTGAAATACCACGGCGCCGGTGTGCGGCTGAAGAATACGCCCGGCGATCAGCAGTCCCTGCCCGTAGATCAGAAGGGAGACGGGTCGCTTGCCGGCGTAGACGATGGCGTCGTCCCAATGATGCCGGGAGCTTCCGGCCAGTCGTTCGACCCGGTTGATCAGCTTCCGGAACATGAAATCGAGCAGCAGCGCGGCCAGAACGACGACGAACGCCTGAACCGTCCACGGTTTCATGCCGATCAGTCCCGAAATGCTGTCGAACCAGTTCTCCACCGTACTATCCTCCTGCCAGTTTCTTCAGCGACTGCTTCCACGCCCGGAACTCGGAAACAAGTTCCTGCTCGTCGAGCGTGAACTGGGCTCGGCCCAGTAGTTTCCCTGCCGACACACGTGCGGCTTCGAATTGATCGGATTCGACATCGACAGTGGCGACCAGCTTCGCTGCAGACGCCGGATCGCAGACCAGTGCCAGATCGCACCCGGCCGCTTCACTGGCGCGCCAGCGGTCATGCACGCTACCGGCCGTCCCGGCCCCGCTCATGTCGAGATCGTCTGAAATCACGATACCGCGAAAACCGAACTCGGTGCGCAGAACCTCGCCGATCCAGACGCTCGAGAAGCCGGCCGGACGGGAATCCAGGCACGAGTAGCATACGTGCGCCGGCATGATGGCGTCGAGTTCGCCCGACAACGCTGCGAACGGCGCCATGTCGGCGGCCATTTCATCCCGGCTGCGGGCGTCGACGACGATTTCGTGATGCGAGTCGGCGCGCACCGATCCATGCCCCGGAAAGTGCTTGCCGCAGTTCTTCATCCCGGCGTCGCGCATCCCGGCCAGGTAGTGTCGCGCCAGCGCCGTGACGGTCGCCGGCCTGTCCGAAAACGCGCGGTCGCCGATGACCTCGCTGCCGCGATCCAGATCGAGCACCGGCGCCAGGCTCAGGTCCACGCCGTGGCCCAGAACTTCGGCGGCCATGATCCGGCCGTGGCGATAGGCGAGATCCAGCGCCCGATCCGGGTGGCTGCGATACCATCGACCCAGCTCGCCGAGCGGCGGCAGCGCAGTGAAACCGGAGCAAAATCGCTGAACCCTTCCACCTTCCTGGTCCACGCAGATCAGCAGCCGGGAGGCGCGCAATGCCCGGATTTCGTCGCACAACGCGACCAGCTGCGCGGATCCCTGGTAGTTTCTGGAAAACAGGATCACGCCGACCACGGCCGGGTGCGACAGCACGTCCCGGGAGCGCTGGTCGAGCGCATGCCCATCGATGCCGACGATCAACCCGGTGCGCCTCATTGGTTTCGGACGAACAGCGCCAGCGATTCGACATGCGCGGTATGCGGAAACATGTCGGCAACACCCGCATGCTGCAATCGATAGCCGTATTCGCTGACCAGCGTACCGGCGTCCCGGGCAAGGGTTGCGGGATCGCAGGACACGTAGACGATACGCGGCGCCCGGGTCGCCGCGACCAGAGGCAGGATTTCGGCCGCGCCCGAACGCGGGGGATCGATCAGTACGCCGTCGAATTTCTCCTGCATCCAGGCAAGGCTTTCGACCGACTGCATCAGATCGGCGGCGACGAAGCGCGCATTCCCGATGCCGTTGGCCACGGCATTCGCGCGGGCCGACTCGACCAGGCTCTGGTCAAGCTCTACCCCCAGCACCTCGCCGGCACCGCGGGCCAGCGGTAGCGAAAAGTTGCCGAGGCCGCAAAAAAGGTCGAGGATGCGATCCTCCGGCCCGATCGACATCAGCTCGACAGCCTTCTGCGTCAGCTTGCTGTTGACCTGCGCATTGACCTGCACGAACTGTTGCGGATGAAACGCGAACTCGAGATCGAATGCTTCGAGGCGATAGGTCAACTGATGCGCCTCGGGCCAGAGGCGCTGAACGCTGTCGGGACCGGCCGATTGCAGCCACACGGCAATACCGGTGCGCTCCGACCATGCAATCAGATTCTTCTCGTCGGCCGATGTCAGCGGGTCCAGGTGGCGCAATACAATAGCGGCGGTATCGTCTCCGGCCGCGCACTCGACCTGCGCGATCCGGTCGGGGATGCTCAATCGGCCGATCAGATCCGACAGTTCCATCAGGCGATCGGCGAACGCCGGGTGCAGTACGCGGCATGCTTCGATGTCGGCCACGTAGCGGCCGCCGATTTCGCGAAAACCGACCAGCACCCGGCCCTTGCCCGGTACGTTGCGCGCGCTGAGTCGCGCGCGCCGTCGATAGTGCCAGGAATCCCCCGAGATCGGCGGCATCCAGTCGGCCGGCTCGACCTGGCCGATGCGGCGGAAGTTCTCGCTCAACCGCTGCGCCTTCCAGTCCAGTTGCGCGGCGTGATCGAGGTGCTGAAGCGCACAGCCGCCGCAATAGCCGAACCAGGGACACTCGGGCTCGACGCGCTGATCAGAGGGAGATTCCACGGCCAGCGTGACCGCTTCGTCGAACCGCCGATTGCGGCCCGTCAGGCGCGCCGAAACGCGCTCGCCCGGCAGCGCGCCGTGAACGAAAGTAACCTTGTCTTCGACCCGACCGACGCCGCGTCCGTCATGCGAGAGATCGCTGATTTCGACTCCGACCGGTTCCAGCGGAAGTCGCCTTCTTGCGCGCCGCGCCAAAACCTATTTCCGCTGCCAGTTGCCGGATTCGTCCTGGTAATACCAGCCGTCGCGTGCATTTGCAATCCACCGGTCGGCAAAGGTCTCGCGAATACGCTCTTCCCACTCCGGGTGCCCGTTGGCCACCGCGATCTCGCGATAGACCGCGCGCCGGTCGGCGTTTTCCTCAGCCACGATCCGTTCCATCTGACGCCGCTCGGAAAGCGGGACGGCGCTTCGGTCCCGAATCTCGATCAGACCGGTATTGTCCAGCCCGATGGCGCCGGCATCCAGCCAGGCCGCGAGATGCCGGCGCTGACGCTCGACCATTCGCTGTTTTATGGCATTGATCTGCGGACCCTCGATATCGATGTTCACCGACTGGGCGTGGGCCGACGGTATGACAATCCCGGCCAGGATCGCAAGTGGATTGAGACTCCGATGCACGACGCGGCCATCGCTATTCCCGGCCGGCCGGGAAAGCGCCGCCCCTTCGGTCTCGGACTGCGGCCCGATCACGTCCTGGATGAAGCGATCCGCTGCGCGCTCGGCGGCGGCTTCCGGAAAGTAGACGTTGATCGTGACGCATGCGACGAGCACGGCGGTCACGACGGTCACGAACAGATTTCTGACGATGCGGTTGATCAAGTCTTTTCTCCATGATGAGCGACAGCAGCGTGTCGTTCGGATGATTAACGTCCACTGACCGGGATTCTATCAAACGACCGGGCCTGAACCCGCCTGATTCACCATATGCCTGCTGCGACGCCGCGAGGTCCCGCAGCCGGGGGCAGTGACATCTCACGAGCGGGCGGGCCATCAAGACCCGTCGCCGAGCGACCGGCCCGGCTTTCATTCGACTGATCCCGTCGCGGCCGCGAGCTGTGCCATCAGGCGGGGCCAGTCCACCCGGCGCTGGTAGCCGACGATATCCAGCCGGGGGATCAAGCGACCCTCGAGTATCACGTAACCGCCATCCTCGGCATCCCGCAGGCCGCGCATGCGACAGGTATTCGCCGCCAGCCGGCAGCCCAGCCCTGCCTTGCGATATGGAAAGTCCTCGAACCAGCGCAACAGGGTGCCGGAAATCGCCGAACCGCCGCCGCCGGACAGGCTGGAAATCGAATCGACCGCCTTCTGGCTGATTTCGCGCTCCGGGCTGTCATCCAACGTCTCGAACCAGGCGTCGAACCGCACCGGCTGCCAGTCGAGCAACCTCAGATCTTGCACGTGCCCCGACATCAGCCCCAGCATGCGGCCGAATTCGAATGCCCCGGTGACCTGCTCCAGGTCCAGCGCATCGAACTCGATGTCGGCGGCAAGGGCCGGAAGAGAACCGAATGGCCGCTCGACCGAAAGCCCGTTGATTTTCGCGCTACCGCCGAATAAATCTAGATCGAGACCACCCTGGACATCGATGACACTGCCGGAAAGCTGAATCCCCGGGAAATTGCCGGAGAGCCGCCCGCCGAACTCGGTCCATCCAAGTGTCCGCGTCAATTCCGAGAGATCGACCGGCTCCAGGCGCGCATCCATTACCAGCCGGCGATCACTGTGCGCCCAATCACGCCATGCCAGTCGCTCGACGACCAATGCGCCGTCGAGTACCGGCAACCGGAACGAATCCACCAGCGCCAGCGTTCCCGCCTCGTTTGTGCGGAATGCGAGTGCACTGGCGCCGAGCGGAATACGGCGCAACCTTGCGTCTTGCCAGTTGGCGCCGATTTCCAGCCCCTGCGACGCTTTGTCCCATCCCAGCCACGCGCCCAGCCCGGTGACCGCAATCCGGTCGGCGCCGTCGGCAATGGTGACGTCGGACAGGCGCAGTCCGGCGCTGACGACCGAATCGTCCTCGATTCGCAGGCGTCCTGACAACAGGCCGCCGGGATCGAGTTGTCCCCAGCCATGGGTGCCGGCCAGGGAGCTCAAGCCCTGGCGCCAGACCGATGCGAGATTCGCCTGCTCGATTTCCAGATCCAGCGCTGCGACTCGAATCGGTTCGCCGGCAACGATACGGCCGGCCACGGTCAGCGAAATCGACTGGGGCTGTTCAAGCGCCAGATGCGCGATGCGCCAGCCCGCCTGCCCCAGATCCCGTGCCTCCAGCTCGAGGCTGAAGGATGCTTCCGGCGACGGGAGATAGGCCGGGCCAAGCAGGAGTTCTCCGGCGCTCCAGTTCGCGTCCAGCCGCAAGCGCGCATCGTCCGCAAACCAGTCGAAACCCACATCAAGCGTCAATCCGGCACCGGCATAAAGCCCGTCGGGCGTATCGAAGGCAAGTTCTCGAATCCGGAGCGTGCCCTGAACACGATCTCGACCCGGTTTCAGCGTGCCGGAAAGGCTTCCCGATAGCGCGGCAAGACCTGCCTCGGCAAGCACCGGGGACGGAATCCAGCCCGCGGGTACGTCCCGTATCGAAAGCGTCGCACGACCGTTGCCCGGCAGCCCGTAAACAACGCGCCCCCCGTCGTCGCCGATCAGCGTGAACTGCCCGACCCGGCGCTCGAATTCGAAAGCCCGCGGAGGCCGACCATCGATGCTCCAGGTCGCTCGGCCCTCGCCGCAGCGCGTTTGCGGCTGCGCAACGCAGCGCATCGCGACGTCTCCCAGCGCGCCGAGTTGCGCATGCGCAATTCCGCTGATCTCCACCGTCGTAGCCTCACGCTCTCCATCCCCCTGCCGGGCCCGGATCTTATCGACGCTAAAATCCTCGAACGTCGTCGGACCGGCCTGCAACTCGAACTGCAACGCGCCATCGGCAGGCGCCGGGGAGAGCCAGCACGCGCCTGCCAGAACCATCACGGCACCTCGGATCAACACGATTGTCCGCCTGCAGGTCATCGGGTTATATTGTGACTCATGAGCAATCAGGGCAGCAGGGAAATCGAAAGTCTCGCCGTGCTGGCGGTAGACGATCACGAGATCAATCGCGACTTCATCCAGGCCGCGCTTGCGCCGGCGGTGGCTTCTCTGGAGCTTGCGGGCAGCGGATTCGAGGCCATCGAGCGCTGCCGCAACCGGCGGTTCGACATCGTGCTGATGGATCTGCACATGCCGGACATGGACGGCTTGACCGCCTGGGAGCAGATTCGCGGTCAGGCGACCGGCGAACTTTCGATGCGCGTCATCGCGCTTACCGCCGACAGCCGACCAGAAGAACGTGAACGATTGCGCTGCGCCGGGTTTCACGGCTTCCTGAGCAAGCCGGTCTCGCCCGGCCTGCTGTTGCTGACGATTCGACGCGTGGTCGCAGGCCGCGACGGCTTTACAGAGATTCAGAATCCGGCGGAGCGACGCGCATTGCTGCTCGACGATGCCCGGGCAGCCCGGGCCTGCGGAAGCCCGGCTCGCGCCCGCCAGATGCGAACGGCGCTGGCGACCGAGATCGATGACCATTGGGCATCGCTGGACGACGCCGTTTCAGGCGGCCGGTGGGAAGATGCCGCAGAGCAATTGCATCAGTGGGCAGGGGCCTGCGGCTATTCGGGCGCAACCCGGCTCGAACAGGCCTGCGCATCATTGGAGGCATCGCTGCGCAGGGATCTGGACAGTTCGCCGGGCAGTCTTTACCTCAATCTGGTCAGAACGGTTGAAAGCACCCGTCAGTCGATCAAGGCAGCTCAACCGGACTGAAACCACCGGCAGATTCGACCAACTCCGGAGGCCGCTGCATCGTCGCGCCGACCCGGCGCAGAGCATGTTTCATACGCCCTCGCACGCATCCTGGGCGAGGCAGCGCTTCATCTCGGTCACCGCGACACCCAGCCCGGTAAAGATGGCGCGGGCGATGATGGCATGACCGATGTTGAATTCCCGGATCAGATCCAGGGCGACCACGTCGAAGATGTTTTCATAGTGCAGACCATGACCCGCGTTGACCACCAGACCACCGGCGCTCGCCAGGGCGGCCGCTTCCGCGATACGCGCCAGCTCGGCCTGCGATCTGTTGCTGTCCCCGGCGTTGGCGTAGGCGCCGGTGTGGATTTCGACGACCGGTGCGCCGCACTCGCCGGCCGCCTCGATCTGCTCGGGCTCGGGGTCGACGAACAGCGAAACCCGTATTCCGGCCGCATCAAAGGCCTTGCAGAAGCGGGTGACTTCGGCGCGTCGTCCGGCCACATCCAAGCCACCCTCGGTGGTCAGTTCCATTCGCCTCTCGGGTACCAGGCAAACATCTTCCGGGCGATGCGACAGCGCAAAGTCGAGCATGGCGTCGGTCATTGCCATTTCGAGATTCAGGCGGGTCTGCGACTGTTCCACCAGCGCCGAGACGTCGCAGTCCTGGATATGCCGACGGTCTTCGCGCAGGTGGACCGTGATCAGGTCGGCACCGTTCTCTTCGGCTATGCGGGCGGCCTCCAGCACGGATGGATAAGCCGTGCCGCGCGCCTGCCTGATGGTCGCCACGTGATCGATGTTGACGCCCAGAAGCGGGGCCAGAGGTTGTGCATTCATGACGGATTCTCCCGAAAAAAGGCCGGCGTATTGAGCTTTCGCCCGTCGAGCTGATTTTCGATCAATTTTCGCATCAAGCGCAGCGCCGCGGCGTCGTGATGCAACGGAATATCGTGCCCGTTGGCGAGCGCGAGCAATACCGTCCCCTGTATACCATCCTGGTGTTCGGATACCGGCACCGGGCCCGACACCGGATCCACCCGGTAATGCATCGCGGGCGTCACCGGTTCGCCCGATTCACCACTGAGCGCCAGGTCCGGTGCGACACCGAGCGCGTGGAGCAAGGCCAGTTCGAAACGCCTCAGCGCATTGCTCTGACGCGCCGGCCCCGTCAACTCGGACAACAGGCACGCATAGGCGTCGAAGATATTGGAATCCGGATCGTCGCGCGGCGTCAGTCTGAGCAACAGTTCGTTGGCGTAAAGTCCGCACCACATGGTCCGGCCGCAAAGACGCCTGGCCGGGCCTGCCGGTTCTAGACCTGTAAGTGTGGCCATCTCGCCGCGCCGGCTCCATGACGCCTCAAGCGCCCGGAAAGGCTCGGTCAGGCCGAAAAAAGCCGACTTTGCCCGGCGCGCACCACGCGCAACGCCGACGATGCGTCCGTGTTCCCGGCTCAGCAGCTCGATGATCAGGCTGGTGTCGCGCCACGCCCGCCTATGAAGGACGAAAACCGCTTCTCGATCGACCCGGCTCAACGGTGGTAACCAAGCCTTGCAAATTCGCCTTCACGGTCGGTCCAGCCTTGTTCGACCCGAACCACAAGATCCAGATGGACCGGCATATCGAACAGCGCTTCCATGGCCTTGCGCGCCCGGATGCCGATGCGTTTCAGGGTTTGGCCCCCCTGCCCTATGACCATGCCCTTGTGGCGCTTTTCGGCAACCAGGATCAAGGCCCCGATGCGGTATCTTCGCGGTTCCGCTTCGAACGATTCGATCATCACGGTCGTGCCATAGGGAACCTCCTGGTGGAGATTTTCCAGAAGTTGTTCGCGCACGATCTCGGCGGCCAGGAAACGCGTCGATTCGGTGGTGAATTCATCCGGCGGAAACAGCGGCGGTTGCTCGGGCAGATGTCTGATCAAGCCGTCAGCCAGCGCATCCATGCCGTCACCCTTCAGCGCCGATATGAAAAAAACTTCCACCGGATTCACCTTGGCCGACCAGGTCTCGGCCAGCGGCAGCAGGTCCGACCGCAGCTTGACCCGGTCAATCTTGTTGAACACCAGCACGGTATCGACCCCGGCCTGCGCCACCGCGCGTGCCGCGGCCTCGTCCTCCTCGGTAGGCCCGGATGCGTCTATCACAAGCACCGCCAGGTCGACACCGCGCAAGGCCTCGGCCGCGACGCGGTTGAGGTGCCTGTTGAGCGCATGGTCGCGCCGGTGGTGCAACCCCGGTGTGTCCACCAGTACCAGCTGCCCGCCCGGCCGGTTGACGATGCCGGTGACCCGGTGCCGGGTCGTCTGCGGCTTGTGCGTGACGATGGAAACGCGCTCGCCCACAAGACGGTTCAGAAGGGTGGACTTGCCTGCATTGGGACGGCCGAACAGCGCTACGGCGCCACTTCGGGACTTCTCGGTCTGGTTCATTCGCTTTCTCGGTCGGAAATCGTTTCAAGCGCAAGTTGCGCAGCGGCCTGCTCGGCCTTTCTGCGGGAAGTCGAGGTCGCCTCGACCGGCTCGTCGAGCATTTCGGTTGTGCAGACAACGGTAAAAGTTCGATCATGTTCGGCGCCACGCTCATCGATCACCGCGTAGACGGGCAACTTGCATGCACGTGCCTGAAGCAGTTCCTGGAGACGAGTCTTGGGATCCTTGAGCGCTTCGGCATCCGGCAGCGCGTCGATGCGCTCCGACATCAAGCGTTCGACCAGGCTTTGGGCGGCATCGAATCCACCATCGAGAAACACCGCGCCGATCAATGCCTCCAGCGCGTCGGCAAGAATCGAATCGCGCAGGAAACCGCCGCTCTTGAGCTCACCCGGGCCCAGCAGAACATGATCGCCGAGTTCCAGATGGCGGGCGACTTCGGCCAGGGTGCGTTCGCGCACGATACGTGCGCGAAACCGGGAAAGATCACCTTCGGGAACGTCCGGGCGGGCGTGGAAAAGCAGATCCGCCACGACCATATTGAGTACGCCGTCGCCGAGAAATTCAAGCCGTTCGTTGTTCGGGTTGCCGCAACTTCGGTGGGTCAGCGCAAGTCGCAGCAGATCGGGACGCCGGAAGTCGTGCCCCAGCCCCTTGAGCGTCGAGATCGGGCGAATGTCAGTTGAGCGGCTGGACACGCTTGAACGTGATGACCGCATCGAGATTGCCGATCAGGTCCTCGCGCACCTCGTACTCGGCGACGACTTCAAGACCGCTACTGCGAACGATTTCAATATCACGCGCCGTGACATGCTTGACGTAACTGGTCGAGAATTTCCTCGACAGCAGGTCGCGCAGACGAGCCTCGGACATGTTGGTAACGTCCGGTTCTTCCGCCAGGCTCTTCATGGACGAGACGACCGAGTAGTGGTTGAGATAGATGGGGATCAGCTTCATGGCAATGTAGGCAACGAACAACGCCCCTGCCAGAACAATTAGAAACCCGATCAGTGTAATGCCGCGTTGCTTCGAAATCATTGACGGTTCTCCCGATTCGTCCAGACCCTGACCCATCCGCGCCTCCCCCAAGGCACAGGTAACACAATGGCACCCATTATCAGGCGCTTACTACTGAATCTTATCACCAATTCGCGAAAAATCGATACAGAAACCGCTGGCGCAGTCCCAATGCATCCAGATCCGTACCGCTCGGCCCACAAGATTTCCCTCCGGCACGAAACCCCAACCCCGACTGTCGTGTGATCGGTCCCTGTTATCGCCCATTGCAAAGTAATGGCCTTCGGGCACCACCCAGCTGCGGGGCCGGCCGGCTGGGAGACTCGGGTAAATCAGGATCTCGTGTATCAAGTCACCGAGATCTTCGGTTCTGAGTTGCGGATTGCTGCCCGGCGGGTTGCGGTTGATTCCCTGCCCGACCCAGGGGCCGATCAGTTCCTGCGGTGCAGGTTCGCCGTTGATGTACAGCACCTTGTTGCGATAGGTAATGGTGTCGCCCGGCAGACCGATGACCCGCTTGATCATGTTCACGCCCTTTTGCTCGACCGACCTGAACACGAATACCTCACCGCGCTCCGGTTCCCCCGTTTCAATGATCTTTGTGTTGAGTACGGGCAGGCGCAGACCGTAGGAAAACTTGGAGACGACGATGAAATCGCCGATCAACAGCGTCGGCTGCATCGAGCCCGAAGGAATCTTGAAGGGTTCGAAGATGAACGACCTGAAGACCAGGACAACAAGTAGCAGGGGGAAAAACGAGCGACCGTATTCCACCGGCCGGGACGGCTCGTCGGTGTCGATTTCACCACGGGCGAGACGATCGGCACGCCGCTTGCGCAACCAGAAGCGATCCAGTGTCCAGACGACGCCGGCGACCAGCGTCAGGGTGGTGATGATCAGGGCGAAATCCAATTGCATTGCAGTTCCAGTTCGTTTTTACATGTCTTTTTTAACGATTCAGGCGGACAATTCCGGCTAGTGGGCCCTCAGCGATTATCATGCTGAAAGATCGCTAGCGATCCCGATCCGTCCTCAACACTGCAAGAAAGGCTTCCTGGGGGATCTCGACGTTGCCGACGCTCTTCATCCGGCGCTTGCCCGCCTTCTGTTTCTCCAGCAGCTTGCGCTTGCGCGAAACGTCGCCACCGTAGCACTTCGCAGTTACGTTCTTGCGGTATGCCTTGACCGTCGAGCGCGCGATGATGTTCGAACCGACCGAGGCCTGGATCGCAATATCGAACATCTGGCGCGGAATCAGCTCGCGCATCCGCTCGGCCAAATCGCGCCCCTGGCGTTGCGCCAGATCCCGATGCACGATCGTACTCAAGGCATCCACGCGCTCGCCGTTGATCAACAGGTCCAAACGCACGAACGGCCCGGCCTGGTGGCGCGCGGGCGCATATTCGAACGACGCGAAGCCCCTGCTGCAGGACTTCAGGCGGTCGAAGAAGTCGACGACGACTTCGGCCAGCGGCAGTTCATAGCTCAACTGCACCTGCCCGCCGAGGAACCGCATGTCAATCTGCGCACCGCGCTTTTCTTCGCAAAGTCCAATCACCGCGCCCAGGTAATCCTGCGGCACCAGGATATTGGCGTTGATGATGGGCTCACGGATTTCAACGATCTTGTTGAGCGGCGGCAGCTCGGCCGGGTTGTCCAGTTCGATCTCGCTGCCGTCGGACAGCGCCACCTCGTAAACCACTGTCGGCGCGGTGATGATCAGGTCGAGATCGTACTCGCGCTCCAGGCGTTCCTGGACGATTTCCATATGCAGCATGCCGAGAAAGCCGCAACGAAAACCGAAGCCCAGCGCCATCGACGTCTCCGGCTCGAACTGCAGCGCCGAATCGTTGAGCTGCAGCTTGTCCAGCGCCTCGCGAAGATCCGGATAGTCGGAAGAATCGACCGGGAAGATGCCGGCGAAAACGCGCGGCTGCATCGGCTTGAATCCGGGCAACGGCTTTTCGGCCGGGTCGCGCGAAGATGTCAGGGTATCGCCGACCGGCGCACCGTGAATCTCCTTGATACCGGCGGCGACGAACCCGACCTGACCGCAATCCAGGGTTTTCTCGATGGTGCGCTTGGGCGTGAAGATGCCGATCTGGTCGGCGTCGTGTTCTTCGCCGGTCGACATCACGCGGATACGCTGTCCCTTGTGCAGCGTACCCTGCTTGATGCGGATCAGCGAGTTCACGCCAAGGTAATTGTCGAACCAGGAATCGATGATCAGCGCTTTCAGCGGACCCTCGCGCATTGCGGGAGCGGGAATCCGCTTGACCAGCGCTTCGAGCACGTCGGCAATGCCCTCGCCGGTCTTGGCGCTGACCAGCAGCGCATCGCTGGCGTCGATGCCGATGATGTCCTCGATCTGAGCCTTGACCCGCTCCGGATCGGCCGACGGCAGGTCGATCTTGTTGATCACAGGAATCACTTCCAGCCCCTGTTCGACGGCCGTGTAGCAGTTGGCCACGCTCTGCGCTTCGACGCCCTGGGCGGCATCGACCACCAGCAAAGCGCCTTCGCAGGCCGACAGGGAACGCGAAACTTCGTATGAGAAGTCCACATGGCCTGGCGTGTCGATGAAGTTGAGCTGATAGACCTGTCCGTCAGGCGCCGGGTAGTCCAGCGTCACGCTCTGCGCCTTGATCGTGATGCCGCGCTCACGCTCGATATCCATGGAATCGAGTACCTGCTCGGCCATCTCCCGATTGGTCAAGCCGCCGCATACCTGGATGAAACGATCGGCCAGCGTCGACTTGCCATGGTCGACGTGAGCGATGATCGAGAAGTTCCGGATATGAGAGCAATCGGTCATCGGGGCATCTGGGATCGGGTGAGTGGTCCGGACCTGGCGTCCGGTGCCTTCATTAAACAAGGCCGCCACCGGCTCGAGCCAGTGGCGGCACGGCTGCATTATAGCCGCAGCGAGGTCGATACCCCGCTACGGTTTTCGGGTTCAGCTACTCTTCACCCTCGGGTGTGTAGGCGACGAACTGGGTGACACCGTCGCGCCACACCAACAGGGCCACGGAACGACCGGGTTCGATACCCTCGACAATGCCCTCGAATTCCTCCAGCGTTCTGACCTGCTGGTTATTGATCATTCGAATCACATCACCCCTGCGGATGCCGGCCCGGTAAGCATTGTCGCTGTCCACGGCGGTGATCACCAGGCCGCTGTCGATGCCTTCGGCCCGGCGAAGCTGCTCGTCGGTAAGGGCTTCAACCGCAAGTCCGAGGGCGTTCGTCGGCTCGCTATCCGGTGTTTCGCCACGATCGTCGGTTTGCTGGTCCTCATCGCGCTCGTCGAGCGAGACCGTCAGCTCCTGGGTTTCGCCCCAGCGCGAGATGGTCAGGCTGACCTCCTCGCCGGGACGAACCGAGCCGACGACAGGCGGCAGGTCGGAAAACACCTCGATGTCGCGGCCGTTGACTTCGAGAATCACGTCGCCCACCTCGATACCGGCGCGCTCTGCGGCGCTGTCCGGTTCGACCCGGTTGACCAGTGCACCTACCGGGCGATCAAGGCCCAGCGCGTTGGCGCGTTCACGGTCGACACCCTGGATCCCGACGCCCAGGTATCCGCGCGAGACCCGCCCGAATTCGAGCAGCTGATCGATGGTGCTGACCGCTGTTTCGATCGGAATCGAGAACGAAAGCCCTATATTGCCGCCGCTGGAACTCAGGATCCAGGAGTTGATGCCGACCACCCGGCCGTCGGTATCGATCAGCGGGCCGCCGGAATTGCCGCGATTGATTGCCACATCGGACTGGATGAACGGGACGTACTGCTGCTGTCCCTGCGTCCGGCCCTTGGCGCTGACGATGCCGGCGGTCACGCTCTGCTCGAACTGAAACGGCGACCCGATGGCGATGACCCACTCGCCCGGGCGCAACGTCGAAGAATCACCGTAGCGCAGGGTCGGCAGATCCTCGGCCTCGATTCTGAGTACGGCAACGTCGGTTTCGGCGTCCGAACCAACGAGCTCGGCCACAAACTCGCGACGGTCGGCAAGCCTGACGATGATTTCGTCGGCGTCTTCGATGACGTGGTGATTGGTGATGATCAGACCATCCTCACGCACGACGAAGCCCGAGCCGCCGCCGCGCCGGTCCGGGCGTCCCCTCGGCATACCGTCGCCGAAGGGCTCGAAGAACCGGCGGAACAGTTCAGGCATATCCTCGGGCATCTGGCCGCGCTGAACCTCGGGATCCGGACGCTCGCCGAATCGAGTCGTCTCGATATTGACTACGGCGGGCGTACTTGCCTCGACGATGTCGGCAAAGTCCGCGGGCGCCGCGCGCAGATCAAGCGCGAATATGACGAGCGCCGCGGCAAGTATCGTTCTCAACTGAAGCTTGAACATTAGATGAAACCTTTTTTCTGAATCCATATGATTAAATTCCGGCCGACCCTGGGCCCGCCGGCGTCACGTACCTTGTCCCGAGGAAAAGTGGTCGCTATCGCCGCCGGATTCAAGGCTTTGGTGCATTTCCACCAGTTCCAGACCCGGTCTGCCGATCAATTTCAACGGGTGACGCGCAATCCATGCCGCGAGCAAGGCAAAAGCTGTGCCCGAAATAAGGGCCGCCGGGTCGCTTCCGGGCCAAACCTGATCGGAGAATACCGCACCGGTAATGAAAGCGATTACAGGCAACAGGTAGGTCGCTGCCGCAGCGACCATCAGCCACCGCGGATCGAGTCCAACCCGGACCATGCGATCGACCGGAATGTTCTTCTCCCCCGGCATCGGAACGCGGGCGTCGGGCCGCGCAAACAGCCGGCTGAACAACGCCGCGCCGCAGCCTGTTCCTCTGCTGCATTTGTGACAGCTTCCGGGATCATTGAACTCAAGCCAGCGCGATCCGTCCTCGTCAAGCCGGACAACGGCAATCTGCCAGATCAGGTCAACATGCTTCACCAGTCTTTTCCGCTCAATCCAGGTGCCGAAGAATCGGGACCTGCATCTTCCGCAGATGTCGCCCGACGAGACGAACCGTCGGCGCCGGGACTTCGCCGACCACGGTGACCAGGTTGCCGTCTATGCTTCCGGTATAAATGTGCATCGCGCCGCGCGATTCGATCTGCTCGGAGATCTGCTCGGAGATTCCCGCGCTGCGCTCGAATTCAATGTAGATCGAGAAACTCGAGAGGCCATCACTGAACAGCAGATGCTCATAACGACGATCGCCACTGCCGCCGTGACCGACCGAGGTCAACTGAAAACCCTTGGGAAGCGACTCGGGCTGCCACAACGGCGTCTTGCTGGAGGCGAATTCGCTGTCCCGAACATTGCCGATCTGGTAGCGCGTGATCCGGGAGGGGTTTTCCAGGTCGCTTTCAAGTTCTGAATCAGAGATCGATGCACCGATCTCGATCTCGACGAAACTGAGCTTTTCGACAATGCCGCCGTCCGGTGCAAAGACCACCGAGCGCAGCAGCATCCCCGTGTCATTATCCAACCAGAGCCGGCGACCGTATCGATATTGATCCAGCGGTACAATTTCTATGAGCCTGGCGTCTCGTGCCGCGACGCGACCGGTTCCGATCAGTCGTACCCGGTAAACCGAATCCGTCCCCAGAATCTCGTTCAGCGGAATTCGAGGCAGCAAGCGGGTGGGGAACGGGTTATCGACTATGACCGAAGCCTGCCCGGAAACCAGGCAGCGCACCTGGTCGCGATCCCGCAAGACTTCACGCGGCGGCCCGTCGAGGGCGTAAATGCGTTCACGTATGCCGTCGTCGTCAACCCGGTGAAGTACGCGCATCGTGTCGATTCGATCACTTCCGGTGCTCACCAGCGTGCCGCGATAACTTATCGAGGCCACGGCATGGTCCATGCGCACCAGCCACTGCTCGACCGAGTCTGCCCAGATCTGTCCCGCGCAACACGCCCACAAGGCACCGGCGACGATAAAGGAATGCACTCGCATCGGACCTACCTGTCTTCTTCGGCCCGGTCTTCGTCGATGCTGTCCTCGGCAAGCGGCTGAACGGCCGCAGGCGCAGTCAGAACCGGCGTGTAGGAAATGAAACCGTTGCTGCCGGCCGCCTGGCTATGCCGAATCATGTAACGGTTGATCCGCTGCTGAGTCGCGGAAGTGGTCCCGCCAGGGCTGGCGGAATTTTCGTTCGCGCCCAAACCGGCCGGCACCAGCGGCGCATTGAACTGCCTGTCCAGTGGCGTGGACTGACTGACGAAGCCGGGCCCCTGGTCCGGCTCGAGCACGGCCGAATTTTCGGTATCTATGCGATTGGCCAGTCCCAGCACCGCCACCATCGCGACACTGGCAGCGACCGCACCGCCCAAGCCCATCCGCATCAACGATGGGAATCGGCCGCGCCGTTCTGGCGCCGCTTCGTCCTGAAGTGAGGCCTGTACGCGATCGACCAGCGAAACCGGGCCGCTAAATTCGCGCTGAAGACAGGCCCGCACCAGGTGGAAACGTTGCCATTGCCGGTGCATGTGCGGATCTTCCGACAGGCGTCTGACCAGGAAGGCGGCACCCTTCGGATCAAGCTCTCCATCGACAAGTGCGGATATGGGTTCGTTGTTTCTGTCCACGGGCACGGTCTCTCGCGGTTTGGTTTTATTGGTCATGCATGGCTCCAGACGCTAGTCATCCAGGTTGCTCAGCAGAGGCCTGAGCCGGCCGTCGATCGCCTCTCTGGCGCGGAAGATGCGCGACCGGACGGTACCGATCGGGCAGTCCATCGTCGTTGCGATGTCCTCATAGCTCATCCCTTCCATCTCGCGCAGCGTGATCGCGACGCGGAGGTCGTCGGGCAGCTCGGAAATGGCGTCGTGAATGGTGCGTTCAATTTCTTCCTTGAGAAGTTCATGTTCAGGCGATCCACGGTCCTTCAGACGCGTGTCGACCTGAAATTGTTCCGCATCCTGAGCATCCACATCCGAAGACGGCGGTCGCCGACTCTGCGAAACAAGGTGGTTCTTGGCGGTATTGATCGCGATTCGATACATCCACGTGTAAAAGGCACTATCACCTCGAAATCGCCCAATCGCCTTGTAGGCCTTGATGAAAGCTTCCTGGGCGACGTCAAGCGCCTCGGCATGATCGTGCACATAGCGCGAGATCAGACTGACGATCTTGTGCTGGTATTTGCCCACCAGCAGATCGAAAGCTCGCTTGTCGCCCTTCTGGACTCTTTCCACCAGAAGCTGATCTGTTTCACGTTCGCCCATCGGGCCGTCTTGCTCCTGTCGGATGTGTGTCGGACCGGACGGACGTCACCTCATTGACCGCCCGCCCGCGCATTAGTTCGTATTGTGCTCGAATCGTTTGCTGACCGATCTATCCCGGTTCGCCGCGAACGGGCCGATCAGTCCTCGCGCGTCACGCGCAACACTTCGTCCAGCGCGGTTTGTCCCGCAAGCGCCTTGTGCCAGCCGTCGTCGAATATCGAGGGCGCCGTGCGCCGTGCAATCGCCTCCAGCTCCGCCTCGGCGGCACGCCTGTGAATCGCGGCCTGCATCTCGTCGTCCACGGCCACCAGCTCGTAGATACCGGTTCGACCGCTGAAGCCGCTTGCACCCGCCGGAAGCGCCGTGCCCGGTCGATACAGGGTAACCGGTCGATCCGTCTCGATCCCGCTCGCCGCCAGCGCTTCCGGCTCGACGTCCACCGCTCGCCGAAAGTCGGGATCCAGCCGCCGAACGAGTCGCTGTGCCATCACGCCGATCAGGCTGGACGACAGCAGGAACGGTTCGATTCCCATGTCGACCAGGCGATTGATCGCACCAACGGCCGTGTTGGTGTGCAGCGTCGACAGCACCAGATGCCCCGTCATGGACGCCTGAACTGCGATCCGGGCGGTCTCGAGATCGCGAATCTCACCAACCATGACGACATCCGGATCCTGGCGCAGAATCGCGCGCAGGCCACGGGCGAACGTCAGTTCCACTTTGGGATTGACCTGGGTCTGGCCGATGCCGTCTATGTCGTACTCGATCGGGTCCTCGACCGTCATGATGTTGCGACTTCGATCGTTGAGCTCGAGCAAGGCCGCATAAAGCGTAGTCGACTTGCCCGAACCGGTCGGACCCGTGACCAGCAATATTCCGTGCGGCCGGTGGATCAGCCGACGCAGCCGCGCCAGCGTATCGTCCCCCATCCCCAGCTCCGAGAGGCCGAGTTTCCCCGCCTGCTTGTCGAGCAGCCTGAGCACGACGCGTTCACCATGGCTGGAGGGCAATGTCGATACCCGCACATCCACCGGCCGGCCGGCCAGTCTGAGACTGATGCGGCCGTCCTGCGGAAGTCGTTTTTCGGCAATGTCCAGGCGCGCCATGACCTTGATCCGCGAAGCCACCAGCGGCGCCAGCGCCGATGAGGTCGACAAAACCTCGCGCAGAACGCCGTCGACCCGGAAGCGAACCGAAAGCCGATCCTCGAACGCTTCGAAATGGATATCGGACGCCTGATCGCGCACCGCCTGGGAAAGCACGCCGTTGATCAGGCGAATGATCGGCGCATCATCGTCGGCCTCGAGCAGATCGGACGGTTCCGGCAACTGCTCGGCCAGCCGGTTCAGATCGAGTTCGTCATTGAGATTTTCGGCAACCTTGTGGGCCTCGGCGTTGCCGGCCTGGTAAAGTCTGGAAATAAGTTCGCCGTAATCGGCCTCGCCCAGCTTCTCGATGGTCGTCGCACCCGAGATGTTCCGGCGCACTTCGCGCAGGGCTTCCAGGTCGGTCGGTTCGCGCGCAACGATTCTCGGACGCCCCTGCTCGTCCCGCCCGGCGACGGTGACACCGCGACGCCGGGCAAATCCGAATCCGGGTCTGAAGTCAGCGCTCATCCGTCCCGCTTCTTCCCGGTTCGGTCTGCAGGAAATCCTCGAGTTGCGGCAGCAGCGGCGTTTCCTCGCGCCTGGAAAGAACGCTGCGCCGCGCGCGCTGATCGAGCTGGGCGCCACGAATGCTGCGGTACTTGCCTTCGGTCAGATCGTCCATCAGCTGCTGGTCATGAAGAATGCGAGGCCGTATGAATACCATGAGATTGCGCTTGACCTGGTTGGTTGAACGATAGGTGAACAGTTCGCCGAAAAGCGGGATTCGGCTCAGACCGGGAACGCGTTCTACCGACTCGTTCAGATCATCGCTGATCAACCCGCCCAGCACCAGCATCGAGCCGTCGGGCACCATCACACGCGTCGAGATCGTGCGCTTGTTGGTGATCAGATCCACTGCACCGGCGATGGGGGCGAGCGAGGAGACTTCCTGCTCGATGGCGAGCATGATGGTGTCGCCTTCATTGATATGCGGCGTGACCCGAAGTTTGAGCCCAACCTCCTCGCGCTGAATGGTCTGGAACGGATTGACCTGGCCTTCGGCGGTCGAGATACCCTCGGACAGGAAACTGCCGGACAGAAACGGAACTTCCTGGCCGACATTGATGCTCGCAGAGTGGTTGTCCATGGTCACGATCGATGGCGTGGACAGCACGTTGGTGTTGCCGTCGGTCGCCAACGCCTGGGCCAGTGCGCCGATTTCAAGCAACTCGATGCCGAGCAGGCTGGTGGTTCCATCGACATAGCCCAGGTTGAGTCCGCCACCCGGGAGCACCGTGGCGCCGTCTTCTCCGCTGGCCAGGCCTGCACTCAGATTGAGGAGGTTGCGCCCGCCGGATTGGAAATTTGTACCGCCGAAAAAGCCCGAATCGCCGGACTCGAAGAACTGCCACTGGATACCCAGATCCTGGCCGGTATCGGCCGCAACCTCGGCGATGATCGCCTCGACAAGGACCTGGGCCCGGCGGATGTCGAGCTGGTCGATGATCGAGCGGATTTCGCGGTATACCGCCGGCGGCGCGGAAATCACCACCGAGTTGGTCTCTTCGTGGGCGTTGATGCGTACCCGCTGGCGCTCGCCTTCGCCCACATCGTCGACCAGGCTTTCGAGCACCGGCACCAGCGATTGCGCGTTGGCGTATCGAAGGTAGACCACGCGTGATCCGCCACCCTCGGTCAACGGCGTATCGAGATGGCTGATCAGCGTGCGCAGGCGCACGCGCTGGCCGGAATCCCCGCGCAACACGATGGAATTCGAACGGTTGTCGGGAATCGCCAGCGGCTGCCCGGATCCGGAATAAATCTGGTTGGCAATCTCGGCCACTTCCTCGGCGTCGGCATGGCTCAGCGCAAGCACTTCGGCACCATTTTCGGACGCCGCATCCAGTCGCTCTATGACGGCCTGCAGGCGCCTGACGCCGGCGGCCCTGTCGCTGACCAGGAGCGAGTTGGACGATTCATGGGCCGCAAGGAAAGCCGACTGCGGTACCAGTGAGCGCAGCATCGGAAGCACCTCGGCTACCCGCACGTGCTCCAACGGAATGAGACGTGTAACCTGGTCCTGGCGACCTGCCGAGCCGTTGGCGACGCCGCTACCGAAACGGGCCGCAGCATCCGGCACGATACGCGTGACCGAACCGTCTTCGACCGCGCTGTACCCGTGTACGGCCAGTATCGAAAGAAACACATCGTAGACCGAATCGGCCGTAAGTTCCTCGCTGGAGATGACCGTAATCTGTCCGCTGACGGCCGGATCGATCACGATGTTGCGCCCGGTAATGTCGGCAACCGTGGTGATAAGGGACCGAATGTCGGCGTTTTGGAAATTGAGCAGGTGCGTTTCGCTTTGCTGAGCGTGGAGGGCGGAACCGGCCAGGCCGAATATCAGTGCTGCGACCGCCACGAATTGATTCATTTTCATCTGTTATCGGCTCCGCTTTTTTATTGAACCCTGGATCATCTCTGTCCAGCCGCTCCCAGCATGGACAGATCCGGTGTCAGCACCAGCTGACGCTCGCCGCGCCGGACCGTGATGGCCAGTGGTTCGCCGGGACGGAACGATTCGAATACAGCGCGCACGTCGGACGCGTTACCCACCGCCTGACCGTTGATCGCCAGCACGATATCGTTGGCGTGAAATCCGAGTTGGGTGAAGATAGCAGCATCACGCCCTGCCCGCACCCGAAAACCGCCGCCGGCGACCGGCAGAATCGTTATCCGCCGAGCCAGAGCCTCTGGATCCAGGCTGAATCCCGAGGTCATCGACGTCAGCGAACCGATGCCGACGCCGCTGGCCAATCCGCCTCGCTCACGCGCTTCCTGTCTCGCCCGCGATGCCGTGGAAGCGGTCGCCGAAGCGCCCGAACCCGGAAGCTCGAGGGCCTCGCGGGTCGCGTTGCGTTCGAGCACGACCCGGCGCGGCTCGATAGTGACGACCTCGGCATCGCCCGGCACTGTGTCGCCGACCCGGTAGACGCCTTCGCTGCCTTCGGCGTCCACGATGATTGCATAGCCGCGCTCGCCGGTCACCACGCCTCGCAGTCGCAGCGAAAGCGGCGTCGCCGGAAGTACTTGCGCGAATCCGTAATCGGTTTCGGATGGATCACCGAACATCCGCCAGTCGGTTGCCGGAAGCGCACCGACGCGCTCGGACGAAGGTGAAAACGGGATGGACCGATATTCGACGTCCACACCGTCGATGAGCATGATGCCTGCGCGGACCGCGAGCAGGACACAGACGATGGCCATAAGCCAGCGGGTCGCACGCGGCGGATCGAATCGATTCAACGAGGCAATCATGGTACCGATGAAGCCATTGGAAAGAGATGTTGCGGGTCGATCAAGGTGAGCCAGATTAGCACAGCGAACCTATTGCTGACATGTCAGATCAGCCGCGCCGGCGGCGGCCGCCGGAACCCTGCCCGCGCCTTCCCTTTCTGCCCTGCGCGCTCGCGGGACGACCCTGGTTGCCGGTCGACGGCTTGGCTCTTTCGAGCTTGGGCAAATCATCGGTATCGTGGCTGATCAATTCAATCGGCTGATCGATATAAGCCTCGATTTCCGGCAAATGGAATGCGTAGTCTTCGCAGGCGAAGCTTATGGCTTCGCCGGTCGCGCCCAGCCTGGCGGTGCGACCAATGCGGTGGACGTAGTCGGCGGCATCCTGCGGCAGATCGAAATTGATCACGTGGCTGACGTCCGGAATATGGAGACCGCGGGCAGCCACGTCGGTGGCGACGAGGATCGGCAGTTCGCCGGCATGGAAGCGCTGCAGCAGCCGCTGGCGCTTCTTCTGCGGCACCGACCCGGCCAGCATTGCCGAATCGAAGCCGTTGCCCTGCAGCATTCGATCGACCAGATCCGCGGCGCGCCGCGTGTTGACGAACACGATCACGTGGCCATCGACCATTTCCCTCAGAAGCTTGATCAGCAGAGGCAGCTTTTCGCGATTCGACGGATAATAGACGACCTGGCTCACGCGCTCGGTGGTCTTGTGATCTTCATCGATACGAATCGTCTCGGCGTCGTTCATGTGCTCGTACGCCAGTTCGGTGACCTTGAGCGGGAACGTGGCCGAAAACATCAGGCACTGGCGTTTGTCGGCCGGCGGCATGGCCCGAAACAGGTACCGGATGTCGCCTATGAATCCCAGGTCGAACATCCGGTCGGCCTCGTCGAGAACGGCAACCCGGATGTGCCTGAGATTGAAAACGTTCTGCTTGAAATAGTCAATGACGCGTCCGGGTGTGCCGATGAGGACGTCGACGCCGGCGGTAAGCTGGTCGCGCTGCTTCTGGTAATCCACGCCGCCGTAGGCAAGGCCGAATTTCAGCCCTGTATGCGACCCCAGCAGCAAGGCATCGCGATGAATCTGGATGGCCAGTTCGCGGGTCGGTGCGATCACGATGGCGCGCGGATTATGACCGGCACTGGCCGGATCTGAATCTTCCAGCAGATTTTTGAAAATCGCCAGCAAGAACGCCGCGGTCTTGCCGGTGCCCGTGCGTGCCTGCCCGGCCACGTCACGGCCCGACAGCGCCAGCGGAAGCGTGTCGGCCTGGATCGGGGTGCATTTGTCGAAGCCCGCGTCGTGCAGACCGGCTCTGATGGCCTGCGGCAGGTCGAAGCTGTCGAACCCGACGTCGCTCAATACACGGTCGTGCTGTTCGCCTGGCGCCGGTTGTCCGGATGAATCATGGTCGGATCGGATATCTGTATCGCTCACGCAGTAGTAAACCTGAAGTTTATGAGGAAGATTCCGGCGTCGGGTCGAACCCATCCGGAACTCATGGAATCGGCCTGCTTGAAATGGCCCCGCACGGCCCGAATGTAGGACGACGCGATGAACAGAGCCAGCAGGACTGGCTTTTGCAGTATTCTAGCATTCTCCGGAAGCGCAAGCCTGCGCGCCGAGTTCCGGTCTTATTCCCAAATTCGCAATTCCCGAGGAGAAATCAACGTGTCCGAAAATATCACGCACGTATCCGACGCTTCGTTCGAACAAGACGTCATCAATGCCGGTCAGCCGGTGCTGGTGGATTACTGGGCTGAATGGTGCGGCCCGTGCAAGATGATCGATCCCCTTCTGCACGAACTGGCCGACGAATATGCCGGCAAGATCAAGATCGCCAAGGTCAATATCGACGAGAATCAGCAGATTACCAGCCAGTTCAAGATTCGGGGCATTCCCACGCTGATGGTATTCAGCGACGGCAAGGTCCAGGGCATGAAGGTCGGTGCCGTAACCAAGGGCGTGCTCAAGGACTTCATCGAGCAGCATATCCAGTGAATTCGCCGGGCGCGGCCTCGCTGCGCCGGCCACCGCTCGACCGTCCGGTGCCAGACACTGGACGGCGTGCATCGAAAGTGGTACGCTTGCCACATCCCTTGCGGGCAACCGCCCGTTGCAGCAGTATCAGTATCAGATTCCCTAGCATTTCGGGACCAACTGGAAAGCATTCCCGCTCGCATCGCCGAGCCGCGCGCGCAGATGTTGCGCGCCCGAGCCAGCGTGCAGCACTCCGTTCAAATCCGGTCATTTCAAGGCAAACCGTTCGATGAATCTTACCGACTTGAAGAAGAAGTCCGTCCAGGACCTGATTGAAATGGCCAATGAACTCGGCATCGAGAACATTGGCAGATCACGCAAGCAGGATGTCATTTTCGCCATCCTCAAGGCGCGGGCGAAGAAGAAGGAACCCATCTACGGCGACGGCGTACTGGAAATTCTCCAGGACGGATTCGGGTTCCTGCGCTCTTCGCTCGGTTCATACATGGCCGGGCCCGATGATATCTACGTCTCGCCGAGCCAGATTCGACGCTTCAATCTGCGCACCGGCGACATGATTTCGGGCAAGATCCGGCCACCCAAGGAGTCGGAGCGCTACTTCGCCCTGCTCAAGGTCGAGGAGATCAACTACCACAAGCCCGAGGCGTCCAAGAACAAGATCCTGTTCGAAAACCTCACGCCCGAGTTCCCGCGCGAACAGTTCAGGCTCGAACGCGGCAACGGTTCCACCGAAGACATTACCGGACGCATCATCGATCTCATCGCGCCGATCGGCAAGGGCCAGCGCGGCCTGATCGTGTCGCCGCCCAAAGCCGGCAAGACCATGCTGCTGCAGCATGTCGCGACTGCCATCCGGGCCAACAACCCGGAAGCCCACATGATCATCCTGCTGATCGACGAGCGACCGGAAGAAGTCACGGAAATGCAGCGCACCGTCGATGCCGAGGTGATTTCATCGACGTTCGACGAGCCGGCCACACGCCATGTTCAGGTCGCCGACATGGTAATAGAGCGTGCCAAGCGCCTCGTCGAGCATCAGCACGACGTCGTGATTCTGCTCGACTCCATCACGCGTCTGGCGCGCGCCTACAACACGGTCGTCCCGTCCTCGGGCAAGGTGCTGACCGGCGGCGTCGATGCCAACGCGCTGCAGCGCCCCAAGCGCTTCTTCGGTGCCGCACGCAAGATCGAAGGCGGCGGCAGCCTGACGATCATCGCGACCGCACTGGTCGATACCGGCTCCAAGATGGACGAAGTGATTTATGAAGAGTTCAAGGGCACCGGCAATATGGAAGTGCACCTGAGCCGGCGAATCTCCGAGAAGCGCGTGTTCCCGGCCATGGACATCAACCGCTCCGGCACTCGCCGCGAAGAACTGATGATCGGCAACGAGCTGCTCCAGAAAATCTGGATTCTGCGCCGCATCCTGCACCCCATGGACGAGATCCAGGCAATCGAATTCATGCTCGACAAGCTCAAGTCGACCAAGACCAACGAAGAGTTCTTCAACTACATGAAGCGCTGAGATGCCTTGCACGGAATGAGCCCGA